>Ga0326721_10000024_pt1 | contig 147149 bp, 126 predicted proteins | sample SGPome_FD_203951 | JGI IMG/M metagenome (GOLD analysis project Ga0326721, IMG submission 203951) | Soil microbial communities from Southern Great Plains, Lamont, Oklahoma, United States - SGP_1_2016 | ecosystem: Engineered > Artificial ecosystem > Soil microcosm > Unclassified | place: USA... | reverse complement strand
CCTCGACGAACTCCACGCCGGCCTCGGTGACCGCGATGGTTCGCTTGCCCTCCTCGACCTCGTAGTGCTCGTCCTTGCGCATCCGCGGGGCCAGCCGGGCGAACTCCGGGTACCAGCGCTGGTTCTCATCCGCCGGGCCGGAGATGATCAGCGGGGTACGGGCCTCGTCGATCAGGATCGAGTCGACCTCGTCGACGATGGCGTAGTTGTGCCCGCGCTGCACCAGGTCCTCCAGCGACCAGGCCATGTTGTCGCGCAGGTAGTCGAAGCCGAACTCGTTGTTGGTGCCGTAGGTGATGTCGCAGGCGTAGCTGGCCCGGCGCGCCTCCGGCGTCATGTTGGACAGGATCTTGCCCACCGACAGGCCCAGGTGGCGGTGCACCCGGCCCATCCAGTCGGCGTCGCGGGAGGCGAGGTAGTCGTTGGTGGTGACCACGTGCACGCCGTCGCCGGACAGCGCATTGAGGTAGGCGGGCAGCGTCGAGACCAGGGTCTTGCCCTCACCGGTCTTCATCTCGGCGATGTTGCCCAGGTGCAGCGCGGCACCACCCATCAGCTGCACCTTGTAGTGGAACTGGCCCAGCGTCCGGCGGGCGGCCTCCCGGACCACCGCGAACGCCTCAGGCAACAGCTCGTCCAGGGTCTCGCCGTCGCCGTAGCGCGCCTTGAACTGATCGGTCAACGCGCGCAGCTCGGCGTCGGTCAGGTCGACGTAGTCCTCTTCGAGTCCGTCGATGTGATCGGCGATCGCGGTCAGCCGTCGGACGATCTTGCCTTCACCGGCGCGCAGCAGCTTGTTTAATACCACCCCGCCATGCTACTTGGCCGCTGCTCGGCGCAGGATCGCAATGTCCGATCTGGCACGCTGGGGGCCATGGGCCAGTGGCAGGGGATCGAACTCGAGGGGTTGGTGCTGCACTCCGGGCGGCTGACGCTGCGGCCGTGGCAGCCCACCGATGCGGTGACGGTGCAGGCGATCCTCGCCGACCGGCGGATCTCTGAGTACCTGCCGCTGCCGTGGCCCTACACCGCCTCCGACGCCCACAGCTTCGTCACCGGTCCCGGCCAGGACGGGCGCGTCGCCGGCACCCGGCTGGACTGTGCGATCGCGGAGAACACCACCGGCCGGCTGGTCGGCAGTGCCAGCCTGCGGCTGCCGTCGGGTCCCTGGGACGTCGCGGAGATCGGCTACTGGCTGGCCACCGCCGACTGGGGCAACGGCTACGCCACCGAGGCCACCCGCACCCTGGCCCGGTTCGGCCTGGACAACGGGCTGACCCGGATCGAGATCCGGTGCGAGGTGCCCAACGCCGCCTCGGCCGCGGTGGCGCTGCGGGCCGGCTTCCGCTACGAGACGGTGCGCCGGGCGCTGCTGCCCGGCCGGGACGGCCCGACCGACGGTGCGGTGTTCGTCCGGACCGCCGCCGACCCGGACGCGCCCGTCGAGCCTGCCTGGCCGCCGCTGCCCGAGCTCAGCGACGGGGTGGTGGCCCTGCGCGCGGCCGGTCCGCAGGACTGGCCGGTGCTGCTGGCCGAGGCCAACAACGACGCCGCGCTGCAGTGGGGGTTCAGCGCCGAGCCGATGACCGAGGCCACTGCCCGGCAGCGGGCGAACTGGGTCGGGCTGGGCAGGCTGGTCAACCCGCACAACGCGCTGCTGCTGATCTGCGACGCCGCCAGCGGCGCGGGAGCCGGCACCCTCGGCCTGCGCCGGTCCGGCCCGCCCGGTGTGGTGGCCCTCGGTTACGGCGTGGTCCCGGAGTTCCGCGGGCGGGGCTTCACCACCCGGGCGCTGCGGTTGCTGGCCGACTGGGCCTTCAGCCAGACGCCGACCGCCCGGCTGGAACTGGGCTGCAAGGTCGGCAACGTCGCCTCGGCCCGCTCGGCGGAGGCCGCCAGCTTCCGCCCCGAGGGACGCCGGGCAGGCCGGTTGCGCAACCCGGACGGCAGCTACTCCGACGAGCTGATCTTCGGGCTGACCCGGCCGGCCGACACCCCCGCGGCTGACCCGGCCGGCTGAGCACCGCCGGCTAAAACACCGCCGGCCGGACGCTCAGCGCAGGTAGAGCCGGTGCTTGGCGATGTACTGCACCACCCCGTCCGGCACCAGGTACCAGACCGGCCGGCCGGCGTGCACCCGCTGCCGCACCGCCGAGGACGAGATCGCCATCGCCGGGACGTCCAGCAGGGTGACGATGTCGGCCGGCAGGTGGTCGCCGGACAGGTGGTAGCCCGGACGGGTCACCCCGACCAGGTGGCAGCTGCGGAACAGCTCGTCGGCGTCCTTCCAGGACAGGATGGCCTGCAGCGCGTCCGCCCCGGTGATGAAGAACAGCTCCGCCCCCGGCCGGATCGCGGCGATGTCGCGCACCGTGTCGACGGTGTAGGTGGGGCCGGGCCGGTCGATGTCCACCCGGCTCACCCAGAACCGGGGGTTGGACGCGGTCGCCACCACCGTCATCAGGTACCGGTGCTCGGCCTGGCTGACCTCGCGCTCGGCCTTCTGCCACGGCTGGCCGGTCGGGACGAACACCACCTCGTCGAGCTCGAACAGGTCGGCGACCTCGCTGGCGGCCACCAGGTGGCCGTGGTGGATCGGGTCGAAGGTGCCGCCCATGATGCCGACCCGGCGGGTCCGGTCCTCGGGCGTTGCCGCAGGCCAGCCGCCGGCCTGGGTCTGAGCGGTCATGGGCCGCATCCTAGGGGGCGGCCGGATTCCCGCCCGCGAGGCTCAGCGCCGCGCGACCCCGTCCGGGCAAGGCTCAGCGCTGTGCGGCGGTGGTCGGGGTGATCGGGGCCGGCAGCGTGGACTGCCCGGTCAGCCAGCGGTCGACGGCCGCCGCGGCCGAGCGTCCCTCGGCGATCGCCCAGACGATCAGGCTCTGGCCGCGGCCCATGTCGCCGGCCACGAACACCCCGTCGACGCTGGTGGCGAACCCGGCGTCGCGTGCCACGGTGCCCCGGTCGGTCAGCTCGACCCCGAGCCCGGCCAGCAGCGCGCCGCGTTCCGGGCCGGAGAAGCCCATCGCCAGCAGCACCAGCTCGCAGTCCAGCTCGAAGTCGCTGCCCGGCACCGGTACGAACCGGCCGTCCAGCAGTTCCACCTGGTGCGCCCGCAGCGCCCGCAACCGGCCCTCGGAGTCGCCGAGGAAGCGCTCGGTGTTCACCGCGAACACCCGCTCGCCGCCCTCCTCGTGCGCCGAGCCGGTCCGCAGCAGCACCGGCCAGGTCGGCCACGGGTTGGCCTCGGACCGGACCTGCGGCGGCCGGGCCAGGATTTCGAACTGGTGCACCGACACCGCACCCTGCCGGTGCGCGGTGCCCAGGCAGTCGGCACCGGTGTCCCCGCCGCCGATGATGACCACCCGCTTGCCGGCCGCCGAGATCGGCGAGCGGGCCAGGTCGCCCTGCTGCACCCGGTTGGCCAGCGGCAGGTACTCCATCGCCTGGTGCACGCCGGCCAGATCCCGGCCGGGAATGGCCAGGTCCCGCCAGGCGGTGGCGCCGCCGGCCAGCAGCACCGCGTCGTAGCCGGCCCGCAGCTCGTCGGCGGACAGGTCCACGCCGACCTCGACGCCGGTCCGGAACACGATGCCCTCGGCGCGCAACTGCTCGATCCGCCGGTCGATCACCCGCTTTTCCATCTTGAACTCGGGGATGCCGTAGCGCAGCAGGCCGCCGATCCGGTCGGCGCGCTCCAGCACCTCGACCTGGTGGCCGGCCCGGGTCAGCTGCTGGGCGGCGGCCAGCCCCGCCGGGCCCGAGCCCACCACCGCGACCCGCTTGCCGGTCGGCCGGTCGGCGGGCAGCGGAGGCACCCAGCCGCGGTCCCAGGCCCGCTCGGCGATCTCCTTCTCGACCTGCTCGATGGTGACCGGCTCCTGGCTGATGCCCAGCACGCAGGACGCCTCGCAGGGCGCCGGGCACAGCCGTCCGGTGAACTCGGGAAAGTTGTTGGTGGCGTGCAGCCGGTCGGCGGCCTCGTGCCAGCGGTCGCGGTAGACCAGGTCGTTCCACTCCGGGATCAGGTTGCCCAGCGGGCAGCCGGAGTGGCAGAACGGGATGCCGCAGTCCATGCACCGGCTGGCCTGGGTGCGGGTGACGGCCTCGTCGGCCGGCTCGTACACCTCGCGCCAGTCGGAGATGCGGACCGCGACCGGCCGGCGGCGGGGAAGCTCGCGGCCGTGCTTGAGAAATCCGGTGGTGTCGCCCATGGCTGTCTCCCTGGAGAGGGTTGGCATGCATGGGACGGCGCCGGCCCAGCGACAGGATACGCGAACGACCGCGACGAACGCCCGACCGAACGGCTACCACCAGCCGGGTACCAAACGGCGGAGCCGGGACCGGCCGCGCGATGGCGGCCGGCCCCGGCTCCGGTCAGGTCAGCCGATCAGGCTGCAGAACCGATCAAGCGGTGGCCGGGAAAACCCCGAACGTCGCCAGCCAGTCCTGCACGATCTCGATGTCCACCCGCTGGTAGCCACCGAGGTAACGGCAGTTGTTGGTGTAGCTGTAGCTGGTCACCGTGACCACGTAGCCGTTGAGGAAGGTCGGGCCGCCGGAGTCGCCGAAGCAGGTGCCGCCGGTGCCCCGGTTGTCGTTGATGTTGCCGTTGAGCTGCAGGATCTGGTCGGTCAGCTTCTGCCCGGGCTGGACGGCGAACCGCCGGATCAGCGGGTAGCTCTCCGGAGTGGGCTTCTGCGGGCCGGAGTCCGGCTTGCGCACCTCGGTGCCGTAGCCGACCGAGGTGAACAGGGTGTGGTTCAGCACCGGCTGGGCGTAGGCGTCCAGGTAGTTCAACGGTGCCAGCGGTGCCGGCGCGATGTCGGTCACCGGGTGGTCGAGCACGATGACGCCGACGTCGTTCCAGTTGTCCAGGTCGGTGAAGTTGGAGTAGTCCGGGTGCGCGTAGGCGGTGCCGGACAGGAAGCCGGCCGCCTCGATCTCGGCCTGGATGTAGCCGGCGGCCGGGTTGGCTGCCACCGGGTAACCGGTCGGCGGCTCGTTGGCTACCACCGAGCGGAAGTCGACCAGGGTCTTGCCCACGGTGTCCACCGTGCAGTGGGCGGCGGTGAGCAGGACGGTGGGCGTGACCAGCGTCGCCGAGCAGCGGAACCGGCCGTCGGGTGAGTAGAACAGGATCAGTCCGACGTTGGGATGCCGGTTGCCGTCCGGCTCGCCGCCGGTAACGGCCTGCGCGCTGCCCATCGAGCCGATGGTCAGACCGAGGATCACGAACAAGACGCCAGCGAGGCGCCTGAGTCGAGATGTCATGTAATGCCTTCCCCCCTAGGTGTGAAACGTCACATACCCCGCACCCAGATGGTGTGCGGAACATGTGACGCGCGGTATAGCGAGTCCATTCGAACATCACACCCCGCCTGTGTCCACCCCGCAGTGGCAACAGCAGGCCGGACGGCTCAGCCGCGGACCTGCCCGTCGCCGTAGACCACCCACTTGGTGGTGGTGAGCTCGGCCAGCCCCATCGGGCCGCGGGCGTGCAGCTTCTGGGTGGAGATGCCGATCTCGGCGCCGAAGCCGAACTCGGCGCCGTCGGTGAACCGGGTGGAGGCGTTGACCAGCACCGCGGCGGAGTCCACCCGGGCCACGAAGCGCCGGGCGGTGGCGAGATCTGCGGTGACGATCGCCTCGGAGTGGCCCGACGACCAGCGCCGGATGTGGCCGATCGCCTCGTCGACGTCGGCCACTACCCGGGCGGCCAGGTCCAGGTCGAGGTACTCGGTCTGCCAGTCGTCCTCGGTGGCGGCCAGCACCGCCGGATCGGCCGCCGCGAACTCGGCATCGCCGTGCACCCGCACGCCCCGCTGGTGCAGCGCCGCGACGATCCGGGGGACGAACTCGGCCGCCACCGCGCGGTGCACCAGCAGCGTCTCCGCGGCGTTGCACACGCTGGGCCGGGAGATCTTGGCGTTCAGCACGATCCGCTCGGCCATCTCCAGGTCGGCCGCGGCGTCGACGTAGATGTGCACGTTGCCGGTGCCGGTCTCGATCACCGGCACCTCGGCGTGGTCCACCACGTAGCGGATCAGGCCGGCGCCGCCGCGCGGGATGACCACGTCGACCAGTCCGCGGGCCCGCAGCAGGTGCCCGACGCTGGACCGGTCGGTGCCGGGCACCAGCTGCACGGCCTCGGCCGGCAGCCCGGCCTTGGCGGCCGCCTCGGACAGCACCGCCACCAGCGCCCGGTTGGACCGGACCGCGCTCGCCGAACCGCGCAGCAGGGCGGCGTTGCCGGATTTCAGGCTCAGGCCGGCGGCGTCCACGGTCACGTTCGGCCGGGCCTCGTACACCATCGCCACCACCCCGAACGGCACCCGCAGCTGGCGCAGCTCCAGGCCGTTGGGACGGGTGTAGCCGCGCACCACCTCGCCCACCGGATCCGGCAGCGCGGCGATCTCGCGCAGGCCCTGCGCCATGGCGGCCAGCCGGTCGGACGTGAGCGCCAGCCGGTCCACCAGCTGCTCGGCGGTGCCGTCCGCGCGGGCCGCGGCCACGTCGGCGGCGTTGGCGTCCAGCAGCTCGGCGGTGGCGCCGTCCAGGGCGTCGGCCATCGCGTGCAGCGCCCGGTCCTTGTCCGCCCGGGCCAGCTGGGCCAGCTCGAAGGCCGCCTCGCGGGCTCGTGAAGCCACCGCGCGGACCGCTGCCGAGCCCGGGTCGGCCTGCTCGCCGGCCTCGGCGATCGCGTCCGTAGTCATGCTTCGAGGGTAAGGCCGCCGGCTACAGCACGATCAGGTCGTCGCGGTGCACGACCTCGCGGCGCAGGTCGGCCGGCAGATCCCGGCTGGACCTACCGAGCAGCCCGGGCAGGTCCTCGCTGTCGAAGGCCACCAGCCCGCGGGCCACCACGGTGCCGTCCGGGCCGGCCAGCTCCACGGGGTCGCCAGCGGCGAAGTCGCCGGCCACCGCGGTGATCCCGGCCGCCAGCAGCGAGGCCCGGTTGCCCACCACTGCGGCCACCGCACCGGCGTCCAGCAGCAGCCGGCCGCGCGGACTGGTGGCATGGCGCAGCCACAGCAGTCGGGTGGCGGTGCGCTGCCCCGGCGGCGTGAAGTAGGTGCCGCCGATGCCGGCCAGCGCATCGGCGACCGCACCGGCGGCGGCCAGCAGCACCGGGATGCCCGCCCCGCCGGCGATCAGCGCCGCGTCGATCTTGGTGGACATGCCGCCGGTGCCGACTCCGGAGCCGGTGCCGGTGATCCGCACCGCGGCGAGCTGGGTGGGGTCGGCCACCTCGGCGACCAGCGTCGCACCCGGCCGGCGCGGGTCGGCGGTGTAGAGGCCTTCGATGTCGGACAGCAGCACCAGCGCGTCGGCACGGACCAGGTGGGCGACCAGCGCCGCCAGCCGGTCGTTGTCGCCGAACCGGATCTCAGTGGTGGCCACCGTGTCGTTCTCGTTCACGATCGGGATCACGCCGAGCGCCAGCAGCCGTTCCAGGGTGCGCACGGCATTGCGGTAGGACCCGCGCCGGTGCAGGTCCTCGGCGGTCAGCAACACCTGCCCGACGGTCAGCCCGTGCCGGGCGAAGGAGGCGGCGTAGCGCTCGGCGAGCAGCAGCTGGCCGACGCTGGCGGCCGCCTGCTGGGTGGCCAGGTCCCGGGGCCGGGAGCGCAGCCCCAACGGCGCCATGCCGGCCGCGATCGCCCCGGACGACACCAGCACCACCTGCCGGCCGGCGGCCCGCCGGGCGGCCAGGGCGTCGACCAGGGCGTCCAGCCGGCTGGCCTGCAACCGGCCGCGGGAGGTGAGCGAGGACGAGCCGACCTTGACCACGGTGCGGGCCGCGGCGGCGATCAGCTCCCGACCGGCCGGCTGGCCGTCCATCAGGGTTGCTCGGAGGCCGCGCGTTCGAGCAGGAGCTCCTCGTCGCTGACGTGCACCCGGCGGGCCTTCTTCGACGCCAGTCGGGCATCGGCGTTCGGGCGGCCGGAGATGTCCAGCCGGTCGTCGGCGCCCCGGCGGGTCGGCGTGTACTCCTCGTCGGCCATGCCGCCGGTGGGCTGGAAGTCGAAGACGTAGTCGCCGATCGTCACGCTGGCGCCGGGCTGCGCTCCGAGCCGGGCCAGCTCCTCCTCCACCCCGAGCCGGGCCAGCCGGTCGGCCAGGTAACCGACCGCCTCGTCGTTGTCGAACTGGGTCTGGCGGACCCAGCGTTCCGGCTTGGCGCCGCGCACCACGAACGCGCCGGGCTCGTCCGGGTCGGCTTCGACGGTGAAGCCGGACTCGTCTACGGCCCTGGGCGTCAGCACGATCGGAGCCGGCGGGAGCGCCTCCTGGCCGGCGCGGTACTGCTCCACCAGCTCGGCGAGGGCGAAGGTCAGCTCGCGCAGCCCGGTGCGGGCGACCGCGGAGACCTCGAAGACCCGGTAACCCCGCCCGGTCAGCTCCTCGGTGACGAACTCGGCGAGCTCGCGGGCCTCGGGGATGTCGACCTTGTTCAGCGCCACCAGCCGCGGCCGCTCCAGCAGGTCACCGAGGCTGGACTGGTACTGCGCCAGCTCCGCCTCGATGGCCTCCAGGTCGCTGACCGGGTCCCGGCCCGGTTCCAGGGTCGCGCAGTCCAGCACGTGCAGCAGCACCGCGCACCGCTCGACGTGGCGCAGGAAGTCCAGCCCCAGGCCCTTGCCCTGGGCGGCGCCGGGGATCAGGCCGGGGACGTCGGCGACGGTGAAGGTGGTCTCCCCCGCGCTGACCACGCCCAGGTTGGGCACCAGGGTGGTGAACGGGTAGTCGGCGATCTTGGGCCGGGCCGCCGACAGCGCGGCGATCAGCGAGGACTTGCCGGCCGACGGAAAGCCCACCAGGCCGACCTCGGCCACCGACTTCAGCTCGAGCACCACGTCCAGGGCCTCGCCGGGCTCGCCGAGCAGGGCGAAACCGGGCGCCTTCCGGCGCGGGGAGGCCAGCGCGGCATTGCCCAGGCCGGCCCGGCCGCCGTGCGCCACCACGTACCGGCGGCCGGCCCCGGTCAGGTCGGCCAGCACGGTGCCGTCCGCGGCGTGCACCACGGTGCCGTTGGGCACCGTCAGCTCCAGGTCCGCGCCGTCGGCGCCGCTGCGGTGCTTGCCCGCGCCCGGCCGGCCGTTGCCGGCCTTCTGGTGCGGGTGGTGGTGGAAGTCGAGCAACGTGTGCACCTGCGGGTCCACCACCAGCACCACGTCGCCGCCGCGGCCGCCGTTGCCGCCGTCCGGGCCGCCGAGCGGCTTGAACTTCTCGCGGTGCACCGAGGCGCAGCCGTGCCCGCCGTTGCCGGCGGTGACGTGCAGCACCACCCGGTCGACGAAACTCACCACGCGGGTGCTCCTTCTGTCTCGAGTACTCGGTCTTCTAACGCCAAGAGCGGGCCCGGGGAATCCCGGTGCCCGCTCCGACGCAGGAACTGCTAGTGGGGATCAGACCTCGACCGGCACGATGCTCACGGTCTTGCGGCCCCGCCGGCTGCCGAACTGGACGTTGCCCGCGGCCAGCGCGAACAGCGTGTCGTCGTCGCCGCGCCCGACCAGGTCACCGGGGTGGAACTTGGTGCCGCGCTGCCGGACGATGATCTCGCCGGCGTTGACCAGCTGGCCGCCGAAGCGCTTGACGCCCAGCCGCTGGGCGTGCGAGTCCCGGCCGTTGCGGGAGCTGGATGCACCCTTCTTGTGTGCCATGGCTCTACTTCTTTCCGCTCTCGATGCCGGTGACCCTGACCTGCGACAGCTTCTGCCGGTGGCCGATGCGCTTGTGGTAGCCGGTCTTGTTCTTGAACTTGTGGATCCGGATCTTCGGGCCCTTGACCTGGCCGAGCACCTCGCCGGTGACCGATACCGCGGCCAGCGCCGTGGCGTCGGTGGTGACGTCCTCGCCGTCGACCAGCAGGATCGCCGGGAGCGCGACGCTGGCGCCGGGCTCGGCGTCCAGCTTCTCGACCGTCACGACGTCACCTACGGCGACCCGGTACTGCTTGCCGCCGGTCTTGACGATGGCGTACATCGCGAACTCACTCCTGTCGAACAGCGTCGAAGATCTTCGGGTATTTCTCGGGTGTCCAGCCTTGCTGGTGCACGCGGGTGGCCCGCGACGGCGGGCCGTTGCATTCCAGCCGACCCAGAACACCAGAACAGCCCACCTGGCGTGCGATGGGCCGTAGTACAGATTACGCCTACGGCCGCCTTCCAAGCAAAAGCGGGGGCTCCTGCCCGCTACCCCTCGCCGGCGCTGACCGGCACCGGCGGGCCGGCCGGCCGGCTCGCCGCCCGGCGGCGACGGGGACGCACCGGCTGGGCGGCCCCGGACTGGCCGGACGCCGGCTGGGATGCGGGTGCGGCCGCCTCGCTGGTCGCCGGCCCGGCGGCCGGTTCGGCGGGGCCTGATGGCTCGGCGGCCGGTTCGGCCGGGCCTGATGGCTCGGCGGCAGCCCTCGACGGCTGGGCAGCCCTCGACGGCCTGGCAGCCTTCGACGGCTCGGCCGGGCTCGAGGACTGGGCCGGAGCCGACGGCTCGGCCGGGCCCGGCTCGGCCGCGGTGGCCTTCGATCCGGCGCGGCGCCGCTGACCGGTCCGCGACCTGGTGCCGCGTCCCGTCGTGCCCGATTCCGCGGTACCCGACTCGGCCGGGCTCGACTCCGCGGTGCTCGACGCCGCGCCGTCCGGCTGCCCGGTGCCCTGCTCCGCAGCACTCGGCCCCGCAGCGCTCGGTTCCTCGGCAGTGCGGACCCCGTCGGCCGGCTGGTCACCGGCCCGGGAGCCGGCCGCGTCGTGGTGGCCGGTCGCGTCGTGGTGGCCGGTCGCCGCCGCGATGGCAGCCACCGCGCTGGCCGCCGCCCGCCGCTTCTCGGCCTCGGCGGCGAGCTCGGCCGGATCCGGCTGCGCCGGTGCCTGCTGCTCGGCCTTGGCCTTGCGGCTGCGCCGGCTGCGGGCCGGCCGCTCCTCCTCTGCCGCGACCGATCCGCCGCCGGTCCCGTTGGACTTCTTGTCCACGCCGTCCAGGTGCACGATCAGGCCCCGGCCGTTGCACACCGAGCAGGGTTCGGAGAAGGCCTCCAGCAGCCCCTCGCCGACCCGCTTGCGGGTCATCTGCACCAGCCCGAGCGAGGTGACCTCGGCGACCTGGTGCTTGGTGCGGTCCCGGCCCAGGCACTCGGTCAGCCGGCGCAGCACCAGCTCCCGGTTGCTCTCCAGCACCATGTCGATGAAGTCGATCACCACGATGCCGCCGATGTCGCGCAACCGCAGCTGCCGGACGATCTCCTCGGCCGCCTCCAGGTTGTTGCGGGTGACGGTCTGCTCGAGGTTGCCGCCGGAGCCGGTGTACTTGCCGGTGTTGACGTCCACCACGGTCATCGCCTCGGTGCGGTCGATGACCAGCGAGCCGCCCGACGGCAGCCACACCTTGCGGTCCAGCGCCTTGGCCAGCTGCTCGTCCACCCGCAGGTCGCGGAACAGGTCGGACTCGGCGGTGTGCCGCGAGATCCGGTCGGCCAGGTCCGGGGCGATGTCGCGCACGTAGTCGGACAGGGTGCGGTGGATCTCCGCCCCAGACACCACCAGCTTGGCGAAGTCGTCGTTGAAGATGTCGCGCACCACCCGGATCGCCAGGTCCGGCTCGCCGTGCAGCAGCAGCGGGCCGTCGGAGGATCTCTTGGCCCGGTCGGCCTTGGCGCTGATCGACTCCCACTCCGACTTCAGCCGCTCGACGTCGTTGATCAGGTCCTGCTCGGAGGCACCCTCGGCGGCGGTCCGCACGATCACGCCGGCCTCGTCGGGCACCACCTTCTTCAGGATCGCCTTCAGCCGGCTGCGCTCGACGTCGGGAAGCTTGCGGCTGATGCCGGTCATGCCGCCACCGGGCACGTAGACCACGAACCGGCCGGGCAGCGAGATCTGGCTGGTGAGCCGGGCGCCCTTGTGGCCGATCGGGTCCTTGGTCACCTGCACCAGCACCAGGTCCCCGGCGCTCAGGGCGTTCTCGATCGAGCGGGACTTGCCGGCCAGGCCCGCCGAGTCCCAGTTGACCTCGCCGGCGTACAACACGCCGTTGCGGCCGCGGCCGATGTCGACGAAGGCGGCCTCCATCGACGGCAGGACGTTCTGCACCCGGCCCAGGTAGACGTTGCCGACCGCGCTGCTGGCGCTGGCCCGGGTCACGTAGTGCTCGACCAGGATGCCGTCCTCGAGGACCGCGATCTGGGTGCGGTCACCGGTCTGGCGGACCGCCATCACCCGGTCCACCGCCTCGCGGCGGGCCAGGAACTCGGCCTCGGTGAGGATCGGGGCGCGGCGGCGTCCGGTGTCGCGGTTGTCCCGGCGGCGCTGGCGCTTGGCCTCCAGCCGGGTCGAGCCCTTGACGCCGCGCACGCCGTCGTCGTCGGCGGCACTCCCCCGGCTGGACCCCCGGGAGTCCCGGGACTCCCGGACGTGCACCACGGTGTTGGGCGGGTCGTCCTCGGACGGTGCGATGTCGGCGCCGTCCCCGCCGCTGGAGCGACGGCGCCGCCGCCGGCGCCGGGCGCTGGCCGACAGGGCCGCCTCGGCGACCTCCTCGGCGTGGTCCTCCTCGGGCTCGTCCTCGTCGGAGTCCTCGGCGGTGTCGCGGGACTCGCCATTCTCGGTGGCGGACCGGCTGCCGCGGCCGCGCCGGCCCCGCCGGCGCCGCCGCCGGGTGCCCTCGCCGGCCTCGGGCTCGTCACCGCCCTCGGTGTCCGGGCCCTCGGTGTCGGAGGTGTCGAGGTCGTCGATGTCCTCCGGCTCCAGGTCGGTCTCGAGGTCTTCCGGCTCCAGGTCGGTGAAGTCGGGCACCTCATCGGCCGGACGGGCTTCCGGCTGGGCGGGCGCGGCTTCGGCGGCCTTCTTGGCGCCGCGCCGCCGGCGCGGCGCGGGCTCGGCGGACGGCGGCTGGAACAGCACCGCCGGGGCGCTCAGCGCCGGTGCCGCCGGCAGTGCCTCGGGTGCCGGGATCTCGGCCGTGGACTCGGTGACCTGGCCGGCAGGCGGCTGCTCCGCGGCGGCCTTGGCGGCGGCGGCCTTGCTGACCCGCTTGCGGGGTGCCTTCTTGGCCGGGGCCGGCTGGTCGGCCGGTCCGGCGGCTTCGGGAGCCGGCGGCTGCGGCTCGGGCTGGGCGCTCCCGGCGGCCTCGGGAGCCGGCGGCTGCGGCTCGGGCTGGGCACTCCCGGTGGCCTCGGGAGCCGGCGGCTGCGGCTCGGGCTGGGCGCTCTCGGCAGCAGCGGTCTTGGCCGGCGCCTTCTTGGCCGGGGCCTTGCGGGCCCGGGTGGCCTTCTTGGCCGGCCCAGCCGGCTCGTTCGCCGGCTGGTCCGGCATGGTGGGATCGGCGGCGGGGGCGTCGGGCACCGCCGGAGCGGTCGGCGGGGCGTCCGGCTGACCAGCGGGTTCCGGCGCGCTACCCGAATCAGCGGCCGGATCAGCGGCGGCCGGCGCCGCCTTCTTGGCGGCAGTCTTGCGGGGCGCGCGCTTGGCCGGGGCCTTGCGAGCGGCCTTCTTGGCCGGTGCGCTGGCGGTGTCGTCCGGCCCGGCGGTGCCGCCGGTCGGCTCGGTGTCGTCGAGCATGGCTCGGTACTCCTGTCTCACCACCGGGGCCGAGCGAGCCGGCTCTCGCCGGACTCGGCCGCACAGTGGCGGTATGGCGTTCCACCCGCAAGCGGAGCGCAAAGTCTCGTCTCACCCGTCCACGGGAGCGGACAGGCGGCTCGTGCCACCCCTGCCCACAACCGCGGGCAGAACGTGCCATCCGCAGGCGAGGAGCCTGCGGTCTCTCAGTGCTCGGGAGCTGCCGGTCAGGCCGGCGACCCGGTGGTGCACAACGGATCTGTCACCCGTCCCGCGTCATCGACCGGTCCCTGCGCCAGCCGGGTAGCCCGAGGGGGCTGCGACGGGGCGAAACCGGCGACGGTCCGCAGAGCGGTGAGCACATCGTCGGGCCGGACCGCCGGGGTGACCTGGCGGACGACCACCTCAAGTATCGCACGGGTGTCATTCCTGGCCGCGATTGGCTCAGCCGACACCTCGGCCGGCCCCTCTCCGGCCGGTCCTTCTTCCGACACTTCGGCCGGCATCCCGGACACCTGAGCGGACACGATCGGCGCCCGGGCGTCGAGGGTGCGCCGGCCGTCCTTGGTGAGCCGCTCCACCGGCACCGACTCGGCCGCCAGCAGCCGGGCGACCGCGGCCGTCAGCTCCGCCGGGTCGGCCGCCAGCTCCAGCCGCCACAGCGAGGCGTGCATCTGCTCGGCCAGCGTCCCGGGCCGGCAGTCGGCGGCGTCGACGGCCCGCACGATGTCCAGGCCGTCCGGCAGCACCGAGTCCAGGGCGGCGCGGACCGCCTCGGGCTCGCAGTGCCGGGCCAGACCGATCTCCAGGTACTCCGCCTCCGAGCCCACCCCGGTCGGGGCCGCTCCCAGGTAGCTGATCTTGGGATGCGGGTGGAAGCCCGCCGAGTAGGCCATCGGCACCTCGGCCCGGCGCAGCGAACGCTCGAAGGCGCGGGCGAAATCGCGGTGCGAGCAGAACCTCAGCCGGCCGCGCTTGGCGTACTGCAGCCGAATCCGCTGCACCGGCGCCTGGTACGCCGGCCCGTCCGGTTGCCTGCTGGCCATCTCCCGCCTCAGTCCTGCTCGGTGGAGGAGCCCGACCCCGCCGGCGCGGACACCAGCAGCGGCGGCTTGGCGACCAGCGGCAGCAGCGACCTGCCGGTGGGACCCACCTGGATGTCGGTGCCCATCGTCGGGCACACCCCGCAGTCGAAGCACGGCGTCCACCGGCAGTCGTCCTGCTCGTAGCCAGTCAGCGCGTCCTGCCAGTCGTCCCACAGCCACTGCTTGTCCAGGCCGGAGTCCAGGTGGTCCCAGGGCAGCACCTCGTCGGCATCGCGTTCCCGGGTGGTGAAGAAGTCGACCGACACCCCGAACGGCGCCAGCGCCCGCTCGGCGGCGGCGATCCAGCGGTCGTAGGAGAAGTGCTCGCTCCAGCCGTCGAAGCGGGCGCCGTCGGCCCAGGCCTGCTCGATCACCGCGCCGACCCGGCGGTCGCCGCGGGAGAGCAGCCCCTCGATCAGCGAGGGCTTGCCGTCGTGGTAGCGCATGCCGATGTTGCGGCCCAGCGACCGGTCGGAGTTGATCGCGGCGCGCAGCGCACGCAGCCGGCCGTCCACCACCTCGGGTGCGGCCTGCGCGGCCCACTGGAACGGGGTGTGCGGCTTGGGCACGAAGCCGCCGATCGAGACGGTGCACCGGATGTCGCGCGAGCCGGTGGCCTGCCGGCCGGCCCGGATGACGTCCTGGGCCATGGTGGCGATCTCGAGCACGTCGTCGTCGGTCTCAGTGGGCAGCCCGCACATGAAGTAGAGCTTCACCTGCCGCCAGCCCTGGGAGTAGGCGGCGGTGACGGTGGAGATCAGGTCGTCGTGGCTGACCATCTTGTTGATCACCCGGCGCAGCCGCTCGGAGCCGCCCTCCGGAGCGAAGGTCAGCCCGGAACGCCGGCCGTTGCGGGAGAACTCGTTGGCCAGGTCGATGTTGAAGGCGTCCACCCGGGTCGAGGGCAGCGACAGCGACACCCGGGAGTCGGCGTACCGGTCGGCCAGCTGCTTGGCCAGCGGCCCGATCTCGGAATGGTCGGCGCTGGACAGCGACAGCAGGCCGACCTCCTCGAAGCCGGTGGCGGCGAGCCCGGCCTCGACCATCCGGCCGATCCCCTCGACCGAGCGCTCGCGCACCGGACGGGTGATCATGCCGGCCTGGCAGAACCGGCAGCCCCGGGTGCAGCCGCGGAAGATCTCCACCGACATCCGCTCGTGCACCGACTCGGCCAGCGGCACCAGCGGCGTCTTTGGATAGGGCCAGTCGTCGAGATCCATCACGGTGTGCTTGCGCACCCGCTCGGGCACCCGGTCCCGGTTGGGGGTCACCGAGGCCAGCCGGCCGTCGGCCAGGTAGGCCACGTCGTAGAAGCGCGGCACGTACACCTCGCCGGTCTCGGCCAGCCGGGTCAGCAGCTCGTCCCGCCCGCCCGGCGAGCCCTCGGCCTTGAAGGCGGCGATCAGGTCGGTGATCCGGCCGACGGCCTGCTCCCCGTCGCCCAGCACCGCGGCGTCCAGGAAGTCCGCGATCGGCTCGGGGTTGAACGCGGCATGCCCGCCGGCCAGCACGATCGGGTGCCGCTCGTCGCGGTCGGTGGCGTGCAGCGGGATGCCGGCCAGGTCCAGCGCGGTCAGCAGGTTGGTGTAGCCGAGCTCGGTGGACAGCGACACGCCCAGCACGTCGAAGGCGCCCACCGGCCGGTGGCCGTCCACCGTGAACTGCGGCAGGCCGTGCTCGCGCAGCAGCTTCTCCAGGTCGGGCCAGACCGCGTAGCTGCGTTCGGCCAGCGCGTCCGGGCGCTCGTTGAGCACCTCGTAGAGGATCTGCACGCCCTGGTTGGGCAACCCCACCTCGTAGGCGTCCGGGTACATCAGCACCCACCGAACGGCCACCGAGTCCCAGTCCTTGCTGCGCGCGTTCAGCTCACCGCCGACGTACTGGATCGGCTTGCCGACCTGGGTCAGCAGCGGCTCGAGGCGGGGGAAGAGACTTTCGGGACTGGAACTCACGAAATTCCATGGTACGGGCCGGCTGGCGGGCCAGAACCCGACATACTGGTGGACATGCGACCGGCTGCTGGAATGCGACCCCGGCTGCGGGTACCCGCCTGGGTGCTCGCGCTGGTGGTGGTGGCGGGCTCCGCAGCGGCTGCCGCTCCCTCCGGGCCGGCAGCGGGTGCCCGGCTGGCGACGGCCGGCACGGTGCGCAAGGCGGACCGCCCGGTGCTGGTCCGGCCCGGCCGGCCGGCACCCACCCGGCTGCCCCAGGCCGGCGCCAGCGGGGCGAGCATCGCCGGCTGCTCGCTGTTCCCGCCGGACAACCCGTGGCGCCGGGTGATCTCGGCCGCCCCGCTCAACCCGCGCTCGGCGGCCTGGGTGGCCAGCATCGGCGGCAGCCGGTTCCTGCACCCGGACTTCGGCTCGGACCCGTCCTACGGCATTCCGTACAGCGTGGTGCCAGCCGGGCAGCCGAAGGTGCCGGTCAGCTTCACCGACTACGGCGACGAGAGCGACCCGGGGCCGTACCCGATCCCGTCCGCTGCCCGGATCGAGGCCGGTGGGGACGCGCACGTGCTGGTCGCCTCCGGTGACTGCCACCTCTACGAGCTGTACGGGGCGGCCCGCAGCGGCTCCGGCTGGACCGCCGCGTCCGGCGCGGTCTTCGACCTGCGCTCCAACGCGCTGCGGCCGGCCGGCTGGACCTCGGCGGATGCCGCCGGCCTGCCGATCCTGCCCGGCCTGGTCCGCCGGGACGAGGTGCTGGCCGGGCACATCGACCACGCGCTGCGGTTCACCGTCGCCACCACCCAGCGCGGCTACATCAACCCAGCCACCCACCAGGCCGGCTCCACCACCGACCCGAACGTCCCGCCGATGGGTGCCCGGTTCCGGTTGAAGGCGTCCTTCGACCTCAGCCGCTACACCGGCGCCTCCCGGGTGATCCTGCAAGCCTTGAAGACCTACGGCATGTTCGTGGCCGACAACGGCTCGAACTGGTTCCTGTCCGGTTCCACCGACAGCGGCTGGAACGACGCCGATCTCGAGCAGCTGAAGAACGTGCCGGGATCGGCCTTCGAAGCGGTCGACACCGGCCCGGTGCACTCCTAGTTGCGTTCCTAGGTTTCTGTCAGCGGCGGCGGGCCCGGTAGGCGGCCACGTTCGCCCGGTTGCCGCAGGTGGCGCCGCAGAACCGGCGGGAGCGGTTCTTCGACAGGTCGACGTAGACGTCCTCGCAGTCCTCGCCGCCGCAGATTCGCAGCCGGCCGAGCTCGTCGATCCGGATCACGTCGGCTATCGCCATGGCGGCCTCGACGGCCATCCGGTCGGCCAGCGGCGCGTCCGGTGCGGTGGCGTGCACGTGGTAGTCCCACTGGTCGTGCTTGACCAGTTGCGGCAGCGCATGACGATCCCGCAACACCTGGTTGACAAGCTCCACCACGGTGTCCTTGTCGCCCGACCAGAACCGGGCCAGGGTCGGGCGCAGCTCGCGCACCGCGGCAAGCTCGGCCGGGGTGCCGGCCCGGGGGCCGGTCCACTGCCAGGTGCGGACCAGCTCGTCCAGCTCGGCGAGGGTGGTGAGCTGGTCCCCGGCGTCGGCCAGGCCGGTGTTCACCAGGGCCGCCGCGGCCGCCAGCGCCCGCTCCGTGTCATGAGCGAAAACCATCTTGACTCCTTACGGAGGTCCGACTAGCGTCAGAGGTAATGAGCATAGTCCCGATAGCTCATGACACACCAGCTCTCCTTCGAACGGACTCGTCATGCAGGTCGCAACCCGGCAGCAGGCCGGCCTCGGCACCGCGCTGCTGTCTGCCGCCGCCTTCGGCACCTCGGGCGCCTTCGCCACCGCCCTGATCGACTCCGGCTGGTCACCCGCCGCCGCGGTGACCGCCCGGCTGCTGGTCGCCGCGGCCGTGCTGAGCATTCCGGCGCTGCACGTGCTGCGCGGCCGGTACGGCATGCTGCTCCGCGAGCGGCGCAGCATCGCCACCTACGGCGTGCTGGCGATCGCGGCCGCCCAGCTGTGCTACTTCAACGCGGTGGCGCGGCTGTCGGTGGGTGTGGCCCTGCTGCTGGAGTACCTGGGCATCCTGCTGGTGGTCGGCTGGCTGTGGCTGCGGCACGGGAACCGGCCGCGCCGGCTGACGGTGGCCGGCGCCGCCACCGCGCTGCTCGGGCTGGCGCTGGTGCTGGACGTGACCGGCAGCCACCACCTCGACCCGGTCGGGGTGCTGTGGGGGCTCGGCGCGGCGGTGGGACTCGCGGTGTACTTCGTGGTGTCGGCGCAGGCCGACAACTCGCTGCCGCCCATCGTGATGGCCTGGGGTGGCATGGCGGTCGCCAGCCTCTGCCTGGTGGTGGTCGGAGTGCTCGGGGTGGTGCCGATCTCGGCGGGTACGCAGGACGTGCAGCTCCTGCACCACCGGACCAGCTGGCTGGTGCCGGTGCTCGGGATCTCCCTGGTGGCGGGCGTCTTCGCCTACTCCGCCGGCATCACCGCCGCCCGCGCGCTCGGCGCGAAGCTCGCATCCTTCCTGGGCCTGAGCGAGGTGCTGTTCGCGGTGCTGCTCGCCTGGCTGCTGCTGGGCCAGCTGCCCGGCCCGGCGCAGATCGTCGGCGGCGCGTTCATCGTCGCCGGGGTCGCGCTGGTGCAGTGGGACGAGCTGCGCACGACCGGAACGGACCCGGTCGAATCAGGTTCGGTCGAGTCGGAGACGGTCTGGTCGGAGACGGTCGCCGGCCCGGAGGCTGACCTGGCCCCCGCGCTGGTCGCCGCCGAGCCGCAGCGCGGCTGACCCTGGGCGGGCGCAGCCGGCGGAGAACTCAGACCGCCTTGGCCAGCCCCAGCGGCGCGAACGTCCGGCCCGGGAACAGGGTGCCCAGCTGCCCCACCCCGAGCCGCTTCTGGGCCACCTCGCCCAGCACGTCGTAAGCGTTGTTGAGCGCCGGCACGTCGCCGGAATCCAAAGATCCTGCCGACAGCTGGTTCCACTTGCCGTACACCGAGGCACCGGCCAGCCCGCCGCCGAGCAGCCACATCAGGCTGCCGTGCCCGTGGTCGGTGCCGCCGCTGGCGTTCATCTGCACCCGCCGGCCGAACTCGGTCATCACCACCACCGTCACCCGGCTGCGCCGGGCCGGGCCGAGGTCGGTGAGGAAGGCAGCCAGCGCCTTGGCCGCCGAGGTGAGGTTGCGGTCGAGCTGGTTGGCCTCGTCGGTGTGGGTGTCCCAGCCGCCGACGTCGACGGTGGCCACCTGCATGCCCACCTCGGCGCGCAGCAGGGTCGCAAGGTCTGCCAGCGCGGTGGAGAAGTTGCCGCCCGGGTACACCGCTCCGTTCTGCGCGCCGGCCTTGGCCCGCGCGGTGGCGGCGGTGGCGAGCGCGGCCAGCGTGGTCGGCACGTCCTGGCCGAGCGGGCCGGGCAGCCCCCGGTACAGGGTGCGCAGCGCGGTTTCGCTCTGCGGGGCGACGCCGTCCCAGCCGGGGAAGCTGAAGTTCTTCAGCGAGCTCATCACCAGCTTGGTCTGGTCGCCGGTCAGCGCGGCCGGCAGTGCCGAGCCCTGGGTGACCGCCCGGAACGTGGTGCCGGGGCCGAGCTGCTGCAGCGCCCGGTCCAGCCAGCCGGTGGTGGCGGTGTCCGAGCCGCGCTCCAGGCACTGCTGGGCCTGGAAGTGGCTGCGGGTGACCCCCTCCACCGACACCGCCGGGACGAAGGCCAGCTCGCCGGTGTTCCAGAACGGCAGCAGCGGGTTGAGCGCGGAGTTCAGCGCCCAGCCGGGCGCGCCCGGCAGCGGCAGCAGGTTGGCACTGGCCGGCACCAGGTTGGCGCGCACCGTGGTCAGGTAGTCCAGGCCGGTGTCAGATGAGGCCGGCACCAGGATCCGCAGGCCGTCGGCGGCACCGCGCATAAAGATGCAGATCAGGGTGTTGCCGTTGCTCAGCCCCGACGCGGCGTAGGCGGCCCGGGTGGTGACCAGCTGGCTGCCGAGGGCCGCCACCCCGACCATGCCGGCGCCGGCCAGGAAGCTGCGCCGGGTCCAGCCGCCCTGCCAGCTGGCGTCCTGGGCGGCAAGGTCGGCGCTGACCCGCTCGGCCTGGCGGGCCAGCCGCTCGGCGGTGGAGAGCTGGGGGTCGGTCATGACGTCCTCTCGGGTGGTGAGTCTGTTCGCGACGGCTCAGCGCAGCGCGTGCTGCGGGGCGTCGAGGATGAGCGGGATCAGGTGCGGCAGGTACCAGCGCAGCCGGGAGTCGGCGATCGGGGTGCCGGCGGGCTCGCCGAGGAAGGTCTGCAGGGCCTGCAGGTGTGCGGCCGGGAACCGGCTGCCGGTCAGCCGGCCGCACAGGGCGATGATCGCCTCGCCGCTGGTGCGCGGCTTGACCGCGCCGTACAGCGTGAGCGGGTCCAGCTCGGCGAACCCGTCGTACCAGTTCTGCGCCAGGCCCCGGTGGTAGCCCCACAGGTTGAGCAGCGAGCCGGACGAGCGCCAGGCACTGGCCACCGCCGGGTAGCCGTTGGGCGCCGACCAGTCCAGCGGCACCTGCCCGACCGCCGAGCTCATCCAGTGCAGGCTCTGCAGCGACTTGGTCAGGTCCCCCGGCCCGACGCCGAGCGCCCGGACGGTGGCGATCAGGTTCTCGGCCGGCCGGCGCACCTTCGCGCCGCGGCTGGCCCAGAACTCCGTCGAGCGCAGGATCGCCGCCAGCATCGGCACGATCTGGCTGCCGGTGCGCAGGTAGATCCGGGCGAGCTCGGCGACCAGGGTGGGCGAGGGGTTGTCCGAGACGAAGTGCACGCACATCTTGTAGGCCAACCGCTGGGCGGTGGCCGGGTGGTAGGCCAGGTAGCGCAGGTACGCCTCGCCGGCCGCCTCACCACCCTCGGCGGTGTCGTTGGGGTGGCTGAACCCCATCACCTTGATCGGCCCGACCCAGTGCCGCTCGGGCTTGTAGAGGTAGTTGAAGTCGGCGTCCAGGGACCGGCCGGTGAGGATCCGCGCCGAGTTCTGCACGTCGGCCTCGGTGTAGCCGGCGCCGATGCCCACGGTGTGCAGCTCCAGCAGCTCGCGGCCGTAGTTCTCGTTGATCGCCTTCTTCGACGACGAGGCCAGGCTCAGGTACTGCAGCATCGCCGGGTTGCGGGCCGAGGCGAGCAGCATGCTGGCGTAGGAGCCGAGGGCGTACTTGCGGATGACGTCCCGGTCCATGGTGTGCCGGGTGGTCCAGACCCCGTCGGAGTGGTTGGCCACGTTGAGGTGGTTGGCGAAGAAGTCGACCACCGCCTCGTACACCTGGCCGTGGCTCCAGGCCTGCAGGCCGAGGGTGACCCGGGTCAGCTGGTCCATCGCCTCCCAGCCGTACTCGTTGCCGTTGGCCTTGAGCCAGGCCCGGACCTCGGCCGGGTTCTTCTTCAGCAACGGCCCCTGCGCGGCGACCCCGGCGTGGCCGGCGTAACCGGCCCCGGCGCCCCGGCCGAAGGCCACCTGGTTGCGCCACCAGTCGTCCAGGCCGTAGTGCGCCAGGTCCGCCCGGGTCCGGGCCTCGATGCCGAAGCCGAAGCGCGACATCAGCAGGGACGCCGGGTCCCACACCATCGGCGCACGGGTGGTGTGCGGGGTGTTGCGCAGCGCCGCGGCGATGCTGGGCCAGAATGTGGTAGCCACTGAACTTCACTCTCCGTAACTGTCGAACTCACGGAGAGTGAATCATGTGAAACCGAAGTTAGGTGGAGATTTCCGAAACTCGGAAAACTGGCGCTAACCGGCCGTCCGGCGGTGGATGGCCTGCAGCAGCCCGAGCGCCAGCCCCTGGGCGAACATCGACGAGCCGCCATAGGACACGAACGGCAGCGGCAGCCCGGTCACCGGGGTCAGGCCGAGGTTCATCCCGATGTTCTGGAACGCCTGGAACCCGATCCAGCAGACGATCCCGGCCGCCACCAGCCGCGAGGTGCCGGCCGCCGCCGCGGCGATCCGCAGGCCCCGCCACAGCAGCAGCGCGAACAGCCCGATGACCAGCGCGGACCCGGCGAAGCCCAGCTCCTCCCCCGCCACCGAGTAGACGAAGTCGGTCTGCTGCTCGGGCACGAAGGCACCGCGGGTCTGCGCGCCCTGGAACAGTCCCTGGCCGAACATGCCGCCGTGCGCGATCGCGATGCGCGCCTGGGTGATGTTGTAGGCCACTCCCTGCGGGTCCCGGCCCGGGTTGGTGAAGGCCGCGAACCGGGCCAGCTGGTAGTCGGCCAGTACGCCGGCCCGGATGGCCAGCGCCGCCGCCAGCACGCCCACCACCAGCAGCCCGATCAGCCAGCGGGCCCGCACCCCGGCGGCGATGAGCACCCCGAAGCCGGCCGCGGTGAGCACCAGCGCCGAGCCGAGGTCCGGCTGCAGCATGATCAGGCCCAGCGGCACGGCCAGCAGGCCCAGTCCCAGCGCCAGCTCCCGGACGCCCGGCGGCGTGCCGGCCGGCCGGTGCACGCCGTGCTGGCCGAACAGCACCGCCAGCGCCGCGATCACCCCGAGCTTGGCGAACTCGGCGGGCTGGATCTCGAACCCGCCGCCGATCACGATCCAGGCGTGCGCACCGTTGATGGTCGAGCCGATCGCGAACACCGCGAGCAGGCCGGCGATGCTGGCCAGGTACAGCAGCGGGCCGATCAGCCGCAGCAGCCGGGAGTCCACCCGGGCCGCGCAGAACAGCAGCACCGCACCGAGCGCGGTGTTGAGCAGGTGCTTGGCCAGGTAGGTCTGCGGATTGGCGTCGGCCAGCTGCAGTCGGGTCCGGGTGGCCGACCAGACCAGCAGCGCTCCGAGCAGGCACAGCAGCAGCGCGGCGGCCAGCAGCACCCAGTCGTAGGAGCGCAGCCGGCGCGGGTCGGCCATCGCCCGCAACGGCCAGCGGGCCGGCACCACCAGCCCGGTCACCGGGTCACCGTCCGGCGGGCGGTGGCCGAGCTGCTGGCCGAGGAGCTGCCGGACGGGCTGCTCGCCGACGGCAGCGCGTCCGGGCTGGTCGAGTTGCCGGGCGAGCCGGTCGCCGGACGGGCAGTCGAGCTACCGGACGGGCGAGCGGCCGAGCTGTTCGACGGGGTCACCAACGGGCTGGCCGACGGGGCCGTCGACGGGCTGACCGCGGGCAGTCCGGGGCTGGCATGCGCCACCGGCAGCCGGGACGCCACCTTGGGCAGCTTGCCGGCCGGCACCCCGCCGGGCACCACCGGCGGGCCGTACGCCCCGAGCAGGCCCTCGTAGACCTGGCGGACCATCGGCGCCGCGGCCGACGCGCCGGTGCCGGCCTGCTCGACCATGCCGACCACCACGTACCGGGCCTTGCTCGCCGGCTGGCCGGGCTGCACCGGCCCCCAGGAGGCCAGCCACGAGGTGTCGGACTTGCCGTACACCTCGGCGGTGCCGGTCTTGCCGCCGATCAGGGTCTTGATCGGCGAGCCGTCGAAGGCCAGCGCGCCGGAGACCGAGTGGCTGTCCTCGAAGTGCAGCGCGTCGCCGAAGAAGCCGAGCAGCTTCGCCTCGACCGGCACCTTGCGGACCACCTTGGGGGTGACGGTGCGCACCGTCTTGCCGGCGGCGTCCAGCACCCCCCAGCCCAGGGTCGGGGCGAACAGCGTGCCGCCGTTGACCATCGCCGAGTACGCCGCGGCCAGCTGGAGCGGCGAGACGGTGACCTCGCCCTGCCCGATCGCGGTGTCGGCGTTATTGCCGGCGAAGAACCGCCAGCCGTCGGTGCAGTTCTCCGAGGCCAGCTGGGTCAGGTAGGCCCGCTCGGCGAGGTTGGCCACGTCCGGGTAGCCCTTGGCGGCCGCGGCGCAGTAGTCGGCCTTGTTGGCCTTCCAGCTGGCCATCCGGCCGGCCCGGCTGCCGATCGAGCCGCTGGCCTGCTCGTCGGCGGGCAGGTCCACGCCCGGCGCGTGCGCCACCCCGAAGGCCCGGGCCATCGCCTGCAGCTGCTCAAGGGGCTTCTTGCCCTCCTCCACCCGGGCCTGGTCGGCCTGCCATTCGGCGACCGCCGGGGCGTAGAAGAAGGTGTCGCAGGAGACCTGCAGCGCGAACCGCAGGTCGATGTCGCCGAAGGACTCGGACTCGAAGTTGGTCTTGGTCCGCCCGTCGACGTTCAGCGAGCCGGGGCACGGGTAGTGGCCGTCGGTGGTGATCGCGCCGGTGCTGAGGTCGTCGGCGGTGCTGATCAGCTTGAAGGTCGAGCCCGGCGCGTACGCCCCGGCGATCGCCCGGCCGACCAGCGGGTCACCGGCTCCTGCCGCGGTCAGCTTGGCGTAGTCGGCGACCGAGATGCCGCCGACGAAGACGCTCGGGTCGTAGGTCGGGTAACTGGCCGCGGCGATCACCCGGCCGGTGTGCGGGTCCATCACCACCAGCGCGCCGGACGTCGCCGCCCTGCCCTTGGCCCGGGACGCCGCGATCTGGCCGGCCAGCGCCCGCTCGGCCAGCGCCTGGACGTCGGCGTCCAGGCTGGTCACCAGGGTGTTGCCGGGTTGCGGGGCGATGGTGGCGTCCTGGCCGACCGCCTCGCCGCGCGGGTCGAGCTGCACCCGCTGCTCGCCGTCGACGCCGCGCAGCACCGCGTCGTAGGACTCCTCCAGCCCGCTGCGCCCGATGGTGTCGGCGTCGACCAGCTTCCTGTTCGCCTTCTGGTCGGCCGGCCCGACCGCGCCGGTGTAGCCGAGCAGGTGGGCGGCCAGGCTGCCGCCGGGATAGTCCAGCACGGTCTGAGTGCTGACGCTGACCCCGGGAAACAGCTCGGCGTGCTCGGAGACCGCCAGCACCACCGCGGCGTCGATGCCGGTGGCCACCGGGACCGGCTGGTAGGGCTGGCCGGTCCAGCACGGCGCCGGCACCGTGACGCCGCACGGGGTGATCTCGCGGCGCAGGTCGGCGGCGGTGGTGCCCAGCACCGGGGCGAGCCTGGCCAGCACCGCGGCGCCGTGGTCGTCCTGCTGGTCCAGCGCCGAGCGGTCCACGGTCAGCACGTGGGTGCTGCGGTTGCCCACCAGCACCCGGCCGCGGGAGTCCAGGATCTGCCCGCGCGGGGCCGGCACCACGATGCTGCCCAGGTGGGTCAGGCCCGCCGACTGCCGCGGCTTGTGCTGGTCGAGCAACTGGACGAACGACAGCCGGGCCAGCAGGGTGAGCAGCAGCGAGGCGATCAGCAGCCGCAGCACCGACAACCGGGTGCGGTGCGCGCTCCTGCGCGGGTCAGCCGAGCGCATCGGCGCTGCCGATCAGCCGGGCCGCCGGGCGCGGCGGCCGGATTCCCTGGGCGCGCAGCAGCGCGCGGACCAGCGGCACCACCGCCAGGCCCAGCAGCGCGTCGGTCAACCCGACCGGGATCAGGTAGGTCAGGGCGAGCACCGCGGTTGCTGCGTGCGAGCCGAGGATGGCCAGCAGCAACCCCAGCACGCCGGACGTCGCCGCGCCCAGCAGGGCGGCCAGCGCCGCCACCCCGCGGGTGCCGTAGCCCCGCTGCAGGGCGAGGCCCCCGAGCATGCCGGCCACCAGCCCGGCAGCCAGCCAGCACAGCGCCTGGGCGCCGGCCGGGTGGTCCGAGCCCAGGTCGGCCAGCAGCCCGGTGGCGAAACCGAGCGACATGCCGATGCCGGGGCCGGCGTAGATGCCGACCACGATCACTAGCAGCGCCGGCAGCGACACCGGCACCGGAAAGGTCAGCGGGCCGAGCAGGCTCGCCTGCAGCAGCAGCGCGGTGAGCATCCCGGCCACCGCCGAGGCGATCCGGGTGACGGTCACCGGTCGCTGCCCGAGGCCGGTTCCAGCGCCGGACGCGCGGTGCCGCGCGGTTCGCTGAGGATGATGCCGACCAGGTCGAGGCCGGCCTGCCGGCTGACCGGGCGCAGCCGCACCGACACCGTGCCGTCGGCGGAGTCGTGCACCGAGGTCACCACGCCCACCGCGACGCCGGCGGCGTAGGTGGTCTTGCCGGCGGGCCCGGTCACCAGCCGGTCACCGACCCGGACGTCCACCCCGTCCTCCAGCGCGCTGGCGGTCAGCGGCCCGCTGCCCGCGCCTTCTGCCAGCAGCAACGCCCCGGACCGGACGTCGCGCACCCCCACCCCCGACGTCGGGTCGGCGGCCAGCAGCACCACCGAGGTGGTGGCGTGCACCGCCACCACCCGTCCGACCAGGCCCAGGCCGTCGGTCACCGTCTGCCCGACCTGCACGTGCTCCCGGCTGCCGACATCGAGCGTGACGCTCCACTGGAACCCCGCGCCCGGCCCGGTGGCGATCACCCGGGCCGGCATCAGCCGCCAGTCGGCGGTGTCGGCCTGCAGCTGCAGCGCGCGCAGCTGGCGGGCGGTGGCCGCGTCGGCCGCCGCGGCGGCCAGCTGGCGCTGCAGGTCGGCATTGCGTTGGGTGAGCTGGGCGATCTCGCGCCGGTTGCCGGCGACGTCCGGCACGCCCTGCACGAACCGCCGGACCGGGCCGAGCACCGCGTCGGTGCCCCGATACAGCGAGCCGAGCGCGCCGGTGGTGCCGCCGCGGGCGCCGGCCAGCGAGCCGCCGGCGAAGTCCAGGCTCAGGAAGAGCAGGGCGAGCACCGCGAGCACCGCGGCAGCCAGCTGCTGGCGTCGGGTGAGCCTGCGCATGATGTGGTGTGCCTGCCCCTGTCCGCTCTGCCCGCTCAGCCGTCGGTGCTTGTTCTCGGTGCTCGTGCGGTGTTGCCGCTCACCGGCACCCGCTCAACGGCGGTGGCCGTCGACGACGACCCGGTGCAGCGACTCGAACTGTTCGACCACGGTGGCGGTGCCCAGCACCACCGAGTCCAGCGGCCGGTCGGCCACCAGCACCGGAATGCCGATGTCGTGCTGCAGCCGGGCGTCCAGGCCGCGCAGCAGCGCGCCACCGCCGGTCAGCACGATGCCCCGGGTCACCAGGTCGCCGGCCAGTTCCGGCGGGCAGCGGTCCAGGGTGGCCCGGACGGCGGCCACGATCCGGTTGATCGGCCCGCCCATCGCGTGGCGCAGTTCCTCGGCCGACACCGCGACGTTGCGGGGCAGGCCGGTCGCGACGTCCCGGCCGCGGATCTCGGCGCGCACCGGCCCGGCGATCGGGAAGGCCGAGCCGATCGAGATCTTGAGCTCCTCGGCGGTCCGCTCGCCGATCAGCAGCGAGAACTCGGACCGGACGTGGTCGACGATGGCCCGGTCCAGCGCGTCGCCGGCCACCCGCAGGCTGGTGCTGGCCACGATGCCGGCCAGCGCGATGACGGCGACCTCGGTGGTGCCGCCGCCGATGTCGACCACCATCGACCCGGACGCCTGGCTGACCGGCAGGCCGGCGCCGATCGCGGCGGCCATCGGCTCGGAGATGATGTGCACCCGGCGGGCGCCGGCCGCGTAGGCCGACTCGCTGACCGCGCGCTGCTCCACCGAGGTGATGCCGCTGGGCACGCAGACCACCACCCGCGGTCCGGCGAAGGCCCGCCGGCCGATCACCTTGCGAACGAAGTAGCGCAGCATCTCGGCGGTGATGTCGTAGTCGGCGATCACGCCGTCCTGCAGCGGCCGGACGGCCCGGATGTGGCCCGGCGTCCGGCCGATCATCCGCTTGGCCTCGGTGCCGATCGCGACCACTGCCTTGGTGGTGGTGTCCACCGCCACCACCGACGGCTCGTTGAGCATGATGCCGCGACCCCGTGCGTAGACAAGGGTGTTCGCGGTTCCGAGGTCGACCGCGAGGTCACCGCCGAGCAGGTCGCCGCCCAGCAGCGACATCGGGGTGAATGCCATGGGAAGCCTCGTTTGCGGTGCGCCGCCGGCTGTAACCGGTGTTACTGATGTGAACGAACGTCCTGATCGTAGGGGTGGTCAGGCCGTCTACAGGCGCGACTCGCCCGAGCGGATAACGGAAAGTAGCCAATCCCCAGACCGGCTGGGTCTGTTTGGCCCGGCGGCCTCGGCGCACCGGGCCGGCCGGCAGAGAACAGCCCGAGAAACTAAGCGGTTTCGCCGGCCGCCAGGTCGCCGAACCAGAGCGCGATCTCGCGCGTCGCCGAGGCGGCCGAGTCCGAACCGTGCACCAGGTTCTGCTGCACCGGCAGGCCCCAGTCCCGGCCGAAGTCGCCGCGGATGGTGCCGGGCAGCGCTGCGGTCGGGTCGGTGGCGCCGGCCAGCGCCCGGAATCCCTCGACGACCCGCTGCCCCTCGGCCACCACCGCCACCACCGGCCCGGAGGACATGAAGTCCACCAGCGGCTGGTAGAAGGGCTTGCCGACGTGCTCGGCGTAGTGCTGGGCCAGCAGCTCGGCGTCGGCCGTCCGCTGCCGCAGTGCCACGATCCGGTAGCCCTTGGCCTCCACCCGGGCCAGGATCGCACCGGTCAGGCCGCGCGCCACGCCGTCCGGCTTGATCAGGATGAGGGTCCGCTCGAGCGCTGCGTCGGTCACGCGGCCAGCCTATCGGGGCGATCGGAAGGTGCTGTCACGAGATCAGCATCCGCCAGCCGGACGGAGTGGCCAGCAGTTGGCGGCGGGTGCGCAGCACGTACCACCACAGCAGCAGGAACATCGCGATCACCACTGCCAGCACCGGGATCAGCACCACGGTGGCCGCCACCAGCAGTTGCAGCGCCGAGCCCAGGCCGACCCCCCACGGCCGGCGCAGCACGAACGCGGCACCCACCAGCAGCACCGCCAGGCCCACCAGCAGCACGGTGCTGGTGGTCGACAGGCCCTGCGCGGTCTGGGCGATCGCGCGCGGCACCAGCAGCACCACGAAGGCCTCCAGGCAGAGCAGCGCGGCCAGCGCTCCCCGGGTGGCCCGGTCGGCCCGGTGCCGCCGGTCGGCCTCGGCCTCCGGACCGCTGGTCTCGGCCTCCCGGTGGTCGGGATGTTCGGGACCGGCGCCGGGCCGGTCGGCGGGCCCGGTCACCCGGCGCCCTGCTCTGGCGGGCCGAGCAGCGTGCGGGCTTCCCCCGCGGTCACCACCGACCCGGTGACCAGCACGCCGGCGCCGACCAGCAGCCCGTCGGCGCCCTCCTCGGCCAGCCGTATCGCGGTCTCCAGCGCGTCGTCCAGGCGCGGCTCGACCGTCACCCGGTCGGCGCCGAAGATCTCCACCGCGACCGCCGCCAGCTCGTCGGCGGGCATCGCCCGGGAGGAGGAGTTCTGCGAGATCACCACCTCGGCCAGCGCCGGCTCCAGGACCTCCAGGGCGGAGCGGACGTCCTTGCCGGCCAGCATCGCCACCACTCCGATCAGCTGGCGGAAGTCGAAACCCTCGCCCAGCGCCTGGACGGTGGCCCGCATGCCGGCCGGGTTGTGGCTGGCGTCGACCAGCACGGTCGGCGCCGAGCGCACCGCCTCCAGCCGGCCCGGCGAGCGGACCGCGGCGAAGGCGGCCCGGACGACGTCGGCATCCAGCGGGCCGGAGCTGGCGCCCGCGCCGAAGAAGGCCTCCACCGCGGCCAGCGCGCAGGCGGCGTTCTGGGCCTGGTACTCGCCGTGCAGCGGCAGGAACACCTCGTCGTAGACGCCGCCGAGCCCCTGGAGCCTGAGCAGCTGGCCGCCGACGGCGAGGCTGCGCTCCAGCACCCCGAACTCCAGGCCCTCGCGGGCCACCACCGCCTCCACCTCGGCGGCCCGGCGCAGCAGCTCGGCCGCCGCGTCCGCGGGCTGGGCGGCCAGGATCGCGGTCGCGCCGGCAGTGATGATGCCGGCCTTCTCGGCCGCGATCTCGGCGGTGGTCTCGCCCAGCAGCTCGGTGTGGTCCAGGTCGATCGGGGTGACCACCGCGACCGGCGCGTCCAGCACGTTGGTGGCGTCCCACGCCCCGCCCAGGCCCACCTCGACCACCGCGACGTCCACCGGCGCGTCGGCAAAGATCGCGAAGGCCAGGCCGGTGATCGCCTCGAAGTAGGTCATCGGCATGTCGGAGCCGGCGTCCACCAGCTCCAGGTACGGCTCGATCTCGGCGTAGCCGTCGGCGAACACCCCGTCGGCGACCGGTCGGCCGTCCAGCACGATCCGCTCGGTGATCTGCGACAGGTGCGGGCTGGTGTAGCGGCCGGTGCGCAGGCCGAAGCCGCGCAGCAGCTCGTCGACCATCCGGGCCGTGGAGGTCTTGCCGTTGGTGCCGGTCAGGTGGATCGCCCGGTAGCTGCGCTGCGGCTGGCCCAGCACGTCCATCAGCTTGTCGATCCGGTGCCGGGACGGCCCGATCTTGGACTCGCCCCACCGGGCCAGCAGCCGGGCCTCGGCCTGCTGGCGGCGGACCCGGTCCTGCTGGGCCGCCGTGCCCCCGGGCCCGGTCATGACCCCGCCGCTCCGGGCAGCCGGGTCAGCGCCTCCTCGATGCGCCGCAGGTCGGCGGCGGCTGCGGTGTTGCGGGCCCGCACCGAGGAGACCACCGCCGGCTTGGCGTTGGCCAGGAAGGCGTCGTTGGAAAGCTTCTTGGCCGTCTGCTCCAGCTCCTTGGCCGCCGCGGCCCGGTCGCGCTCCAGCCGGGCCCGCTCGGCGGTGAGGTCCACCGCGGTGGACAGGTCGAGCTCGACCGTGGCCCCGGCGGTCAGTTCCAGCGTCGCCGTCGGGGAGAACTGTCCGGCGGGCTCGGTCAACCGCAGCAGCCGGCGGATCTGCGGCTCGTGCTCGCCGAGGCCGGTGAACCGCGCCGGGATGCGCTGGGTGGGCTTGATGCCCTGCCCGGACAGGAACTGCCGGATCAGCACCACCCGGGCCTGCAGCTGGGCGATGTCGTCCTCGGCGGCCTTGTCCAGCCGGGACTCGCTCGGCTGCGGCCAGGGCGCGACCACCACCGACTCGGCCCCGGTCAGCGCCGTCCACAGCGACTCGGTGACGAAGGGCACCAGCGGGTGCAGCAGCCGCAGCAGGGTGTCCAGCACCTCGCCGAGCACCCGCCGGGTGGTCGGAGCAATGTCCTCCTCGGCCAGCGATCCCTTGGCCAGCTCCAGGTACCAGTCGCACACCTCGTCCCAGGCGAAGTGGTAGAGCAGGTCGGCGATCTTGGCGAACTCGTAGTCGGCGTAGTAGCCGTCCACCTCGGCGATCACCCGGTTGAGCCGGGAGATTATCCAGGCGTCGGCGCCGGTCAGCCGGGCCGGCAGCTCGCCCTCGACCGTGGCGCCGTTGAGCAGCGCGAACCGGGTGGCGTTCCACAGCTTGTTGCAGAAGTTGCGGGCGCCGGCGATGTTGTCTTGAGAGATCGGCACGTCGGTGCCGGGATTGGCCCCGCGGGCAAAGGTGAACCGGACCGCGTCGGTGCCGTAGGCGTCCATCCAGGCCAGCGGGTCCACCGAATTGCCTTTGGACTTCGACATCTTCTTGCCGTACTGGTCGCGCACCATGCCGTGCAGGGCGATGGTCTTGAACGGCACCGAGGCTTCGGGTCCCTCGTCGGCCATCGCGTACAGGCCGAACATCATCATCCGGACCACCCAGAAGAACAGGATGTCGTAGCCGGTGACCAGCACCGTGGTCGGATAGAACTTCGCCAGGTCGGGAGTGCGTTCCGGCCAGCCCAGCGTGGAGAACGGCCACAGGCCCGCAGAGAACCAGGTGTCCAGGACGTCCGGGTCCTGCTGCCAGCCGGCCGGCGGTTGCTCGCCCGGGCCGAGGCAGGCCATCTCGCCGTCGGGCGAGTACCAGACCGGGATCCGGTGCCCCCACCACAGCTGCCGGCTGATGCACCAGTCGTGCAGGTTGTCGGTCCAGCCGAAGTAGCGCGCCGCCAGCTCCGGCGGGCTGATCCGCACCCGGCCGTCGCGCACCGCGTCGCCGGCGGCCTGGGCCAGCGGCGCCACCTTCACGAACCACTGCAGCGACAGCCGCGGCTCGATCGGCTCGCCGGAGCGCTCGGAGTGGCCCACCGAGTGCAGGTACGGCCGCTTCTCGGCGACGATCCGGCCCTGCTCGCGCAGCCGCTCGCGCACCGCGACCCGGGCCTCGAAACGGTCCATGCCGTCGAACTCGGTGCCGGTGCCGGTGACCCGGCCCTCCTCGTCGAGCACCGAGACCATCGGCAGGCCGTGCCGGCGGCCGATCTCGAAGTCGTTCGGGTCGTGCGCCGGGGTCACCTTCACCGCACCCGTGCCGAACTCCGGGTCGACGTGGTCGTCGGCGATGATCGGGATGCTCCGGCCGGTCAGCGGCAGCTCCACCTGGCTGCCGATCAGCTCGCGGTAGCGCTCGTCGTCGGGGTGCACGGCCACCGCGGTGTCGCCCAGCATGGTCTCGACCCGGGTGGTGGCCACCACGATCGACGGGCCGGAGCCGTCGGTCGCGCCGTAGACCATCGACACCAGCTCGCCCTCGACGTCGCGGTGGTCGACCTCGGCGTCCGAGAGCACCGAGCGCAGCACCGGCGACCAGTTCACCAGCCGTTCCGCGCGGTAGATCAGGCCGTCGTCGTAGAGCCGCTTGAACATGGTCTGGACCGCCCGGCACAGGCCCTCGTCCATGGTGAAGCGCTCGCGGGACCAGTCGACGCTGTCGCCGAGCCGGCGCATCTGGCCGAGGATGGCGCCGCCGTGCTGCTCCTTCCAGCTCCACACCCGTTCGACGAAGGCGTCCCGGCCGAGTTCCCGACGGTTGGTGCCCTCCGCGGCCAGGGCGCGCTCGACCAGGGCGTGCACCGCGATGCTGGCGTGGTCCATGCCGGGCAGCCAGAGCGTCTCGAAGCCCTGCATCCGAGCCCGGCGGGTCAGCGCGTCCATCAGGGTGTGCTCGAAGGCGTGCCCGACGTGCAGGCTGCCGGTGACGTTGGGCGGCGGGATCACGATGGTGAAGGGCGGCTTGTCCGAGCCCGCGTCGGCGGTGAAGTAGCCGCGCGCTACCCACCGCTCGTACAGCGGCCCCTCGACCGAGGCCGGGACGTACTGGCTCGGCAACTCGGTGCCGGTGGTCGGTGGGTTCTGCGGGGCCTGCTCCCCGGGCGGCGCGGTGTCGGTCACCCTTGAAATCCTACGGACGCCGGAAAAGCGGGTTAGCCAGCCGGGGGTCGCGCGCCGTCAGCCTGCGGGCGGTCGGTCTGCTCGGGTTGCGGGCCGCTGCCGGCCGGCACCGGCACCACGCTGAAGGACACCCGGACCCGGCGCGCGCCGGGCGGCGCCTGGTCGGCCGAACGCCGTGGCACCCGGCCCACAAGCGCGGAGATGTCCTCGCTGAGCTGCTTGGTCTCGTCGGAGGTGAGCCAGTACATGCCGCTGCTGATGACGGTGGAGTCGTACCAGGAGGCCGCCTCGTCCCGGTTGGAGATCCAGCCCAGGATGTCGGCGCGCTCGCGGTCGAGCTGCCGGGCCACCAGCACCGCCTCTCCCGCCGAGGACGCGCGCGGCTCGGCCGAGTCCACTATCAGCCCACGCCCGGCCGCCTCCCACGGACGTTCCCGGCCATCGGTGGTGGCTTCCGAGCGCCGGACGATCCCCCACTTCTCCAGGGCCCGCAGGTGGTAGCTCATCGCGCTGGCGGACAGGCCGGCGATCTCGCCGCATTCGGTGGCGGTCAGCCGGCGGCCGGCGAACAGCTCGTCGATGACGGCCAATCGGGCCGGATGGGCCAGCGCCTTGATGGCCCGGGGATCCCGGAGCACCACCGGCTCGGTGGGCCGGTCGTCCGGGACCGCCGGAGGGGCAGGCTGGGGGGCTGGCATGTGCCCAGGATAAAGCCGCAGTGGCCGGAACCGGCCGCCGGCCAGGCTTGACAGCACAAATATGAAGCATTAACTTCGCAATATGTCTTTCATATCTGCCGGCTCGCTGTGGCGGGTACGGGATCTGCGCATCGTGGTGCTGGCCCGGGCCGTCTCGCTGCTCGGCGACGAGCTGGCCGTGGTGGCCCTGCTGCTGCGCACCCAGGGGCAGGGCTCCGGCGCCTGGCCGGTGGCGGCGCTGCTGCTGGCCGGCGGCCTGCCGCTGGTGCTGTTCGCTCCGCTGGTGGGCCGACTGGTCGACCGGGTCGACAGCCGGCGGCTGCTGCTGGCCTCCGGCTGCGGGCAGCTGGCGTGCTGCCTGTGGCTGGCCTGGCTGCCCGGCCAGCCGGTCATGCTGGCGCTGGTCGCGGTACTCGGCACCGGGCAGGCGATCAACTCCGCCAGCTGGCAGGCGCTGGTACCCGGCATCGTCGGCGTCGACCGGCTGCCGGCGGCGCTCGGCATCTCGCAGGCGGTGACCACGGCGGCCGGCATCGCCGCCCCGGCGCTCGGCGGGCTGCTGACCGGCCTGTACGGGGCGCGGGTGCCGCTGCTGCTGGACGCCGCCAGCTTCACCGCGGTGGCACTGGCCGCGCTCACCATCCGGACCCGCCGGGGCGGTGCCGCGCTGCGGGCCGCCGACCCGCGCGGTGGCTGGGCCGTGCTGCGCGCCGACGCGATGCTGCTGCCGCTGGTGGGCATGCTCAGCGTGTTCATCCTGCTCGGCAGCATGGTCAACGTCGTCGAGGTGTTCCTGGTGCGCGAGACCCTGCACGCCAGCGCCACCTGGTACGGGGTGCTGGGCAGTGGCTGGGGGGTGGGGCTGCTGGTCGGCGCGCTGCTGGGCGGCCGGTTCCGCGACGGTTCCGGTGCTACGGGCCAGCTGCGGTTGCTGCGGCTGGCGCTGGTCAGCGCCGGTGGCCTGGCGCTCGGGCTGGCCGGGATGGGCGCGGCGCCGACGGTGGCGTGGGTGCTGCCCGCGGTGCTGGCCGGCGGCGTCTGCAATGGCCTGGTCAACCTGGCCATCGGCTCGCTGGTCGGCATGCGCAGCGCCGAGGCGGTCCGGGGCCGAGTGGCCGCGGTGGTCGGCGGGCTGGCCTCGGCGGGCCAGGTGGGCGCGCTGCTGCTCGGCGGGCTGCTGGCCGGCATCCTCGAGCCGCGGCAGATCTTCCTGCTGGCGGGGCTGGCCGGCCTGCTGGTACCGGTGTGCCTGGCACACCAGCTGCTCGCCTCGGCGGCCTCGGCTACCGCGCCGGCACCTGAGGCCGCCCTGCCCGCTGCCGCCCTGCCCGCTGCCGCCCTGCCCGCTGCCGCCCTGCCCGCTGCCGCCCTGCCCGCTACCGCCCTGTCCGCTTCCGTTCCGGCCGCCCCGTTCGCCGCCGAGGTGCCGGTCGCGGCTGGCAGCCGACGCTGAACGACCCCGGACGCGCTCGACCCGCGCGCCCGGGGCCGTCCCGGGTAGTCAGCCTCGCTTACTCGTGCAGGTAGGAGATCGAGAAACTGCCGCCGCTCACCGCGGAGGTGTGGTCCTCGTAGCCGGAGCTGTTGCTGGCATCCATCAGCGTCGGGTTCCAGTTGCTCAGGTTGGAGCCGTTGATCTGGGAGTTGCTGAAGCTGATCGTGCCGAACCTGGGGTAGGCGGCGGTCGGCGACTCGATGATCACCTCGGCGCTGGCGTTGCGGGCCGAGCTCAGCGACGCCACGGTGGTCTTGGTCCAGCCCTTGCTGCTGTCGGTGAGGGTCAGCGTGTACGTGGAGCTGCTGCGGGTCACCTTGGCGACGAACTTGTCGCCGGCCGAGACCGGGTAGCTCGACAGGCTGTAGTACACCGGGGCTTTCGGGTACATCTCGTACCAGGCCTGGTAGACCGGGTGGCCCGACGAGCAGTCGGTGGCCACTCCGGTCTGCTCGACGGTGGAGCTGCCGTAGCCGTCGATGCCCACCCAGGGCGCCATCAGGTCGTTGGTGCTGTTGCAGGTCACCGACGGCTCGGTCCAGGTGGAGGTCACCGAGCTGAAGCCGCTGCCGGTGGCGGCCGCGCCGGACCAGTTGTAGCCGTTGATGTTGTAGCCGTTCCTGCCGGCCACCACCTTGGCCTTGGCGGGCCCGCCGGCGTGGCCGAAGTGCGCGGCGGCCAGGCCCGGGGTGGCCGCGCCGTTGGCGAAGGTGTGCGGGGTGGCGGCCGCGCCGGCGGCCGGCAGCAGGGCCAGCGAGGCGCAGGCGAGGGCGGCACCGATCGCGGGGGCGATCAGGGCCGGACGGGGGATTCGCACAGGGGTGTCCTCTCGGAATGGGATTCGCGCACCACGGCGGACGTCTCACCGTGGCTTGCCACTGGGCAGTGGCAGGAATCCGGGCCGCTGAATTCTAAAAGCGGGACGAAGCGGCTATCCATGCCTGAAAACAAGATTCCCTTATGAATACGCTCAAATCGCAAACGGCAGTCACATGAAGGTTGTCCGGACGTAGGCCGGCGGTTACCGGACCCGGCGCGAGCTTGAACCTGGCGCGGGCCCGGACCCACCTGAGCGCGCCCGGGTGGCCGACGAACCGCGTTCGGGCCGGTAGCTTCCCCGAAACTGTCTCCGCACGGCGCCCCGGGATCGGGCTGCCCCGCCGGGACGGCGGCTAGAACTGGGCGAACGCCAGCCCCACCAGCTCTCCGAACAGCTCCTCCGGATCGCAGGGGTAGCCGTGCGAGGTGAACCAGGTGCAGACGTTGCGGCAGTCCCGCTGCAGGTAGTCCATCCCGTTGGGGTTGGACACCACGTCGACCACCTGCGGCAGGTCGATGAGCACCACCCGGCCGGAGTCGACGAGGATGTTGTAGGCCGACAGGTCGCCGTGCGCCTGCCCGTTGGCCGCCAGCGCCCGCATCGCGTCGGCGATCTGGCCGAAGTAGCCGGCCAGTTCCTGCGCCGAGGCCCGGACCTGGGCCAGCCGGGGAGCGGCCTGCCGGCCCTGCCCGATGAACTCCATCAGGATCTCGGTGCCGTCGACCTGCACCGGGTAGGGCACCGGAACCCCGATCGACCACAGCTGGCACAGGGCGCTGAACTCGGCCAGCGCCCACTGGCCGGCCAGCACCTGCAGGCCATACCGGGTGCGGCCCTGCATGGCCCGCTGGTCACGGCTGCGCCGGACCGTGCGGCCTTCGAGGTAGCCGGCGTCGCGATGGAAGCTGCGGTGCTCCCGGTCGCGGTAGCGCTTGGCAGCCAGCAGCGCGGCCTGGTCGGGGCTGCCGGGCACGGCACGCTCGATCAGGTAGACGTCGGCTTCCTTGCCGGTCTTGAGCACCCCGAGCTCGGTGTCGATGGCGGCCTGGGAGGTGACCACCCAGGACGGCCGGGGATGCGGCCCCCGGGCGCCCTTGACCACCGACGACCAGGTGGACCAGCGCTGGCCCTCCCCCGGGTCGGACAGGAACTGGTACTCGAACTCCGCCAGACCGGCAGGCTCGGGTAGTGCGGGGGTGAGGTCCGGCGCGGTGGTGGACAGGGTGGTGTTGGGTAAAGCGGGGTTGGGCAAAGCGTTGTTCGGCAAAGCAGTGTTGCCGGAAAGCGGGTCGTGCGACAAGGAGGGCTCCTCGGATGGCGAGGCAGCCAGGCGCAGTCAGGGAGCTCAGCCGGTCAACGACTGGGAGCAGGCCAACGACTAGCGGGATGCCTCGAAGACGATGGGGGACGCGGAAGGTCCCAGGACAGACATAGACACTTTCGACGCCTCCTTCATCCGAGAGCGGGCGGAGCCGAGCTCCGCGAGAGCGGTATGACTATGACGCACCCGAGCGGGCCGGGCAACCGATTTAGCGCCGCGACCGATTACCGCGGCAGCACCAGGGCCATCGCTGGTAACCGATCCGATGGCGAGCGCCCTTACGAGGCAGCTCTGACCGAAGGGTCAGGCGGACTTCTCCTGCGGCGGCGCGGGCAGCTCGGCGCGCGGCACCAGGGTCGGGTAGACGTGCTCCAGGACCGTCTCGGCGGTGATCACGACCTTGGCGACGTCCTCGCGGGACGGCACCTCGTACATCACCGACAGCAGGACCTCTTCCATGATCGCGCGCAGCCCGCGCGCCCCGGTCCCCCGCTTGACGGCCTGGTCGGCGATCGCCTCCAGGGCGTCCTCGGTGAACTCCAACTCGACGCCGTCCAGCTCGAACAGCCGGGCGTACTGCTTGACCAGCGCGTTCTTCGGCTCGGTGAGGATCTCGATCAGGGCGGCCCGGTCCAGCGGCCGGACCGTGGTGATCACCGGCAGCCGGCCGATGAACTCCGGGATCAGACCGAACTTCATCAGGTCCTCGGGCATCACCTCGGCAAAGCCGTCCCGGGTGTCGATGTCGAACTTGGTCTTGAGCTCGGCGCCGAAGCCCAGGCCCTTCTTGCCGACCCGGCCTTCGATGATCTTGTCCAGGCCGGCGAAGGCACCGCCGACGATGAACAGCACGTTGGTGGTGTCGATCTGGATGAACTCCTGGTGCGGGTGCTTGCGGCCGCCCTGCGGCGGCACCGCGGCCGAGGTGCCCTCCAGGATCTTCAGCAGCGCCTGCTGCACGCCCTCGCCGGAGACGTCGCGGGTGATCGACGGGTTCTCCGACTTGCGGGCGATCTTGTCGACCTCGTCGATGTAGATGATGCCGGTCTCGGCCCGCTTGACGTCGTAGTCGGCGGCCTGGATGAGCTTGAGGAGGATGTTCTCCACATCCTCGCCGACGTAGCCGGCCTCGGTCAGCGCGGTGGCGTCGGCGATGGCGAACGGGACGTTGAGCATCCGCGCCAGGGTCTGGGCCAGCAGGGTCTTGCCGGAGCCGGTCGGGCCGAGCAGCAGGATGTTGGACTTGGCGAGCTCGACGTTGGAGTCCGACCGCTTGCCGGTGCTCTCACCGCCTGCCTGCACCCGCTTGTAGTGGTTGTAGACGGCAACCGCCAGGGTCCGCTTGGCCTGGTCCTGGCCCACCACGTAGGAGTTGAGGAAGTCGCAGATCTCACTCGGCTTGGGCAGTTCGTCGAAGCTGAACTCGGCGTTGTCCGACAGTTCCTCTTCGATGATCTCGTTGCACAGGTCGATGCACTCGTCGCAGATGTAGACGCCGGGCCCGGCGATCAGCTTCTTGACCTGCTTCTGGCTCTTTCCACAGAAAGAGCACTTGAGCAGGTCGCCACCGTCACCTACACGCGCCACCCGATGTACTCCTTACCTGCCCCGGTGCTACCTGATGGACTGCTATCTGGATCTGGTCAACAGCTGGTCCACACGGAGCAGCGCCATTTCAAACGCTACCTCGTGCGGGCCTAGAAGTCGCTCCTTTAGCTGCGTGTCCCCTCTGAGCTGCAATAGCCCTGTCTGCGGGCCGGCAGCCGGTAGCCGGCCCGCTGCCGGCTATGCCGACCAAGGGGCCACGGTAACGCCGACGGCACGCCATTACCACATCGGCAGCCGGCGCCCCGACAACAGCTCAGTCGTTGGGGTTGAGCTTGCGGGTGGTGATCACGGCGTCGACGATGCCGTAGTCCTTGGCCTGCGGCGCGGTCAGGATCCGGTCCCGCTCGATGTCGAGCTTGACCTGCTCGATGGTCTGGCCGGTGTGGTTGGCCAGGATCTCCTCCAGCAAGCCCCGCATCCGCAGGATCTCGTTCGCCTGGATCTCCAGGTCGGTGACCTGGCCCTGGCCCTCGCCGGACGGCTGGTGGATCAGGATCCGGGAGTGCTCCAGGGCGAACCGCTTGCCCTTGGTGCCGGCCGCCAGCAGGACCGCGGCGGCCGAGGCGGCCTGGCCCATGCAGTAGGTCTGGATCTCGGGCCGGACGTAGCTCATCGTGTCGTAGATGGCGGTCAGCGCGGTGAACGAGCCGCCCGGGGAGTTGATGTAGATCAGGATGTCGCGGTCCGGGTCGGTGGACTCCAGGCAGATCAGCTGGGCGATCACGTCGTTGGCCACCACGTCGTCGATCGGCGCGCCGAGGAAGATGATGCGCTCCTCGAAGAGCTTGTTGTACGGGTTGGACTCCTTCATGCCGTAATTGGTGCGCTCGACGAAGGACGGCAGCACGTACCGGCTGGAGGGCATCCGGGCGGCGGAGGCCGGCGTGTTCCAGCCGGCGCGGCCCGGGGTGTAGAGCTCGCTCATGTTCGGTGGGTCTCCTTAGGCCGGGGCGGGGGCGGAGCCGTTGCTCATCTGAGCCACCCGGCTGACCACGTGGTCGACGAATCCGTACTCCAGCGCCTGCTGAGCGGTGAACCAGCGGTCGCGCTCGGAGTCGGCCTGGATCTGCTCGACGGTCTGGCCGGTGTGCTCGGCGATCAGCCGGGCCATCTCGGCCTTGGTGAGCTTGAACTGCTCGGCCTGGATCGCGATGTCGGAGGCCGTGCCGCCGATGCCGGCCGACGGCTGGTGCATCATGATCCGCGCGTGCGGCAGGGCGTAGCGCTTGCCGCGGGCGCCCGCCGAGAGCAGGAACTGCCCCATCGAGGCGGCCATTCCCAGGGCGTAGGTCGCCACGTCGCACTCGACGAACTGCATGGTGTCGAAGATCGCCATGCCGGCCGTCACCGAGCCGCCCGGGGAGTTGATGTAGAGGTTGATGTCGCGGGTGGAGTCCTCGGCCGACAGCAGCAGCAACTGGGCGCACAGCCGGTTGGCGATGTCGTCGTCGACCACCTGGCCGAGGAAGATGATGCGGTCGCGCAGCAGCCGGTCGTAGATCGAGTCGTTGAGGTTCATGCCCGCGCCGGGGCTGCGCGCCTCGAGGATCCGGATCGGCTCCGAACGAGCGCCGGCGCCGGCACGGTCGAACCCGGCATGCTGGCCGCGCTGGGCGTCAAAGGGGCTCACTGGCGTTCCTTCCGTCAAGAGTGGATCTGACTCGACCCTAATGGCCCGCTCCGACACTCTGGGCTGTCAGGCGGTGCCGTTCGCTCAGGGCGTCAAACCCGGCTCTGCTCGCCGGAGTCCTCAACGCCGGAGTCGGAGTCCTCGATGCCGGCGTCCGCCTCGTCACCGGTGGCCGCCTCTTCGATCGCGTCCTCCAGCTCCTCCAGCTCGGCCTGGCCCTGCGGGGTGGACAGCGCCGACAGGTCCACCGGGTTGCCGGAGGCGTCGGTGACGCTGGCCGACTCCAGCACCGTGGCCAGCGCCTTGTTGCGCCGGACGTCGGCCACCAGAGCGGCGATGTTGCCGGCCTGCACGATCTGGTCGGCGAACTCCTGCGGCGCCATGTCGTAGCGCTGGGCCTGCCGCACGATGTACTCGGTCAGCTCGGCGTCGGAGACCGAGACCGCCTCGGCGTCGGCGATGGAGTCCAGGATGAACTGGGTCTTGACCGCCTTCTCGGCGACCTCGCGCAGCTCGGCGGTGAACTCCTCCCGGGTCTTGCCCTGCGACTCCAGGTACCGATCGAAGGCCGCGTCGTCGTGACCGAGCTGGTGCACCACGTCGTGCTCGCGCCACTCGATCTCGGCCTGCACCGCCGACTCCGGCAGCGGCACCTCGGTCTGGGCGACCAGCAGCTCCAGCACCTTGTCGCGGGCCTCGGCGCCCTGGCCGAGCACCTTCACCCGGTCCAGCCGGGTCCGCAGGTCGGCTCGCAGCTCCTCGACGGTGTCGAACTCCGAGGCCAGCTGGGCGAAGTCGTCGTCGGCCTCGGGCAGCTCGCGCTCCTTGACCGAGTTGACCACGACGGTGATCTCAGCGTCCGAGCCGGCGTGCTCGCCGAAGGCCAGGGTGGAGGAGAAGGTGGCCGACTCGCCGGCCGACTTGCCCAGGATCGCCTCGTCCAGACCCTCGACCAGGTTGCCGGAACCGACCTCGTAGGACAGCCCCTGCGCCGAGCCGCCCTCCACCTCGACGCCGTCGACGGTGGCGGTCAGGTCCAGGGAGACGAAGTCTCCGGTGCGCACCTCGCGCTCGACCCCCTTGAGGGTGCCGAAGCGGGCCCGCAGCTGCTCGAACTGCTCGGCGACCTCGTCGTCGGTGACCGCCGCGTCCTCCACGGTGACGGCCAGCCGGTCGTAGCCGGAGACGGAGATCTCGGGACGGACGTCCACCTCGGCGGTGAAGGCCAGCCGCTGGTTGTCCTCCAGCGTGGTGACCTCGATCTCGGGCTGGCCGAGGGCCTTGACGCCGGTCTCGCGCACCGCGTCGGAGTAAGCCTTGGGCAGCGCCTTGTTGATCGCCTCCTCCAGCACGGCGGCCCGGCCGATCCGCTGGTCGATGATCCGGGCCGGCACCTTGCCGGGGCGGAAGCCGGGCACCCGAACCTGGGATCCGATGGCCTTGTAGGCCTCGTCCAGGCTGGACTTCAGCTCGTCAAACGGCACCTCGACCGCGAGCTTCACACGGGTCGGGCTCAGGTTTTCGACGCTGCTCTTCACGGTGTGCTCTTTCGCTCCTCGGTGGCTGGCTCAGCGGTGTCGGGCGGTGTGCCCGGGTCGTTCTCGATGTGACGGTGGAACGCGTGCGTGGGCACGCCCGTCGGGGTGACAGGATTTGAACCTGCGGCCCCTCGCTCCCAAAGCGAGTGCGCTACCAAGCTGCGCCACACCCCGGCACCTGATCCAGGCCGTGAGGGATCGCGGTCCCGGCATGGCAGACGTACCGAACGGCCAGTGTACGGGTGTCGGTCCGGCCCCCGGAGACGCGCTAGGCTGTCGGGGCACTCGCGGATCCCCCGGGCGGGCCGGCCTGGCCCGTGGTCTCGACGTCCGGCGGAGTTCGCGAGCGTTGCGGGCGTAGCTCAATGGCAGAGTCTCAGTCTTCCAAACTGATTATGCGGGTTCGATTCCCGTCGCCCGCTCACGTTGCCCGGCCCTGCGGCCGGCCCCTCCTCAGCCCTTCGGCTCGGGCGAGGTGGAGGCCTTGCCCTCGTCGTCCTCGCCCGGCTGCTCGCCGGTCAGGGCGTTCTCCACCCCGCTGCCCAGCGCAGCCCCGGGGCCACCGAGGTCGTCGGCGCCGCCGGGCCGCTCGGTCGGGTCCTCGGCGGACGGCCGGTCCTCGGGTCGGGACTGCTCGGTCATGGCTGCTGCCCTGCTTTCCTCGGGTAGCCGGCCGGCACGGCCGGCTGCTGCTCAGTCGACGGTCGCGGTGTCGCGGTAGGCGACCGGGTGGTCCTGGCCCTGTTCCAGGAAGTACTCGTTGAGGGCCTGGGCGATCAGGTTGTGCTGGTAGGCATCGGGCAGCAGCAGGCCGAGCACGTAGGCCTCGAGCTCCAGCTCTCCGACGGTGCCGCTGACCGCGATGTAGCGCAGCCACAGCTCGGAAAAGGTCATGCCGGACAGCTGCATGCCGTCGAGCAGGCTCATGCCGGACTCGGTGGAGGTCACGGCTGCGCTCCTTCGGAGTCCCGCACGACCTCACGGGCGAGGTCGAAGATGCTGCGGGCCTCGGTCCGGGAGCGGTGCATCAACATCGTCAGGGCGTCCGGACGGCTCACCGACCGCGAGTCCATCAGGGCGGTCTCGGCGGCGGTGATCAGCTGGGCCTGGTCCCGGGCCGCGGCGAGCCGGGCGGACGGCACCACGCCCCCGGGCTCGGTGGCCGCCGGGCGGGACAGCACCGTCGAGATGCACCGGGCCAGCAGGCTGGCGACCGCCTGCGGGCGTTCGGCGTCGAAGGCGTGCCGCGAGGAGCCGTAGAGGTTGATCGCCGAGGGCCGGGCGGTGCCGGTCAGCGGCAGCGAGATCGAGCTGCGCACCCCCCGCTCGACGGCCGCCTCGGTGAATCCGGGGAACCGGGCGGCGTCGGTGGCGGCGTCGAAGTCGTGGTAGCGGTGCTCACGGGCGGCCGCCATGCACGGTCCGTCACCCGACCGGTACTGGGCCTCGTCGAGGTCCAGCGCCAGCCCGCCGGAGGACACCGGGGTGAAATAACGCTCCCCGTCGAGGGTGGTGATGCTGCAGCCGATCGCGTCCGGTGCCACGTCGTGGCCGAGGGCCACCGCCTGGCGCAGCAGCGCCTCGGTATCGGGGGCGGCATCGGGTTGCGACGCGGCGCGCAGCAACTCCGCCCACTGTCGGCCTGTCGTCGCTAGCAAGCGGACCTCGCAAGGGGTTTGAGCGTGCCCAGCACCAACCCGGTCGACAGCCGGCCGCTGCGGCCGGACAGCCAACACTTTTCGGGCTCCGACGACCCGTACGTCAGCCCGGGGGTTGAACCCCTGCCCGGGCCGGTAAGGGCGGCAGCTCAAGGATACCGGTCTCGCTGACTCCGCGCGCCACATCCACCAGCTTGCGGTGCGAGTTCTGGCTGGCCAGCCGGAGCAGGTCGAAGGCCTCCTGCTGGGTGATCTTGTACCGGTTCATCAGCACCCCGACGGCCACCCCGATCCCCCGGTTGCTCTGCAGGGCGCGCTCCAGGTGCTGTACCTGCTCGTGCAGCCGGGCGCCCGCGATCGCCAGCGAGGCATGGGTGGCGAGCAGCACGGCTACCGTCTGGTCGCCGGAGTCGAAGGCGTCGGGATGCACCGAGTACAGGTTCAGCGCGGCCACCAGGTCGTCGTCCTCCAGGAACAGCCGCACCGAGAGCATGCTGCAGATGCCGTGCTCGGCGTTGGCCCGGCGGCCGAACTCCGGCCAGCGCCGGTCGGTCACCAGCGAGCCGGTGCGGTAGATCTCCTCCTTGATGGCGGCGTCCACGCACGGCCCGCTGTGCAGGTCGTACTGGATCTGGTCCACCTGCAGAGGGACCTTGCTGGTGCTGCCGACGGTCTCGAACCTGCCGTGCCGGCCCCGGCTGATCGCCGCGTGCTCGGCTCCGGGCACCAGGTCGACGGCGCGCTGGCAGACCAGCCCCAGGGTGGCGTCCAGGCCGTGGTCGGACAGCAGCTCCTGGCCCAGCCGGGCGAACAGGCCGGCCAGCTCGCCGAGGTAGTCGGGGGTCCACGTGCTTTCCTCTAGCGCCATGGCCAGCTCACTTTCTGCGGTGCGGTCCGGCGCTGAGTCGCATCGGAGGTGCCGAGCAAGTGTGCACCCTGGTTCGGTCATGGCAAAGCTCGGAACCTAGGCACCGGCCCCGTCCGGACAGACCGCCTAGGAGCCGGCCCTGCTCAGCGGTCGGGTTCGGAGATCGGCCGGACGGTGCCGGTGACCCAGACCGAGGCCTGGTCCGGGTGCAGCTCGACGGCCAGTTCGCTCGGCCGGCCGATCTGCTCGCCCTGCAGGATGCGCAGCCGCACCGGCGGCCGGACCACTCCGAGGGCGGCCAGGTAGCCGCCGTAGGCCGCGGCCGCCGCGCCGGTGGCCGGGTCCTCGACCACGCCGCCCACCGGGAACGGATTGCGCGCCAGGTACTCCTGCGGGCTCACCTGGTACATCACGCTCACCGTGGTCCAGTCCTGCTCGCTACACAGCGCCTGCAGCGCGGCGAAGTCGTAGCTCATCGCCTCCAGTTCGGCCCGGTCGGCCAGGTTCAGCACCAGGTGCCAGGCGCCGGCGTAGCAGAGCATCGGCGGCAGCCCGGGCTCCAGCACGTCGGTCGACCAGCCGAAGCAGTCCAGCGCCCGCTGCAGCAGTTCGGCCGGCAGCTGGCGCTGGCGGGGCGGCACGCTGGCCAGCCGAGCCCACCACTCACCCGACGGGTGCTGGCCGGTCCGCACCGCCACCGGGCCGGCGGCGGTGTCCAGCTCCAGGTCGCCGCCGCCCAGGACGCTGCCGAGGGCTGCCCCCAGCGCGACGGTGGCATGGCCGCAGAACGGCACCTCGGCCAGCGGGGAGAAGTAGCGGACCCGGTAGTGGCGGCGGCCCGGTTCCGGCGGGCCGTCGGTCACGAAGACCGTCTCGGAGTAGCCAACCTGCTCGGCCAGGGCCCGCATCTGCTGCTCGTCCAGCGCCCGGGCGTCGAGCACCACCCCGGCCGGATTGCCGCCGGCGCCGTCCCGGGCGAAGGCGCTCAGCCGCAGCACCGCCGGCTGCTCAGGGGTCGGCCCGGGGTTCGCCATCGCGCACCACCCCTTCTCGCGGACCGTTCGATCTCCGGACCGGCCGGGTACGTCTTCACCGGCCGGCCCGTGCGCCTGCACCCTAGCGCCGGCGCGCGCCGGCCCGACATCGCGTACGGGCCCGACGTACGTGCGGCTCGACACCCGGTACGGGCCCGGCATCGGGTACCCGGCCCAGCATCGGGTACGGGCCCGGCATCCTGCGGGATTGACTCGATGTCGGCACCCCCTGCCACAATCGGGCAAGCCGGTGCGGGTCGCCCTCCCGCTGCCGTGCCATTGCCGCCGCGCCCGCTGCGACACCCGCCGACCGCGCCGGCGGGGAGGGCGTCGGTGTCACGGGGAAGAGGTGGAATGTGTTCGAATACGGTATGAGCTCGCGCCGCGGCGAACCCGGCCTGGCCGGTCGTCCGCGGCCGGGCCCGGCCGCCCAGGCGTTCGCGCCGGTCCGCCGCCCGCGGATCATCGGCGAGCTGCTGGTGGTGCTGCTGTTGCTGCGTGCCTACGACATGGTGCGCAGCCATGCCGAGGTGCGCGAGGTGGCGGCGTTGCGGCACGGCCGGCAACTGCTCGACGTCGAGCGCTGGCTGCACATCAACATCGAGCTGTCGGCCAACCTGTGGACCACCCAGCAGACGGTGCTCTCGTTGCTGGCCAGCTACTGGTACCAGTTCGCCCACCTGACGGTGACCATCGGAATGCTGGTGTGGTGCTGGTGGCGGCGGGCGCACAGCTACCGGCGGGCGCGCAACGCGCTGGTGCTGACCAACGTGTTCGGCCTGACCATCTTCCTGCTCTACCCCGCCGCGCCGCCACGGTTCCTGCCCGGTTTCGGCTTCGTCGACGCGGTGGCCGACGCCGGCTTCGGCGCCACCCACGGCGGCCCGGTGACCGCCGACCAGTTCGGGGCGTTCCCGTCCCTGCACCTGGCCTGGGCGGTCTGGACCGCGGTGGTCGCCTACCGGCTGGTCCGCTCCCCCGTGCTGCGCCGGCTGTGGCTGTGCTACCCAGTGGTCACCGCAGTGGCGGTGGTGGTGACCGGCAACCACTACCTGCTCGACATCCTGGCCGGCGGCCTGATCGCCCTGGGAACGCTGGCCATCGCCCACTACCTGCCCGCGTTCCGGCAGCAGCCGGGCCCCGGCGGTTCCGCCAGTTCTGGCGGTTCTGGCGGCTCTACCGAGGCCGGCCGGGGAAACCCGACCCGGCCCAAGAGCCTGTTCGGTTCCCGGGACGGTGAGCTGGTCCGCTCAGGACCCGACCGGTAGCAGCCGTCCGGCGCCGCGGTGCCCGGCCGGTGGAGTTGCGGCGGGCCGGTCCGCCGGTTGGCGCTGGATCACCACCAGGGTCCGGTCGTCGGCGAGGGTGCTGGGCACCTGCTCGATCAGCAGGCCGGCCAGCCCCGCGCCGCCCGGCCGCTCGGCAGCCAGCGCCTCCACGCTGCCCATCAGCCGCCGGGTGCCGGCCTCGAGGCCGGCCGCACGGTCCTCGACCACCCCGTCGGTGTAGAGGAACAGCGCCTCCCCCGGTTGCAGCACGTCGCGGTCGAGCACCCCGGTGACCGTCGGCACCGCGCCGAGCACCGTTCCGGCGGCCGCCGACGTCCGCCACGGCGACGGCGTGCCCGGCCGGTAGTGCAGCGCCGGCGGATGGCCGGCCACCCGGACCCGGTACTCGCCAGAGTCCAGATCCAGCTGGAGGTAGACCGCCGAGGCCAGCCCGACCGATCCCTGCTGGCGGGCCAGGTAGTCGTTGACGGCGGCCAGGAACTGCTCGGCGGGCACCGAGCCGAGCAGGCCGCCGACCGCACCGGACAGCAGCAGCGCCCGGGGCCCGGCGGTGATGCCGCAGCCGGCGACGTCGATCACGGCCAGGTGCAGCACCTGGCTGGTTCCCTCGCACACCAGCCGGTTGGCGACGAAGTCACCCGACAGCACCGCTCCGTGGGCCGGCCGGTGCTGGATGTCGACGGTCCAGCCGGCCGGCACCGACGGCACCCGGGCCTGCACCAGAGCCCGGTCCCGGATCAGTCCCAGCACCGTCTCGGCGCTGACCTGGCGCAGGCCCAGCCGGTCCCGGTGCCGGGCGCGCAGCGCGCCGACCAGCCCGACCAGCGCGGTCACCGCGACCAGCGCCATGCCGGGAGTGGAAAGCCTGCTCCAGTGCCCGTCGCGTACTCCGGCGAGCGCCACCAGGCCCAGGCAGCCGGCCGCGGTGGCCAGCAGGGCCAGCATCCAGCGCAGGCTCAGCAGCAGCGAGGACAGCACCGCCACTACGACGGCCACCGCCATCACGTCGAGCTCGGCGTTGCGGGCCAGCAGCGACCAGCCGGTACTTCCTGCCAGCGCGATGCTGGTGAGGGTGGCGACCGCGGGTTCGGACAGCCGCCGGGCCCGGGCACCGCACCAGCGGGCCAGATCCAGGCAGCCACGCAGGGCGGAACTGCTCCGGCTGGTCGGGATGGCCACGGTCATGGTGGGCTCACCGTAACCGAGCCGCGACGTCACTGGTAGCGAAGCGGTATCGATCCGTTACGGACCGTGCCCGGTTTCGCCGCGTGTGACCGTTCGGGCAGGATGAGCGCATGACCACCCCGCCGGAGCGCCCGCACCGCCGCCGGCGCCGAGCTCGCCGGCCGGCCGCCGAGGGCGCCGCCGAGGCCGGTTCGCCGGCGTCGGCGCAGGACCGACCGAACGGCCCCGAGGCCGGCCCGGCCGAGCACCGGCGCGCCGAGCCGGGCACCGGACGCCGGGGGACGGGCGGCCGCAACTCCGGCCAGGACGACCACCACGGCAACCACGGCCGGGACTCCGAACGCGGCTGGCGCGAGCTGGCCGGCAGTTCCCCGTCCCAGGTGGGCCTGTCCGGCGCGCTGCGGGCCCGGGACGTGGCCCGGCCGACCCCGGCGGACCTCGCCGCCGCCGAGCGCTCGGTGGTGCTGGTACGCCGCGGCTGGCAACCTCCTCCGGAGGGCTGAGGAGGGCAGGCCGGCTCAGGCCGGCAGCAGCCTCACTCCGGCAGCGTCCCGGTCTGCTCGAAGGCAGCGAGCATGCCGATCCGCCGGACGTGCCGGGGATCGGCGGAGAAGTCGGTGTTGACGAACGCGTCCACGATCGAGAGCGCCGCGTCCTGGCTGTGCATCCGGGCGCCGAGGCCGAGCACGTTCGCGTCGTTGTGCTGTCGGGCCAGGATCGCGGTCGGCAGGTCGTAGCCGAGCGCGGCCCGGATGCCGGCCACCTTGTTCGCGGCGATCTGCTCGCCGTTGCCCGATCCGCCCAGCACGATGCCGAGACTGCCCGGGTCGGCGACCACCCGCTGGGCGGTGCCGATGCAGTAGGGCGGGTAGTCGTCCTCGGGCTCGTAGCTGTGCGGCCCGCAGTCGACGACGTCGTGGCCGGCGTCGGCCAGGTGCGCGGCCAGCACACCCTTGAGCTCGAATCCCGCGTGGTCGCTGCCGAGGTAGATCCGCATGGGCGCCATGGTGCCAGCACCCCCGCTTCTCGGCCTGCCGGGGTCCTGACGAGTGTCGGCCAGGACCCCGGCCGGCCCTGGTTCAGTCAGTGTCCGGCGAGAAGCCGAACCCGCCGTCCGGCGCCCGGCTCAGCCGGTGCTCGGCCACCGCGGCCGCCACCGGGATCTCGCCGTAGACGTGCGGGAAGTCCTCGTCCGAGCCGTACAGGTCCTCCTCGACCACCGGGGACGGCAGCCGGGCCGGATCGACCTCGATCACCAGCAGGTCGGTCCGGTCGCGGAACCGGGCGTTGGCGGTCCGGGCGACCTGGTCGCGGTAGGAGAAGTGCACGAAGCCCTCCTGCTCCAGCGACGGCGGGCGGTAGCTGCCCAGGGCGCAGGCCGCCCGCCAGTCCGGCTCGGCCACGATGTGGAAGATCGCCGTCATCGGCACTCAGGGTCGACCGGGCACACGACCGGCGCGCTCAGTCGAACCGCGGGGACTCGGTGCGGGTCCGCTTCAGCTCGAAGAAGTACGGGTAGCCGGCCAGCAACCGGGTGCCGTCCCAGACCCGCAGGGCCTCCTCGCCGCGCGGGATGCGGGTCAGCACCGGGCCGAAGAAGGCCACCCCGTCGACGTGGATCACCGGCGTGCCCACCTCGAAGCCGACCGCGTCCATGCCCGCGTGGTGGGACTTGACCAGGGCGTCGTCGTAGTCCTGCGAATCCGCGGCGTCGGCCAGCGACTCCGGCAGGCCGGCCTCGGCCAGCGCCTCGACGAGGGCCTCCCGGTCCAGCTCGCGGCCCTGGTCGTGCCGGCGGGTGCCCAGCGCGGTGTAGAGCGCACGCAGGCTTTCGGTGCCGCTGTGCTGCTCGGCGGCGATCGCCACCCGTACCGGTCCCCACGCCTTGTCGAGCATGGTGCGGTAGTCCTCCGGCAGGTCCCGGCCCTCGTTGAGCACCGACAGCGACATCACGTGGAAGTTCAGGTCGAGGTCCCGGTGCTTCTCGACCTCCAGGATCCAGCGGGAGGTCACCCATGCGAACGGGCACGCCGGGTCGAACCAGAAATCGACCTTCGCGCGGCTCTCGGTTACGTCCGTCGCCATCACACAGCCCCTAATCTGCTAGCTAGGTATGAAAGAATGCCTTCATTCAGCGGCTCACCCGCCTAACGGCGACAACCACCTTGTGAGGAGTGGCATTCCGTGTCCAGTGTGCGCCCCGCGACTACCGGCCCGTCGGCCGGCGGTCCCGAGTCCTACCGCATCGACGCCAACACGGTCCGGATGCCCAACCTCACCCGGGAGGACGCCCGGCACCGCGCCGGGTTGCTGCAGGTGGACAGCTACGACGTGGCGCTCGACCTGACCGACGCCGAGGGCGGCCCGAGCGAGCGCACCTTCCGCTCGCGCACCACCGTCACCTTCAGCGCCAACCAGCCCGGCGCGTCCACCTTCCTGGACGTGATCGCCGAGCGCTTCCACGAGGTGAGCCTGAACGGGCAGCCGGTCGACGTCAGCGGCTACGAGCCGGCGGACGGCATCGTGCTGCCGGAACTGGCCGAGCACAACGTGGTGGTGGTCGACGCCGACCTGCTCTACACCACCAACGGCCAGGGCCTGCACCGGTTCGTCGACCCGCTGGACGGCGAGGTCTACCTCTACAGCCAGTTCGAGACGACCGACTCCAAGCGGATGTTCGCCTGCTTCGACCAGCCCGACCTCAAGGCCACCTTCACCCTGCACGTCACCGCACCGGCGCACTGGCAGGTGGTGTCCAACGGGGTGGTGACCGAGGTGGAGGACGACGACGAGACCAAGACCGTGCACTTCGCCACCACGCCGCGGGTGAGCACCTACATCACCGCGCTGGTCGCCGGCCCCTACTTCAGCGCCACCGACTCCCACGACGGCGTCGACCTGGGGCTGTACTGCCGCGCGTCGCTGGCCGAACACCTCGACAGCGAGGAACTGTTCACCATCACCAAGCAGGGTTTCGACTGGTACCACCAGAACTTCGGGCACCGCTACCCGTTCGGCAAGTACGACCAGTGCTTCGTGCCCGAGTTCAACGCCGGCGCGATGGAGAACGCCGGGTGCGTGACCGCCACCGAGGACTACATCTTCACCAGCCGGGTGACCGACGTGCGCCGCGAGCGCCGGGCCACCACCGTGCTGCACGAGCTGGCCCACATGTGGTTCGGCAACCTGGTCACCATGCGGTGGTTCGAGGACCTCTGGCTGAACGAGTCCTTCGCCGAGTGGGCCGGCAACACCGCCCAGGCGCAGGCCACCGCGTGGCCCGGCATCTGGACCACCTTCGCCACCACCGAGAAGGCCTGGGCCTACCGGCAGGACCAGTACCCCTCGACCCACCCGGTGGCCTGCGAGATCCCGGACGCCGAGGCGGTCGAGGTCAACTTCGACGGCATCACCTACGCCAAGGGCGCCAGCGTGCTCAAGCAGCTGGTCGCCTACGTCGGGCTGCCGCAGTTCCTGGCGGGGCTGCGGCAATACTTCGCCGACCACGCCTACCGCAACACCACGCTGGCCGACCTGCTCGACGCGCTGAACGCCACCTCCGGCCGGGAGCTGTCCGGCTGGTCGAAGCTCTGGGTGGAGACCAGCGGCATGAACACCCTGTCGGCGGACTACCAGCTCGACGCCGAAGGCCGGTTCAGCTCGTTCGCGGTGCTGCAGGACGCGCCGCGCGACACCTCGCCGGACAACACGCTGCGCCCGCACCGGCTGGCCATCGGCCTGTACCGCTACACCGAGGACGGCCGGCTGGTCCGTACCGACCGGGTCGAGGTGGACGTCGACGGCGAGCGGACCGAGATCGCCGAGCTGGTCGGCCGGACCCGTCCGGACCTGGTGCTGCTCAACGACGACGACCTGACCTACTGCAAGCTGCGGCTGGACCCGCACAGCATGCACACTCTGCAGAGCGGCGGGCTGGCCGCGCTGGAGGACTCGCTGGCCCGCACGCTGTGCTGGTCGGCGGCCTGGGAGATGGTGCGCGACGGCGTACTCGCCACCCGGCACTACCTCGACCTGGTCAGCTCCGCGGCCGGCACCGAGTCGGTGATCAGCGTGGTCCAAACGGTCGCCAAGAACCTGCTGCTGGCGCTGGAGATGTACGCCGATCCGGAGTGGGCGACCGGCGCCCGGGTGCGCTTCGGCGAGCTGGCGCTGGCCAACGCCCGCGCCGCGGCACCCGGCTCGGACCACCAGCTGGCCTGGGTGCACGCGCTGCTCAACGCCGGCGAGCAGCTCGACGTGGTGGCCGGGCTACTGTCCGGTGCCGAGCAGCTGGACGGGCTGGTGGTCGACACCGACCTGCGCTGGCTGATGCTGCGCGCCCTGGTGGGCGCCGGCCGGGCCGGCGAGGCCGAGATCGCCGCGGCCGCCGCCGAAGACCCGTCCGCGTCCGGTGCCCGGCACGCCGCCACCGCCCGGGCCCGGATCCCCACCGCCGAGGCGAAGGCGGCGGCCTGGCAGCTGATGATCCACGACTCGGAGCTGTCCACGGCGATGCGGCGGGCGGTGATGACCGGCTTCCGCGACCCGTGGCGGCCGGACCTGCTGACGCCGTACGTGGACTCCTACTTCGCCGAGGCAGCGGGCCTGTGGGACCGGCTCACCACCGAGACCGCCCGGTACATGATCATCGGGCTGGTGCCGACCTGGTCGGACGCGATCGACGAGCGGACGGTGCGGCTGGCCGAGGAGTTCCTGGCCAACACCAGCCACCCGGCGGCGCTGCGCCGGTTGGTCGACGAGGGCCGGGCCGACATGGTCCGGGCGCTGCGGGCCCGGGCCGCCGACACCGAGAACGCCACCGCGGACGGCGACTGAGCGGCGCGCCGACCTCGGCGGGGTCAGCGGTGTCCGCTGGTTCGGGGTACTCGTTCCAGGAGATCGACCGGGAGCGTCAGCAGCTTGTACAACGGCTCCTCGTCATCGCTGGGAATCTCGATCTCGAGGCGGGCGTAGAACTCACCCGGGAAGAGGCTCAGCACGGTGCCCGCGATCTTGTCCCGGCCCCATGGCACGAGGATCCGGTCACCTGGCTCGAACTCGGTCATGACGGGCTCCACGGATCGACGGCCGGAAACAGGCCGATCAGATGGTCCCAAAATATCTCGTCCAGCGCACCGGCATAACGATCCAGGCAGGCGTGTGCGGCGTCGACATAGCCGATGGTCGGGCGGATTCCCCGCTGGGCGAGGCGGCGCAGCCTGTCCTGGTCGCCGTGGGTCAGGGCATTGCGCAGCTGGACAAGCTCCTTCAGCAGCCTGGCATCGCTGTCGTGCGTGGGGTTTCTGGCCAGCAGCTGGGAGCCGAGCGACGCGATACCCAGGCGCTCGGCGTCCTTCCGCACGGTGTCCAGGTGCGGATTCCCGCGATCTATCCACCGGTCGCTGGACATTGCCGAGGTCAGTCGGGTCTGGTGCTGGGCGAGACTGCCGGAACCGCGCACCAGGGTGCTGGTTGCCAGGTCCAGCAGGTCCCGGACGAAGCCCTGGAACTCCGTCACGATCCGCAGCACCAGAGCGTCGTTGATCTGTTGGGCTCCCGTCCCCGGTGGCCGCCCGGCTCGGGGTTCTGGATTGCCGAGCAGGGCGTGGGCCCGGCGCAGCTCGGTCACGTTCGCCCACCTGGCCGTCCGCCAGCTGAGCAACGCCGGCGATCCGCGGTAACCCGACACCGGCGAAGCACACCACGACAGCGGTCGCCTGCAGGGGCGCCCGCCACGATTGTGGAAAGCCCGATCCGGCGACAGAACGCCCTTTCGAATTCGGGCTGTTCGGGCTAGGAGCCCCAGGTCGGACGGAGCGGGAAGGACGCCTCGCCGGACTCGGGAACCTTCACCGCCAGCACCTGGTGCAGCTGGATGCCGTTGGTCTCGAAGCCCAGCCGGGAACCGGCCATGTACAGCCCCCACACCCGAGCGGTGGGCTCACCGACGTCGGCGACGCAGGCGTCCCAGTTGCGCACCAGGTTCGCGCACCAGTGCTGCAGGGTCAGCGCGTAGTGCTCGCGCAGGTTCTCCTCGTGCCGCACCTCGAGGCCGGCGTCCTGCGCCTCGCTGATGATCCTCCCCGAACCGGCCAGCTCGCCGTCGGGAAAGACGTAGCGGTCGATGAACTGGCCCGGCATCGGGCTCTGCTTGTTGTCGGTGCGGGTGATGCAGTGGTTGAGCAGCCGGCCGCCGTCGCGCAGCTTGCCCTTGAGGAAGGCGAAGTAAGCCGGGTAGTTGCGCACCCCGACGTGCTCCATCAGCCCGATCGAGCTGACCGCGTCGTAGTCCGATCCCGGCGCGTCCCGGTAGTCCGAGTGCAGGATACGCACCTGGCCGGCGAGTCCTTCGCGCTCCATCCGCGCCGCGCCCCACTCGGCCTGCGCGGCCGACAGCGTCACGCCCACCACCTGCACCCCGTAGTGGGTGGCCGCGTGCCGGGCCATGCCGCCCCAGCCGCAGCCGACGTCGAGCAGCCGCATGCCCGGTTCCAGGCCCAGCTTGCGGGCCACCAGGTCGAACTTCTCCTCCTGCGCCTCCTCCAAGCTCGCGTCCGGCTTGGGGAACACCGCGCAGGTGTAGGCCATCGAGGGCCCCAGCACCTTCTCGTAGAACTCGTTGGACACGTCGTAGTGCTTGCCGATCGCCGAGGCGTCCCGGTCGCGGGAGTGCCGCAACCCCTCCATCACCCGGCGCCAGCGGGGCAGCGACTCCTGCGCCGGCGGCTCGGGCGGCAGCAGGTTGCGCCAGCCCATCTCGCGCAGCAGCACGCCGGCCTCGCGGGGCGTCGGCCGGCGGAACCGCCAGCTGCCGAGGCTCTTCAGCGCCTCGTACGGATCGCCGGGGTGCGCGCCGTGCAGCACCAGATCGCCCTGCACGTAGGCCCGGGCCAGCCCCAAGTCGCCCGGCGCGGTGGCCAGGTAGCGCAGCCCGCGCTCGTTGACCAGCTCCAGGGTGAACGCGGCATCCGCCGGGCCGAACGCGCTGCCGTCATAGGCCTGCAAGCGCATCGGCGCGCCCTCGACGGTCAGCATCGACACCAGATCGGCGATCTTCATCTGCGTCCCACCGCTTTCTCGTACAGCCCGGTCAGCCGGTGGCCGGGATCGTATCTGTCCTTCAGCTCGGCGTAGGTCTGGCCGCCGTACATGGCGGCGAACGTCTGCCGGTCGTAGTAGGCGTCGGAGTACAGCGACTTGTGCCCGGCGTGCTCGGCGACCGCCGCCTCCACCAGCCGGTTGACGTCGCCGTCGGCGCGGCCGGCAGCGATCGGCACGGTGCCCCAGAACCCCACGTTGACATAGACCTGGCCAGGCGTGAGCGGGTAGAGCGGCCAGGGCTTGGCCGAATCGTGCCCGCCGCCGGGCTGTCCCGCGTCCTGGGCACGCGCCGGCTCGCGCAACGTCAGCGGACACAGCCACACCGGCGACATGCCGACGTGCTCGGCGAACCAGCGCAGGAAGGCAGCAGTGCGCCGCACCGGGATCTCGACGTCCTGCACCACCCGCTCGGTCGGCGGCCGCCGGCGGATCCGGTCGAGCTTGGCGGCGACTCCGAAGCGGTGGTCCAGCGAGATCAGCCGGTGGTAGAAGTCGCTGCGCCGGTACCGGGCCGGCCACAGCCGGCGGATCACCGGGTGCTGCACCCCGAACGCGCCCGAGCACCAGAACCAGTCGGTGTCCCAGCGCCACAGGTAGTCAGAGACCGTCAGGCAGTCCCGCTGACGGGCCGGGATGGAGCGGTAGTAGATCTGCTGGCCGGTGTAGTCGCTGGCCCCGGCCATCCCTGATTCGGCGGGACTGTCCACCCAGCGGCCGAGGCACAGGTAGGCCTCGTCGACGCTGAACATCACCCCGTCGAGGAAGTCGACCGGCTCGCCGTCCCAGCTGTGCTCGGTGCTGATCGTCGCGATGGCCGCCGCCAGCGCCTCCAGGTCGGCGAACCGGACGTTGCGCAGCCCGACGTACGGGCGGACCGGGTCCAGCTCGACCAGCAGCCGGACGGTGTAGCCGAGGCTGCCGTAGGAGTTCGGGAAGCCGTAGAACAGGTCGGGGTACTGGGTGCGGCTGACCGTGCGAAGCTCTCCGTCGCCGGTCAGCACGTCCATCTCGAGCACCGCCTCGTGCGGCAGGCCGTTGCGGAAGGACGAGGACTCGATGCCGAGCCCGGTCACCGCGCCGCCCAGGGTGATGGTCTTGAGCTGCGGCACCACCGTGGGCATCAGCCCGTGCGGCAGGCACTCGGCCACCAGCCGCTCGTAGGTGCACATGCCCTGCACCTCAGCGGTGCGCGCGACCGGATCGATCGCGATCACCCCGTCCAGGCCACTGACGTCCAGGCCGGCCTGGGGCTGGTCGGTGCGCGGCCGGAACAGGTTCGAGGTGCGCTTGGCCAGCCGCACCTGGGCGCCGGCCGGAATGGCGGCGTAGGAAGCGGTGAGCGCGGCGACCGCCTTGGCGTGGGCTCGGGCGCGGTCGGGCAGCGTGGCGGTCATCGCCCTCCAGCTTATTCCAGATGATTTAGCTGACTAAGCAACGCGCTGACGCCCGGTCCCGGGCGGTCCGGCTGCCGGCTCAGGCAGCGCCGGCGGCGTCGGCGAGCTGGCGGAGGCCGGTGACGATCCCGCCGGTCAGGTCGCCGTTGGCGAACGAGCCCCGCATCGCCAGCGCCGCCAGGGCCGCCACCCGGTTGGGGATCCGGCGGGCCGAGTCGCCGCCGGTGACGATCTCCAGCCGGCGCTGGCCCGGTGAGACGGCCACCAGCACCGGTGCCGGGTGCCGGTCGGCGAGCTTGGCGAACATCGCCTCGGCGGTGGCCCGGCTGGCCGGGCCCAGGTCGCCGACGTAGACGCTGAACAGCAGGCCGGTCTCGCGCGATGCCAGCGTCAGCGCCTCGTCGATCCGGGACAGCTGGGCCGGCTTGAACGGGCGGTCCGCGCCGACGGAGGAGACCCGCTTGGTGGTCAGGTCCTTGGCGCGCGGCGAGGAGTCGTAGGGGTCGACCGGCCGGGACCCGGCGTCCTCGGCGTCGGGCCGCGGGCCGGCCACCGAAGCCGAATGGTCCGAGTGCAGCGGCTGCACGCTGGTTGCGCCGGTCTCCTCGTGCGGGTCACCACTCACCGCTGGCACCTCCGCTCGCGGTCACGGGTTCGCCGACCCGGCCGGCCCGGCCGACCAGTGCCCGGCCGTCCAGGCTGCTCGGCGGCAGGCTCGACACCGGGCCCGGGTGCTCGGGATGCGGCAGGTACCAGACCGGTTCGAACTGCCACGGGCTGCCGGGACGGTAGCGGGGGGTGCGGATGGCTGCCCGGCCGTACACCAGCGCGGCGACCACCACGATCACCGCGGCCGGGATGCCGACGAAGATCAGTGCCGTCTCGACGATGCTCATACGCCTTCCTCCGCTACGCCTGTCGGCACACGGTATCGAAGCACTCAGGCCTGCCAGAGCGCCGGGTGCCGGTCGGCCCACGGCGCGGCGGCCTCCAGCTGTGCCGACAGCGCCAGCAGGGCGGCCTCCCCCGCCGGCCGGCCGACCAGCATCACCCCGACCGGCAGCCCGTCGGCGCTCCAGTGCAGCGGCAGGCTGGCCGCCGGCTGGCCGCTGGCGTTGTAGACCGCGGTGTAGGGGGTGAACCGCTTCTGCCGCTCGAAGTCCTCGGCCGGGTCGACCGGATCACTGGCCGTTCCGCAGAACCAGCCGATCGGGCGCGGGGTCAGCGCCAGCGTCGGGGTGAGCACCGCGTCGTAGCCGGCGGTCGCCACCACCGCCTGCCGGCTGATGAGGTTGAGCATCCCCACCGCGGCGGCGTACTCCGGCCCGGACACCCGGGCGCCGCGCTCGCGCAGGTGGCGGGTCAGCGGCCGCAGCCGGTCCTGCTGGCCGGCGGGCACCGGGGCGCTGGCCGCCGAGACCGCCCACACCGTCTCGAAGGCCGGGATCACCGCCGCGGGCAGCGGCATCGCGATGTCTTCCACCTGGTGGCCGAGGCTTTCCAGCAGCACGCTGGCGAACTCCCAGGCGGTCCGGCATTCCTGGTCGACCTCCGCGCCGGGGACCGGCGGCTGCAGGTAGCGCCCGATCCGCAGCCGGGACGGCGGCCGGTCGCACCACTGCAGGAAGGTCTCGCCGGCCGGCAGCGGCGGCGCCCAGTACGGGTCGCCCGGCTGCGGCCTGGCGGTGGCGTCCAGGAAGGCGGCCGCGTCCCGGACGGTCCGGGCCAGCGGGCCGAGCACCGACAGCCCGCTGGAGTCGGCGTCCAGCGGCCCGCGCGAGACCCGGCCGCGGGACGGCTTGATGCCGTACAGGCCGGTCACGCTGGCCGGGATCCGGATCGAGCCGCCGCCGTCGGAGCCCTGCGCGATCGGGACGAAGCCGGCCGCGACCGCGGCCGCGGCGCCTCCGGACGAGCCGCCGGCCAGCCGGCCGGTGTCCCACGGGGTCCGGGCCGGCGGCCCGATGTCGGTCTCGGTGTAGCAGGGCAGCCCGAACTCCGGGGTGGCGGTCTTGCCGAGCGAGATGGTGCCGGCCCGCCGCAGCAGCGTCACCACGTGGTCGTCGATCTCGGGCACCCAGTCGCGGTAGGCGGCCGAGCCGAACCGGGTGGGCACGCCGGCGGTCAGGTTCAGGTCCTTGATCGCGGTGGGCACGCCGTGCAGCGGCGGCAACTGCGCACCGGAGAGCAGCTCGGCCTCGGCCTGCCGGGCCTGCTCGCGGGCGGCGGCGTCGGTGACCTCGACGAACGCGCCGATCCGGGAGTCCAGCCGGGCGATCCGGTCCAGGTAGTGCGCCACCAGTTCCGACGGGCTGACCTCGCGCCGGCGGATCGCGGCGGCCGCCTCCAGGGCGGTCAGGTCGTGCAGTTGGGCCATCCCGGCAGGCTAGCCGTACCGCCTACCCCGGCACCCGGCTGGCTCACCCGGCCACCCCGCTCAGCCCGGCTGGCCGGTCACCGCTCCGCTCAGCTGGCCACCCGGTCGCCGTCGCTCCAGGCGTCGCGGTTGCCCCAGGCATCCAGGTACGGCTCCCAGGCGGGCTCCCGGACGTAGCCGACCGCGAAGCCCACGTAGCCCGCCGGCTCCTTCGGGGTGAACGGCAGGCTCCAGCCGAGCTCGGCCAGCAGCCGGTCGGCCTTGCGGTGGTTGCAGGTCGCGCAGGCGGCGACCACGTTCACCCACTCGTGCTTGCCGCCCCGACTGCGCGGCACCACGTGGTCGATGGTGTCGGCCCGGCGCTGGCAGTAGGCGCAGCGCAAGCCGTCCCGGTGCATGACCGCCCGGCGGGTGAGCGGCACCCGGCTGCGGTAGGGCACCCGGACGAAGCGGCTGAGCCGGACCACCGTGGGAGCCTCGATGGCCAACCGGGCCGAGTGCAGCACCGCGCCGGCCGACTCCACCACGACGGCCTTCTCGGCCAGTACCAGCACGATCGCCCGGCGCAGCGGAACCACGCACAGCGGCTCGTAGGTGGCGTTGAGGACCAGGGCTCCGCTCATCCGGCTACCCTCGCCGGCGATCTCCCCGCGCGTGGCAGCCACGTGTCGCACCCGAGCCGGTGCGACACGCAGAGCACACGCGATCCCGTCACCGGCATCTCCTCCGAGTGTCGGAGTCCAGTGAACCCGACCGGAGCGATTCGCGCACCCATTAAAAGATCGACACGCGCGCGAACCCCGGGACGGCAGGGCGCCGCCTGCCGTCCGGGCCGTGCCGCAGCTGGCGGGTGTCAACGGGAAGCGCACGCGGGCACCCGGGGTGTGAGGTTTGCCGAGCAGCCCGGTTCCCGTGCTGGAAACGACGCGCTGGAAACGACGCCGGACCGGAGCCAGGTCACCGGCGTGCAGCGATCAGGAGTGACAACCCGGAAGAGGCAGTCTTGCCCGGCCTGGTGGCAGACGCCACCGGGCGAGCCTGGCTACCTCACCCTGCGCGAGGGCCTGGCTCGCCGATCGGTAGGAGGGACGCCGCCGGTCGGATGCCGGCGGCGTCGGCGTCCGCCTACTACTCGGTGGGCGGGTCCAGGACCTGGCGGACCTCCATCGCGCCGGTGCGAGCGTCCGGCCAGCGCGACGCGATCTCGACCGCCCGCTCCAGGCTAGACACTTCGACCATGACGTAGCCCGCCAAATGCTCCTTCACCTCCACGAACGGACCGTCGGTGGTGGCCACCGACCCGTCGACGACCCTTACCGTCCGGGTCTGGGAAGGATCGGCCAGGGCGGCGCCGCCGACCATCTCGCCGTTGGCGCTGAGCTCCTCCATGATCTCGTCGACATCAGCCATCACCTTTTCCTGCTCGTCCTCGGAAAGGCGCTGGAAAGCGTTGGGCTCGTTGTAGATGAGCAGCATGTACTTCAATCTGGGCTCCTTCTGGGGATGTAGTCCAAATACCAGCCAGACGGGCAGATCGTACTGCTGCTGACGCGGGCGGGAACCGGCGGGTGTGCGCGGGATCCGCCCCGGTGGTCGTCTGACCAGCCAGACCTCTGCGGCGGCGGTGCCCGGGCCGCACCGCCGCCGCGTCTGGTCAGCTAGCCGATGCTTGCTGAGCCGGCTGGTAATGCAGGATGACCACCTGCGAGTCGACAGTCTGGGTGTCGACCAGCCGGAGCTTGATGCGGTCCTGCTTGCCGAACAGCGGCTTGCCGCCGCCGAGCACGACCGGGTGTACGGCCACGTGGTACTCGTCGATCAGGCCGAGCGCGGTAAGCGAGGCCGGCATCCCGGAACCACCGGTGATGAGGATGTCCTTGCCGGGCTGCTGCTTGAGGGCGGTGATCTCCTCGGCCAGGTTGTCGCTGATCACCCGGGTGTTCCAGTCGGCCTTGTCCAGGGTGCGGGAGATCACGACCTTCGGCGTCTCCAGCCAGAGCTTGGCGAACTCCCGGTCGTGCTCGTCGGCTTCCGGCTCCGAGGGCACCTCCGGCCAGAAGCCGGACATCATCTCCCACACGCCGCGGCCGTACAGGAAGGTATCCATCCGGTCGTGCAGCCGGTCGCTGTACTCAGCCATCTCCGGAGTCAGCGGTGCCCAGTCGAACTCCCCGTTCGGCCCGTTCACGTATCCGTCTGCCGATGCCACCACCCACTGGATGATCTTCCGCATTGGCGTCATTCCTCCCTTTTGCTGTAGCAGGATCTGTCCGGGGACCCGACACCGTCGGGTGGATTCCGCGGATGGGTCCCTCAGTAAGGTCGGAGCCGCCCGGAGGTTCTCGACATCCAGCAAGATGCAGCCGCCGGCCCGGCCGCGGACCCGCTACCGGCACGGTCGGGACGGCTTCCGGGACCCGCGTCGCGGGCTGTCCGGTTTATCCGCTGCTGTGCTCGCTGACGGGCACTGGTGCGGCGACCGCCGCGGCCACCGGCGCGGGACCCGTCGAAACAGGCTCCGCCGGGACGGACTCCGTCAGGACCGGCTCCTCAGCCGGGCCGGCCGGCGCCGTGACCCCGGTCGGCGGCAGGTGGCGCAGGGTGAGGTAGGCGAGCACGGCCAGGGCTGCGGCCATGGCCGCAGCGATCAGCGTCACGCCCTGGAAGGCGGTGGTGAAGGCCACCTTGGCGGCCTCGAGCAGGGCCTTCCCGAGTCCCTGGTCGCCGACCGACCAGGTGCCCGGCACCCCGCCGCCCGAGCTCACCACCTGCTTGCCGCCGAGCGCCGGGCCTGCCGTCGTCGTGGTCATGACGTGGATGATCGCGTCGTTGTTCACGGGGTACTCGAAAACGGACCGGATCCCCGCCGGCAGGGCATCGGAGACTGCCTTGGCCAGGGTGATGCCGTCGCCGGCCACCTTTCCGGCCTTGGACTCTATGCCCACCGGCACGATGAGCAGGTTGCGGTAGATGGCGGTGCCGATGGTGCCGAGCGTGGCGATGCCCAGCGCGGTGCCGAGCTCACCGCCGGTCTCGGAGATCGATGCCGCCGCCCCGATCTTCTCCGGTGGCACCGAGCCCATCAGCAGGATGGTGCCGACCGAGACGAACGCGCCGGCACCCAGGGTGACGATGTCGAGCCCGATGACCAGCACGGCCAACTGCGCGTCCACCTGCACCCGGCTGATCAGCAGGAAGCCGACGGTCATGATGGCGAACCCGGCGGCGGCCACCGTTCCAGGACGGATCCTGCGCGCCACCACCGGGGCCACCAGCGAGCCGGTGATCATGGACAGCGCGGAGAGCACCGTCAGCATGCCGGTCGCCAGTGGCGACCAGCCCCGGACCACCTGGATGAACTGGGTGAAGAACAGCCCCATCGCGGCCAGCGCCGCCCCGGCGAACAGGCTGAGGGTCAGCACGGAACTGAAGGCGCGGTGCCGGAACAGGCCCAGTTCCAGCAGCGGCTCGGGTGAGGTGCGCTGCTTGCGCAGGAAGACCACGACGAACGCCAGCCCGACCAGCACGCCGATCACCGGCCCCGGATGCCAGCCGACCCGGCCGAGCTCGTTGATGCCGTAGATCAGGGGCAGGATGGCAACCAGGTAGAGACCCACGCTGGCCAGGTCGAGCTTGGACCCGGCGGGGTTGCTGTATTCCGGCAGCAGCCGCGGCGCGGTCACCACGATCAGGATCATGACCGGCACGTTGAGCAGGAAGACCGAGCCCCACCAGAAGTGGGTCAGCAGGACTCCGCCGGCCACCGGGCCGAGCACCGCGCCGCCCATGAAGCAGCTGACGAACACCGCGAGCGCCGTGCCCTGCTGCTTCGGGTTCGGGAACATCATGGGGATCAGTGCCATGGCGGAGGGCACGATGGTGGCCCCGACCACGCCGAGCAGGCCTCGCGCCGCGATGAGCTCGGTGGCGTCGGTCGAGTATGCCGCCAGCACCGAGATCTCGCCGAAGCAGACGGAGCCGAGGATCAGCAGCCGGCGCCGGCCGAACAGGTCGCCCACCCGGCCCATCGTGACGAGGAACCCGGCGAGCAGGAAACCGTACACGTCGGTGATCCACAGCAGCTCGGTACTGCTGGCCCGCAGGTTCTCGGTTATCTCGGGAAGCGCCACGAACAGCACGCTGGCATCCACCGACAGCAGCAGCCCGGCGAGGGCCAGCACTGCCAGCCCGAGCCACTCACGCCTACCGGCCATCGGGACGGAGGTGTCGACGAGGGGATCCATAGGAAATCCTTCCCACCAGCAGCAGACATCGCCTGGCCGGGCGCATCGTGCGGGGTATCTTTCGAAAGGTGCGGAATTGCGGAACAGTCAGCTAGCCGCGCGTACCTGCGGCCTGCCGGGCACCCCGGTCAGCGAGCCGTCCGCCCGGAGCCGGCCGGCAGCCGGCCGGATCGCGCAAAGCACATAGGTTGTCGTGACCAATCCGTTCGGGGACGCTGACGCCCGGTATCCAGTGCTGGGTTATGACGAAAGGGCAGCACAGCGAGGGCTGGCCCCGCTCGCGGTCCATGGTTGCCGACAAGATCGCCTGCCGACATCTTCGACCATGCGGACAACGCCGGGCCGGCGGTCCGAACGCGCCGGCAAGCAGGTGCCAGCAACGACGAAGGTGCCCGCGGTGCACGGCTGGAGCATGGTAGCGAGAGCTGTGCCGGGACCGAGCTCGTCAGGAAGCGGCGCGCGTTCTTTCAGGATGTAGCGACCATGCCGAGCGAGAGAGAATGGAGCTTCAGGTGGCCTCATCGGAGATCCTAGGAGAATCCACTGCCCGGTATCCGCTGAGTTACCGGCAACGGGACCCGACCGGTCTGGCCCGCTCGCCGCACAACGTCATTCCGTTGGTGCTGCGCATCAAGGGAGAACTGTCTCTCCAGTCGCTCGAGGGCGCCCTCGAGGATGTGGTGGAACGGCAGGAGGCGCTGCGTACCCGCATGCACTACAGCGAGACCGACGGCAACCTCGGCTACCAGGAGGTGCTGCCGCCGCTGCCGGTCCCGATCACCGTGCACGACGTCGCGGTTCCTTCCGCGGCGGCCCGGGACGAGTTCGCCGTCGACCTGCTCACCAGGATGAACGAGGAGTCGATGCCGTTCTCCGTCCAGCCCTCCTTGCGCGCCGCCCTCTACCGGTTCGACGATTCCGACGCGGTGCTGACCCTGCACATGCACCACCTCTTCAGCGACGGCTGGTCGACCGACGTGCTGCGCCGCGAGATCGCGGCCTGCTACCAGGCCAGGGTGACCGGGATACCGCACGCACTTCCGACCCCGGTGCCGTACCGGGAGTTCGCGGCCTGGGAACAGGAGTTCCTGCAGAGCGAGAAGGCCGCGATCGCGCGCCACTACTGGCAGGACAAGCTGGCCGGCGCCCAGTTGTTCACCATGCCGGCCGACCGGCCACACGGCCCGGACACCCGTGCGCCCCGGACCGCGATGGGAACCTTCTCCATCGACCCCGCCGGCTTCGCCAGGGTCGCCGAGAGCGCTGCCCAGAGTCGGTGCAGCGTCTGGCACGTCTTCCTGGCGGCGTACATGGTGCTCGCGAACAAGGTTACCGGCGCCACCGACATCACCCTGTTCACCTCGAACAGCGGCCGGCTGTCCCCCGAGTTCTACGACACGATCGGATTCTTCGTCAATCCCGTTCCGTTGCGGCTGGAATTCGGCAACTGCGAGACCTTCCGCGACCTGATGCTCGTCGCGCGCAAGACCAGCCTGGACGCCCGCAAGCACCAGCTCCCCTTCGTGGCGATCGCCGAGGTGGCTCCCGCCCTGATGGGAGGTGCCGCGGATCCGGGATCGGCGGATCCGCTGGCCGCGGACCCGCAAGCCCTGATGCCGGTGTTCAACTACATCAACTCACCCGTGGCGCAGGACGACACCGAGTTCGCCACCAGCGTCGAGTCGGTGGTCACCCCGGAGGAGCTGCCGAACTCACTGGTCCGCGGCGGGCTGATCTGGACCTTCGTGGTCGTTCCCTCGGGCGAGTTCCGCTGTGGCATCGAGTACGAGCCCGATGCGCTGGACGCGAGCACGGTCGAGGGCTGGGGATCGGACTTCATCGACCTGATCCTGGCGATGACCGACCGGCCGGATCAGGAATGGCAGAAGCGGTAGCGGATTCGCGGCCGGGACGCGCGATGTCGCGGGTACGGGTCAACAACTTCTCGATCTCCCTCGACGGCTACGGTGCCGGCCCCCGGCAGAGCCACGGCAACCCGCTCGGGGTGGGCGGGCACCAGTTGCACGACTGGTTGTTCGCCACCCGGGGCCGCCGGGCACCGCTGGGCCACGACGACGGCGAGGACGGCCCGGACGACCGGTTCGCCCGGGCCGGCGAGGACGGCCTGGGCGCCACCATCATGGGCCGCAACATGTTCGGTCCCACCCGCGGCCCGTGGCCGGCGGACCCGTGGACCGGGTGGTGGGGTCAGGACCCGCCGTTCCACCACCCGGTCTTCGTCCTCACCAACCACGCCCGGCCGCCGCTGCGGCTGGCCGGAGGCACCACCTTCCACTTCGTCTCCGACGGCATTTCCGCGGCTCTGGAGCGCGCCCGGGAGGCCGCCGGCGAGCGGGACATCCGGATCGGCGGCGGCGTGCACACCATCCGGCAGTACCTGCGCGCGGGGCTGATCGACGAGCTGCACCTGGTGCTGGTGCCCGTGCTGCTGGGCAGCGGCGAGCGGCTGTTCGCCGACGCCACACCCGATGGCGGTCCGCCCGGCTACGACTGCGTGGAACTCGTCGCCACCGCCGCGGTGGTGCACCTGCGGCTGCGCCGGTCACCGGCACCCGCCGACCGGTCGCGCTGACCCGGCGCGCGGCGGCGTATTCCCAGCAGCAGCAGGAAAACCCGTGCCGGATGCGTCAGTGGTGGTACTCGCCGCTGTTGACGTCCAGGCACTGCCCGGTGATGGCACTGGCCAGGCCGGAGGCCAGGAACAGCACCGCGTTGGCCACCTCTTCGGCCTCCGGCAGCCGGCGCAGGTCCAGGGTCGCCGCGGTCTCGTCGTAGACCTGCTCGATGGTCATGCCGCGCTCGTTGGCCAGGTAGTCGTAGTACTGCTGCAGCGGTGCGGCCCAGATGCTGCCCGGCACCACGACGTTGACCCGGACACCCCGCGGGCCCAGCTCGGTGGCCAGCGTCTGGGCCAGCGCGATCAGCGCGCTCTTGGTCAGCTTGTACGCGCCGAAGCCGGGCCGGGACAGCCGGGCCGCGATCGAGCTGATCATGACGATCGAGCCACCGGTCGCGGCCAGCTGGTCGGCGAACAGCTGGGTCAGCCGCATCGCGCCGAACACATCGGTGTCAAGCTCGGCGTGCACGGCGGCCGGGTCGAGCTCGGCCACCGGAACGAGCGGCGGGACCGCGAACGCGTTGTTCACGAGCACGTCCACCCGGCCGAAGGTGTCCACCGTGGACTGCACCAGCCGGGCCGCCGCGGCCGGGTCGGTGATGTCGGTCGGTATTACGACCGCCTTGCGGCCGGCCTGCTCCACCTCCGCGGCGACCTCCGCCAGGACAGTGCCGCTCCGGGCCGCGAGCACCACATCGGCACCGGCCCGGGCCGCACCCACCGCGACCGCGCGGCCGAGACCGGGCCCCACCCCGGAAACCACCACAACCTTGTCCTGCAGCATCGGCAACTCCTCGGGGCTGGTCCGCGCGCCCTCGTCCGGCGCCTGGGCAATCCGAGGAGATCGTGGCACCGCCGGCCGGCCGGCACGTCTTTCACCGTGCGCGACAAGCGGAATCACCGCCCGGCACGATGAAGGATGCGACCGGTCGGGGGCGGTGTGAGTCTCGGCTGAGACCGCCTGGAGAGGACGCCATGACTGACGTAGAGCCGCACGCGCCGGCGACGGACGCCGTCACCGTCACCCCCGCCGACCCCCGGTACCCGGAGTTGGTGACGGGTTACAACCGTCGGTTCACCGGCCGGCCCGACTACGTCCGGCTCGCGGCCAGCACCGCGCACGTGGTGGACGCGGTCAACGAGGCCGTGTCCAGCGGGCGGCGGATCGCGGTGCGCAGCGGCGGCCACTGCTTCGAGGACTTCGCCACCTCGCCCGACATCGCGGTGCTGCTGGACCTGTCGCCGATGAGCGGGGTGCGCTACGACCCCGGGATGCGCGCGATCGAGGTGGAGGCGGGCGCCACGCTCGGCCAGGTCTACCCGGCGCTGCACGACGCCTGGGGCGTGACCATCCCGGGCGGAACCTGCTTCGAGGTGGGCGTGGGCGGCCACGTGACCGGCGGCGGGTACGGCCACCTGTCCCGCCGGGACGGGCTGGTGGTCGATCACCTGTACGCGGTGGAGGTGGTGGTGGTCGACCCGGCCGGGCAGGCCGACGTGCTGGTGGCCACCCGCGAGCCGGACGACCCTTACCGGGACCTGTGGTGGGCGATGACCGGCGGCGGTGGCGGCAACTTCGGGGTGGTGACCCGGTTCTGGCTGCGCAGCCCGGACGCGACCGGCGACGACCCGTCCGGGCTGCTGCCCAGGGCGCCGGAGCGCATGCGGCGCCGCGACGTGGTGTGGTCGTGGGACGGGATGAGCGAGGCCGCCCTGGCCCGGCTGATCGGGAACTACTGCCACTGGCTGGAGCACAACAGCGCGGCGGGGACGCCGGCCGCGCACGTGTGGAGCAACCTCATCGCCATGCACCGCTCGTCCGGCATGGTCGTCCTGACGTCGGTGGTGGACGACGCGGTGCCGGAGGCGGAGCAGCTGCTGGCAGACCAGTTCCGGGCGATCGGCGAGGGCACCGGGCTGACCCCGGCGTCCGACACCCAGGACGTGGTGGCCTGGATGGAGTCGTGGATGCCGTCCTACAGCTGGCCCAGCGACCCGCTGTGGCGGTCCAAGCACAAAGCGGCCTACCTGCGACGGTGCTTCACCGACGGCCAGCTCGCCACCATCGCCCGGTACCTCGCCGACCCGGACTACAGCAACCCGCAGGCGTGCGTGGTGCTGACCGCGTTCGGCGGTCAGGTCAACGCGGTGCGGCCGGACGCCACTGCCAGCGCGCAGCGCGACAGCGTTCTCAAGGCCTCGTTCAGCACCGGACACTGGCAGGCCCGGGACGAGGACGACCTGCACATCGACTGGGTGCGCCGGTTCTACCGGGATGTGTACGCCGACACCGGCGGGGTACCGGTGCCCGGTGCGGTCAGTGACGGGTCCTACATCGGCTACCCGGACGCGGACCTGGCCGACCCGGCGTGGAACACCTCCGGCGTGGCCTGGCACACGCTGTACTACAAGGACAACTACCCGCGCCTGCAACGGGTCAAGCAGCGCTACGACCCGCGCAACGTGTTCCGGCACCGGCTGTCGGTCCGGCTACCGGCCTGACCGCCGGATGCCGGCACCCCGTCCTCCGGCCGTGCAACCGAGCGGCGCGATCCCGCACGCTGGGAGATGAGTGGCACGGCGGTGGGTGCGAGAGTCGATTCGCATTGTGGATCTACGTACTACAACCCTAGGAACTCCATGACCCAGGAACTCATAGAACCGGCCCCGGCCGCTGCTCCACCGGCGCCGACCGGTACCCCCGAACAACCGGGTCCGTTCTGGCGCGAGCCGTACCTCTGGCTGGTGGTCCTGCTCGGACTCATCATCTTCAACGTCCTCTACGGACTGCCGAGGTACCTCAGCCTCGATGAGAACAAGGCCCGCATCGGCCTCGACCCGTCGAGGACCGGCGAGCACTTCGGCTTCCTGGTCGCCCACATCGTCACCGGCAACATCGCCATGGTGACGCTGCTGTTGCAGCTGTGGACGTGGCTGCGCCTCAACCACCCGAAGGTGCACCGGATCAGCGGCCAGGTCTACATCCTGGCCGGTGCGCTGCCCTCGGCCCTGCTCGGCGTGACCGCGTTGCTCATCCTGCGCCAGGGCTCGGCCGGCAGCCTGGGCCTGGGCACCATGGGCGTGCTGTGGATCGTCACCACCGTGATCGGCTGGGTGCGGGCCCGCCAGCACCGCTACGTCGAGCACCAGCGCTGGATGATCTACAGCTTCGCCCTGGCCCTGGGCACCAGCTGGGGCCGCTTCGTCGTCGAGGCCTTCACCGCCTCGCCCGGGCTGGTCAAGCACGTCAACGTCTACGTGTTGCTGGACTTCACCAGCTGGTTCGGCTGGATCCTCAACCTGCTCGTCGCCCACCTCTGGATCGAGAGCCGCGCCAAGCGGACCAGCAAGGCCGGCGGCCAGGTCGTCGCCTACCCCGCGCCGGTGCTCTGACCCACACCGGACGGCCTGGTGGGATTGCCGCACGGCAACCCACCGGGCCGTTTTCGTGCGTCCGGGATGGCCACGGTGCCGACCACCGCGCTGCGCACTCGGAGAGATGCCGCCGGCAGCGGACGGCTGCGAAGGTAGGTACCCGAAAGCCGTACGGCCGAGTGCCGTGCGGCAGAAAGCCGAACCCATCACTGCTGATCCGTGCCGGCCGTTGCGACCGGCCGGATCAGGCACGTGCGCGTCATCGAGGAGAGCCGCCATGAGAGCAGCGACGGTGCCCGGCTTCGCCGGCAGGTGGGAACTGATCGAGGTGCCGATGGTCAGCGCCGGGCCCGGCCAGGTGGTGATCCGGGTGCGCGCCTCCGGCCTGTGCCACAACGACGTGCTGTGTGGTGACGGGGCGTTCGGCGGCAGGTTGCCCATGAACCCGCCGATCTTCGGACACGAGGCGGCCGGCGAGGTGGTCGAGGTAGGTGCCGGGGTCACCACCCGCAAGGTCGGCGATCGGGTCGGCACCACCTGGGTGCAGGCCCTCTGCGGGCGGTGCGACTACTGCCGCCGGACGAACCCGCCGCTGACCGGGATGGCCGGCACCGGTTGCCGGGGGCCGGCGGCGTTGTCCGGCCTGACGGTGCAGGGCGGGCATGCCGAGTATTTCGTGGCCACCGCGGCCAGCACCGTACTGCTACCGGACGAGCTCAGCTTCGACCTGGCCGCTCCGGTGTTGTGCGCCGGCTACACCGCCTGGAGCGCGCTGCGGGCCGGCCGGCCACAGCCGGGTGAGCGGGTGGCGGTGGTGGGCATCGGCGGCCTGGGCCACCTGGCGGTGCAGTTCGCCAGTGCCTGCGGCTACCAGACCATCGCGGTGACCCGCACGCCGGACAAGCATGAGCTGATCAGCAGCCTCGGCGCCGATCAGGTGGTGGCCGACGGCAAGCAGTTGGCCGAGGTCGGTGGCGCGGACGTCATCCTGGTGACCGCGACCGCCGCGCAGGCCGGGGTGGAGGCGCTGCCCGGCCTGCGCGACGAGGGCAGGTTGGTGATGGCCAGCATCGATCCCAGCGGCCCGTTCAACCTCGGGACGAACAGCCAGCTCTGGGCCCGGCGGCAGCAGATCATCGGTGCCAGCCATGACGGCCTGCCGTACCTGGCGGAGGCACTGGACCTGGTGGCGACCGGCCGGGTGACCCCGATGATCGAGCAGTTCCCGGCCGACCGGGTCAACGAGGCGGTCGGCCTGCTGCGCGACGGCCGCATCCGGTTCCGGGCAGTGATCAACTACTGACTCGCCGGGAGAATTCCCTTTCCCAGCCAGGCCGTTTCACATCCCTGCTCTCGGCAGCCGTGACCTGCCGGCGGCGGTCGCACCCCCGGGTATGCCTCACCGCGGGTGTGCCGCCGCGTCAGCGCGGTGCGCCTCGCCGCGTCAGCGCAGCCGGGAGGAGCCGGGGACGATGTCGTCGGAGAACAGCCCGTCCGGATCGACCCGCAGCCGCACCCGGTCGACCGCGTCGACCACGTCCGGCTCCAGGTGCGCCTGCGGCTGGCTGACGCTCTCCACGAAGGTGGGCGTGGTGCGCCCGGTGTCCCAGGACGCGAGCGCGGCACGCACCACGGCGCAGTGCTTCTCGATGTCGGCGACGCTGGCCGGGGCGTCCGGAACGGCGACGCCGAGGTAGGCGTAGGCCGCATCCAGGTGCCGGAACGCACCGCCGGTCTCGGCCGGAACGGCGAGCGCGCCGCCCAGGTGGCGCAGTTCCGCGCTGACCAGCGGGGATCCCGAACCGGGCCCGGTCACCTCCAGGAAGGCGGTCGCGCCGCGGTCGCCCAGATCACTGAGAAGCAGATGGTCGCCCACCAGCGGTGCCGGCTCGTTCGGGCTCAGCTGCGCCTGTGCCACCTCGGCGGCCGAACACGATTGCCAGGTGTCCAGCACGGGTTCGGCGAACGAGCGCAGCGGGGCCAGCAGGCTCTGCGCCTGCTGCCAGGCCAGCTGCGGATCCATCCCGGTACCCAGGACGGTGCCGGCGATGCCGATCACGGTGCCGCCCTTGAGGGCGTCCGGCACCACCGGAACGTCCGGCAGGTTGAGCAGCTGGAGCGAGGTGGTCGCCTCCGGTGGCGCACCAGCCGTCCAGGCACGCCAGCGGTCCATCACCTCGGCGGCGTGGGTGCCAGGCCAGTAGGTCGCGCCGGTGGTCACCGCGCGCGCCGGGAACAGGGCGATCTCGATCGCGGTCACCACGCCGAACCCACCGCCGCCGCCGCGTACCGCCCAGAACAGCTCGGGATCCTCGGTCGGGTCCACCCGGCGCAGCTGGTTGTCGGCGGTGACCAGTTCCACCGCCCGCACGCTGTTGACCGCGAGGCCCGTCGTGCGGCCGTAGACGCTGACCCCACCGCGCAGCGAGTAGCCCACCACACCGACGTCCGGCGAGGTGCCGTGCGGTGCGGCCAGCCCGTGCGCGGCGGCCGCATCGGCCACCGCACCCCACCGGGTGCCGGCCGGCACTCGGGCCAGCCGGCGCTGCGGGTCCACCTGCACCCCGCCGTCGAGCTGGGTTCGAATGAGCAACGCGTTGCCCATGGGGCGGGCGGCGCCGGCGCCGTGGCCGGTGCTGTGCACGCGCACCGCCAGCCGCTCGGCGCGGGCGAAGCGCACCGCGGCCTGGACGTCCTGGACGGTGCGGGCGGTCACGGCCGCAGCCGGATGCGCCGGTGCGTGCAGGTTGAACACCTGCGTCGCGGCGGCGTAGTCCGGCTCTCCGGCCACCGCGATGCCGGCTTCCCGTCCAACGGTCATTGCAGAACTCCCACCAGGTTTCATCGACTCGGGTACTGCTCCACTGTCACACCCGACCCGTGCGGCGCGGACCTTCTGGAGTGCGCTGCGTTCCGGGCTAGGGGTCGGCAGTTTTAGGACAACCGCGAACGCCGGTGCGGGGCCGGGGCGTGAACCCCGGCCCCGCGTAACCGCTCGGTGCGGTCAGGCCCGGCGCTCGGCGGTGACGAAGAAGAACGTCCCGGACGTGTCCTCGTGCCGGACCGCGAGGCCGGCCCGGTCCAGCCAGGCCCGGACGTCGGCCAGCTCGAACAGCGGGAACCCGTCCGGTCGCGCCGGGAAGTGGTGGGAGTGCTGGAAGTGGCGGTAGACCGGGTCGGGCGCCCAGACGAAGGTCATCATGGTCAGGAGCCCACCCGGCCGCAAGCAACGACCGATCTCGCGGAGCGCCTGCTCGGCGTCCGGCAACGCCTGCAGCGCGTTCCAGCAGTTGATGCCGTCGAGACTGGCGTCGGCGAACGGCAGTTCCACGGCGCTGGCGCGCACCGCCGGCACCTGCGGCAGCCGGGTGCGCAGGTCGAGCAGCACCGCCTCGCTGAGGTCCAGCGCTAGCACGTGCTCCGGGCCGACCGCCTCGGCCAGCACCGACGTCCAGCGACCCGCGCCCGCGCCCACGTCGAGCAGCGTCCCGGCCGGGCTGCCGGAGTGCGTGGCGAGGTAGGCGTCCTCGTCGGCGGGAGCCACGGCACCGTTCCAGTTCATGCCCATCACCCGCAGGAAGGACGGGCGCATCCCATTCTCGTAGTGGAACCCGATCCCGCTTATCGCCGCGGCGGCCTGCAGCACGTCCTTCTTGACGTCTTCGGGGGTCTCGCTGAGGCTGGTGCCGGGCCGGGTCCGCTGGGACAGGTCCAGCACTCCCCTGCTGACCGAGTACTCCGCGCCACAGTTCTGGCAGGAGAGCCGGTTCGCGGCTGCCTCGAACCGGCCACCGCACTGCGGGCAGCGCAGCGCGTCCAGATGCTGGCTATAGGCCGACGGCGGCAGCTCCTGCGCGGAGCCGGCCGTGACCTCCTCGGGTGAGACGTCCTCCACCGCGTCGGTGGGCATCCCGTGCTGGACCGCCCAGTACGCCTTGGCGCCCATGTACGCCCACACCGACCGGGTGTCCCACTCCCAGGTCCGGGTGATCTGTTCCCGGCTGAGCGCGGCGATCCACTTCCGGTCGTACTCACGCTCCTGCTCGGTGATCCCCCAGTCCCACGGCGAGGGCCAGGACCGGCCGATGTCCGGGTCGTCGTAGTTCAGCTCCTGCAGGCACCGGTCCAGCCGGGTCCGGTCGTCCGGTGCCAGCCGGATTCCCTTCACCGCGGCCAGGATCCGGTCCCGGTCGGCGGGGAAGTGCCCGAGCAGGTACAGCGCGGCAAACGTCAGCGGCTCGTCGCCGGTCAGGCCGCGGGCCAGGTCGAGGTAGCGCTCCATCCCGTCGCGTACCGCGGTGTAGATCACGCCGCCGGTCTCGGGGTATTCCGCCTCGACCAGCAGGCCCAGCAGCACCAGCAGGTATCCCTGCTGCTCGGCCGGCGCCTGGTCGAGCGCCGCCCGCAGGTCGGCGACGGCCGCCGCGGCAGCGTCGGTGACCGTGCCGTCGTGCCACACCGCCTCGGTGAGCCGCAGGAACTCCGCCACCTGGCGCTCGGGTGGCGCACCGGTGAACGCGTCTAGCAGGGCGGGGACGCCCGATCGAAGGATGGAATCGGTCATGGATGGGTCCTTTCCCGGACGGTGACCGTCCTGGCGGGTCGATTCCGGGGCTCGCTGACGGGTGGCCGCATGCTCGATCTGGCCCGCCTCCGGGGTGTGCAGAAATCCTCGGTCCATGGTCGAGGCGGGGGTGGCAGGACGCATCTTCATGGCTGCGCCGGTCGCTCAACTATCGCCGCAAGTCAGTCCTATAGCATGGAGGAATCACATTCGGCACTAAGTGGACACGCACTGAGCAATCTAGAAGTCTCGGCGACTCCGCCAGGGAAATAGCGTGCTCCCCAGATGCAACGCAAACGAAAAGTGGGCAAATTGAGCGTCTCCTGCGAAACCAGGCCGAACAAGCTTGATTCGTCGGCCGGGCAGCGGTCCATCGCGGCCACCCGGGCCAGCTCGGCGTCGCCTTCTTCTTGGTGCTGAACGGCTCCATCTGCCCTGGTCAGGCCGGCCGGGCGGCCACCTGTGGCGGTTCCCGGCCGCGGCGGGGCCGCCACGATCCTGCTCGACCTATCGGAACGTACGTGATCCCGTCGTGCTCGTCCTGGCGCGCGCGAACGATCATCCGGCAGCTTCAGGGCGGCCGGTCGACCGGCCGGCCTGTTGCTATCTTGCTCGAGGAACACGAGAGGAGTCTCGGCGGTGCCCAGGAAGCCGTGGAGCCCACGAGGCAAGAACCAGAACTGACTGAAAGGGTTGGGGAGTCTCATAGAATGACGCGCAAACACACAGCGACCAAGGTCGGAGCAGCGCTGCTGGCGCTACCGCTCGCGCTGGCGGTCTCGGCCTTCGGTGGCGGCAACAGCTCGAGCGCAACCGCCAAGGCCCAGACGAAATCTGCCGGTAACGCAACGAAGATCAGCTTCAAGCCGGGCAGCTCGAGCCAGGCCTGGACCGGGCCGAACGCCGACCCCCAGAACACGCGGTCGATCGCGAGTGGCATCACGAAGCAGAACGTCGCCTCGTTGAAGCCGGCCTGGACGGTCGACCTGAAGGGCCAGGGCTACTTCGGCAGCATGGTCTGCAACCCGGTCTTCAGCCCCAACGGCAAGCACGTCTACCTGCAGGACCTGTCCAGCGACGTCTTCGCCGTGAACGTCGAGAGCGGCCAGGTCGAGTGGGAGTATGACGTCCCCGCCGAGGACAGCAATGGGCTGGGACCGAACGGGGTCACCTACTACGACGGCAAGGTCTACGGCGAGACCAACCTCGACGCCTTCGCCCTCGACGCGACGACCGGCCAGAAGGTCTGGGAGACGAAGAACCTGGCAGAGGTGACGGGCCAGGGCTTCAACATGCAGCCCCAGGTCTATGACGGCAAGGTCTACCTCTCCACCTCCGGCCAGCTGCACGGCGGCGTCGCCTACGCACTGGACGCCGACACCGGCAAGGTCCTCTGGGAGTTCCAGGAGACCAAGGACCCGGCCGAGCGCGAGCTGGGCGGCATCCCCGGTACCGGCGGTGCCTGGAACGCGCCCGGCATCGGGCCGAACGGCGACGTCCTGTTCGGCATCGCCAACCCGTACCGCACCATCGAGGACGCGATCGAGCGCCCGACGAGGTTGCTCTACAACGACAGCACGGTCTCGCTCGACCCGGACACCGGCAAGCTCAACTGGTACTTCCAGGCCGTTCCGAACGACTTCCACGACTGGGACATGCACATCTCGCCGATCTACGTCAAGCAGACCGGGGTCGGGGTTCGCCCGATGATCCTGGGCAGCGGCAAGATGGGCTACGTCTACGCGATGAACCCGCAGAACGGCAAGCTGATCTGGAAGACGAAGGTCGGCATCCACAACGGCCACGACAACGAGTCCGAGCTGGCGCTGGAAGGCAAGCTCGCCTACCCGTCGCTGCCGCACACGTTCTTCCCGGGTTCGTTCGGCGGGGTCCAGACCAACATGGCGGTGTCCGACGGCCTGGTCTTCGTGCCGGTCGTCAACGGCTCGTCCACCTACACCGCCTACGACCAGCCGTTCCCCGAGTTCCCCGAGAACATGACCGGCGAACTGCTGGCGATCGACCTCAAGACGGGCAAGATCGTCTGGGACAACAAGCTGTCGAGCGCGGCCTTCGGTTCCGCGACCGTCTCCAACGGGATCGTCTACGCCACCGAGCTGTCGGGCTACGTGCGGGCCTACGACGCCAAGACCGGCAAGGAGCTGTGGCAGGCGAAGCTCCCGGCGGGCTCCAACGCGCCGATCGCGATCACCGGCGACTACCTGATCGTCCCGGCCGGCTTCCCGCAGGAAGAAGGCCAGACCGCCCAGCTGGTTGCCTACAAGGTCGGCAACACCGGTAACAAGTAGAACGGCTGGCCGGGCCCAGAGGCCCTGCTGACAGCTCTCTCGACACGCGAGGGTCCCGCTGGGGGCCCTCGCGTGTCGCGTTCGGCGTCCGGTCGCTCCCCTGCCGCGGAGCCCTTCACCGGTCGGCGCGCTGTGGGGGCGCCCGGCCCGGCTCGTGATCGCGACGCCGTTCCGGGGCTCGCGGCGGTGGAACCCGAGACGGCTCGGGCCCGAGACGGCCGGGCCGGCCGGTCACCGGCACGATCCGGCGGCGGGCCCGCAACGGCGCCGCACCGATCCGGGGGTACCCAGTCCCCCGCCGACGGGCCGGTTTCGAACCCTCGGTGGCAGCGCCCCGGTAGCGGTACCCGACGGCATCGAAACGCTCCGTGACCATTCTTCGGATTGCATGTCGAAAATGCCGGGCCGGCTCCGACCAATCTACGGATGTAGTGCCTCGTGCAACTGAGGCCCCGTTAGGGAGGAAAGACTCGCATGACCGCGACTTCAACCGAGCCGAGCCAGCGCGCCGGGAGCAGGGAGTGGATCGGGCTGGCCGTGCTGGCCGTCGTCACCCTGCTGGGTGCTTTCGACATCGGTGTTCTCTTCCTGGCGTTGCCGCATCTGAGCGCTGACCTCGCCGCCACCAGCACTGAGCAGATCTGGATCACCAATATCTACCTGTTCATGTTCGCCGGCTTCGTGCTCACGATGGGGACGCTGGCAGACCGGATCGGCCACCGACGGCTGCTGCTGATCGGCGCGGCCGGGTTCGGTGCCGCATCGCTGCTCACGGCCTACTCGACCAGCCCGGAGATGCTGATCGTCGCCCGTGCGCTGCTGGGGATCGCGGCGGCCGCCGTCTCGCCGGCGAGCCTGGGACTGATCGGCAACATGTTCCACGACGAGCAGCAGCGTGGCGTCGCGATCGGCGTCGAGGGCGGCTGCATGTTCTTCGGCACCGCGGTCGGCCCGGTGATCGGTGGGCTCATGCTGGACCACTGGTGGTGGGGTTCGGTGTTCCTGCTGGCGGTGCCGGTGATGGTGGTGGTGCTGATCGCCGGTCCGCTGCTGCTGCCCGCGCACAGCGATCCGGAGGCGGTCGGCAAGATCGACCTGACGAGCGTGGTGCTGTCGCTGCTGGCCCTGCTTCCGATCATCTACGGCATCACCACCCTGTCCGCCAGTGACGGCAATGCGGGGCTGGCAGTGGTCGCCATCGTGCTCGGCGTGGTGTTCGGATTCCTCTTCGTCCGCCGGCAGCTCGGCCTGCCCAACCCCCTGATGGACCTGGGCCTGCTCGGCCAGCGCCAGATCCGGGTGATCCTGCCCGCGATGCTGGTCGGCTCCGGCGTGCTGGCGGGTACCAGCATGCTGACCGCCCAGTACATCCAGAGCGTCGCCGGGCGTTCGCCCGGCCAGGCCGGGCTCTGGATGGCGCTCACCAGCCTGGGCATCGCGATCGGCAGCATGGCCGCGCCGGCGTTGGTGCGCGGCCTGAAGCCCCCGATCGTGATCGCCCTGGGCGTGGCCGTCGCCACGCTCGCGATGCTGGTGCTCACCCAGGCCGAAACCAGCGGCTGGCTGGTCAAGGTGGTGTTGCTGGTCACCGCGGTGTCGTTCGGCATCGGCCCGCTGTTCTCGCTCGGCAACGGCATCCTGATCGGCTCCGCCCCGAAGGAGCGGGCCGGCGGAGCGGCGTCGATGTCCGAGGTCAGCAACCTCTTCGGATCCTCGCTCGGCCTGGCGATCCTGGGCAGCATCGCGGCCGCCATCTACCGCGGCAAGATGTCCGACGCCGACCTCAGCCCCTACCCGTCGGAGCTGGCCAGCCGGGCCCGCGAGACGGTCGGTGGCGGCACCATCGACAGCGAGCCCGGTCTGATCAGCCTGGCGCGGCACGCGTTCACCAGCGGGTTCAACGTGGTGGCCGCGATCGCCGCCGTGGTGCTGCTGGTCCTGATGGTGCTCCTGCTCGTCACGCTCCGCGGCGAGGATTCCGCGGTGGCGGACCCGGCCGAAGCCGCGGATGCCGTGGTGGATTCCGCGGACGCCGGCTCAGAGCCGGTGGACGAGGCCGGGTCGGGCGCGCAGCCGGCGCCGACCCGATAGCGGCTGGAGTCCTCCGATCCGGCGCCGCCGGGTCGGAGGACCCACCGGGTGCGGGATCAGCCACCGGGGCACCACGGGTGGCCGGAGACTGGGGCTAGCGGGGCACCACGGGTGCCGGACGCGGGGCAGGAAGGGCTAGCGGGACGTCGACCCGCCGAGCAGAGCGGTGCGGCGGGCCAGGTACCGCTGCTCGGGCACGCTGGTGGTGAGCCGCTCGGCCGCCTGGTAGCTGTCCCGGGCCGCGCTGAGATCGCCGGTCATCTCCAGCAGGTGCCCGCGCACCGCATGGAAGCGGTGGTGATCGCGCATCCGTTTGTCACTGTCGAGGGGCGCCAGCAGCGCCAGCCCTTCCTCGGGACCGCGCACCATCGCCACCGTCACGGCCCGGCTGAGCGTGATCATCGGATTGGACGAGGTCTTCTCCAGCAGCTCGTACAGCGCCAGGATCTGGCGCCAGTCGGTGTCCTGCGGCCGGGGCGCCTCGGCGTGCACGGCGGCGATCGCGGCCTGCAGCTGGTACTGCCCGACCGGGCCGCCGGAGCCCAGCGCGCGGGTGATCAGCGCCACGCCCTCTTCGATGCCCCGCTGGTTCCAGCGGCTGCGGTCCTGCTCGGCGAGCGGGATCAGGGTGCCGTCCGGGGCGGTCCGGGCGGGGCTCCGGGCGTCGGTGAGCAGCATCAGCGCCAGCAGCCCGCTGACCTCGCCGTCGTGGGGCAGCAGCCGGTGCACCGTCCGGGCCAGCCGGATCGCCTCCCGGGTCAGCTCGCCGCGCACCAGATCGGGCCCCGAGGTGCTGGCGTACCCCTCGTTGAAGATCAGGTAGAGCACGTGCAGCACCACCTGCAGCCGGCTGGTGTACTGCTCGCCGGACAACGGGTACTGGATGCCGGCGGACCTGATCCGCTGCTTGGCCCGGCTGATCCGCTGGGCGACGGTCGCCTCCGGCGTGAGCAGCGCACGGGCGATCTCGGCGGTGGTCAGGCCGCCGAAGGCGCGCAGGGTGAGTGCCATCTGTGAGGCCGGGGTCAGGTCGGGGTGGCAGCACAGGAACAGCAGCATCAGCGAGTCGTCCCGGTCCGGCGGTCCCTCGTCCGGAGCCGGGGCAATCCGCTCGGTGGGCGCGCCGAGCGCCACCGCGGTGGCCTCGCGCCGCCGGCGCGCTTGGTCGCTGTGCCACTGGTCGGCGAGCCGGCGGGTCGCCACCGTGGTGAGCCAGGCCCGTGGGTTATCCGGAATCCCCTGCTCGGGCCACTGGAGGGTAGCCGCCAGCAGGGCCTCCTGCACGGCGTCCTCACATGCCTCGAACTGCCGGTAACGGCTCATGAGGGTGGAGAGCACCTGGGGTGCGGCCTCCCGCACCACCTCGACGATCCGCGAGTCCGCCCCCACGCGCGTGCGCACTGACCCTCCCCCGGCATGGCCACGGCCGCCTGGAACGGCGCGATGCCTGCCGAAGCCAGCCTACCGGGTCGCCGGCCGAGCCACCGCTTGCCGTCAGCCGGCAGGCGGGACGTTGAGGTTGCTCCGGAACACGTTGTCCGGGTCGAGGCGCGCCTTCACCGCGGCCAGCCGGTGATAGGTCGCCGGCGGGTAGACGGCGGCGACATCGGCAGCCGTGGCGCTGGACAGGAAGTTCCCGTAGCCGAACGGTGAGGTCAGCGCGCCGAGCTGGGACCACATCGACCCGAACTCCGCCTCCGGCCCGGGATCGTTGCTCAGCAGCACGGTCATCACCAGCGCCTCGCTGCCGCGGCAGGCGAACGCGGTGGCGGCGGGGTCCACCGCGGCCACCGCCCCGCCGAGGCTGCGCAGCTCGACGTACAGGGTCTCGAGCCGGTCGGTCTCGGCGACCAGCTTGTCGATCAGCGGGTCGCTCAGCCGGTCTGCGAACCGGTTCTTCACCACGGGGACCAGGCCCGGCGGCAGCGGTCCGGGCTCGCCGAGCATCTCCAGGTACGGCCGCGGGGTCACGTCCTTGGTGAGCACCGGCCCCAGCGCCAGCAGCGGCGCCAGTGCCCGCTCCGCACCCGCCGGATCGTCCCCGGCGTAGCAGGCGGCGAGGTAGAGCGGCATCGGGTCGCCGCCGAAGGAGGGGTACAGGTAGGCGAATGAGGTGAGCTCCTCCGGAGCGGTGCGCAGGTAGTCCCGCCATCCCTTGAGCACGGCCGCGGCCTCGCTGCGCGGATAGGAGATCTCGGCGTAGAACACGCCGGGAACCCGGCTGGCGGTCAGCTCGAACGCGGTCACCACGCCGAAGTTGCCGCCCCCGCCGCGCAGCGCCCAGAACAGCTCCGGATCGCTGTCGGCACCGGCGCGCACGATGGCCCCGTCCGCGGTCACCAGCTCGGCGGCGACCAGGCTGTCCATGGCGAGCCCGTACCGGCGGGCCAGCCAGCCGATTCCGCCGCCGAGGAGCAGCCCGCCGACCCCCACGGTGGCGGTGTCGCCGGAGGAGATCGCCAGGTCGTGCCGGCCGAGTACCTGCGACGCCTCGCCCCAGGTGGCACCGCTGCCGAGCCGGACCAGCCGCTGTCCCCGGTCGAGCAGCTCGACCTCGGCCATCGGGCGCAGGTCGATGACCATCCCGCCGTCGTTCGTGCTGAGCCCGGCGTTGCTGTGGCCGCTGCTGCGGACGGCGACCGGCAGGCCTTCCTCCCGGGCGCACCGCAGCGCCTCCTGCACGTCGCCGGTGCCGGCACACCGGACCACCGCGGCAGGCTGGCCCTGGTGGACGAACCCGTTCTTCAGGTCCGGGTAGGCCGGCTCTCCGGGCAGCACGACCTCCCCGGAGATGCGTTCCCTGAGTCGGATCAACGGGCTGGTCGGCATGTCTGCTCCATGACAGTCGGCAACGGCGACTCCCTGACAGTCGGCAACGCGACGCGCGGGAAGGGTGGTCGGCACCCCGATGCGGCGGACGACGTCCGCCTGCGGGAGCCGGTGATGGTTACACAGTCGCCCCCTGCGCCCGGACGCTGCCTCTTCGGCTGTGCCCACCGCCCGTGCCGGGGTGCGCCGGGGCCGGTGCGCATCCAGGAAGGTGCCTGCCCGCGGCGGGCCGGACGATCCTGGGAGGCGGTTCCGCCACCGGCGGCGCCGTGCCCGCGGGATGACGACGCAGAGGAGAGTGACGGGTGGGGACAGCGGCAGATCGCTCGGGCCGGGTGGTGGTGGACGTCTGGATGCCGAGCTATCCGGCCACGCCGTCGTTCCTGGCCGAGGTACGCGAGATCGCCAGGGCCTTCGAGCGGGAGCACCCCGACTACCGGATCGAACTGGTCGAGTGCCCCTACCTGTCGCTGCCCGAGAAGGTGAACCGGGCGGCCCAGCGCGGCCACCGGCCCGCCATCGTGCAGTACTACTTCACCTCCACCCAGGTGGCCCGCGACATGCGCACCGACACCGGCGAACCGCTGTTCACGCCGGTGCAGCGGGCGATCGGCGGGCGCACCGAGATCCTCGGCCACCCGGTGGTGATCGACGACCTGCTGCCCGCCGCCCGCGCGTACTACTCGATCGGCGACGAGCTGCTGGCCATCCCGCCGTTCGTCTCGACCACCCTGCTCTACACCAACACGTCGCTGCTCTCGGAGTGCGGCGTGCCAGAGGTCCCGCGGACCTGGGCGGAGCTGACCGAGGCGTGCCGGAAGCTGGCCGGCCGGACCGGCGCCGTCGACCCGGGCGTCAGCTGGCCGAACGGCGGCTGGATCTTCCAGCAGGCGGTGGCGCAGCAGGGAGCCGTGCTGGTCGCCCCGGACAACGGCCGTACCGATCGCGCCAAGCAGGTCCAGCTGGACTCCCCGGCGATGCTCGCCTTCGTCCACTGGTGGCGGCAGCTGTACCTCGACGGGTTCTACTACTACTCCGGGGTGCGCGCGGTCGACGCCGGTGCCGGCGAGGCCTGGGTGCGCAACTACCAGGCCTTCGCCGAGCAGCGGGTCGCCTTCGTGCTGAGCACCTCGGTGGAGGCCGAGCGGATGGTCCAGGCCGGCCGGCAGGGCGGGTTCGAGGTCACGGCCAGCCCGATGCCCTACAACGACGAGGTCCCGTACGCCGGCAACGTCCTCGGCGGTGACGCGCTGTGGCTGGGCAACGGCCTCGACGAGGCGACCCGGGACGGTGCGCTGGCGTTCATGCAGTACCTGCTCACCCCCGAGCACGCCGCCACCCGGCACAAGACCACCCGGTTCAGCCCGGTCACCCGGTCGAGCATCGAGCTGCTGGAGCGCGAAGGCTGGTTCGACGCCAACCCCCACCAGCGGGTAGCGCTGGACCAGCTCGACGCCTCCGACGACTCGTTCGCGGCGGCGGGCGCCCTGCTGGGCGACTTCGCCGGGCTGCACGACGTGCTTACCCAGGCGATGGACGACGTGCTGATCTGCGGGGCGGACCCGGACCAGCGGTTCGCCGAGGCCTCGCTGAAAGCCCAGCAGCAGCTCGATGAGTACAACGCCGACTGCCTCGGCGAGCGGTCCGCCCCGGCGGGACCGCGCCGGTTCGCCGTGAACTGACCGGGGTCCGCCGGCGCCGGACCGGCTTGGACCGCACGGCCGGCCCGGGCGAGGCGCACTGGCCGGTACCCGGTAAGGAACAATGGGCGGGTGAGACTGGCAGGCGCGGCGGTCGCGCGGTGGTGAGCTCGGACTTCTACGTCCGGGCCGGTGGCGAGCAGACCTTCCGGCTGCTGGTGGAACGGTTCTACGCCGGGGTGGCGATGGACCCGCTGCTGCGCCCGCTGTACCCGGAGGAGGATCTGGGGCCGGCCGCGGACCGGCTGACGCTGTTCCTGATCCAGTACTGGGGCGGGCCGTCCACCTACTCCCAGACCCGCGGCCATCCCCGGCTGCGGATGCGGCACGCCCCGTTCGTGATCGGCGCGGCCGAGCGCGACGCGTGGTTGCGGCACATGCGCGAGGCGCTGGACTCCCTGGACCTGCCCGAGGACGTGGCGGCCGAGCTCTGGCGGTACCTGACGATGGCCGCGGAGTCGATGCGCAACTCGCTGCACTGACCGGTGCGTCGCTTGACGCGGTTCCCCGAGCCGCGACACAATCGGCCGGAAAGGCTTACAGGACGCGGCCAGCAAGTGACCGTGATCCCCGTCCGCCGCTTCTGCCAGTCGGCGGCGGCCCGTGTCCCTGTCCCCTTCGGAGAATCGCGTGCCAGACACTCCTGCCCACATCGCTCCCGGCCCGGCCGGCCCGCTCCGGCCGCACGCCCCGTCCGTGCAGTCCGAGCCGGGCGGCATTCCGGCTGGCGGCTCGGTGGCCGACAGCTCAGCGGCCGGCCACCCGGCACACCACGAGTACGCCAGCGAAGCCGGCGCGCCGTACCTCGGCGGGGCCGACTGGTGGCGCAGCGCCGTGGTGTACCAGATCTATCCGAAGAGCTACGCCGACGGCAACGGCGATGGCATCGGTGACCTGATCGGCGTCCGGGAGCGGCTGGACCACCTGCGCGAGCTCGGCGTGGACGGGATCTGGCTCAGCCCGTTCTACCGCTCACCGATGGCCGACGGCGGCTACGACGTCTCCGACCCGACCGACGTGGACCCGATGTTCGGCACCCTGGCCGACTTCGATGCGCTCACCGAGGCCGCGCACGCCCGCGGCATCAAGGTCACCGTCGACATCGTCCCCAACCACTTCTCCGACCAGCACCCGTGGTTCGTCCAGGCGCTGGCCGCCGGTCCCGGCTCGCCCGAGCGGGCCCGGTTTCTCTTCCGGGACGGCAAGGGCCCGGACGGCGCCGAGCCGCCGAACAACTGGCCGGCCGTGTTCGGCGGTTCGGCCTGGCAGCGGGTGCCGGACGGGCAGTGGTACCTGCACCTGTTCGCGCCCGAGCAGCCGGACCTGAACTGGGACAACCCCGAGGTGCGCGCCGAGTTCGAGCGGATCCTGCGGTTCTGGCTGGACCGGGGGGTGGACGGCTTCCGGGTGGACGTCGCGCACTCGATGGCCAAGCCCGCCGGCCTGCCCGACATGGACCTGACCGGTTACATCGGCCCGCACACCCAGCTCGACCCGGACCTGCGCTTCGACCAGGACGGGGTGCACGAGTACCTGCGGATGTTCCGCCGGGTGCTGGACGACTACCCGCACCGGATGGCGGTCGGCGAGGCCTGGGTGCCCGACGACGAGCGGCTGGCGCGCTACGTCCGGCCGGACGAGCTGCACCTGACCTTCAACTTCCGGCTGATCGAGGCACCCTGGTCGGCCGAGGACTTCACCGAGGCGATCGACGGCTCGCTCGAGGCGATGGCCGGGGTCGGCGCGCCGTGCACCTGGGTGCTGTCCAACCACGACGTGGTGCGCCACACCACCCGCTACGGCGGCGGTGCGCTCGGCCAGGCCCGGGGCCGGGCCGCCACCCTGATCACGCTGTCGCTGCCGGGCGCGGCCTACATCTACAACGGCGACGAGCTGGGCCTGGAGAACGTCGACCTGCCGGACGAGGTGCTGCAGGACCCGACCTGGGAGCGCAGCGGCCACACCGAGCGCGGCCGGGACGGCGAGCGGGTGCCGTTGCCCTGGGAGGGCAGCGAGCCGCCGTTCGGCTTCAGCAGCTCGCCGCAGACCTGGCTGCCGATGCCGGCCGAGTGGCGGTCCTTCACCGTCGAGGCGGAGCTCGCCGACCCGGACTCCACCCTGTGGCTGTACCGGCGGGCGCTGCGGCTGCGGCGTGAGCTCACCGAGCTGCACGGCTCGGCCTTCAACTGGCTGGAGGCGCCCGCCGGATGCCTGTCCTACCAGCGCGGGCCGAACCTGGTGGTGACCCTGAACGCCGGCGAGGTGCCGGTGGAGCTGCCGCCGGGCGAGGTCCTGCTGGCGTCGGCGCCGATCCCGGACGGCAAGCTGCCGCCGAACACCGCGGTGTGGCTGCGCACCTGAGCCAGGGGATTCGCCGGGCCGGTCGGGATGAGCCGTCCGCGGCGTCCTATCGTCGCGGGGTGACCACCCTGGCCGACCGGTTTCGCCGGCACGCCGGCATGATGCCGGACGGGCTGTACCACTCGCTGCTGCAGGCGATGGCCGCCGACTGGGAGGCCGGCGGCATCGTCGTCGAGATCTGCCGGGACTGGGCCGACGCGGCCGGCAGTGCCGTGGTGCAGCTGCGGTTGCTGGCCGGCATCCAGCGGCTGGTGCTGTCCGGGGCGGAGCCGCAGCTGGCGGTGTACTACCCCAACCTGGGCGGTACGGCCTCGCCGGACGGGGCCTGGCAGGCCTTCGAGCCGGTGCTGCGCCGGCACGTCGGCGAGCTGCGCGCGGCGCTGGAGGTGGCGCCGCAGACCAACGAGCCCGGCCGGTCGGTGCCCCTGCTGGTGGGCCTGTTCGACGCGGTCCGGCGGTCCGGACTGGCTAGCGTGCGGCTGCTGGAGCTGGGGGCCTCGGCCGGGCTGAACCTGCTGGTGGACCGGTTCTACATCGCCGGCGACGGCTGGTCGGCCGGGCCGGAGTCCTCGCCGCTGCGGTTGACCGAGGCGGTGCTCGGGCCGGTTTCGCCGGTGCCGTTCACGGTGGCCGACCGGCGCGGCTGCGACCTGGCGCCGATCGACGCCTCGACCGAGGAGGGCCGGCTGCGGCTGACCTCGTTCGTCTGGCCGCACGACCTGCACCGCTACGAGCGGCTGCGGGCAGCGCTGCGGATCGCGGCCTCCCACCCGGTTCCGGTGGAGCGGGCGAGCGCGTCGTCCTGGCTGGGCTCGATGCTGGCCGGTGCCGGTCCGGACGGCGTGCTGACCGTGGTCTGGCACTCGATCACCCGGCAGTACTGGCCGGTGGCCGAGATCGAGGCGACGGCGCGGGTGCTGGCGGCCGCCCGCGACCGGATGCCGCTCGCCCACATCGCGATGGAGAGCCCGGTGCTGCGCGACGACCGCTCGGAGGGCAGGCGGGAGTACCAGCCGACCGAGTTGACCGTGCAGCTGTCGGTGCCGGGTGGGGCCGCCGACCCGGCGCCGGTGCTGCTCGGCAGGGTGGCCGACCACGGCGTGCCGGTGCGGCTGGTGTCGTAGCTGCCGGGTGGCTGGGTTGTCGGCCTGAGTGGGCTTCCGGATGGCTGGACTGCCGGCCTGGGTGGCTTGCTGGCTCAGCCGGCCGGGACCTCGGTCAGCTCGGGCTGCTCGGCGCCGTGCGGAATGTCGATGCTGGCCTCGCCGGTGCGCAGCAGCCGCAGCACCACCCGGGCGACGTAGTCGGCGCTCTGCACCACGAAGCCGGGAAAGGGCTCGGTGCCGAGCTGGAAGATGCCGCCGCCGAACTCGGTGGCGGTCAGCGACGGCAGCACGGTGGACACGTCGATGCCGTCGGCAGCCAGTTCCACCCGGGCCATCGCGCTGAAGGTGGCCAGGCCCGCCTTGCTGGCGGCGTAGGTCGCCACCATGGGCGCCGGGGTGTGGATCGATCCCGAGGAGACGTTGACGATCCGGCCACCGCCCTGGCTGCGCATGACGGGCAGCACCGCCTGGGTCATCGCCAGCGCGCTGACCAGGTTGAGTTCCAGCAGCTGGCTGAACTCGGCCGGGTCGATGTCGGCCAGCAGTTTGAGCTGGCCGGCACCGGCGTTGTTGACCAGCCCGTCGATCCGGCCGTGCCGGTCGAGGGTGGCCTGCACCAGCGCCTGCCGGGCAGCCGAATCGGTGACGTCGGTGGGCACCGCCAGCGCCCCGCCGAGCTCTTCGCTCAACCGCTCCAGCCGGTCGGCCCGGCGGGCTGCCAGCACCGGGTGGGCACCGGCGGCATGCAGTGCCCGGGCGGTCGCCTCGCCGATGCCGGACGAGGCCCCGGTGACGATCACGGTCTTGCCAGTGAGGTCGAGAACAGCCATGGGCTCATTGTGCAGGTCCGCCCGGCGCCGGATGGAGTTTCGACACTTCCCCGGGAGGCGGGCTCGGTGCCGGCTGCTACTGCGACAGCAGGCCGAGCGGGTTGCCGTCGCTGGTGTAGGTGGAGCCGTACGCGGCAGCGACCCGCACCCAGCCCGGGGCGGTGTCGATCGCCGCCTGGCCGTCGCGCGGCAGGAAGCCCATCCGGGTGAGCGCGGTCAGCGCCCCGAGCCGGACCTGCACCTCGGGCGACGCACCGTCGGCCGCGGTCAGCACCACCGAGGCCAGCAGCGACTCCTGGCCCTGCCGGCTGGTCGTTCCGGCAGCCAGCTCGGCTCCGGAGCGGACCAGGTTGCGCACCACGGAGTCGGGCACCACGTCCACCCGCCGCCAGCCGTGCCGGGGCGGCAGGGCGCTCAGCCAGTGCGCGTCCCGGCCGGCCGGCACCGGCCCGGACTGCTCCACCCACTGCAGGAAGTCGGCGGCGGAGACGGTGATGTCGAAGCCCCCGGTCGGTTCGGCGGCCAGCGTCCGGCCGGCCAACACGTCGTAGGGCAACCGGACGAAGCCGGCCACCGCGCGTTCGGCCGCCCGGAACCGGATCAGGGAGGCGGCGTCGACGGACACCGCGCGTTCGGCCAGCGGAACGAAGTCAGCCAGCTGGCCGGGCGGGACGAGCGTGTCGATCATCGGTCAGTCCCGGGAACCGGGGCGGGCTGTGGCGCACCGGCGCCGGCCGGTTCGCGGTCCTGCGACTGGCCGGCCCGCTCCCCCGCCGCCGGCTGGTGCCGGCCGGCCGGCGCCGGGTCGCTGGGCTCGTCGGTGTAGCCGGCCAGGATGGCCCGCTCCTCCTGGCTGAGCCGGCGGGGCCGGTTGGTGTTGAAGTCGAAGGTGACCAGGGTGGTGGCCGCCGTCGCCGCCAGCGTCTGCCCGTCGTAGACGTCGTAGCGGACCTCGAAGGACGCCCCCCGGATCCGTTCCACCCACAGTTCCAGCCGCAGGGGTTCCGGGTGGTAGACCACCGGTTTCAGGTAGGTGATCTCGTGGTGGGTGACCAGGGTGCCGCCGGCGAACGTCGAATCGTAGCGGTCGAAGAACATCGACACCCTGGCCTGCTCGAGGTAGGCCAGGTAGGCGGTGTTGTTGACATGGCCGTAGGCGTCCATGTCCGACCACCGCATCGCACACCGGGCGACGAAGCGAGCCACCGTGAAGCCCCCCGTCCTATGGTCTGTGGGCCATGGCCGGCTCAGTCGCGAGTCAGCTTGCGGTAGGTGACGGCATGCGGTCGGGCGGCGTCGGCACCCAGCCGTTCGACCTTGTTCTTCTCGTAGGACTCGAAGTTGCCCTCGAACCAGTACCACTGGGCCGGGTTTGAGTCGTTGCCCTCCCAGGCCAGGATGTGGGTGGCGACCCGGTCCAGGAACCACCGGTCGTGGCTGATCACCACGGCGCAGCCGGGGAACTCCAGCAGCGCGTTCTCCAGCGAGCCCAGGGTCTCCACGTCGAGGTCGTTGGTGGGCTCGTCGAGCAACAGCAGGTTGCCGCCCTCCTTCAGCGTCAGCGCCAGGTTCAGCCGGTTCCGCTCGCCACCGGACAGCACGCCGGCCGGCTTCTGCTGGTCCGGGCCCTTGAACCCGAACGCCGAGACGTAGGCCCGGCTGGGCATCTCCACCTGGCCGACCCGGATGTAGTCGAGGCCGTCGGAGACCACCTGCCAGACGTTCTTGTTCGGGTCGATGCCACCCCGGCTCTGGTCGACGTAGCTGATCTTGACCGTCTCGCCGACCCGGACCTCACCGGAGTCCGGCTTCTCCATGCCCACGATGGTCTTGAACAGGGTGGTCTTGCCGACGCCGTTCGGGCCGATGACGCCCACGATGCCGCCGCGCGGCAGCGAGAACGACAGGTCCTTGACCAGCATCCGGCCGTCGAAGCCCTTGTCCAGGTGGCTGACCTCGACCACCACGGTGCCCAGCCGCGGGCCCGGCGGGATCTGGATCTCCTCGAAGTCGAGCTTGCGGGTCTTCTCCGCCTCGGCGGCCATCTCCTCGTACCGCTGCAGGCGCGCCTTGGACTTGGCCTGCCGGCCCTTGGCGTTCTGGCGCACCCACTCCAGTTCCTCGGTGAGGCGCTTCTGCAGCTTGGCGTCCTTGCGGCCCTCGACCTTGAGCCGCTCCGACTTCTTCTCCAGGTAGGTGGAGTAGTTACCCTCGTACGGGTGCGCCCGGCCGCGGTCGAGCTCCAGGATCCACTGGGCGACGTTGTCCAGGAAGTACCGGTCGTGGGTGACGGCCAGGATGGTGCCGGGGTACTTGGACAGGTGCTGCTCCAGCCACTGCACGCTCTCGGCGTCGAGGTGGTTGGTGGGCTCGTCGAGCAGCAGCAGGTCCGGCTGCTCCAGCAGCAGCTTGCACAGCGCCACCCGGCGGCGCTCACCACCGGACAGGTGGGTGACCGGCTCGTCGCCAGGCGGGCAGCGCAGCGCGTCCATCGCCTGCTCGATGCGGGAGTCCAGCTCCCAGCCCTCGCCGTGCTCGATCTTCTCCATCAGCTCGCCCTGCTCGGCCAGCAGCGCGTCGAAGTCGGCGTCCGGCTCGCCCATGGCCGCCGACACCTCCTCGAAGCGCGCCAGCCACGCGCGCATCTGGGCAACGGCGTCCTCGACGTTCTCGCGGACCGTCTTGGACTCGTCCAGCGGCGGTTCCTGCTGGAGCAGCCCCACCGTGCTTCCGGGCGCGAGGAAGGCGTCGCCGTTGGACGGCTGGTCGAGCCCGGCCATGATCTTGAGCACGCTCGACTTGCCGGCGCCGTTCGGACCGACCACGCCGATCTTCGCGCCGGGCAGGAAGGCAAGGGTGACGTCGTCGAGGATGACCTTGTCACCGTGCGCCTTGCGCACCTTGTGCATGGAGTAGATGTACTGAGCCACTGAGAGTCCTTGCCGCTGTCGGGTCGAGCCGTTAACCGTTGCCCTCCAGTGTCCCATTCCCCGAGGGCCGCCGGTCGCACCCCTCCCGCCGCTCCGGGGGCACCCGGCGACCGCTCCGGGTGGGCGGTCGCCGGGCCGGCACCACCGCTGCCACCGGAGCGCGCCGGGGCCGCGGGGCGATCAGCCGGTGCTCACCAGCTCCGGCGCGTACTCCGGCTCGTCACCCTCGGCCCCGGCCTCGTCCACCAGCTCGTAGCCCAGGTCCTCGGCCCGGATCGGCATGCCGTCGGCGTCGAGCTCGATCGATCCGGAGAAGCTGTGGCGGCGCTTGGTGAACTGGGCGGTGCCGCGGGTCAGGTCGTGGCCGATGGACTCCGGCTCGATCTCGTAGGCGATGTGGTTGGCCTCGTCCTTGACGTACTGCCGGGAGAAGATCCGGCCGCACACCACCACCGGGTCGCCCTTGCGCAACGACGCGGCCACGTTCTCCGCGACCTCCCGCCAGAACGTGACTGTCACGAACAGCTTGTGGCCGTCCACCCACTTGCCGGTGTCGCGATCCTTGCGGCGCTGGGTGCTGGCGACCCGGAACGACACCCGGGACAGGCCCGAGGTGGTGGGTCGGTTGACGACCTCGTCGACCACGTTGCCGACGACGGTGATGGTGGCTGCGTTCACGATGAGCTCCCTGTCGATAGATCCGGGCTTGCCCGGGACCCTGGTCGGATCGGGTTCACTCAACCGCCGGAAACGGCGCTCCGGCCGCCACCGGAACAGAATGTGGATGGCGTCCTGGCCTGTGGACAACCGATTTCGGGTTGTCGGACTCCCCTGCCAGGGTGACCGCATGCAGATCGGAACAGGTGCCCTCAGACCATCGACTCGGTGGCGGAGAACGCCCGGCGGTAGGCCGTCGGCGCCACCCCGGTGTGGCGCTGGAAGTGGTGGCGCAGCAACGCCGCGGTGCCGAAGCCGGACCGCCGGGCGATCAGCTCGATCGGCTCCCGGCCGGATTCGAGCTGCCGGCGGGCGTACAGCACCCGCTGGCGCAGCAGCCAGGCATGCGGAGTGGTGCCGGTGGCCTCGGCGAACCGCCGGGCGAAGGTGCGCGGACTCATGTTCACCCGGGCCGCCATCGAGTTGATGGTGTGCTCGGCGGGCAACTCGGCCAGCAGCGCGTCCATCAGCTTCGACAGGCTGTCCGAGCCGCTCGGCGGCACCGGGGCCTCGATGTACTGCGCCTGCCCGCCGGACCGGTGGGCCGGCATCACCATCCGCCGGGCCACCGCGTTGGCGACCCGGGCGCCGTGCTCGGTGCGCATGATGTGCAGGCAGAGGTCCAGGCCGGCCGCGGTGCCCGCCGAGGTGAAGATCCGGTCGTCGCAGACGTAGAGCACGTTCGGGTCCACCTGCGCGGCGGGGAACCGGGCGGCCAGCGCCTCGGCGTGCCGCCAGTGGGTGGTGCACCGGCGCCCGTCCAGCAGGCCGGCCTCGCCGAGCGCGTAGGCACCGGTGCACAGCCCCATCACGGCGGCACCCCGGGCGTATGCCGCGGCCAGGGTGGCCGGCACCGCGGGCGACAGCCCGGCGTCGGCGCCGGCCGACACGATCACCAGGTCGGCGTCCAGCGCGGCGTCGAAACGGTGCGAGGTGGTGATGGTGAAGCCATTGGTGGTCGGTACCGGCTCGGCGGTCTCCGAGGCCACCACGAAGTCATAGACCGGCAACCCCGAATCAGAGCGGTCGATCCCGAACGCCTCGCAGGCGATGCCGAACTCGAACGGCCGGAGCCCCGGGTAGGTCAACACGACGATCTTTCGCAATGCCATGCGCCGATTCTGCGGCGACCCCTGGCAGGATTCCAGCGTTCGGCGCTATTTCTGCCAAAGATGGCAGGATCCTGCCGCCAGGAAAGCCGCCCGGAGACTGCCGTAACCCGGCATCGAACCGGGGTCGGCGGTCTTCAACGGGGCTTGAACCGGGAGCCGGATCGCTAGCATGACCGCAGGCCCTCGTAGCTCAGCGGATAGAGCTCCCGCCTTCTAAGCGGTAGGTCGCAGGTTCGAACCCTGCCGAGGGCGCCTCGGCGGCACGGGTCAGCCGGCTCGGCCCAGCCGGTCGATGATGGCGTCCAGCTCGCGCGCCAGTTCGAAGTCCAGCGCCGTCAGCCCACCCGCGGAATGCGTGGACAGGTTCAGCTCCACCGTCCGCCAGGACAGTCGCAGGTCCGGATGGTGGTCCAGCCGTTCGGCGACCGGGGCCAGCTCGCCGATGAACCGCACCGCGGTCAGGAACGAGTCGAACTCCACGGTCCGGACCAGGGCCTGACCGGCCACCGACCAGCCCTCGGCCAGCCCGCGCAGACCGTCGGCGACCTCTTCGGCGCTCAGCAACGTCCGGCTCATCCTCGGCCACCTCCGATTGCCCGCACGCAGACGACAGGTCTCGAGCCGCATTCTGCTCTACGCTTCGGCCTCGTGACGGAAAGAGACTCCAAAGACGACAAGCTGGTCTGGATCGACTGCGAGATGACCGGGCTGGAGCTCAGCCGGGACGCCCTGATCGAGATCGCCGTCCTGGTGACCGATTCCGAGCTGAACGTGCTGGACGAGGGCCTCGACATCGTGATCCACTGCGCCGACGACGTGCTGGAAACCATGGTGCCGTTCGTGCAGCAGATGCACGAGACGTCCGGGCTGACCGCCCTGGTGCAGGCTTCGACGGTGACCCTGGGCGAGGCCGAACAGCAGGTGCTGGACTACATCAAGCGGTTCGTCCCCGAGCCGCGGACCGCCCCGCTGTGCGGCAACTCCATCGCCACCGACCGGGGCTTCATCATCCGCGACATGCCCGCGCTCGACGCCTACCTGCACTACCGGATGATCGACGTCTCCTCGATCAAGGAGCTGGCCCGGCGCTGGTACCGCCGGGTGTACTTCGGCCAGCCCGCCAAGGGCTTGGCACACCGGGCGCTGGCCGACATCTACGAGAGCGTGCAGGAACTGCGCTACTACCGCGCCACCGTCTTCGTCCCGCCGCCCGGCCCGACCAGCGACGAGGCCGCCGCCGCGGCCGCGGCCGTGCTGGGCAGTGCCCCGCCGGCCCTCTCCGACGTCCCCCCGCCAGGTAGCCCGCAGCTGCTCGAGGGCACCGTCACCGAGACCACCGCGGCCGCGGTACTGGGCGCCGCGGCCGGCGCCGGGTCGGCATCCGGCCCGAGCCTGGCCGCCGGTGCCGCCAGCGCGCTCAGTGAGGAGAGCGCCGACCCCGTCGTGCCGGACCCCGGCCAGCCGCTAGACTGATCGGGCTGTGCCGGTCGCCGCCGCGGCCGGTCAGCGATGGTGGGTGTAGCTCAGTTGGTAGAGCGCTGCGTTGTGGTCGCAGATGTCGCGGGTTCGAATCCCGTCGCTCACCCCATCCGCAGGCCCCGAGAAATCGGGGCCTGCGCCATGTCGGGGTCTGCACCACCCAGGTACACGCCGGACAGGAGATAGCACCGCGATGGCCCAGCAACCCCGTCCGGTCGCGGTGATCGTGGACTCCTGGACCTGCAGCCACTTCCTGCTGGACGCCCTCACCGCCCTGGACGTCGACGTGGTGCAGGTCAAGCCCGACCCCGACCAGGCCGCGTTCGGCACGCCGATGACCTACCTCGACACGGTGACCGGCGACGACCCCGCGGCGCTGGCGGACGCGCTGGCCGGCTACTCCCCGGTCGCGGTGCTGGCCGGCCAGGAACCGGACGTGCCGCTGGCCGACGCGCTGTCTGAGCGGCTTGGCCTGCCCAGCAACGGCACGGCGCTGTCGTCGGCCCGCCGGAACAAGTACGACATGGCGGCCGCACTCGCACACGCCGGCGTCCGGTGCGCCGAGCAGTTCAAGAGCGACCGGGCCGCCGACGTGGTGGCCTGGGCCGAGGCTGCCGGCCGGTGGCCGGTGGTGGTCAAGCCGCTGGCCTCGGCGGCCACCGACAACGTCGCGATCTGCGCCGACCCCGACCAGGTGCTCCAGGCCGCCGAGACGATCCTGGGCACCGAGATGCTGTGGGGCGAGCCGAACTCCGAGGTGCTCGTCCAGTCCTACCTGGACGGCATCGAGTACGTCGTCGACACGGTGTCCTGGGAGGGCCGCCGGTACACCTGCGGGGTCTGGGAGTACCGCAAGCGGCAGGTCGGGGTGCACAACATCTACGACTACGAGGTGCTGGTAGCCGCCGACGACCCCCGGGTGCCCGAGCTGGTGGACTACGTCGACAGCGCGCTGCGGGCGCTAGACATCCGCTACGGGCCGACCCACGCCGAGGTGATCATCACCGCGGACGGCCCGGCGTTGGTCGAGGTCGGCGCCCGGCTGGCCGGCAACCTCAGCCCGACCTTCCACGACCACTGCCTCGGGACCAACCAGGCTGCGCTGACCGCGCTCGCCTACATCCGGCCGGCGGAGTTCTGCGACCGCTACGCCGGCCGCTGCTACACCGCGCTGCGCCAGGCCTGGGTGTGCAACACCCCCACTGATCTCGCCGGGACGGTACGCGGCGTGCACGCCGACGTGGTCGCCGAGATCGAGGCGCTGCCCACCGTCCGCGAGCTGATCGTCAAGCTGCGTCCGGGCTGGCGGATGCGGCCCACCGTCGACCTGCTGTCCAGCACCCTGAAGGCGTTCCTGGCCGCCGATTCGGCCGAGGAGCTGCGCCGGGACTACCAGCGGATCGCCGAGCTGAAGGACCGCGTCTACCAGCTCGACTGAGCCGGTTCGTCCAGCGCGGCCAGCAGCGGCGCGGTGGTGTCCGGGTCGCGGACCGCGATCCGGATCCAGCCCGGCCCGAGGCCGGGGAACGTGTCGGCCCGCCGCACCGCGAAGCCGGCCGCCCGCAGCTCGGCGTGCAGCTGGGGCCGGCCCGGGTGCCGGGTCAGCACGAACGGTCCGGCCCCGCCGGCGGGCACCTCGAAGCCGCGCCGCGCCAGTTCGGTGGCCAGCGCCCGCCGATGCGCCGTGATCGCCACCGCCCGCCGGTGCGCCTCGGGAAGCGCCGCGTTCGCCAGGCAGGCCTCGGCGGCGGACAGCGCCGGGCCGGACACCGACCAGTGCGGCTGCACCGCGGCCGCCGCGGCCAGCGCGCCGGCGTCGCCGAGCAGGTAGCCGATCCGCAGGCCGGCCAGTCCCCAGAGCTTGGTCAGCGACCGCACCACCACCACGCCGGTCAGATCCTCAATAGAGGCCAGGCTTTCCGGCTCGCCGGGCACCGCGTCGGAGAACGCCTCGTCGACGACCACCAGCCGGCCCGGACGGCGCAGCGCGAGCAGCGCCTGCCTGGGATGCAGCGTCCCGGTCGGGTTGGTGGGGTTGCCGACCACCACCAGGCGGGCGGAGTCCGGCACCCGGTCCGGGCGCAACGCCCAGCCGTCGTCCGGGTCGGTCAGCACCCGGTCGACCTGCCAGCCGGCGGCCCGCAGCACGACCTCCGGTTCGGTGAACTGCGGGTGCACCACCGCGGCCCGGCCGGCCGGGATCCCTTGCGCCAGCAGGGTGAACGCCTCGGCGGCCCCGGCGGTCAGCAGCACCTCGGCAACCGGCCGGCGGTGCCGGGCGGCCGCGGCCGCGATGGCCGCCCCCGGCCGGGGATAGCGGGCCAGCTGCCCGCAGGCCGCCGCGATCGCCTCGGCGAGCCAGGCCGGTGCCGGATCGGTGCAGACGTTGACCGCGAAGTCGTGCAGGTCGCCGGTGAGTTCGGCGTCGCCGTGGTGGCGCAGGTCGGCCGGCACGGCCCCGCCAGGCGGTCGCAGGGCTGCCGGCGGTAGCACCGGCAGGCCGGCGGGCGGGCCGCTGCCGATCAGCGCGGTCAGCGCGTCGAGGTCGAGGCCGGCCTCGAGGGCATCGGCCAGCCGGTCGAGCTGGCGGGTCCGGTTGGCGGCGATGTCGGTGTCGGGCGCGGGGGTGAAGTCGCGTCCGGCGAACTCGGCCACCTGCCGCAGGAACGCCCGGCGGAAGTCGTCGGAGTCGAAGGCGCCGTGCCACATGGTCCCCCACACCGCGCCGAGCCGGCAGCCGTCAAGGAAGGGCTCGCACGGCTCGGGACCGGCTGGCAGCGGCATGGTGATCCCGTGGTGGATCTCGTAGCCGGTGCTGACTTCCGCCCCGTACGCGGTGCCGGTGGGCCGGCTGAGGATCTTCTCGGCGCCGAACCGGACGGTGACCGGCAGCAGGGCCAGGCCCCGCACGGTGCCGGCGCCGGACTCGACCTCGTCATCGATGGTGTGCGCCAGCATCTGGTAGCCGCCGCAGATGCCGAGCAGCGGCCGGCCGGTCCGGGCTCGTTCGGTCAGGGCGGCGGCCAGGCCGCAGCCGCGCAGCCAGTCCAGGTCGGCCACGGTGGCGCGGCTGCCGGGCAGCACCGCGAGGTCGGCGGCGGCCACCTCGGCGGGTGAGGTGGTCCAGCGCACCGTGACGCCGGGCTCGGCGCCGAGCGCGTCGACGTCGGTGGAGTTAGAGGTGCGGGGCAGCCGGACGGCGGCCACCGAGAGCCGCTGCGCGCCGGCCGGCTCGCCGCCGTCCAGGGCCGGCGGGGTGGACAGCGAGTCCTCGGCCGCCAGCCGCAGGTCGGCCAGCCACGGCAGCACGCCGTACACCGGACGTCCGGTGAGCGCGGTCAGCATGTCCAGGCCGGGTGCCAGCAGGTGTGGGTCGCCGCGGAACTTGTTCACCACGAAGCCGACGACCAGCGACTGGTCACGTTCGCCGAGCAGCGCGAGGGTGCCGTAGAACGCGGCGAACACCCCGCCCCGGTCGATGTCGCCGACCACCACGGTGGGCAGGTCCCGCTGGTCGGCGAGCCACAGATTGGCCAGGTCCGTCTCGCGCAGGTTGATCTCGGTAGGACTGCCGGCGCCCTCGCAGACCACCACGTCGTGGCGCCGGCGCAGCTCGTCGAAGCTGGCCAGCACCTCCTTGCGCAGGGTGGCGGCCAGCTGCCGGTAGTCCAGCGCGCCGGCCTCGGCGTACGGCCGGCCGTGCAGCAGGACGTGCGAGCGCCGGTCGCTGCCGGGCTTGAGCAGCACCGGGTTCATCAGCACGCTGGGCTCGATCCCGCAGGCCTGGGCCTGCAGTGCCTGCGCGCGGCCGATCTCGCCGCCGTCGGCGGTCACCGCGGAGTTGTTGGACATGTTCTGCGCCTTGAACGGGGCCACCGAGATGCCGCGGCGGGCCAGCAGCCGGCACAGGCCGGCGGTGAACAGGCTCTTGCCGGCGTCCGAGCTGGTCCCGGCAACCAGCAGCGCGCCTCTCATCCGGCGGCGTTCCGGGTGGCCTCGCGGGCCTTGTGCACCAGGTGCATGCCGGCCAGCAGCACCCCCAGGGTGGCGTACTGCAGCAGGTGGCTGAGCCGGGTGGCCCGGCCGATGTCGGCCGGCTCCGGAGTCCGGCCGGTGCCCAGCAGCGGACGGTGCTCGGTGTGGCTGGGGTAGCTGGTCTCGCCGCCCAGGGTGAGACCGAGCGCGCCGGCCGCGGCGGCCTCGCACTGGCCGGCGTTGGGGCTGGGGTGGGCCGCGGCGTCGGACCACCAGGTGCGCAGGGTTCGGACCGGCGACCCGCCGACCTGGCGGGCGAGTGCGACGGTGAGGGCGGCGGTGAGCCGGGACGGAATGAGGTTGGCGAGGTCGTCGAGGCGGGCGGCGGCGGTGCCGAACCTGGCGTAGCGGGGAGAGCGATGGCCGACCATGGCGTCCAGGGTGTTGACCGCGCGGTAGCCGAGCAGGCCGGGCAGGCCGGCGACGGCACCCCAGAACAGCGGTGCGGTGACCGAGTCGGCGGTGTTCTCGGCGACCGATTCCACGGTGGCCCGGGCCAGGCCGGCGTTGTCCAGGCTCTCGGGGTCGCGGCCGCACAGGCTGGGGATCAGGGTGCGAGCGGTGCCGGTGTCCTGGCGGTAGAGCGCGGCGGCGAGGTCCGTGGCGATCCGGCGCAGGCTGCGGCCGCCGATCACGGTCCAGGTGCCGGCGGCAATGACCAGCGTCCGGCGTATCGGGCGGCGGCGGGTGCGGTGCTCTATCAGGGCCGCGCCGACGACGACCGGCAGCACGCAGGCCGCGGTGTACCGCTGGCCTGCTTCGCGGGTGTCGCGGTAGAGCCGGCGCTCCAGGGCGGCGGCGGCCATGCCGAAGCCGGCCACCGGGTGGCCACGCCGGGGGTCGCCGAGCAGCTCGTCGGCGAGCACCCCGAGGACGAGGCCCGCCGCGACGGGAAGGCGCGACATCTAACGCCCGGGTGCCGGGCACTGCCGGACGAGCCGGGCTGCCGTCATCGTTTCCTGACCTCCGTCGGGTGTCCCCGCACCCAATCACAGGGGCTCGAGCGGGTCCACGCGGGGTGGCTGGCCGGCTGGGCGCCGGATTTCAAGCGGCCCGGCGGGCTCTGCTAAGGTTCTCATCCGTGCCCGCCGCCAACGGGTACGGATGTTGCAGGCGCCGCTAGCTCAACTGGCAGAGCAGCTGACTCTTAATCAGCGGGTTCGGGGTTCGAGTCCCTGGCGGCGCACAAACGTTGTAATTCGCGCAACGCATTTCGGTTGATGCCAGACCAGGTCCATCCGAGATGCCTGTCGATATTGTGCGTGCGATCCGAGGATGGCCAGACCGTTCGGATCGATCGCCCGAGTACATGTGCGTCAATGCCGCGCTGCTCAAGTTGCTCCCCGTATTAGTGCGTGCTCACATATATTGCGCGTACCGGGCTGCGACCGGCGACGACGAATCAACGAACCGTAAGACTCGCTTCACCTGTTCCGCGGTCCGGAGCGTGACCGGCAACCGCCCGTCGAGCCGGGTTTGATTCCAATTCATCTTGGATAGTGCCATCACTTCGGCCGCCAGAGCTGTGATCGACCTTGTCGGCATGAGGGCGCGGATACCGATCGGCGTTGGTACGTGCATGCCGGGATAGGTTGAGTAGAAGTCGATGCTGCCTGCTGTATAGAGCAGGGCTTCGGTGTCAGCGAGTTCAATCACTGTGCCGCGAAGCGGTGGGGCTTGCCCGCGGCGGTAGGCGCGGATGCCTTCGCTGGAAGTTATCCAGATCAAGTCGAGCGCATCGAGTCGTCGGGCTTCGGCGGCCGAGCGGAAGCCGTCAGCTTCTTCTTCGGTGAAGTCCGACGCCTTGTGGATAACGACCCGGGCTGGCTCCGTTCGATGTTCGCGTCGGTATTCATCGAGCGCCGACAGCAGGAGTTGCTTCGCTCCGTCGCCAGATAGGTGGGGCTGGCGGTCGTCGCCACGCGGGATAGCGGATTCACCGCGCACTACGACGCCATCGCCTCGCTCATTGAATACCTGTGCTACCGCCGTTTCCAGGTTGCCGTCACCACCGGCTTGGTAGAACGACACGCCTACGAAGCAGGTCGTTAAATCACGGCTGTCGCGCTGCATACGCCAAGGGACTCCGCCAGCCTTGTAGTACAGCGCGACGTGAAGATTCCACGCCCGCGTGGCCTCGTCCTGCCGACTCGACCCAGCTGGTGGTGCGACGGATTCGTCGAAAGTGCTCCGCCGGACGATTTGTACCGGCGTTCCGATAGACAGCAACCGTGCCTTGACAAGGTCGTGGAAGTTGGCGAAGCGCATCGCCACATCCGCTGACACGTCATTATTTCCTTCGCCATCAGGTTTGCGGCGTGGCTTGCCACGTCCTGGCGCTCCGATGTCCTTCAAGCCGACCGGTCGAGCCATCACGATGACGTCTACACGGTTCCGCTCGGCGAGCGCCCGGACTTCGTCGCAGTACACCTCGACCGCTCGGTCGAGTGCGGCGACGCCACTGGCACGCTCGATCCCGCGGAGAGCTGAGGGGCTGATAGCGTTTGTCGCCCGGTCGGAGAAGACGACTGTCGAGCACAGGCCGCGGTCGATATCGCAGCCAGGGAAAGCCGGAAACAGATGCGGATAACGCTCACCTTTCGCAGAGATTTCATCGCGGCATCGCTCCAGCCAGAGCTTCAGAGCTTCGAGGTCTTGCTCGGGCCCGACAAGTCCGAGCCGCATCGCTTTCGGTTGCTCAGGTACGTCGAGGTCCGCCGGCCCGTAGGCACTGATGCCGAATCTGGGATCGATATGACGGCTCGAACCGCCGAACTCAAGCTCAGGCTCCGGCAGTACTTGGGCGCGCATCACCGGCGCCCCCCTTCGGGGCGCGTTTCCGCCGCTACGGCACTGCTTTCCTCCGCGTATTCAGCTTCCGCGAAGAGTGCCAGTAGATCGGCGACCTCCTCAGACTCGACGGCATCGCCGTCCTCGGGCGCGATGTCGTCGGAGTCCGAGTCGCTCGCCTCGGTCTCCGACGCGAGCGGCGCCGGGCCCCAATGACGGTCGTCGATCCCTGCATTTACCGTGACCGTTTCTAGCTCACCGAACTGAACGAGCTTCGGCGCACTGAACAGATCATCGGTTCCGCGCAGGAACTCCGCCCACGTCCGCACCCAGCCGGCAACCGCTGGGTGCCGGTCCAGACGCTTGATGCCCGCCAACAGGCGATCCTCGTAACGATGCGGACTCTTGCCGTCGGAGGTGAAGCAGTAGTCGGGCGTGAGTTCGCAGTACCAAGCACGGCCAATTCGTCGCATCCGCATCGTGACAGCGGCGTGGTGGTAGTAACCGATCGACCCGTCGCGGGCGAGATGCGGTCCAAATACCGTCCGGCCTGGCGTGCCTTTCCTCTTACCAACCTTTCGCGGTGCCAGATCACGGGTGGCCCGGAAGTGAATATGCTTCTTCTCCTTGTGCCATCGCAGCTCGGGATAGCTGTTTTGGATGGTCCGGGTCATGAGGTCATGCAGGGAGAAGCGAACCGATTGATCTCGAGAGTCGGCCCATTCTGAGACGTCATGCGCCTCGACATCGCCCTCGCACAGAACACGAAGAGGCGAGTCCCGCAAATCCTCGAAGCACAATACAAGGCCGTCGCGGAGGACGAACGGCGGTCGTGCACCATCCGTCGACTCTAAGAGCTGGCCGGCCGTGGCGTATTCGCGCGTCACCGCGGTCGCGAGGTACAACCGCTCCGGTAGCGAAGTCACCTTCAACAGGTTGGTGTCCAGAACCTCGGTGCGCGGCGTGGGCTGAAGATACAGACCAGCCGACACAGGCATACCCAACCGCAGCAACGTCGGCCCAGCGTCCTTATTGAATGCGTGTGTGGCTTTATCGATCAGGAGCCGCCGGGCTGCGCGGGTCTTAGGGTCGGCGAACTCAGCCTTAACGTCGATCCACCACGCTTCATCTTTCTTCGGATGAGACACAACGACGATCACCGGAGCGTTCCCTGCTAACCAATGCTCGAGGTCTCGCTGATCACAGGTGAAAACGAAGCTAGTGCTCGACTCTTGTAGAAGCGATCGATCATGTGCCTTGCTTTGCACCAAGATTGTCTGATTCAGGTGGCGTCGGGTCCCTGGCTCCACCAAATCGATATGTCCATCTATGCCGTGGTCGATGCGGCGCGGATGAAAAAGGTGCCCCATCTCTAGGACGCGCCGCTCGATGAGGTTGACGCCTTCCTCTCCGATGACGGTCTGCTGAGTGACCTTCTTGTATTCGCGCACCGTGCCTCCGTTCGGCCACACCCTATGTGTCGGGCCTGACGGTTCTACGGTAGCCAAGGGGTACGACAGTTCTGCTGTATCAATGGCTGCCGTCAGCGGACCGCTCATTATGGACGGATTGTCTACCTATCGAGCTGTTCCACCGATACGGCCGGTGGCGCCTGGGGTGACGCGCAGCGGCCCTCGACGGCGGCCAGGTGTTGGCCTGCCAACGGGCTGGGCACGGTTCGGATCTGGTATGCACACGACGTGACCCAAGATGAGGACGAACTTGACGCGGGAGAGGCCAACCACTCGCTGAGCCCACTGCCTGCGCCTAGTAAAGCGACCGAGATTGCCGTCAGGACTGCATTGGCGGCCTTGGTCGCCGGCGGCGACCCGCTAGCCGCAGCTGCGGCCCAACTCCTCGCGCCTCCTCTCGCATCGCTTACCCAAGGCGCCATTAGTGAGTGGCGACGGCATTCAGCGAACCAGATTGACCTGGCGCTATCAACGGCGACGGCAGACGCCGGCATCGACCCAGAAGCCCTCTTTGACCGGCTGACCGGCGACCCGAAACGCTTATTGCTGCTGCGGGACGCATTACAGAGTGCCGCCGCCACGTCCATGCAGTCGAAGGCACGTGCGTTCGGCCGGGCCATAGCGAATGGTGCGCTGACGGCGGACGACGCGAAGATCGACAACGAGGCGCTGGTCGTGCGTGCGCTGGCCGACCTCGAGAGTCCGCACGTCCAGGTGCTGGCGCGAATTCAAGGGGGAACCGCTCGTATCCCGCGGCCGGGCGAACAACGCGAGTTGTCAGAGAAGAGCCTTGCCCTTGAACGCCTGGACGCCCACGGACAAGCAGCACTCTTGCAGCCACTCCTGCAGACGCTGCTCCGCAACGGCCTCGTCCGTCAGGTTGCGCTTGGCGAGTCTTGGGGCGAGGAACCGAACGACGAGGACGCCGACCGCACCAACACGTGGGCCGTTACGAACTTCGGAGTTGAGTTACTCCAAAGGCTACGCACAGCAGGTGAGGATTGTTAGATTGTGCGATGGACTCGACGCGGGCGCGCCCAACGGACACTGAGATTCCTCGTACAGAACTTCAGGATGGTCGACGGTGCGAGTCGTGGCAAACCGAACCGTAAATATCGACCATTCGCTTTGAGCGGTCTCCGCGCTCCGCGTCACGATGCCCTCAAGCGTCATTAGGGTTGGAAAGCTGTCCCAACAGGTGCACCAACGTTGTAATCCGGCCTCACACCTCGCCCGCTCAAATTCCGCATCAACGCTAAATATCGGCTCGTATGCGCGGCATGCCGGTCGACCGTCGGCAAGCGGCTCACCGTTGGACGCGAGGCCTCGGATGAGATTAGCCTCATGCCATGCTAACGGCGGTCGCTGACGGCGTGTTCGTCCGTCAGAGCGAGTTCTGCCGAAGCAATGCAGTGGTGGTAGTCGGCGACGACGGCGTGCTCCTCGTCGACCCGGGGGTACACGCCCACGAACTCCAGGCGCTAGCCCGCGAACTGTCCGAACTCGGGCTCAGAGTTGCGGCGGGGTTTTCAACACACCCGCACTGGGATCACTTGCTCTGGCACGAGATGCTGGGCTCGGCGCCTCGCTACGGGACGTCGCGGTGCGTGGCCACTGCCCGGCTCCGGCGATCCGATGCGCAGGCAAAGGCCGCTCGCTTGGCCGAAGGCGTACGGCTGGACCTGCTTGGCGAAATCATCGACGTCCCCATGCGCACCGACTGCATCGCGTGGAACGGACCGCCCGCGCGGATCCTCGAGCATCAGGGTCATGCTCCGGGCCATGCCGCGTTGCTGGTCAGCGGCGTACTGGTTGCCGGTGACATGCTCTCTGATGTCGAGATCCCGTTGCTCGACCTCAACGGCACGGCGGACCCGATCAGGGACTACCTCGCCGCCCTGGATATGTTCCACGACATAGCCCGTGACGTCCGGGTGGTGATCCCGGGTCATGGCGCTGTCGGCACAGCTGATCAACTGCTGAACCGCATCGATCAGGACCGTGCGTATGTGACCGCGCTGAACCTGGCGCAAGAACGCGATGACGCGCGGATCGAACCATCTGCGGGCTACGGCTCGGACTGGCTGCCTGGCGAACACCAGAGGCAACTGCTGTACGCCCAGCAACGAGCCGGACTGCGACCCTCGGACTAGGACCCGAACCGCTAGGCGCACATGGCCCTCTCCGTAGCGACTCTCAACCGAGACCATCCCACGCAGCCAGGGTAGGAAAGCTGTCCCAGCAGGTGCACCAACCAACACAGGATGGCCGAGCTAGCAGTGCGCTGGCATTTTGCTTGCGGCTTCGCCATGGGGACGATGAAGCTCGCTGAGCGGCGCCCAGCCAGACTCAAACCTCAACCACACGACTCCATCCACTCGCACGTAGCAGTAGGCAGAGTTCTCTTCGCCTGCAGTAAGAGCATCGGCTGCCGGCCCCTGCCGCGGAGGCGCGCCAGCTTCCCCAGACATGACGACGTCGTGATTTGCAACGTAATTCACTCGTTCCGGCGAGGTATTTGCCTCATAGATCCATGAACCCACGATGGTTGCCAAGAGAGTCAAGGTCGAGATCCATAAACTCGGAACGCGTCGCCTAGCCGAACCCAACGCCTCTGTGATTGCTGCGGCGACTACAAAGATTGCCATGCTCAGCAAGACGATCATGTCGATTGGGAGGGCCTGGCTGCTGACTACCACGCCTACAGCGGTGGATACCGCGCCAACGATCAAGGCGATCAGCCATGAATAACGTACCAACATTCGTTTCCACCATAGCGTCAGCCGACGCAGAGGCGGTGGCGGTGAACCCGAAGGCATTATTGGAGCCTAGCGAACCCGAGGCGTGATTTCGGTAGCGGCAGGCATTTCACTATGAGGCTGAGGTCGCTCGGTAGTCATGGCAAACATCCGCGTGCGCGTAGGCAGAGCGAGCGGGTTTCTGCACTGTGTTCGCCACGATCTGAAATGTGTACTCGCGGAACTCAGCCCGACGGCATACCGAAACTGTGCGACTACCTAACCGGGGACGAGCGGCGAAGACGCCGGCCACATTCGCAGCCGGCGCCTTCGCCCTTGGTCAGAACTGGACGAGCGGGCTAAGCCTCAGTCCGTCCACTGCTCGAGATCGCTCCACGGCGTCATCTTGTTCGTGCCGCCCTCGAACGTGGACAGATCCAACTTGATGTCGCCGATGAGGTCGTCGCCGTCATCCATGTGCACGCCGAGCGATACCGAGCCGTAGGACAGGGTGAAGTCCCAGGTGTTGCCGTCGTCTTCCCACCAGGAGAAGATGACACCGCAGGTGGCGGTGCCCAGCTCCCGGGTGCCGACCCAGATGTCCTCGTCGTCGTTCAGGCTGGACCAGTCGATGTCGGTGTAGCTGAGGCCGCATCCTTGCGCGCGCAGCGAGATCTCCGCGCTGCCCTTGGTCCACGGCTCGTTGTCGTGGATGAGGTGCACCTTCACCATGCGCACCTGGTACGAAGTCGTCGCTAGAGCCAGCTGACCGGTCGTCATCGCGTCGCGGCTGGTCGATACCGCTTCGGTGTTGAGCAGCTTGCCCGAGTTATCGGTCCTCTCGTTGAGTCCCAGCACGACGACGGGACGAGCGGGCGCCACCTGCGCATCCAGCGTGTGAGCCTTCCCCGCCGCGTCGTAGGCAGTCACGGTCTTGAGCGTGGTGTCCTCGACGCCGGCGGGCATGTAGGCCACCAGCGGCGTGTAGCTGGCCGGATCCCAGGAGTCGAAGTGCGCCGGCACGGCGACCTGGAAGCGCGGGATACTGCCGGCCAACCGATCGACGGCGCCCACGGCGTCGCTGTACTGGGCGGCTCGCCCATGGCTGTACGCGGCCGCCAGGCGGCTGCGAACATCTGACGTGCCCGCGATCGACGTGTAGAGAGCCTCGGTGTCGCCGTCGAACCGCTTTGCCACGGCGGCATGAATGTTCTGACGCATCGTCTGGTCGGCCATGGCGCGGGCGAACAGCTTGGCCAGTGCGTCCAGGGACTGGTTGACGCCGGCAGCGGACTGGCTGGCCGAGCCCTTCGCCGGGGCGGCGACCGCTGAACTGTTGATGCCTATCGTGCTGGCGGAAGCGACCGCGAGCGCGGTCAAGCCCGCGCCGACGAGGCGTAAAGGCTTCCGAGAGTTGCGAGTTCGTGCTCGCTGGAGGGAGAGGGCGGTGGAACTAACGGACATATCGCTCCTTCACATTCCTGTGTGACGGCCGTCACGCAGGAGGGGCACGCTAGCAGAGCATGTGAGATTCATGAGCGTGACGCATCCGATCATGAAACTTCCCGGGGCGCGCATTCAGGTGGTTACACCTCAAACCGCCGCAGTCATCTGACCCCGCTCGCTGTCTGCGGCAGGCGCCTGGCGAGGGTCCGGATCGTCGACGCCGGACAGTACGGCGGAACAATTCCGCCGGCGCCGTCCTCAGCGAGGGGTGAACCGACAGCCGGTCGGGTCTCATCCACGGTGTGTGCCCGCTGTCATCCCGGGAACAGGATCATGAACAGATGGTGTGAGAATCATTGACAACTCTATTTGCGCCCTCTTAGGGTTCCTCACGACCTAATGCTCTATCCCATCTGAATGCCCTCGAACCATGCCGTAGGAATAACGGCACGGCTTGACTACAGGCTCGGATGTGGACTGGTCCACTGCCACGGGGTGCCGGGCCCAGGCAGGCGTCGAGCGCGCCCGGCAATGAAACAGGTGTGCTCGGAGGTCCCCCGGCTCACCCCACCCAGACGAAAGCCAGCGCCTCCGCCCATATACGAGCTCCCCGGAACGGGCTGTCGCTGATCAGCTCTCGCCTGTCACGAAAGGTCTGCTCATGGCCCTACCCCCTCGTCGCCGTAGCGCGACAGCGGTCGCCCTACTCGGTATGTCGGCCCTGGCCGCCGCCGGTATCGCGGCCACCGGCCCGGCCACCGCCGCGCCCGCTCCCCACGCCTCTCCCAGCGCCCTGGCCGCGCAGTCGGCGGCCAGCCTGGTCGCGTCGAAGGCAGCCGCCCTGCACATCAGCAAGTACGACGCCTTCATCGCCCATAAAGTGATCTCGACCCGTGAGGGTCTGCAGTACGTGCCCTACGACCGGACCTACAAGGGCCTGCCGGTGATCGGCGGCGACTTCGTCGTGGTCACCGACTCCACCGGCAAGGTGCTGTCCACCTCGACGGCCCAGGACCAGGCGATCAACCTGTCCACCGTCGCGACCCGCACCCCCGCCCAGGCCGCGGCAGCTGCCCGGGCCCACGCCAAGGGCCAGACCCTGGACAAGGTCGCCGGCACCCGTGCGGTCGTGCTCGCCTACGGCACGCCGCAGCTGGCCTACGAGACGATCGTCTCCAGCCACACCGGCGCCACGCCCAGCAAGCTGCACGTGTTCACCAACGCCACCACCGGCGCGCTGGCCTACAGCTTCGACGAGGTGCAGGAGGGCACCGGCACCGGCAAGTGGAACGGCCCGAACCCGCTGACCATCGACACCAGCCACCCGACCAGCACCACCTGGACGATGACCGACCCGACCCGGTCGAACGTCTCCTGCCGCGACAACGACACCAAGGCGGTGTTCTCGGGCACCGATGACGTGTGGGGCAACGGCGTCGGCAGCAACCGCGAGACCGGCTGCGTGGACGCCCTGTTCGACCTCAAGACCCAGTGGACCATGCTGTCCACCTGGCTGGGGCGTAACGGCATCAACGGCACCGGCGGCGGCTTCCCGATCTACATGGGCCTGAACGACCTCAACGCCTACTGGAACGGTTCCTCGGTCACCATCGGGCACAACCAGGCCGGTGACTGGATCTCCGCCCTCGACGTGGTGGGCCACGAGTTCGGCCACGCGGTGGACAACTTCACCCCCGGCGGCATCGGCTCCTCCGCGGTTGCCGAGTTCACCGGTGACGTCTTCGGCGCGCTGACCGAGCGGTTCGCCAACGAGTCCGCCACCTACGACGAGCCCGACTACACCGTGGGCGAGGAGATCAACCTGGTCGGCAGCGGCCCGATCCGCAACATGTACAACCCGTCGCTGGCCGGCGACCCGAACTGCTACTCCAAGTCGGTCGACCGCGCGGAGACGCACTCGGCGGCCGGTCCGGGCAACCACTGGTTCTACCTGGCCTCCGAGGGCAGCAACCCGACCAACGGCCAGCCGACCAGCCCGACCTGCAACGGCAGCACCGTCACCGGCATCGGCATCACGACCGTCGGCCAGATCTTCTACAACGCCATGCTGGCCAAGACCTCGCGGATGAGCTACGCCAAGTACCGGGTGGCCACCCTGAACGCGGCCAAGAACCTCACCCCGGGCAACTGCACCAACTTCAACACCATCAAGGCTGCCTGGAACGCCGTCAGCGTCCCGGCGCAGACTGGGGAGCCGACCTGCTAGTGGCCGACCCGGGCAACCGGTTTCTCAACGCCTGACCCTGGCATGACCAGGATCGCGACCGGGCGGCAAGCCAGTAACGGCTTGCCGCCCGGTTCGTCGTTCCCGCCCTGCAGGAAACGAGGGTCGAGCGCGTGCGCGAGGCATTCCGATCTAGCCTTCGCCCATGGCCTTGTCTCCTGAGCAGTTCTATGACCACGCCCTAGCGGCTGCCGATGGCGAGCGCCGGCTGCCGCTGGCCCGTATGACGAGTTGGGACATCAGTCCCTTCGAGCCGGACGGGCTGCGGGTCACGCCGTTACGCCCACCGGTGTTGCCGGAGCCGGCACGGCACGGGGAAGACCCGGCCGAGTGCGACTCGTGCCGCCGCCGCGACGAGGGAATCTGGTTCGACGACCATTGGCGGTTGACCCGCATCCCGGGAGCCGGCGTGCCGCTGATCCTGATGTTGTACCCACGCGAGCACTACGACCTGGCAGAGCTGCCGGACGGGCTGGCCGGCGAGCTGGGCGTCCTGGTCACCCACCTCGCCCGCCACGTGCAGGCGCTGCCGAACATCTCCCGGGCGCACGTCTACCGGATCGGCGACGGCGGCGCGCACCTGCACGTCTGGTTCTTCGCCAGACCGGAGGGGCAGGCGCAGCTGTACGGTTCGTGGCTGCCCATCTGGGACGACCTGCTGCCGGAATACCCGGCGGAGGTGGCCGAAGCCGACGCGGTGATCGTGGCCGAGGCGTTGACGGCCTCCTACGGTGGCCGGCGCTCGGCTACCTGAGCAGTCGGCTGGCAGCAGGTACCTGGCTGCTCAGGCGAGGCTGTGGACCTGCTTGATGATCGGGCCCAGCACCTCCATGTGCGGTCGCTGCACGCTGATGTAGCTGAAGCCGAACCGTTCGCGATTCTGCAGTATCTGCCGAGCGATTTCGTCCTCGGTGCCGAACAGCAGGAACGGGGAGTTCAAGGCCTCTTCGACCGTGGTGTACGGCGCGTAGTCAGCGGCCACCCGGGCCGCGGCCGCCCGCCGGTCCTCAGTGACCTCGACGTCGAGCACGAAGCAGTTGCGCTCCTGCTGCTCGGCCCGCTCGCCCGCGATCGATTCGTAGAAGCGAACCCGCTGCTCGGTCTCGGCGTCGGTGGCTATTCTCAGCGTGGCCGGAGGCTGGCCGGCCACCTGGAACCGACCACCGAAACTGACGATGTCGGCCTTGCCCGCGGCCAGCGTCAGGGTGCGTTCACCGGTGCCGCCGAGCAACAGCGGAGGTGGGGTGAGGTCCTGCTCGACGGCGAGCAGCTCGGTCACCTGGTCAATGGTGTCGGCGAGCCGGTTGACCCGTTCCTGGAACGGCTGCCAGGCGATGCCGGCCGCATCGAACTGCGCTTTGACCACACCGGTGCCGAGCCCCAGCTCGAACCGGCCGCCGGTGAGCCGGACGGCCGACATCACATCGCGGGCCAGCAGCGACGGGTTCCAGAAGCCGACGTTGAGCACGTAGCTGCCGACCCGCATTCGTTCGCAGGCGTAGGCGGCGGCCACCGCGGCGGTGAACGGCGAGGTGCGGTTCGGACCGAGGTGGTCGACGCCCAGCGCGACGTCGTAGCCGTATGCCTCTGCGGTGCGGCAGATCTCACGTAGATCGCGCGGCGAGCGCGGGGTCGCCAAGGTGAAGCCGAAGCGGAAGTCACGCATCGAGAGCCTCCTCAGGGTCGGGTGACGTCGGGTGAGTCTCGGCAGTCGATGGCCGGCTCAGACCCGGGCCAGATTGGCTGATTCAAGGTTCCGCAGGCCTGCCGAGGATGCCGAGATCGGTGGCCCGCTGCTTCATCTACCTTCCTTGTCCATACGTACGGTCTCTGACGGCCGAACGGGTGATCCGCCCACCGTCAATAATTTTGAAGGCAAGCGTTGCACTATGTGCTGCACTATCCGTTTAACCGGGAAAGCACCTTATGTATGGCATTTGTTAAAATCTGACTCACATGATGCTGTGTTGCCCGATGGGCCTATACGTACGTCCTGCCTGGGGTTGTTCCCGGCGTGGCGAGCCGTCGCAGCAGCTGCCTGACGGTGAACCTGCCAGGCCTGACCGCCGGCGGGCGGCCATAATGACGATCATGCGCCCCTTCCACTTCCTCGCCGATGCCCGTGAGATCGTCACCGGCCCGGAACTTGCCGAACGCGCCCGGCGTGCGGAGCAGCTGGGCTATCACGCCCTGGTGATCCCGGACCACCTGATCAAGCAACTGTCCCCCACCGTCGCGATGACAGCGATCGCGGCGGCCACCTCGACCCTGCGGATCTCGGCGTTCGTCACCAACAACGACCTGCGCCATCCGGCCGTGCTCGCCCAGGACCTGGCCAGCATCGACGTGCTGTCCGGCGGCCGGGTGGACATCGCGATCGGCGCCGGCTGGAACAAGCCCGAGTACGACGCCATCGGCATCGGCTTCGACCCCACCCCGGTCCGGCAGGCCCGGCTGGCCGAGGCCATCGCCGTGCTCAAGGGGGCATTCACCGGCGAGGAGTTCAGCTTCGCCGGCGAGCACTACACGATCACTGACTACACCGGCTACCCCGTGCCAGTGCAGCGCCCGCATCCGCCCTTCTTCATCGGCGGCGGCGGCCGGCGCACCCTGACCCTGGCAGGGCAGGAGGCAGACATCGTCGGGTTGGCGCCGCGCATCCGCAAGGACGCGCGCGTCGACACCGAATCCCTGACCTGGGCCGCTACCCAGGAGAAGATCGACTGGGTTCGCGAGGCCGCCGGCGAGCGGTTCCCGAGCCTGGAGCTCAACATCTACCCGTCGGTGTGGCCGGTGACGGTCACCGACGACCTGCGCGGCGAGGCCCGCAAGGTCATCGACCATCTGCGGTCCGGGACGGACGTCGAACTGACCGAGGACGAGGTCATCGACTCACCCCACGTGTTCATCGGATCCGTCGACCGGCTGGTGGAGAAGTTCCTGCAGCTGCGCGAGGAACTCGGCATCAGCTCGGTCTTGCTCGGCGACATCGGCGAGCTGGAGCCGGTGCTGGAGCGGCTGTCCGGTAGCTGACACCTGACGATCACGGCGGGCCCGGCACCACCCGAGCCAGAGCAGGATCGGACAATCCCGGATCGGACCGAAGTCCTAGATTGGACCGCTATGGACGCCACCCCGCTTCGAGACGCCTACCGCACGCTGCTGGACGCCGCCGCCACGGTGGCTGAGGCGGGCGAGGCGAACACCGTCCCGCCGGCCGGCGAGTGGGGTGCCGATCAGATCCTGGCGCACGTCGCGCTCGTGACGGCCACCGCCATCTCTGCCGTCTCCGCCGTCGCCGCGGGGGCGAACACCACGTACGACAACCGCATAGCGCTCGACACCTGGACCATCGAGCGCGTCATCTCGCTCACCGCCGGCAGCGCCGAGCTCAGGGATCGCATCCGCATCCAGGGCGAGGCCCTCTGCGCACTGTGCGGCTCGATCAGCGAGGTCGAATTCGACACGCCGGCCCCCACCAGGCTGCTGTCCAACGATGCGGTCGTGGTCGATCAGGTCGTACCGCTGCGCGGCATCCTCACCGCCCTCGCCGAGCTCGAGCTGCCCGGCCACACCCAGCAGCTGCTGGCCCTGCTCGCGGCAGGCGCTCCCGCAACCACCTGACTCGCCCCGGGGTAGGCGGCTAACCCGAACGGCCGCGGTCCCGACCTCGCCGGAACAGAACGCGCCTAGCATCGCCAGATGGACCAGACGCAGCCGCTTCGCCGTTACTTCGACGCCCAGGCCGGCAGCTACGACGACTACACCGGAAACGGCGCGTGGACTCCGAACCAGTATCTGGCCGGGGTTCTGGACACGCTCGCAGCCGACCACGTCGAGGTGCGTACCGCGCTGGACCTGGGCACCGGGACTGGGCAGACGCTGGAGGTCGTCCGTGCCGCCTTCCCGCGGGCCGAGCTGTGGGCCAGCGACCTGTCGCCGGCCATGCTGCGCCGCGCTGCCCTGCGGGTGCCGGACGCGCATGTCGAAGTCGCCGACATCTCGGGCTACGTCGCCCGGCTGTCGCGGTCCTTCGACCTCGTCACCGCCGTCGGGTGCCTGGAGATGGTCGACGACCTGCCGGCCGTGCTGCCGAAGCTGATCCGGCACGTCAATCCCGGTGGCCATCTCGCCCTGACCGTCCAGGCGCTGATCGACGGGCAGGGTGCCGAGCAGGTCCGCACCGCCCTGTCTGGGGACGGCGAGGACCAGCGCTGGTGCTACAGCTGGTCCACCGCCCGGCTGCTGCGGGCACTGCCGGGCGGCGAGCTGCGTTCCAGCCACCTGTTCACCGCCTACTACCGGGGCGAGCAGCCCGTGTTCTACGAGTTGTTGCTGATCGGCAAGCGGTGACGACCCGGCCGGTCACCGGTTTGTAAGCTGCCCGGCAGCGCGGCACCCGCCGCCAACCGAGAGGCGGCAGGCACGTGGTTGCGCAGGACACCCTGGACTACTACCGCAGCTGGCTCGATTACCGGCGCTGGTTCCTGCGGATTCCCGGCGTGCAGGCCTGCGTGGCCTGTGACGGCGTGCCGCGGCTGTCCGTCGCGCTGGGCACCGCCGACGAGCCGGCCGGCACTCCGCTCACCGAGCGGCACCGGTTCCGGATCGCCTCGCATTCCAAGACCTTCACCGCGGTGCTGGTGCTCCGGCTGGTCGAGCGGGGCCGGCTGCGGCTCGACGACCCGATCGCCACGTGGGTACCCGGTCTGGTAGGCAGCGCGCTGGCCGGAAGGACCCTGCGCGAGCTGCTCAGCCACGGCGGCGGGGTGGTCCGCGACAGCAAGGACGGCGACTTCTGGCAGCTGCTGCGGCCCTACCCGGACCCGGACGAGCTGGTGCGGATCGCCGCCGCACCGTCCGCGGCGGTGCTGCCCCGCCACCAGCGGTTCAAGTACTCCAACATATCCTACGGCCTGCTCGGCCTGGTGATCGAGCAGGCGACCGGAGCGAGCTACGCCGACGCGGTGCGCACCGAGATCCTGGACCCGCTGGGCCTGTCCGGCACCGCCGCCGACCTGGAGCCCGGCCGCGGCGCCGAGATCGCAGCCGGGCACAGCGCGCTGGCCTATGCCAGCGAGCGAACCGTCATCGACCAGGTCAGCACCGCCGCGCTCGCGCCCGCCACCGGGTTCGTCGCCACCGCCGCCGACCTGGTGGCCTTCTACAGCGCCCTGCTTCCCGGCAACGACCGGCTGCTCGGCGAGGACTCCCAACGCCAGCTGCGGCACCGGATGTGGGACGTGAAGAAGGCAGAATCCTGGTACGGGCTCGGGGTGTCGCTGCTCCGGGTGGGCGAGCACGACCTGTTCGGGCACGGCGGCGGCTTTCCCGGCCACATCACCAGGACCCTGGCCTGCCCCAAGCGCCGGACGGTGGCATCGGTGCTCACCAACGCCATCGACGGGCCGGCCGAGCCGCTGGTCACGGCGCTGTTCTCCCTGATGGACGCGGCTGATTCGGCATCGCATCGGCCGGCCCCGGACGGCGTCGGGTTCACCGGCCGGTTCGCCAACCTGTGGGGAGTGCAGGACGTCGCGCTGCTCGACGGCCGGCTGTTCGCGATCAACCCCACGGTGGCCGACCCGGCCGACGACCCGGTGGCGCTGGAGGTCGTCGACGACAGCACCCTGAAGATGGTCAGCGGTCCGGGCACCAACTCGATCGGCGAGCTGATGCGCTACGACTTCGCCCCGGACGGCACCGTCCGGTCGGTACGTGGCGGCAGCGGTATGACCATGCGCCCGTTCGAGATTCCCGCCTGAGCGAAACCCTGTTACGGCTGGGGCCTGCCGGGCACGGTTGCCCGGTACCCGGCAGGCGGTGGTGCTACAGGCACCAGCAGCTCAAGCGGACGCTGCTGGAGCTGTCGACGTCGCAGCGGTACTCCTCTGCTTCGAACTCCTCAGCCTGCAACTGCAGAACTTCTTCCATGCTGATCCCTCCTTTCCTCCTCCGGTGGTCGGACGGTGTTCCTCGACGCCGGCCGGTGCCCGTCGAGGAGACCCAGGGAAACCGGCGCGGGATCGAGCAGCTGGTGCAGGGCGAGCAGAATGCCGGCCGAGCCGGACCAGAGCTCGGCGGACAGCCGCACCCCGGGCTCTCCGAGCCAGTCCACGCCATCGTCTGAGGGGATGGCGTACCGGAACAGCCCGCGCGCACTGGTGAATGCCGCGTCGACGAGGTCGGGCCGGCCGAGTCGCCGGCCCGCTCCGGCCAGCACCGAGGCCATCCCCGCCAAGCCGGGAAACAGTCCGGGAAGCGCGGTGAACCGGATCGAGCAGGCCCGCAGGTACTGCTCCAGCACGTCGGCGGCGCGCATCGGGGAGCCCGCTTCGAACTCCGCGTCCGGCCGGTGCGCGAGGTAGCGCGAGAGCACCGCGGCCTGCCCGGCGCTACCCACGAACAGGTAGGGATAGAAGCGACGGTCGACGTTGGAGGCCCTGAACTGCAGACCGTTGCCCGGTACCTGTTCGGCATAGGCCAGTTCCTGTTGCAACAGGCGCATTCCTCGGGCGAACAGCCGGCTGTCGTCGGTGCGGCGGTACAGGTGGTACAGCGCGAGCGCCACCCCGGCCCGGCCGCCTACCAGACCCGATCGCCTGGTCGGGCTCAGCCGGGCGTCGAGGGCATCCCCGTCCGGAATGTCGAGGAGAAGCCGCCGGGCCGCATCCAGCCAACGCTGCTCCCCGGTACGGCGATGCTGGATCAGCAGGCCCAGCGCTGTGCCGGCCGCACCTCCCCCGAGGGTGACGGAACTGCCGTTGAGCGGATGCGTCGCCGCCACGCCGAGCAGGGTCTCGGCCGCCTCGACCTCACCCAGTTCGGCCAGCACGCAGGCGATTCCCGCGCTGCCGAACAGCAGGCCCGGAGCGCTGATGGCAGCCGCGGCCAGTGCCTCGTCCCGGAGCCTGCGCACCACCCGCGGATCACAGCCGCGACCGGCGCGGTGCAGAGCGTAGAGCACTCCCGCAGTGCCGGCGGCCACCGCGCGGGTGTCGGTCCGGTATCCCAACGGAACAGTCGGATACACCCGAGCCGGATGGTCCGGCTGGGCCATCGCCTCCAGCGAGTCCGCGGTCCGGTCAGCCAGCTGGCGCAGGGCGGCCATGGTGTCCTGTCGGACGGCTTGCGGTGCGGGTAGCGGGGATTCCTCGGCGCGGTCGCAATATCGGGTGGCCCACTGCCACAGCCGTGGCTCCACAGGTGCCAGGTCGGCCAGGTCGGCGTACAGATGGTCCAAGGCGGGCGGATGGCGCTCGACGATCTCGTGCACCGGGAACAGCAACAGCAACGCCAGGGCGGCCAGGCCGTACCGGTCGAACTCCCGCGGATCGCCCCTGACCACCGACTCCGGATCGGGATGCCGGTAGCCGGGAGTACCCATGACGTGCCGCACGGCCTGGATCGGCTGCACCGCTTCGAAGTCGATCAGCCGGGCCCGGTCGCCCTCGACCAGCACGTTGTTCGGGCTCAGGTCGACGAACACGAACCCGATCTCGTGCAGCCGGTGCAGCTGCGCGCGCAACTGCTCGAGCAGGGCGAGGCTCCGCCGGTAGTACTCGGCGAACGCCTCCGCGCTCGGGTCGATCCGCAGCGCCGGATGGTTGGTCACCATCCAGCGGTACAGCGAGATGCCGGACACCAGCTCGGTGACGAGATAGCTGTGCTCCCAGTGCTGGAACAACTCCACCGGCCGCGGGCACAAGCTCGGTTCCCGGTTGGAGATCGCTCGCAGGGCCAGGTACTCGGCGTTCAGCCGAGTCTTGGCATCCTCGCCGTCCTCGGTGTACCCGTTGTGCGCCTTGGCCTCCTTGACGAACACCGGCTCGCCCTGCGCGGAGCGGAACCGGTAGGCACCACCGGAATTGCTCTGCTGGACGACCGCCTCGAATGTGTAACCGTGCAGCGTGACCGGGCTCTTCTGCGCGGCAGCCGCCGGTGGCGCCTCCGGCCGGAACGGGTCGGACATCCCCGGTGGCAGGTAGAACTTCGGAAGGCGCCGGTCGTCGATCTCCCGGCCGTCCTGCTCCAGCATGCTGTGCACCTGGTTGCCGTCCGCGTCCGTCCGCAGCCGGCTGCGAAACGCTCCGTAGCGGTAGGACACGCACGTGCTGGCACCGAACCGGCGGTCGGTGAGCACCAGCGGCCCGTCGATTCCGGACAGTTCCGCCTCCAGCCGCCGCAGCACCGACAGCGCGCACTGCTCGGTCGGCGGGTACAGGACGCAGAACTTGCCGGCTTGCACCCGGTGCGCATGCTTGCCGTGCATCATCAGGAAGGTGCGCTGACCGGCAAGGTGCTTGAAGGAGACGTCGAACTCGGCGCACACCGCCGATACCACCAGGAGCACGGACTGGGCGTTCACCAGCGAGCTGGACACGTGCACCTTCCAGCCCTGTTCGGGTAGCAGAAGGTCGGCCGGACCCCAGGAGGTCCACGCTCCGAAGTCCTGCCGCGTCCAACCGGCGGGCAGCGGACCGGGGTGGTAGCGCGGTCCCGGGTCGGCGGTGTCCCAGGGCTGGTAGTAGTCCGGATCGGCAACCAGGTAGGCGAGGTTGTTGTCGGCCATCCGGTCACTCCCTCCCCGCACCGGGCAGGCCGACCCCAGAGCCGAGCGTTCGGCGACCGGAGCGCGCTGAGACCTATACCGGTGTCAGTAAGGTACATCTATGTATGAAACCGGACAAGATGCTTAGTTCTATTAACAGGGCAGCCTCTGATCACGGCCGCCGACTTGTCCTGGCCACACCGAGTAAGACGTGGTGACCGAGGTGAGCCTCCGAGCGCCGACGGTCAGCTCGCCGCCTCCTCGTCGTCCAGGCTGTCGAGGTAGGCGGCGAAGCCACCCGGCGCTCGGCCGTCCGACCGGGCCGAGGTGGTCACCGCGATGTCGGAGGACCAGGCGATCGCCGCGCCGGCTGCCTGGGCGGCCGCCACCAGCAGCACGTCCTCATCGCACGCGACCGGTTGGAAACCACCTACCCGGCGGTACCAGGCGGCCGAGATGCCGAGGTTCGAACCGTGCACGTGGCCGTGGCCGTGGCCGGCCAGCGCCACCGCGTACTCCTGTTCGGCCCGCTGCCGGACCCTGATCGGACGGTCCTCCCAGTCGCGCACCATCACCGTGCCGGCGACCACCGCCGCTCCCCGGTCGGCCAGCCGGACCTGCTCTGCCAGCCAGTTCGGCGGTACCGCGGAGTCCGCGTCAGTGGTGGCGAGCCAGGTGCCGGCGGTGCCCAGCATCCCCAGCAGCCGCTCGACCCCCGCCGCGCGGGCCGCCCCGGCCGCGGCGCACCTGGTCGTCACCACCACCAGCCGCACCGGCAGCGCCAGCCGCAGCCTGGCGGCCCGGGCCGCCGAGTCGTCGGTGCAGCTGTCCAGCACCAGCACGACGACCACCGGCCGGTCCACCGCAGCCGCCGCCCGGTCGATCGCACGCAGGCAACGCTCCAACCGCGGTGCCTCGTCCCGGGCCGGCACCACGACGCCGATCCGTCGCACGCTCACAGCCGGCCGTCCCGCTCGGCAACCGAGCGTCCATCCCGAGCGAGTACGTCGAGCAGGAAGTCGTCCTCCTCGTGGCGTACCAGCGCCGGCAACCCGAGGGCGGCCCGCAGCGCCAGGTGCACCGTCTCGGCGGTGTGCGGGTGGTCGGGCGCGCACCGGCGCCAGTGCATCAGGGCGACCACGCCGTCGGTGTCCAGGCCGGCCAGTACCCGCTGGGCCAGCAGTTCCAGGTCGGGCAGGTAGTAGGCGATCTCGGACAGCACCACGAGGTCGAACCGGCCCACCGGCCAGTCCTCGGGCACCCGCAGCCGCCGCAGCTCCACCCCGGCGTGACCGGCAAGCCGGTGGCGAGCCGCTGCCAGCGGGGCCTCGGCCCACTCGGCGGCGACCAGGACGTCGGTGCGCTCGGCGAGCAGCACGCTGAGATCACCCCGCGCGCAGCCCGGTTCGAAGGTGCGCCGGAACCGCTGGCGGGGCAATGCGGCCAGCAGCACCGAGCGCTTGCGCCGCTCGTACCATCCCGACTCGAACGACCACGGATCCGCCGTGCTGCGGTAGATGCTGGGAAAGTAGTCGTCGTCGGCCGCCGCGTGCGAGCCGGGATCGAGGAGCAGCTCCCGGTCCCGGTCGGCGTGCGCCAGCACGGCCGGCGGCAGCACCGCCTCGTCACCGGAGGCCACCGACAGCGGTTCGACCTGGCTCCGGTAGGCGGCCAGCGCCTGCGTGCGGGCTTGCCGGTCGACCGGATCCAGGCTGAACCGCCGCACGTCGCGAGCCAGCTGGTCGCGCAGCGCCACCGGATCGCCGGCGTGCCACAGCCATACCGGGTACTCCCACCAGCGGGTGCGGGTCCGGGCGGCGGCCACCTGCTGGGCGGCCAGCCCGCAGGCGGTGTGGTCCGGATGGCCGTCCGATCGCCAGGTTGACAGCAGCCAGCAATCGGTGTCCGGTCCCAGTACCAGGGTGAGCCCGGCAGCGATGTCGTCGCCGTGCTCGGTCAGGCGCCCGTCGGGCAGGCCCAGTTCGACGACCGACGCCCGCGGTGCCAGCCAGCCCACCGCCTCGGACAGTTCCGCCCGGCGGCGGGCGGCCAGCTGGTCCGGCGAGTGCGTCGGCGAGTGCGGATGCGATGCCCGCCCGTCGCTTGCCACCACCACCTGGATGTCCAGGCCGGCCCGGCCGGCGGCATGCAGCAGCCCGCCGACGCCCAGGGTCTCGTCGTCGGGATGGGCGGCGAGCACCACCAGTCGGGTGCCGGCCGGCGGCAGCCCGACCGGCAGGGCCGCGTCCCACCACGGCTCGGCCCGCCACCGGGATGGCGGGACTCCCTCGTCGGAAGGGCTGAACGCCCTCATCGGTCGCAGTCGAGCAGGCCGGCCAGCGCGGCGAGGTCGCGCTCGGCGTGGTGCTGGCGGACGTAGAGCTGGAGGTCGGCCACCCGGCGGGCATGCTCCTCCTCGAAGGCCAATGGTGCCGGGCCGAGCGCGTGCCCGCTCTCGCGCAGCACCGTCTCCACCGCATCCGCCACCACCGCCCGGGTGCGGGCGGCCAGCAGGGCGGCGCCGGCTGCCGCGACCGGTCGGTCGCCGTCGATGGCGGCGGCCGCATGCTGCAGGGCCAGGCCGGCCGACCAGCATGCGACGTCGGACCGGCCCAGCGCGGCCTGGCGGATCGGGTCGTGGCCGGCCCGCGCCGCCAGCGCCGCGCGCAGGTGGTCGCGGATCGCCCGTGCCGCGCCGTACCAGCACGCCGCCACCCGGATCCCGCCGAAGGCGAAGCCAGGACGGCGCAGGTACCAGCCGACTGCGCCGACCGGCTCACCGGCTACCGCGGTGAAGTGCACCGAGGTGCTGACGACCGTGCTCAGCCCTCGTGCCGCCCAGCGCGAGGGGTCGGCGACCGTTACCCCGGCCGAGCGCAGCTCGACGGCGAACAGCCGTGGACCGTCGGGGGTCCGCGCGGTCGCCAGCGCGCGGTCGAGCAGCCCGGCCAGCGAGCACCATGCCTTGGTCCCGTCCAGCCGCCAGCCGGCACCCACCCGGGTCGCCGTCAGCACCGCGTCGGGCGCCTCTGCGGCATAGACTCCCCACCGTCCGGGGCCGGGCGGCACACCGGCCTCGCGCAGGATCAGCAGCGCGTCCAGATGCGGCTCCACCACCCGAGCCACCGTCAGGTCGATCTCGGCAAGGCCGGCGAGCAGCTCGTGCAGCCCGCCGGCCGGCGGTCTGCCGCCCGCTCCGGCTGCCAGGCCCTCGAGGGCCGCGGCTGCCGCGTCCGCCACCGGCAGCGCGGCGGCGGCCTGCCCGCCGGCCGCCCGGGCAGCCTCGGCTAGCGGGCTGGCAAGCATCGCACCTCCGCACGGTCCAGCAGTGCCCGTCACCGACGGCACCAGCCAGGCCCGTACGGCCCGGCTGCCGGCTGCAAGGGCCCGGCTCATCCACCGTAGCCGGACCGGCCATCCCCCGCCGCCGGGCACCGGCGTCGCCGTTCGCCACCTGCCGGGCGGATATGGCCCGTATCAGACGGCGAAGATCTGGGAGTCGTCGGCGAAGGCCTTGAACTCCAAGGCATTTCCGGCCGGGTCGAGCAGGAACATCGTCCACTGCTCACCGGCCTGCCCCGCGAACCGCAGGTAGGGCTCGATCACGAAGCCGGTGCCCGCCGCCCGCAACCGGTCGGCGAGCTGGTGGAACTGCGCGACCTGCAGCAGCAGCCCGAAGTGCGGCACCGGCACGTCGCGGCCGTCCACCGGGTTGGCGGCCCGTTCGGCGCGCCCCGTCACCAGGTGCGTGACCAGCTGGTGGCCGTGCAGGTTCCAGTCCACCCAGGTGTCGGCGCTGCGGCCCTGGGCCAGGCCCAGCACCTCACCGTAGAAGTGCCGCGCGGCGGCCAGGTCATCGACCGGTATTGCGAGGTGGAAGCGCGGGATCGAGGGGCCCGGGAGCGTCACGACGGAAGTCCTGCCTGGAAGAGAGCGTGCGGCTTACTCCCGGGAACTGTAGCTCCGCCGGCAGCGGACTCATCGAACAGGCGGGACCAGGATGATCAGGCGAACATGCCCTCGCCGAGGTAGCCGCCGAACTCCGCGACCCCGGGCGGCACCACGAAGTAGCCACCGCCGAAGGGCTGGATGTAGTCGGTCATCGGCTCGCCGGCCAGCCGGAGCTGGGTGGCTTCGAACTGGTCCTGGATGTTCTGCTGGTAGCTGCAGAAGATCAGCCCGGTCTCGGAGTTGCCGTTGCGGGACATGCCGGCGTTCTCGTAGTTGTAGCCGCGGCGCAGCAGCCGGCTGCGGTCGGTTTCCGCGGTGCGCGGATTGGCCAGCCGGATATGGGCATCGAGCGGGATCACCGCCCCGTCCGGGTCGGCCGGGTAATCCGGCAGGTCGGTCTCGCCGGTGCCGTCCAGCGGCGCACCGGAGTCCCGGTCCCGGCCGATGATCGCGTTCTGCTCCGGAATGCCGACCCGGTCCCAGAACTCGACCAGCATCCGGATCAGCCGGATCACCAGGAAGCTGCCGCCGACCGCCCAGTCCGGCTGGCCGGAGTTCTTGTCGATCCAGACCAGGCCCTCGTCCTCGGCCGGGTTGACGATGCCGTCCTTGTAGCCGAACAGGTTGCGCGGTGCCCCGGTCGGGCGCGGCCCGGAGTGGAAGCCCAGGATCTTCCATTCCAGTTGCATCATGCCGCGGGTCGCCCGGGTGAGGTCGCGCAGCGCGTGGTGCACCGAGTCGCTGGCGTTCGAACAGACCTGCAGCACCAGGTCGCCACCCGTCCAGTCCGGTTCCGGGGAGTCGCTCGGGAACACCGGCATGGTGGTCAGCCCGCGCGGGCGGGCGGCGGCCAGGCCGTACCGGTCGGTGAAGACGCCCGCACCGAGGCCGACGGTGACCGTCAGGGCGTCCGGTGGGACCTGCGCCCCCAGCACGCCGCTGTCCAGGCCACCGATCTCGCTCTCCCGCGGCGGGCCCGAGTCCACCAGCGACCCCTCGGTGAGCGACTGGATGTGGCTGGTGAGAGTCTGCAGCAGCGCCTGCAGGCCGGCCCGGTCCTCGACCAGCAGCCGGAAGGCGGCGAAGCCCGCCGATCTCTGCAGGAAGTCCGGACGGTAGACGCCGGCCTGGTTGGCACCCAGGAACGGCACCGAGACGGTGGCCGGATCCGGGCTGCCACCACCGCCCTTCCCCTCCGCCAGCGCGGGCCGGCTCACCCCCAGGGCACCGGCCGCGGCGAGCGTTCCGGCCGCGCCGCGCAGGAAGTTACGACGGTTGACGCTCATGCGGGCCTCTTTCCAGGACGGGTCGCGAGCACGGACCGGCCGGCGGTCACTGGACTTTGCCGAGCGCGGAGGGAATCCGGTACAGCGCCTCCAGCGCCGCCCCGATGGCGCCGTTGACCGGCTGCCGCTGGTGCTTGGTCAGGCCCTGGTAGTCCGGCCACCGGCCGTCGACCTTGGTGGCGTCCAACGCTGCGTCGAGCCGGTCCAGCGCGGCCTTGGACTGGTCGTACGGGCTGTGCCCCAGCACCGGGGTGGGAATGAGCGGCTTGAGCTCCTCCAGCACTACCCGGGTGCCGAGCACGTCGGCCGAGGTCAGCGCGTAGGCCATTCCGGAGCCGTAGTCGTCCTGCCCGGACAGGTGGTCGCGCAGCGCGTCCTCGAGGATCTCGTGGCAGCGGATCGGCATGTCGGTGGGCACGATCGCCAGCTTCGCCAGTCCCCCGCGCAGGGTGTCGACGTCGGCGGCCAGCCGGTCGACGTGCCCGCGCAGGTCGGGCAGTTTCTCCCCGGAGTACAGGCCGTACTCGATGCGGTGCAGGCCCGTGAAGGCCGGGTCGGCGACGCCCTGCGGCAGGCCGTTGGCCAGCCCGCCGATCGCCGTGCCGAGCGCGCCGAAGCTGCCGTAGGCGGCACCCACCTGCTGCCAGGTGAACTGTGCGGCGAGCCAGCGGCGTTGCGCCGAGGTCCGGTCGTTGCCGGGCAGCCCGGCCCGCAGGTTCGCCACGTCGGCGGCGAGTTGGTCCAGCTTCTGCCCGACGTAGCCGCGGTACTGCTCGACCACCGCGCCGAGCGGGGTGCCGGCGCGGCCGGGCGTGGTCTCAAGGGTGGTGGGACCGAGGCGCAGCATGCTCGCCTTTCATGTGAATCAGATGAAATACCCTCGGAGGGTATGAAGCTCGCAAAAACTCCGTAAGGATGCCACGCCCTGATCGACCGGTAAAGAGCACGTTTCGCCAGGTGCTCACTGCCCGCCTCCGCGGCTCGCTACGGTGGGCGGCGTGGACTCTGACCAGGACCGGCGCGAGCAGCTGGCGGCCGACCGGGCGGCGATCGCCGGACTGGTGCGCACCTTCTTCGCCGCATTCACCTCCGGCCCGGACTCCCCCGCCCGGCTGGACGCGCTCCGGCAGGCCTTCCTGCCCCAGGCGGTGATCGTGCGGACCTGCGGCGCCGAGCCCGCGGTCTACGACGTCGACGGCTTCATCGCGCCCCGGCAGGCGCTGCTCTCCGGCGGCAGCCTGGTCGACTTCTCCGAGTGGGAGGTGTCCGGCCGCACCGAGGTGTTCGGCGACATCGCCCAGCACTTCTGCAGCTACGCCAAGCAGGGCGTGCAGGACGGCACGCCGTTCACCGGGCGGGGCAGAAAGACCCTGCAGTTCGTCCGGATGCCGGCTGGCTGGCGGATCAGCGCCGCCGCCTGGGACGACGAGCGGGACGGGTTGAGCCTCGAGGACGGCCGGAGTTTCGAGGAGGCCTGAGCCTTCGAGGACGGCCGGAGCGTCGAGGAGACCTGAGCGTCGCGGCAGCTGCCCGGCGCGTGCCCTACTGGCCGAGCCGGCCGTCGATCCGCTCCCGCAGCAGGTCGGCATGCCCGTTGTGGCGGGCGTACTCCTCGATCATGTGCACCAACAGTTCGCGCAGCGAGACCGGCGAGCCGGTGCTGTCGGCCCCGACGAAGCCCAGGTCGGTCTCGCGGGTGAACTGCTCGGAGAAGGCGACCTCCTCGCGCCACGCCGTCCATGCCTCATCCACCACCGCCGGATCGGGCACCGCGCCGTCGAAGTCGCCGTCCGGCTCGGCCTCGGACTGGTAGCGCCGCGGCGCGTCGAGGCCGGCGAACCGGCGCCGGAACCAGCCGCGCTCCACCTCGGCCATATGGCGCAGCAGCCCCAGCAGCGACATCGTCGACGGTTCCACCGCACGGCGGGCCAGCTGCTCGGCGTCCAGGCCCTCGCACTTGAGCTGCAGGGTCAGCCGCTGGCCGCGCAGGAACTCCGTCAGCGTCGCCCGCTCGTCGCCCAGGGTGGGACCACCCGCCCGCGGGTCCTCGGCAGGGTCGAGGAACAGATCCGCACGGTGCTGTAAGGACGCCATGCGGTCATGCTGGCCGGGACGGGATGTCCCCGCAACCGGATAACCGGTGCCGAACCCCACACCCCCGCGCCGGATCACCGGCGCGGGGGTGTGCGGACGTCAGCGTCCGGCGCCCACCGTCGCGTGGGTGTTCTGGTACTGCTGGGCCACCCGCACCAGCTGCACCAGCCCGCCGGCGTACTCCATGGCTTCCTCGTGTGCCTCGGCGTACGGCGGCTGGAACCCGGGGTGGTCCCAGTCCTGGGTGGCCTGGTTGAACATCAGGTTGCCCACTTCGAAGTCCCAGGCGAAGATGCCCTGCTCGTAGTACAGCTCGTCGGCCGAGTTGCCCGCCGCCGAGTACAGCACGTCGACCACCGGCCCGGTGAAGCCCGGCCAGGTCACCGTCCCGCGATGCGCCGCCACCGCGCTCACGATCTGCTTGCCGGCGGCGAGGAACTCCGCCGACTCCGCGGCCGAGGGACGCGGCAGGGTGATCCGGCCGTCGAACTTGTACGCCCCGGGCGGCCACATGAAGAAGCCGCCGTAGGAGTGCACGTTCATCGCGTACTTGATGTTCGAGTGCGCCCTGGCCAGCGCGATGACGTTGCGGCTCTCGGCCTCCGACAGCTCACCGGTGCCGGCCGACACCTCGTCCAGGCAGTCCAGGCTCGCGCCGAAGTAGCCGTCGAACAGCGACCCGACGGCGTAGTTGCGGTTGACGTCCACTCCCCACTCGTCCCGGTGTGCCGGATCCCGCAGGGCACCCGTGCAGTAGTTGTCCATGTTCTTGCGCTGCATGTTGAAGTCGTTGAACGAGTAGTGGGCGCCGTCCGGGTTGACCACCGGGATCACGAACACGTCGACGTCCTGCAGCAGCGCGTGGGTCTCGGCATCGGTGGCGTAGTTGGCCAGCAGCCGCTCGGCGAACTCGAGCGTGACCAGCGGCGTCGCCCATTCCCGAGCGTGCTCCTGGGAGTAGGCCAGCACGCCGATCCGCGAGCCGTCGCGGTGCACGCCGATCCGCAGCGCCTGCACCGTCCACGGCGCGCGGGCCACCTGTGGGCCAGCCTTCAGCCCGTCGCTCAACGCCGTGGGGCCGGCGACCGGCATCCTCTTGCCGGCCGAGCCGTCCTCGACGGTGAACCGGAACAGGGTGCCGAACCTGGCCTGCAGGTAGGCCACGACCTGGTCGGTGGTGCTGGTGACGGCACCGGTCCGGTCGGTCGCCAGGCTCACGGTGAGCACCCGGTGGGCATAGTGGGCGGTGAGCTTGTGGTTGCGCCCGGGCGGCTTGATGCTCCTGACCTGCACGCCGTTCCAGCCCTGGTCGCCGAACTGGCGGGACTCGACGACGATCGCGGCCGTGGCCGGGTCACCGAGGTACCCGGTCGCCGTGCGGCGGTAGCCCTGGGTCTTGTTCGGCAGGTTGATCACGTCGACCAGGGCCGGGTATTGCTTGGCCAGCCGGGAGATGCGGGCCCGGACGTCCTCGGGGTTCATGTACTGGGTGATGAAGTCCTGCTGGTAGCCGACCGGCGTCGGGGGCGGCTGAACCCCCGGCCAGACCACCGGCGTCGCCTGGGCGGTGCCGCCGAGGCTCGACGTGGCGGTGAACGACACCGGCGTGGCCGGCACCGGCTGCGGGAAGAAGGTGTAGTGGTACTGGTACTCGTTGGCGTCTTCGAACCGCTCCAGCGGGAACGAGCCGGTCCGTCCGTCAGCGGTCTGCCAGCGGACGTCGATCATGACGTCCGGGTCCTCCGCCGCGCTGGTGGTCACCGCGACCCCGACGAAGGTCTGCCCCTTGCTCGTCCACCAGTAGTTCTGCAGGAAGTGCAGGGTGTCGGTGGCGACCGTGGTCGCGACACCGGAGGCCGACAGGGTGCGCCGGGTCAGGCCGGCCGCCGTGCGGGCCTTGGCGGCCTGCGCGCTCTCGGCGTACCGCTTGCTGCCCTCGCCCTCCCGCTCGATGATCCGGATCAGCCGCACGCCGCGGCTCTGGAGGGTGGCCAGCCGGGCCCCGGTGAGCACCATGTCCACCTGGTAGGCCCCGCTGGGCAGGGATCGCACCGGCAGGTCGGTGCCCGCGCCGATCAGCGCCTGGGCCGCCGCCCGGTTGGCCACCTGCAGGGTCACCAGCGCGGTGTCGGCCGCCGCCAGCTGGACGGCGGCAGCCTTCGCGGCCGGAGCGCTGGTGGCGGTGGGGGTGGAAGACGCCGTGCCGGTCGCTGTTGCCAGCACCATGCCGCTCACCGCGGCGACGACGACAAGAACTCGGGAACGGCGCATGGCGGCCTCCGAAGGGGGACGGGGCGACTGAACTTACGCGCAGGGTGTGATAGCTGGCAATAACCGGAATGGTGCGACTTCCGACTTCCGCGGCTCAGCCCGGCAGCGCGATGTCCAGGTCGAGGCAGCGGGCCAGGTCGGTGAGCTCGCGCCGCACCGCCGAGGCCAACGCCCGAGAGAACGGCACGTCCTGGTGGATCGCGTCGACCTGCAGCACACCGGCGCCGCGGTGGCTGGTGGCATCCACCTTGCCCACCAGCCGGTCGCCGTACAGGATCGGCAGCGCGTAGTACCCCCACCGGCGCTGGGCGGCCGGCTTGTACATCTCCAGCTGGTAGTCGAACTCGAACAGGTCCACCATCCGCTTGCGGTCATAGACCAGCCGGTCCAGCGGGGAGAGCACCGCGACCCGGCCCCGGAAAGGCTGCCCCAGCAACTCGGGATCCACCCGCCACCGGCCGCGCACCCCCTCGACGACCGCCGGCTCGCCGGTCTCGCCCACGTCCAGCGGCTCGATCATGGTCTGCGCGGTCTTAGCCCGCACGATCCCCAGCGAGCGCAGCCGGCGCTGGTCGCGGATGCGCAGCGCCTCGGCCAGCGGCACCACGTCGTTGTCGGGATAGACCCGGCTGGCCAGGTCCCACAACCGATCGCGGCCCCGGCGGCCGGCCACCGCGACCTCGCCGCGCTGCTCGAGCAGTTCCAGCATCATGCTGGCGTTGCGGGAGTTGTTCCATCCGCTGGACCGCCACGGCACCAGGCAGCTGTCCGGCAGCTCGCGCGAGGTCAACGGCCCTTCGTTGTCGAGCCGCTCCAGGATGTCCTGGCGGAAGTCGTCGTTGACCCGGACCCAGTCGTCGTTGGCCTGCCGCCAGCCGGACGCCTCACCCGGCCACTGCGCCATCTCCGCGCGGTAGAGCGCGATGTCCTCGCCCGGCCGGATCATGCCGCGCAGCTCGATCAGACTTCCGTCGCGCAGCGCGGCGGCCAGCTGCTCGGGCCGGTAGGACCGCCCGAGCCGGCTCCAGGCCACCAGGTCGGCACTGGGCGCCACCGCGTCGGTCGCGTCACTCTGCAGCAGGGTCAGCCGGCGCACCGTGTCGAGCAGGTCGGCCGGCCGGTCGGCGTCCAGCAGCTGGGCCCGCACCGCGATCCGCCGCGCCTCGGTCCGCGTCAGCGTGTGGGTGCCGGCCATGGGGTGCAGGCTAGCGACCGGTCCGGCACGCCGTACCGCTGCCGGCACCGGCCCTAGCCGGACTGCGCGGCCGCCTCGAGCGGCGTGAGCACGCAGAACTCGTTGCCGTCCGGATCGCTCATCACCACCCACCGCACCGATCCCTGCCCGATGTCGACCCGCCGCGCGCCGAGCCCTTCCAGCCGGGCCACCTCGGCGGCCTGGTCGAGCGGCCGCAGGTCCAGGTGCAGCCGGTTCTTGCCGGCCTTGACGTCGGGAACCCGCAGGAACAGCAGGTCGGGCACCACCCCGTCCTCCGGGCTGCCGGCCGGCGGCTCGAGCACCACCTCGTCGGCGTCGGCGTAGGTACGCCGCCAACCCAGGGCCGCCTCCCAGAAGGTGGCCAGCCGGGCCGGGTCGGCGGAATCGACGCACACGCACTGGATGCGCAGGCTGACCAGCACGGTGGTCGACAGCTCGCCGGAAGGATCAACCGAAAGATCGCTGGAAAGGCCCATACCCGCGATCCTGGGCAACGCCCGCCGTCCCGTCCAGCGGTTTTCCCCGCGCTCCGGACCGCACTCCGCAGCACCGGGAACTGCCGGACTGACAAATGGGTCAATGCGGTCAGCACCCAGGATCCGGTGGTTCACTGGAAGGGATGCCTCCGACGCCCGTAGCCACCAGCCGGGGTCACCGCCTGCGCGGACGCCGGTGGGCCACCCTGCTGCCGGTGGGCAGCTGCGCCAGCGTGCTGGCACTCTTCGTGCTCGACATGTTGCCGCCGGGCAGCGCCGAGTTCACCATCTCCAGCCGGGCGGACACCATGCCTGCCGCCGGGCAGCCGTCCGCCGGAACCCCGGCGGCGACCCCCTCCCCGACCTGGACGACGCCGACCGCCGCGCCGTCGCCCACCTCCACGCCGACGACCACGCCGGCCCGGACGGCAGCCCCGAAGGCCGAGGTCGTTCCGTCCGCCCGCGAGCCGATCGGCGGCCGGGGGATCCAGGCGGCGGCGGACTACGCGACCGCCCGCGGGTACCGGGTCGGGGTAGCGGTGCTCGACACCCGGACCGGCACGCTGTGGGGCGCCGACGAGCACGCCAGCCTGTTCGCCTCGGAGTCGGTGGTGAAGGTGTTCATCGCCACCCGGCTGCTGCTCGACCGGCAGCTGACCGGCGACCTCGCCGAGACCGCCTACCGGATGATCGCCCGCTCCGACGACGGCGCCGCCGACGCGCTGTACGGCTACGCCGGCGGCGACGACGTGCTGCCCTGGCTCGCGGCCCACTACGACATCCCCGACCTCGGCTCGCCGCCGAGCCTGGCCGGCTGGTGGTCCAACACGCACATCAGCGCGACCGGCCTGGTGCGCTTCTACGCCAAGGTCAAAGCCGATCCGGTGGTCTGGCCGTGGCTGTCGAAGGCGATGCACGCCGCCACCGAGTACGGCTCGGACGGCACCTACCAGTTCTTCGGCCTCAAGCAGGCCGACCCGGGTGCCGCGATCAAGCAGGGCTGGGGCCAGGACGACGACGACTGGTCGGCGTCCTCGGACTTCAACTCGACCGGCTTCGTCGACTCCGACCGGTACGCGGTGGCGATCCTGGTCAAGGGCCCGTCCTGGCAGTACAACTCCGGAACGCCCGCCATGGTCACCTCGGTGGCACGGATGCTGATGCCCGGTGGCGTGATGCGTCCCTGACCCCGGCCGCCGAAGGAAACCCTCAAGGTTTTCGCCGATGCATTCCCGCAATGCGTGCCCAGGTCTAGCGTTTCGCCATGGCGACCTCCCTACCCCCCGGATCGAGCTGCCCGATCGGCTGGCAGCCCAGTGCACTGGCGCCGGTCTTCTACGGCTACCGCGAATACACCGCCGCCGAGGGCGCGCCGCTGACGGTGCGCGTCTACTACCCCAGCCTGGACGACTCACCCGCCGGCGCCGCACCGCTGCTAGGCTGCGGGCGCTATCCGCTGATTCTGTTCTGTCACGGCAGCTGCCCGGGTGAGCCACTGCAGTACCAGAAGTGGATCGAGCTGCCCGCCCAGCTCGCCCGGGCCGGCTACGTGGTGGCAGTGCCGCAGGTCCCCGACATCGACAGGCTGCCGATCGAGGTGCCCGCCACCCAGGAGGCGCTGCGCAAGCTGCTGGACTGGATGCGAGAGGGCTGGGAGAACCGGGACACGCTGCTGCCGCCGCCTGCCACGGGCCTGGCCGGGCACTCCTACGGGGCGCTGCACGCCGGCATCCTCGCCACTACCAGACCGGTTCTCGCCGTCGTCTCGTTGAGCGGCGTGTGGGAGGAGTTGTCGGACCCGTTCCCGATCCGCCAGGGCGCGTGGGCCCGGCTGTTCACCTGGGGCACCAACACGATGTCGGAGAACAGCGCCGACCTTCCTCCCCAGTACTGGAACCCGTTCCGCAGCCGAAGTACCGGGTGCTGTTCGCCGACGCCCACCACTTCGACTACCTCTACACGACCCAGCTCGCCTGCCATCCGGAGCGCGGTCCGTGCCCGTTCGTCGGTGCGTACACCGCCGACACCGCGACGATGTTCTTCGCCCGTTACCTGCAACCGGAGAACTGGCCCGACCTGGCCGCGGGAATTCCCGACTCGCTGATCCCGCCGACGACGGCCGAGCTCGCGCAGAACCTGACACCGGAGCAGCAGTCCTACCTCGGCGGCTACCTCGCGGGCGTGCCCGCCTTCAACGACTCCGGCAAGTGCCGCATCGCGCTGCGCGAGTCACCACCTGACCTGGTCGTCGGTCAACTGCTGTTCTACAACGACAACACCCGCGAGGGGGTCGGCGATCTGCACTCGCCGTCGGTCATCGGGACCGGGGGCTGGCAGGACCTGACGTCGGTCTTCTCCGGCGGCGACGGCATTCTCTACGCCGTCAACCCGCAGGGGGAGCTGCTGTTCTACCGCGACTACAAGCGCGACGGCACCGGCGACGTCAACAACCCGAAGGTCATCGGCCTCGGCGGCTGGCAGCGGATGCTCCACCTGTTCGGCGGCGACCCGGGCGTGATCTACGCAGTCGACGACCAGGGCCAGTTGCTGTTCTTCCGCGACTACCACCGCGACGGCACCGGCGACGTCAACACCCCGTCGGTCATCGGACTCGGCGGCTGGCAGGACATGCGCCACCTCACCTACGGCGGCGACGGGATCATCTACGCCGTCGACGACCAGGGCAAGCTGCTGTTCTACCGCGACTACCACCGCGACGGCACCGGCGACGTCAACACCCCGTCGGTCATCGGCCTCGGCGGCTGGCAGGACATGCGCCACCTGGTCGCCGGCGAGCCGGGCGTCCTCTACGCCGTCGACTCCCAGGGGCAACTGCTCCACTACCGCGACTACCACCGCGACGGCACCGGCGACGTCAACTCACCGCAGCTCATGGGCAACGGTGGTTGGCAGCGGTTCAGCCAACTGACCTACGGCGGCAACAACAAGGATCTGAAGATCCTGTACGCGGTGGTCGGCCAGTAACCGGTGCGGGGTCGCCTACCACGGCGACCCGCCGGAACCTTTGAGGTTCTTGTGTACCGATTGAGCGGGTGTTACCTTTCATCGCCCCGTCGGCGTAGTACCCCCTTCTGTACGTTAACGGGGCTTTTGTCCCCTCCCCGTTTCAAGGAGTACTCGCGTGAGAATCAGGTCTGACCACGGCGTCCCCCGGCGCCGGTCGCACAGGACCATAGCGGCACTGGCCACAGCCGTCGGCATCAGCGGCGCCATGCTGGCCATCCCGACCGCGGCATACGCCACTGTGCCGCCCGGCGGCTGGTGCTACAACGACTTGTACAGCGTGTCGAGTGTCGGCAGCGTCACCCAGACGCCCCTCATCCCGACCAGGAGCTTCCAGAACAGCAGTAGCAGCACCACGGTCAACTGGACCGAGAGCTACACCAACTCCGCCACCTACACCTCCACCTACTCGACCACCACCACGTTCTCGGGCGGCATCAAGCTCGGGATCATCACCCTCGGGGTGAACTCGTCGCAGACGCGAACCACCAGCACCAGCATCACGGTGTCCACCACCTCGTCCTTCACCGCGCCGGTCCCGCCGCTGACCACCGCTTACGCCGACTACGGCACGTACAAGCTGCAGACCTCCGGGACGTACAGCCAGGAGCGTTACGCCTGCGACGAAAGCCTCAGCAGCCGCTATCCCACGACGACCACGAGTGGGGCACTGACCGCGTACAGCTTGACCAGCGTCGGTTGGCACTACTGGGACTCCAACGGCGGCTCCGGCGACCTGTGACGTGTCGACCCGACCGTCTCGTCAGCTATCCGGCTGCTTCCGGTTCACCCCTCGGCAGCTGTCCACTTCCCCGTCCCATCCCCCGTCCCCATCCCATTCCATCCAGGAGAATCGCGTGAGAAACAGGTCTGACCACGGCGTCCCCCGGCGCCGGTTGCGCAGGACTATGACGGCACTGGCCGCGGCGGTCGGCATCAGCGGCGCCATGCTGGCCGTCCCCACGGCGGCCAACGCCATTCCGCTCGGCGGCTGGTGCTACGACCAGTGGTACGACGTGACGAGCGTCGGCAGCGTCACCCAGACGCCCCTGATCCCGACCAGGAGCTTCCAGAACAGCAGTAGCAGCACCACGGTCACCTGGAGCGAGAGCTACACCAACTCCACGACCTACACCTCCACCTACTCGACCACCACCACGTTCTCGGGCGGCATCGACCTCGGGATCATCAAGCTCGGGGTGAACTCGGCGCAGACCAGGACCACCCAGACCAGCATCACCGTGAGCACGACCTCATCCTTCAGTGCGCCGGTCCCGCCGCTGACCACCGCCTACGCCGACTACGGCACCTACAAGCTGCAGACCTCCGGGACGTACAACGAGGAGAAGTACGGCTGCGACAACCACGATTTCGCCTCGTTCAAGAGTGGGTCGCTGACCGCCTACAGCCTGACCAGCGTCGGCTGGCACTACTGGGACACCACCGGCACGTCCAACAACCTGTAGTGCGCTGATCCGGCCGTCCCGTCCCCGCGGCGCATCGCGGGGCGGGGCGGCTGGCAGCTGTCCGGCCCCAGGCCTACGGTGGCACCGACAGCTCAGCGAGGCTTGGGGGAACGCGATGCCATCGTCGGTCGGTGCGGTACTGGTGACCGGATGCTCCTCGGGGATCGGCCACGCCACCGCCGAGCTGCTGGCCCGCCGGGGACACCTGGTGTACGCGACGGCGCGCCGCGAGGAGGCCCTCGCCGACCTGCGGGCGGCCGGCTGCCGCACGCTGTCGCTGGACGTCACCGACGAGCAGTCCCGGCAGGCCGCCGTCGACGCGGTGGTGGCCGAGCACGGCGTGGTCGGCGCGCTGGTCAACAACGCCGGCTACTCCCAGTCCGGCGCGCTGGAGACCCTGGACCTCGACGAGGTCCGCCGGCAGTTCGAGACCAACGTCTTCGGCCTGCTGCGGATGTGCCAGCTGGTGCTGCCCGCGATGCGCCGGCGCGGCGCCGGACGGATCGTCAACGTCTCCTCGATGGGCGCCAACTTCACCTTTCCCGGCGGCGGCTCCTACCACGCCACCAAGTACGCCGTCGAGGCGCTGTCCGACGCGCTGCGGTTCGAGGTCGCCGGCTTCGGCGTCGGCGTCACGGTGATCCAGCCCGGGCTGATCAGGACCTCGTTCAGCGAGCGGGCCGTCGCCGAGGTCCCGTCACCGGGCGAGCAGACCGGTCCGTACGACGAGTTCAACCGCGAGGTGGCCGAGGCCACCCGGACGGTGTACGAGCGCGGCCCGCTGGCCAGGCTGGGCGGCGAGCCACAGGCCGTCGCCAAGGCGATCGCCCGGGCCCTCACCGCCCGGCGGGCACCGATCCGGGTGCGGGTCACCCCGTCGGCGCACGTCCTCGTCCTGCAGCACCGACTGCTGCCGGCCCGGGCCTGGGACCGGGTGATGCGCTCGCAGTTCCCGACCCCGACCGGCTCGGCGGGGTAGCGGGTAGCCGCCCGGCCGCCAGGGATGAAAGCGCTTCGTCCAGGGTCTGGACGTAGCCGCCAACAGCGCTAGACTGGTCGTGCACGATTTGCTCGGATTGCACCTCCTCCCCTTCCCGCCCTTCCGTGGCCGGCCGCCGCATTCCCCAGGAGCCACCCATGTCCGTCCCTCCCCGTCGCCGTGTCCGGACCACCCTGGGCGCGAGCATCGCCAGCGCCCTGCTGGTCGCGGCCGCCCTGGTCGCCGCGCTGTTCACCAGCGCCGCACCGGCCGCCGCCGCCAGCACCCCGCCGCGCGGCGACGTGATCGCCAACCTCTTCGAGTGGAACTGGAGCTCGGTCGCCAGCGAGTGCACCAACGTGCTCGGCCCGAACGGCTACGGCGCGGTCCAGGTCGCGCCGCCGGAGGAATCGGCCACCCTGGCCGGCGCCGGGCATCCCTGGTGGGAGGTCTACCAGCCGGTCAGCTACCAGGTCAGCAGCCGGATGGGTAACCGCACCGCGTTCGCGGCCATGGTTACCGCCTGCCACAACGCCGGCGTGAAGGTCTACGCCGACGCGGTGCTCAACCACATGACCGGCCAGAACAGCTCCGGCTCCGGCTATGCCGGCACCACCTTCACCGGCAAGTACACCTACCCGGGCACCTACGGCAGCCAGGACTTCCACCACTACCCCAGCGACTGCCCGAACTCCGACGGCCAGATCCACGACTACAACAACGCCACCGACGTGCAGAAGTGCGAGCTGGTCCAGCTGTCGGACCTGCGCACCGAGAGCTCCTACGTCCGCGGCAAGCTGGCCGGCTACCTCAACGACCTGCTCAGCCTGGGCGTGGACGGCTTCCGGCTCGACGCCGCCAAGCACATCGACGCCGCCGACATCGCGGCGATCAAGGCTCAGCTGACCCGGTCGGCCTTCCTGTACCAGGAGGTGATGCCAGGCGGCGCGGTCAACCCGCCCGCCTACGAGACCAACGGCAGCGTGCTGGAGTTCACCTACGGCAAGAAGCTCAAGGAACAGTTCCAGGGCAGCATCGCCAACCTGCAGACGTTCGGCCAGAGCTGGGGCCTGGAGCCGAGCAACAAGTCGGTGACCTTCGTCGACAACCACGACACCGACCGGGATGGCTCCACCCTGAACTACAAGAACGGCTCGACCTACCAGCTGGCCAACATCTTCTCCCTCGCCTGGGGCTACGGCACGCCGCAGGTCTATGCCAGCTTCACCTTCGCCAACAACGACCAGTCGCCGCCGGCGGACGCCAGCGGCTTCGTCACCGCCACCGACTGCGGCAGCATCGGCACCTGGCTGTGCGAGGACCGGCAGCAGGCCATCCTCGGCATGGTCGGCTGGCACAACGCGGTCGCCGGCAACGCGGTGACCAACTGGTGGAGCGACGGCAACAACGTCATCTCCTTCAGCCGCGGCTCGGCCGGTTTCATCGCGATCAACAACACCTACGCCGCGGTGACCCGTACCTTCGCCACCGGCATGGCGGCCGGCAGCTACTGCGACGTGATCCACGGAACCGCGTCCGGCACCACCTGCAGCGGGCCGCTGGTGAGCGTGGACGCCGCGCACAACGCCACCATCACGGTGCCCGCGCAGAGCGCGGTGGCTTTCTCCAGCTACTCCACCGCCAGCACCAGCACCGCGGTCGCGGTGACCTTCAACGAGAACGCCAGCACCACGTTCGGGCAGAACGTGTTCGTGGTCGGCGACCACTCGCTGCTCGGGGTCTGGAACCCGAACCTGGCCACGGCGCTGTCGTCGGGTGGCTACCCGGTCTGGTCCACCACAGTGTGGCTGCCCAAGAACACCGCCATCCAGTACAAGTACATCAAGAAGAACCCGGACGGCACCGTCACCTGGGAGGGGTCCTCCAACCGGACCGCCAACACCGGCTCGGGCAGCACGCTGACCCTCAACGACACCTGGCGCTAGCCCGGACGACGGCCCGGCGGGGCTCTCCCCCGCCGGGCCCTCGATCGACTTTCGGCCGTGCCGGACGGCGCTTACGAGCATTGTCCGGATGCACGTGATACCCAAACAAACCGCCGGATGCATGGCAGGTCTTGCCAGCCAGCAGCCGTATCAGCCCCGCCAGCCGCCCGCTCTTTCCCGGCATCGTCCATCCACCGAAGGGAAAGAACAGTGCGGGCAATCAAGCGTGTCGTGGCGGTCAGCGCAGCGGTGGCTGCCGCAGCGGCGGCCGCCGTCCTGGCGACCGCAACCCCGGCCCTGGCCATGAATCCGTGTGACAGCGACAACCCGCCGGACAGCTGCTGGGTCTATGACCCCCCGCCGCCGGCACCGCTCGCCCCGGCCAACCTGACCGCGCCGTCGGTCCTGCAGACCTCGGTCACGCTGCAGTGGTCCGACCGGTCCAGCGACGAGACCAGCTTTGTCATCCGCCGGGTGGTCAGCGGGGCCAGCACGTACCTGAGCGCACCGGCCAACGCCACCTCCTTCACCGACACAGCGGCACCGGCCGCGCGCTACATCGACTACTACGTCTCGGCCCGGAACTGCGTCGACGGCGGCAGCAACTGCTCGGCCAGCGGCTCGGTGCACATCGCGGTGCAGACCCACCAGCAGCCGGCCAACCCGACCGGCGGCCTGGCCTCCGGTTCCAGCCTGGGAACCTGGGGCTACTACTCGATCTCCGGCTGGACGATCGACTGGGACACCACCGCCCCGCTGCAGGTCTCGCTGGTGCTCGACAACACGGTGCTGGAGACCAAGACCGCCAACGGCGCCTACGCCGGGCTGAACGCCAGCTACCCCGGCTACGGCGACAACCACGGCTACAGCTTCTACACCGGCAAGTCCACCGTGAAGGGCACCCACACCCTGTGCGTGCGGGCGAGCAACGTCGGCGGCGGTGCCGATGCCAACCTGGTGTGCTCCAGCTACACGGTGTTCGGCCCGCCGTCGGCGGCCACCGCCCTGACGCTGACCAACACCGGAACCTCGATGGTGGTCGGGTTCACCGACAACGCCAACGACGAGACCGGCTACGTGCTGCAGCGCAGCACCGACGCCCAGGCCAGCTGGCTGTCGGTGGGCTCGCAGTACCCGGCGGTCAGCGGCTCCGGCAGCCGGGGCAGCGCCACCGACTACTCCAGCCCGCCGGCCGGCACCTGCTACCGGATCCTGATGGTCAACTCCTACGGCAACACCCCGAGCGCGGCGGTCTGCTCCTGACCTGCCTCACCTGACCAGCACCGCCCGACCCGGCAGCCGGCCGTCTCGTCCCCGACGAGGCGGCCGGCTGCTCGTCCGTGCCGTTGCGGGCTCCTTTGCCCACCGGCGCCGGGCCGTTCTAGGGTCGAATGCGACAGGTCCTCCGACGCACACACCCGCGCCCTGCTCGCGCGGGAGAGGAGCCAGACGTGAAGCTCGGCTTGCACATCGCGGATTTCACCTTCCCGAGCGGCCCGGCGGGCCTGGCCGACGACCTGACCCGAGTGGCGGTGGCGGCCGAGCAGGCCGGCTTCGCCCGGGTCAGCGTCATGGACCACGTCTGGCAGATCTCGGTGCTCGGCCCGCCGGAGCACGAGATGCTGGAGGCCTACACCACGCTGGGCTACCTGGCCGCCCGCACCTCGCGGGTCGAGCTGCTGGCCTGGGTGACGGCGGTCAGCTACCGGGAGCCGGGGCTGCTGGCCAAGCTGGTGAGCACCCTGGACGTGCTGTCGCAAGGCCGCGCGATGCTCGGTATCGGGGCGGCCTGGAACGGCGACGAGGCGACCGGGTTGGGCCTGCCGTTCCCGGGCACCGCCGAACGGTTCGAGCGGCTCGAGGAGACGCTGCAGATCTGCCTGCAGATGTGGAGCGACGACGACGGGCCGTACCAGGGCCGGCACTACCGGCTGGGCCGAACCCTCAACGTGCCACAGCCGATCCGCCGGCCGCCGATCCTGATCGGCGGTGGCGGTGAGAAGAAGACGCTGCGGCTGGTGGCCCGCTACGCCCAGGCCTGCAACCTGTTCGCCGGGCCCGACCTGGAGCGCAAGCTCGACATCCTGCGCGAGCACTGCCGCACCGAGGGCCGCGACTACGACGACATCGAGAAGACCGTGATGGCCCCGCTCGACCCCGGCGAGCGCGGCGAGCAGATCCCGGCCCTGCTGGACCAGCTGCGCGGACTGGCCGGGCTCGGCGTGGCACACGTGCACGGCTGGGTGCCGGGGGTCTGGCAGACCGAGCGGTTGGAACTGCTGGGCAAGGAGGTCGTGCCGGCCGCCGCCGAGATGTGAGCCGGTCCGGGGGCTGACCAGGCACAATGGTGCGGTGCCCGCACTCCACCGGAGATCCCGCCTCGTCCGCGCCGCCGCCGTCGCTCTTGCCGCCGGGGCGCTGCTGGCCGGCTGCACCTCCGCGACTCCCGGCCCGCCGGCGGAGCAAGGATCACAGGCCGGTTCCAGCGCGGCAGCAGGCGCCAGCGCGACCGCCTCGTCACACGGCGACCATGCCGCAGCGGGCTCGGTGGCGGTCGCAGCCCTGCAGCCGGGCGAGCGCTGGATCACCCTGTCGATGCCGGGCGGCGCCTACCGTCCGCAGGCCGAGGCCGGCGGCACCGACGACTACCGCTGCATCTTGCTGGACCCCAAGCTCACCCGGGACTCGTTCCTGTCCGGGGTGGTGCTGGAGCCGGGCAATCCCAACCTGGTGCACCACGCGATCCTCTACCGGGCCGACCCGGAACAGGTGGGCGCCGCCAAGGCCAAGGACGCCGCCGACCCGCGACTGGGTTGGTCCTGCTTCGGCGGGCCCGGTCTGCCCGGCAACGACACCGACCTCGGCGGGCTCAACTCCGCGCCCTGGGTGGCCGCCTGGGCGACATCCGGCGGCGAGCAGCGGTTCGCGGCCGGCACCGGCCAGCGGGTCCGGGCCGGCACCCGGCTGATCCTGCAGATGCACTACAACCTGCTCAACGGCGCCGGCGCCGACGACACCACGGTGAAGCTGCGGGTCGCCGCCCCGGGTGCCCGGTTGCAGCCGCTGCAGACCATGCTGCTGCCGGCACCCGTCGAACTGCCCTGCCCGGCCGGCGACACCGGCCCGCTGTGCGTCCGCGAGGCCTCGGTGGTCGACGTGATGCGGCGCTTCGGCACCAACTCCGGGCGGGTGGTGGCCGGCCTGCAGCTGCTGTGCGACGGCTCGTTCAGCAATCCCCGCAGCGGCCCGACCCAGACCTGCGGCCGGCCGGTGAGCGAGACGATGCAGCTGCGCGCGGTGGCCGGCCACATGCACCTGCTCGGCCGGTCGATCCGGATCGACCTGACCCGGCAGGACGGAACCAGCCAGCGGCTGCTCGACATCAAAGCCTGGGACTTCGACGACCAGCGGGCCACGGTGCTCCCCGAGACGGTCACCGTGCACGCCGGCGACCGGCTGCAGGTGACCTGCACCCACGACGCCGGCCTGCGCCGCAAGCTGCCGGCGCTGGCCAAGCTGCCGCCGCGCTACGTGGTCTGGGGCGAGGGATCCTCCGACGAGATGTGCCTGGGCATCGTCAGCTACACCCAGCCCTGACCCGCCGCAGCCGGCGGACCGTCGTAGTATCGGAAAACAGCGACGGCCGAACAGTGGGAGTCTCTCGGCCGAGGCCCAGCAGTGCGCCCGAGTCGTTCGACGACAACGAGAGTGGGCGCACCCATGCAGATTCCGACCACCGTCTCTGCCCTGTACAGCCATCCGGGCCCGTTCGCCTCGGTCTACCTCGACGCCACCCGGGCCAGCGAGTCCGGCAGCACCGAGGTCGAGCTGCGCTGGCGCGCCCTGCGCGGCCAGCTGGCCGAGGCCGGCGCGGACGACAAGACCCTGCAGGCGATCGACGAGGTGGCCGGCGCGCATGCCGAGATCGCCGGCCGGCACGGTCAGTTCGTGGTGGCCGCCGACGGCGAGGTGCTGCTGGACGAGCCGACCCGCCGGCCGCCGCTGCGCGAGCTCGCCCGCTGGGCACCGCTGCCGCACGTGCTGCCCTACCTGGTCGACCGGTCCACCCAGATCCCGCACCTGACCGTGCTGATCGACCGCACCGGGGCCGACGTGCACACCGTGCTGGACGATCTGCACAGCGAGCAGACCTCGGTGGCGGGCGGCACCGAGTACCCGCTGCGCAAGACCGGCCGGGACGTCTGGAACGAGCGGGTCTTCCAGAACCGGGTGGACAACGCCTGGGAGACCAACAGCAAGGAGGTCGCCCAGGCGATCGTGCACAACCTGCCGTCCCAGGTGCAGGTGGTGCTGCTGGCCGGTGACGTCCGGGCCCGCACCCTGGTCAGCGAGGAGCTGGCCAAGGTGCTGCCGCAGCGGGTCGGCGTCCGTCAGCTCGAGCACGGCGCGCGGGCCGAGGGTGCCTCCCGCGAGGCACTGGACGCCGAGGTGCGCTCGGCGCTGCTGCACCACCTGTGGGCCGAGCGGCACGACGTGCTGGCCCGGTTGCAGCAGGCGGTCGGCCGGCACGACTACGCGGTCACCGGCATCCCGGCGGTGCTGGACGCGCTGCGCAAGGCCCAGGTCGACACCCTCGTGCTGTCGGACGATCCGTCCTCCACCGCCAGCTGCGCGATCGGCCCGGAGCCGCTGCTGCTCGGCTCCGACATGGAGCTGAGCGACCTGGGGGTGACCGAGATCCGGCACGAACGGCTGGACGCGGCGCTGGTCCGGGCACTGGCCGGCAGCGGTGCCGGGCTGGTCATCACCCCAGGCGGCCACCAGTACGTCGAGCAGGGCATCGCCGCGCTGCTGCGCTACACCGACGCCTCGACGCCGACCTGAGCCCCCGCTCTGCCAGGACCCTGGCAGAGCAGCTTTTCCCTATCAGTGGAGGAATGCCATGCCTGCCAAGGATGAACTGCCCTCGACGCTGAAGCGCTCGCCGAAGAAGGCGCAGGAAACCTGGTCCAAGACCCACGACTCGGCGGTGGAGAGCTACGGCGAGGGCGAGCGTGCGCACCGCACCGCCTTCTCCTCGCTCAAGCACTCCTTCGAGAAGGTCGGCGACCACTGGGAGCCCAAGCAGGGCGGCAAGAAGGGCCCGTCGGACTCCCAGTCGGCCAAGCGCGGGGCGGCCGCCCGGCGGGGCGGCAAGACCGCCGAGGGCATCGACGCCAATGCCACCAAGACCCACCTGATGGAGCTGGCCAGGCAGCTCGACGTGCCCGGCCGGTCGAAGATGACCAAGGCCGAGCTGGTCGAGGCGCTGAAGAAGGCCAACCGGAAGGCCACCGCCAAGGCCCGGTCCTGACCGGCTGACCCGGACCCGTCAGGCGGGGGCGCCGCCGTCCGGCTGGCGGGCTTCGGGGAGGTTGTCGCGGGCCCACAGCGCCGCCGAGGTGCGGTCCGACACCCCGATCCGGCGGAAGACGTTGCCCAGGTGGACCTTGACGGTCCGCTCGGCGATGCCCAGCGACCGGCCGATCTGCTTGTTGGCCAGCCCCTGGCTGGCCAGCACCAGCACCTCCCGTTCCCGGCTGCTCAACTGGTCGGCCACCGAGGTCGGTTGCCGGTTCGGCAGCAGGGCCACCGCCACCCGCGGGTCGAGCGGCGCGCCGCCGGCGCTGGCCGAGCGCACCGCCGCCAGCAAGTCGGCCGGCTCGCTGTCCTTGAGCAGGTAGCCGACCGCCCCGCTGGCCAGCATCTCGCTGACCTTGCCCTGCTCGGCGAAGGAGGTCAGCGCGATCACCCGGGTCGCCGGCGCCCGGTCGAGGATCAGCCGGGTGGCCTCGATGCCGTCCAGCACCGGCATCGACAGGTCCATCAGGATCACGTCCGGTTCGGTGGCCAGGCTCAGCTCCACCGCCTGCCGGCCGTCGGCCGCCTCGCCGACCACCTCGATGTCGGCGGCGGTGCCGAGCAGGCCGGCGAGCCCGGCCCGCACCAGGCGGTGGTCGTCGGCCAGCAGCACCCGGATCATGCCGGCACCTCCATCCGGAACCGGGTGCCGTCCGGGCCGCTGGCCATCGACAGCCGGGCCCCTACCTCCACCGCCACGTCGGCGATCAGCCGCAGGCCGAAATGCCCTTCGGACGCTGCCTGTTCGGCACGCTCGGGAGCCAGCCCGCAGCCGTCGTCGGCCACCTCGAGCCGGACGCCGTCGGCCTGCCGGCTGAGCTCGATCCGGATGCCGGCGGCGCCGGAGTGCCGCACCGCGTTGCGCAGGCACTCCTGCGCGACCCGGAACACCGCCTGCTGCTGCTCGGCATCCAGCGCCGCGGCGGCGGCCGGGTCGACCTGCAGGGCGATCTCGGCGGACGAGCCGGACTGGGTGCGCACCAGGTCCGCCAGCGCCGCCGCCAACCCGCCGGCGGTCAGGCTCGGCGGGTAGATGTCGACCAGCAGCGACCGCATGCCGGCCACCCCGTCCCGGACGGTGGCGGCTGCCTCGCCCAGCCGCTCGGCGCGGGCCTGCTCGCCCTGGGCGGCGGCCCGCTCGACCTCGCCGCCGACCAGGAAGGCCGCGCCCGCCAGTTGCTGCACCACGCCGTCGTGCAGGGTGGCCGCGATCCGGCGGCGCTCCTCGGTCGAGGCGTCCAGCGCCCGGCGCATCAGCACCTCCCGCTGCTGCTGGGCCACCCGGGCCCGCCGGTAGAACAGCCAGAGCACCGGGGCCAGCAGCACCAGCACCGCGACCAGGCTGCTCAGCATCACCCCGGAAAAGCCGCGCCACAGCTCGTCGCTGCGCTGGGACACCAGGTCGTAGCGGAAGTAGGTTTCGAACAGCAGCGGCTTGCCGCTCGGCGTCCACACCGGGCGGTACACCTCCAGCAGCTTGCCGGGCGCGGACTCCAGGCCGTTCTCGGGCCGGTCCAGGTCGGTGATGCCGGCCTCGGTGCGGGGCGCGGTCAGGGCATCCTCGGCCTCGTCGTCGAGTTCGAAGCGCTGGCCGACCAGCCGCCGCTCGTCGGAGTAGAGCACCAGGCCCTGCGGGCTCCACAGCTTCACCCGGACCACCTGGGTGTTGAGAATCCCCTTGCGGATCAAGGCATCCAGTCCGGCGGTGGCAACGGCGGGGTCGGTGGCCATGGCGTCGGTGAGGGCCGGCTGGACCACGCTCTCGGCCAGGATGTCGGTCACCTCGGCCACCTGGTGGACGGCCTCCTGCTTGGCGATCCGCTGGAACACCAGGATGCCGCTGGCCGCCACCACCGTGAACAGCACCGCCACCGAGACCGCCACCTGGACCAGCAGCCGCCGCACCGACGCCGGCCGGGGTGCGCCGGACCGCGGCGCGACCAGGGTCTGCCAGTGCGGTTCCGCGGAGGCGGCCGGACGGCCCGCCGGCTGAGCAGCCGCCGGGACAGCCGGCAGCGCCGCGCCGGTCGCAGGGACCGTCACGGCGCCGCCGTCGGAGGGAGCCGTCACCGGCCAGCCTCAGTCGTCATGGCTGCCATTCTTACCGCTGGAGCCGCTGCCCGAGTCGTCCGAGCCACTGCCCGAGCTGCCGGAGTCGTCCGAGCCACTGCCGGAGCTGCTGGAGCTGCCGGAGTCGTCCGAGCCGCTGCCGGAGGAGCCGCCGTGGTCGTCACCGGGCTCGGGAGTCCGGCTGGCGGTGCGGTCACCGCCGTGGTCGTCGCCGGGCTCCGGGGTCCGGCTGCCGGTCCGGTCCCCACCGCGGTCGTCGCCCGGCTCCGGAGTCCGGCTGCCGGTCCGGTCACCGCCACGGTCGTCACCGGGCTCCGGAGTCCGGCTACCGGTCCGGTCCCCACCACGGTCGTCACCGGGCTCGGCGGTCCTGGACCGGCTCGGGGTGGCGCTCGGGCTCGCGGTGGGCGTCGCGGAGTCGTCGGCGCCGGAGGAGCGCACGGTCAGCGCGGAGTCGTCGCCCAGTTCCGCGGTCTGGGCTCCGCTGGGCGCCCGGACCGGGAGCTGGTGGCTGAAGGAGGGGTTGTGCACCAGGCCGGCGACGGCCGGAGCGGCTGCCAGCCCGGTGGCGGTCAGGGCGGCGGCGGTGAGCAGGAACAAGCGGTTCATGGCTGGGTCTCCAGACAGATCATCGTGCAGGTGTGGCTGTCAGGATCATTTCTCCTCCCCCGCGTGGTACCCCCGCCATCGGACGATGGGACTAGTACCTCCTCGCCAGATACCTCCTCGTCAGGTACCTCTTGCCAGCCGGACGACCGGCCGTAAGCGTATGCACCCATCAGCCCCAGAGCGCACATCCTTCCCCAATCCTTGAAACTTATGAACTTCCATTGAAATCGGAAACAAATATCGCTACGGTCCGCTACGGGCAGTAATTCCACGGGGCGCCCATCATCCGTCCACCAGCCGGAGTGGGCTTCTGCCCGCACTGCCGTGATCTCCCGTTGTACCCGTCCCATCCCCCATCCCCTGCTTCACCGACCCCTAAGGAACCCATCCATGGTTCTGCCACCGCGACTTCGTCGCTGCACCACGCTCGGTGCGATCACCGGCCTGACGGCACTGGCCGTCACCGGTCTCGCGCTCACCACCGGCCCGGCCACGGCCGCGCCCAGCCCGAAGGCGTCCCCGAACGCACTGGCTGCCCAGTCGGCGGCCAGTCTGGTCGCTGCCCGGCCGGCTTCGATCCATGCCAGCAAGGACGATGCCTACATCGCCCACTCGGTGATCTCGACCCGTGAGGGTCTGCAGTACGTGCCCTACGACCGGACCTACAAGGGCCTGCCGGTGTTCGGCGGTGACTTCGTGGTCACCACCGACGCCACCGGCAAGGTGCTGGGGACCACTGTCGCGCAGGACAAGGTGGTCAACGTGGGCACCGCCGCGGCCAAGACGCCCGCACAGGCGGCCGCGGCCGCGCGGGCCCAGGCCAAGGGCACCGTGGACTCGGTGTCGGCCCCGCGCAAGGTCGTCTACGCTCTGGGCACTCCGCGGCTGGCGTACGAGACCGTGGTGGCCAGCCACGCCGGAGCGATCCCGAGCAAGCTGCACGTGTTCACCGACGCCAGCACCGGCGCGGTGGCCTACTCCTACGACGAGGTCCGCGAGGGCACCGGCACCGGCAAGTGGAACGGCCCGAACCCGCTGACCATCAGCACCAGCCACCCGACCAGCACCACCTGGACGATGACCGACCCGATCCGGTCGGGCATCAACTGCCGCAACTACACCGGCGGCGCGATCTACTCCGGCAGTGACGACGTCTGGGGCAACGGCGTCGGCAGCGACCGGGAGACCGGCTGCGTGGACGCCCTGTTCGACGTCCAGCACGAGTGGGACATGCTCTCGGCGTGGCTGGGCCGTAACGGCATCAACGGCTCCGGCGGCGGCTACCCGATCTACGTCGGCCTCAACGACGTCAACGCCTACTGGGATGGCACCCGGGTCGCGGTCGGGCACAACAACGCCGGCGACTGGATCTCCGAGCTCGACGTGCTCGGCCACGAGTTCGGCCACGCGGTGGACAACTTCACCCCCGGCGGCATCGGCTCCTCGGCGGTCGCCGAGTTCACCGGTGACGTCTTCGGCGCCCTGACCGAGGCCTACACCAACGAGCCCTCGGCCTACGACCCGCCGGACTACACCGTCGGCGAAGAGGTCAACCTGGTCGGCTCCGGCCCGATCCGCTACATGTACAACCCGTCGCTGGCCGGCGACCCGAACTGCTACTCCAGCAGCATCCCGACCACCGAGACCCACTCCGCCGCAGGACCGGGCAACCACTGGTTCTACCTGCTCGCCGAGGGCACCAACCCGACCAACGGCCAGCCCACCAGCACCACCTGCAACGGCTCCACCGGCCTGGTCGGCATCGGCATCCAGACCGCGGGCAAGATCTTCTACAACGCCATGCTCCTCAAGACCACCAGCATGAGCTACTTCAAGTACCGCACCGCCACCCTGACCGCCGCCAAGAACCTCACCCCCGGCAACTGCACCAACTTCAACAAGGTGAAGGCAGCCTGGGACGCGGTCAGCGTTCCCGCCCAGACCGGTGACCCCACCTGCTCCACCACCGGTGGCGTGACGGTGAACAACCCGGGTAGCCAGACCGGCACGGTGGGCACTCCGAAGAGCCTGACCATGACGGCCTCCGGCGGCACCGGTACCTACAGCTGGAGCGCGAGCGGTCTGCCGACCGGCCTGGCGATCAACTCCTCGACCGGTGTCATCTCCGGCACCCCGTCGGCGGCGGGCACGTTCACCTCGACCGTGACCGCGACGGACACGGCCAGTGCCAGTGGCAGCGTCAGCTTCACCTGGACGATCAGCGGTACCGGTGGTGGTTGCACCTCACCGGGCCAGAAGCTGCTCAACCCCGGCTTCGAGTCCGGCAACGTGAACTGGTCGGCCTCCGCTGGGGTGATCGGCCAGTACGGCGGCTCCGGTGAGCCGACGCACGGCGGTACCTGGAACGCCTGGATGGACGGCTACGGCACCACCCACACCGACACGCTGTCCCAGTCGGTGTCCATCCCGTCCGGGTGCGTGGCGACCTTCAGCTTCTACCTGCACATCGACACGTCTGAGACCACCACCACCGTGGCCTACGACACGCTGACCGTCAAGGCGGGCAGCACCGTGCTGGCGACGTACTCCAACCTGAACAAGAACACCGGGTACGTGCTGAAGAGCTTCACCGTTCCGGCCGGCACCACCAGTGTCAGCTTCACCGCCACCGAGGATGTCTCGCTGCAGACCTCGTTCGTGATCGACGACACCGCGTTCAACGCGAGCTGATCGCCGTCGAAGCTGGGCTGTGATGCACCAGTAGTTCGGTGGGGGCCAGGCACTTCGGTGCCTGGCCCCCGCTGCGTTATCCCCGCGCCCACTCACCTAGCCGGAAACGAAAGCTCTCGATGAACCCGGCCCAACGTGAGTGCGCGGCCCGGACTTGACGTCGCACTTGTATTTTGCAAGTGTTGACCGCATGAGCCTCTTCATCACCTGCCCGGTCGAGAGCGTCGAGCGCGCGACCGCCTTCTACACCGCCCTCGGCTGGACCCTCAACGCCGAGATGTCCGATCACAACGTGTCGTGCTTCGCGATCGCGCCCGAGCAGTACGTCATGCTCGGCAGCCGCGAGATGTACGCGAGCGTCGGCGGCGTCGAGGAGCTGGTCGGCGGACCCCACACGCCCTCGAAGGTCACGGTCTCGTTCGACCTCGGCAGCCGCGAGGCGGTCGACGAGCTCGCCGAGCGCGCCGGCGCCGCCGGCGGGCGGATCGGTGACACCGACGACTACCCCTTCATGTACCAGCGCCAGTTCGACGACCCCGACGGCTACCACTACTCGCCGTTCTGGATGAAGCCGGACGCCGATCCGACCGCGTG
>Ga0326721_10000023_pt1 | contig 150631 bp, 139 predicted proteins | sample SGPome_FD_203951 | JGI IMG/M metagenome (GOLD analysis project Ga0326721, IMG submission 203951) | Soil microbial communities from Southern Great Plains, Lamont, Oklahoma, United States - SGP_1_2016 | ecosystem: Engineered > Artificial ecosystem > Soil microcosm > Unclassified | place: USA... | reverse complement strand
CGGTGCACCAGATCTTCGCGCATCCGACGATCGCCGAGCTAGCCGAGATCGTGTCGGCCGACCCGGACTTCGGCGCTGGTGCGGCGGAGAAGTCGGAGCTGGACGACCTCAGCGACGACGAGCTGGATGCGCTGCTGCGCGCGGCACTGGCCCAGCGCAACCGCCGCCGCGCCGCCCCGGACGCAACCGACTCCTGACCCGGCGGAAGACCGAGGCGAGCACCAACAGAACCACGGCCGGGCGGGCAAGCGAGAAGTCCTTGCCGTGCTTTACCGCCATCCGCAGTTCTCACACCCGTACGCATGCTTGCGCGAATAGGAATGCTTGCGCCCCTGTACACCGGGCCTTGCCAGGCGAGAATTTCATGTTAACGTTACTAACATGAATAAGCGCCCGTACCAGATGCGGGTACGGGCTGTCGCTGCCAGGGAAACGGCGGATCGGATCCTCGACGCCGTCGAGCGGCTGTTCTGGGAGACGCCCAGCGGCGAACCGACACTAGATGTGATCGCGGCCGCCGCCGGGGTGTCGGTGCAGACGGTGATCCGCAGGTTCGGAGGCCGGGAAGGCGCCGAGGCGGCCGCCTTCGCCCGCGCAGCCGGGCGGGTGGCCGATCAGCGCGGGGCCGTCACGCCAGGTGACCTCGCGGGCGCAATAACCGTTCTGGTGGACCACTACGACGCGCTCGGCGACGGCGTGGTGCGGATGCTCGCGGCCGAGCACCTCCGCCCGTTCGTCGCCGAGGTAGCGGCCAATGGCCGTCGCATGCATGAAGCGTGGTGTGAGCAGGTGTTCGCCCCGACGCTGGACTCGCTGACCGGCGTGGCCCGGGCCCGCCGCCTCGCCCAGCTGATGGCGGTGTGCGACGTCGGAACCTGGAAGGTGCTGCGCCGAGACCGGAAGCTGTCACGCAAGCAAGTCGAACTGGCGTTGTCGGAATTGCTCGAGCCACTGACCTCAGGAGCCTGACATGGCACGCATCCTCGCCTACACATCACCGTCGCGCGGCGACCTGTATCCGGTCGTGCCCGTGTTGGCCGAGCTGCGGGCCCGAGGCCATGACATAGCGGTCCGGACGCTTGCCTCGGCCGTGCCGACGATGCAGGAGCTGGGCTTCGACGCGGCGCCGGTGGCGCGGCAGATCGAATCGATCGCGCACGACGACTACAAGGCGTGGAACCCGAGCGGGGCGATCAAGCGGTCGTTGCGGGTGTTCGCACGCCGGGCCGAGTTCGAACAGGCGGATCTGTCGGCGGCGCTGGGGGAGGAGTCGCCGGATGCCGTCCTGGTGGACTTCAACTGCTGGGGAGCCGCGGCGGTCGCCGAACGGGCCGGCATCGCCTGGGGACGCTGGTGTTCCTACCCGCTGCCGCTTCCCTCGCGCGACGTGCCGCCGTTCGGTCCCGGACTGCCGCCCGCGCGGGGGCCACTCGGCCGGCTGCGCGACCGGGCGCTGAGCCCGGTCATCACCGGCGGGTTCGAGCGGGTCATCGTTCCGCAGGTGAACGAAGTGCGTACCCGGCAGGGACTCGCGCCACTGTCCGGCATCACCGGCATCGTCACCTCGGCGCCGCTCGTACTCTCGATGACCGCCGAGCCCTTCGAATACCCGCGCTCAGACTGGCCGTCGTCGGTACGACTGATCGGCCCGTGCGCGTGGGATCCGCCGGCCGCGCCGCCACCGTGGCTGGACCAGGTGGGCCGTCCCGTCGTGCTGGTGACCACGTCGTCGGAATACCAGGACGACGGCAGGCTGGTCCAGGTCGCGCTGGAGGCGCTGGCCGACGAGCCGTTCCAGGTGGTGGCGACCGTTCCGGCGGGCGCCGGCACCTTCGAGGTGCCGGCTAACGCTCACGTCGCCGAGGCCCTGCCGCACGCCGCGATCCTGCGGTACGCCGCTTGTGCCGTCACCCACGGTGGGATGGGAGCCACTCAGAAAGCGCTGGCATACGGAGTTCCGGTCTGTGTCGTGCCGTTCGGGCGCGACCAGCACGAAGTCGCCCGTCGGGTCGAGAACGCTGGCGCGGGTGTGCGGCTGCCCAAGCGCAGGCTCCGGTCCGGCAACGCCGCCGGCGCGTTGCGGAACGCCGTGACAGCGGCGATGGCCCGCGCCGACGGCGCCCGTGCAGTCGCCGCCGCCTTCGAGCACGCCGGGAACGGGCCTGCTGGCGCCGATGCCGTGGAGCAGACTCTCCTCGTGACCTGAACCGCCGAACCTGGAGACGCCCCGGTCAGGCGGTGGTGAGCACCGAGGCGGCAAGGTCAGCGGGTTCGGCGTCCGGAACGCGGTTGCTGCTGGCTCGGTGCCGGCCGGGTGCCGGTCTGGCACCGCTCAAAGCCGGGCCCATGCTGGAGGTCCGGCCGAGCAGCGCCAATAGGCTGCTGCCCACAGCCAATAACGCGATCAGGCCGGTGGCGTAACCGACCAGGCCGGCCAGGCCCACCAGCAGCGGCAGCAGCCGGACCGCGACCGCGCTGCCGATCGCGCGCAGCGCGCCGGCCACCGCGAGCAGGGTGGTGAGCCGTTCCGGGCGGGCGGTGGCCGAGATCGCCGAGTCCATCTCGCCGTGGAAGGCGGTCAGGCACAGCCCCGACAGCAGCTGGGCGAGCAGCAGGCCGGTCAGCTGCCAGGGCGCGACCAGCCAGCCCACCAGCATGCCGATACCCCAGCCGGTCCAGAGCAGGCCGGTGCTCGCCCGCAGCCGGGACACCGCGGCGCTGGCGCGGGTGGCCAGCAGGCAGCCGGCGGTGAACGCGATCGACGCCGCGATCACCGACAGCTGGCCGTACAGGTCGACGGCCAGCGCGGTGTTCAGGGTGGCCGGGCCCGACCCGATCAGCATCACCGCGGTGCCGGCCAGCAGCAGCGCGGTCACCGGGGAGCGGTCCGCTGGCCGGACCGGCTGGCCGACCTCGGTCAGCTGGGCGAGTTCGGCCAGCGGGTCTGGCACAGCGGCCAGCTGGCGACCGCTGGGCACCCGGGCGTGCCGGGCGCACCAGAACTGTGGGGCCAGGCTCGCCGGGTAGAGCATCAGGACGGCGGTCAGGGCCAGCCGGCCCGCCGCACCCGAGCTGGTCACCGGCAGCAGGGCGGCCACGCTGGCCGCGGCGGCCTCGATGGCGGCGATCGCCACCGCGTAGCGCACCATCGCTCTCGGCCCTGGGGCCCGGTCGGCGACCTCGGCGCGCATGCCGGCATACCCGGTCCAGGCGGCGACGTTCATCGCCACCACCGCAGCCGAGATGACCGGAGCCGGCGTGCCGAGCAGCAGGCCGGCCAGGGTGAGCACCCGCAGCGGCAGTTCGACCGCTCCGACCAGGGTGAGCAGCGCACCGCCGGAGAGCACCCGGGACAGCCACATGGTCGCCGGTGCCGACAGCACGATGCCGATCAGCATGGCCGCGTTGTACAGGGCCGCGGTGCTCAGGCCGTGGCGTTCGACGGCAAGCAGCGTGAAGGTCGTCCAGCCCAGTGACAGACCGAACGAGTCGATCAGGCCGGCGAGCAGGAACTCGCGGTCCGCGGGACGCTCAGCCATCCACTTCGTCGATCGGATACGCGGCCGGCAGCGGGAATCCGTTGAAGGTCGAGGCGTAGCTCAGGGTGTAGGCGCCGGCGGAGGCGATGTAGATCCGGTCGCCCTCGTCGAGCGAGGCAGGCAGCCGGACGTCGTGGAACATGGTGTCCGAGCTGTCGCAGCTGGGCCCGGTCACCGTGAAGGACTCGAGCGGGCCGCCGCCGTGGCCGGACCGCGACGTCCAGAGCGGGAACTCCCAGGTCTGGCCGGTCTGCAGGGTCTCCATCAGGCCGTTGTAGGCGCCGACGTCGAGGTAGAGCCAGTTCTGCCCGTCCCGCACGGCCCGTCCCAGCACGGTCGCCACCAGCACGCCGCTCTCGGCCACCAGGTACCGGCCGGGCTCGGCGGCGATGAGTCCGGGCTGGTAAGGCAAATGGTCTTCCAGCGCCTCGCTGATCGCCGTGCCGATCGAGCTGATGGACGGCACGGCGCCGCCGTAGTGGGCTGGGAAGCCGCCGCCCAGGTTGAGCATGTTCAGCACGATGCCGTGCTCGGCGAGCCGTTCCATCAGCTGCGCCGCGACCGCGACGGCGCGGGCCCAGGTGGCCGGCCGGGTGCACTGCGAGCCGACGTGGAAGGTGAGGCCGTACGGGTGCAGGCCGAGCTCGCGGGCCCGCAGCAGGCCGCGCAGCCCTTCGGCCGAGTTCGCGCCGAACTTGCGGGACAGCGGGAACACGCTGTCGGAGTCGTCCACCCGCAGCCGCAGGTACACCGCCGCCCCGGGCGCCTCGGCGGCGATCTTGGACAGTTCCCGCTCGGAGTCGAAGCTGAAACGCCACACCCCCGCGGCGCGGGCGTGCGCGATGGCGGCCGGCGGCTTGACCGGGTTGCTGAACAGCACGTCCTCGGCGTGCACGCCGAGTTCCAGTAACCGGCGCAGCTCGCCGACCGAGGCGATCTCGAAGCCCGCGCCCTGCTCGTGCAGCCGCCGCAGCACGGTCTCGTCGCCGTTGCACTTCATGGCGTAGTGGACGCTGACGCCGGGCAGCGCGCTGCGGAACCGCATCAGCTGAGCGGCCACGATGTCGGGGTCGAAGGCCAGGAACGGCGTTTCCCGATCGATGATCGCCAGTCGTGCCGGGGCCAGCGACGCCGGCCAGTAGCCGGGGAGCAGCCTCGGGACGACCGGGCTGGCGACAGGGATGCTCATGCCACCGGCACCTTCGACTTCGTCCTGGGCTTGCCGGGCTTGGCGGCGCTGCGCGGCGCGGGGTGGCCGGTGGCACGCTGGTCCGAGAGCTCGGCGACCAGCAGCTCGGTGGCCTGATCGGCCGGGACCGGCTTGGAGATGAGGAAGCCCTGGCCGATGTTGCAGCCGATCCGGCGCAGCGCCTCGTACTGCGCGCGGTTCTCCAGGCCCTCGGCGATGGTGGTGACGCCGAGGCCGTGTCCGAGCTGCACGATGGTCCGGGCCAGCGTCGCCTCGCCCGACGGGCTGGTGACCCGTTCGACGAACGACCGGTCGATCTTGAGGGTGTCGAAGGGGAACCGGTGCAGGTAGCTCAGCGAGGAGTAGCCGGTGCCGAAGTCATCGATGGCCAGCCGCACGCCGAGGTCCTTGAGCTGGTTGAGCAGCGTGAGGATGTCCTCGGTGTCGTTCATCAGGACGCTCTCGGTCATCTCCAGGCAGAGCTGGCCCGGCACGATGCCGGTGCTGGACAGCGCGTTGGCGACCACCGCGAGGAAGTCGCTCTGGCCCAGCTGGTGGCTGGAGACGTTGACGGCCATGCCGATCTGGCGGCCCATCGCCTGCGACCAGAGGGCGGCCTGGCGGCAGGCCTCCTCCAGCACCCACTGGCCGAGTGGCCGGATCAGGCCGGTGGTCTCGGCGAGCGGGATGAACTGGTCCGGCGGCACCAGGCCGCGTTCGGGGTGGTGCCAGCGGATCAGCGCCTCGAAACCGAGGATGTCGCCGCCGTTCATGTCGACCTCGGGCTGGTAGTACAGCTCGAAGTGACCCCGCTCGAGGCCGACCCGCAGGTCGGCGGCGACCTGCAGCCGGTCGACCAGCGCGGCATGCATGGTCGGGTTGTAGAGGACGTAGCCGCCCTCGCCGGCCGCCTTCGCCCGGTACATGGCCAGGTCGGCGTTGCGCAGCAGCTGCCCGGCGTCCTCGGCGCCGGAGTCGGCGTAGGCGATGCCGATGCTGGCCCGGATGAACGCCGGCTGGTTGTCGATCGCGAACGGTGCGCTCAGGGTGGCCCGGATCCGCTCGGCTACCGCGCGGGCGTTGTTCTCCTCGTCGTCGTGCAGGCACCCGATCAGGACCGCGAACTCGTCCCCGCCCAGGCGTGCCACGGTGTCCTCGGGGCGAACGGCGCCCAGCAGCCGGCGTGCCACCTCGACCAGCATGGCGTCGCCGGCGGCGTGGCCCTGGCTGTCGTTGGTCTCCTTGAACCCGTCCAGGTCCAGGAACAGCACCGCGATCCGGAACTCCGAACCGGCCCGCCGCTGCAACGCCTGGCCGACCCGGTCGGTGAACAGCGCGCGGTTGGCAAGGCCGGTGAGGGTGTCGTGGAAGGCTTCGTGGATGAGCTGATTCTCCAGCTCCCGCCGCTCGGTTACGTCGCGCATGTTGAGCACCAGGGCACCGACCGCCGGGTCTTCCAGCAGGTTGGTCACCGAGATCTCGGCCTGGCAGATCCGTCCGTCGGCGCGTACCAGCGGCAGCTCGATCACCGCGACGCCGCGCGAGCGCAGGCTGGCGCTCTTCAGGGCTTCGAGCAGCGCGGTGGCTGCCTCGGGCTGGAAGATCGAGGTCAGCGGCGCACCCACCAGCCGGTGGGCGTGGTGGCCGAAGACCCGCTCGATGGACTCGCTCTGGTACTGCACGACCGAGTCGGTGTCCACCACGCTGACCACGTCGGAGCTGTGCAGCACCAGGGCCCGGAAGCGCTGCTCGCTGGTCTTGAGCTCCTGGGTGCGCTCGGCCACCCGGGCCTCCAGGCCCCGGGTCAGCGTGCGGTTCTCCAGCATGGTCAGCACCTGGCGGCCGACCATCAGCAGGATCAGCACCGACCGGTCCCAGGAGATGAAGCTGGAGCCGCTGCTGCGCCCCTGCAGCTTGTCCAGGACGGTGGTGACCACCGCGGCCACCACCGCGATGTAGGGCATCAGCAGGCCGAAGTTGCGGACCTGCTTGGCCACTGCCGAGCGGTGCGCGACACTGCGCTCGGGACGCAGCGAGGCCAGCAGGATGAGCAGGAAGCCGGTGAACCAGCCGAGGTCGGTAGGGCTGCCGGAGCTGTAGGCGTCGGTCAGGGTGAGGTAGGTGAATCCACTGTCGGACAAAGCAAAAGTGGCCAGCCCGCAGCCGACCAGGATCAGCGGGACGTTGTCGGCATGCCGCTGTCGGCGGCCCGCGAGGACGTACATCACGATGGTCACCATGACCACGTCGCTGACCGGGTAGGACAGGCTGATCGTCAGGGCGAACAGGTTGTCCGCGCCGGCGGCGATGGTGGGGCCGAGGACCAGTGTCCAGCTGATCAGCAGCAGGGACGTCGCAATCATGGCGCCGTCCAGCACGCTGCGGGCCCGGTTGGCCGCGGTCTGGGCGGCGGTGCCGAGCACCAGCAGGCCCGCCACGGTGAAGATCGGCATGCCCAGGTAGCCGACGTCGGCGAGGGACGGGAACGGCACCGCATCGCCCATCACCGACTCGAACCAGAACCACAACAGCTGCCCGACGCCCCATGACGCGGTGGCCGCTCCGAGCAGCACCCAGGACAGCCGGACCCGGCCGGTGGCCCGGCGGGACCGCAGAACACAGCCGATCGATGCGGCGAAGGCCGCGCAGAACAGGGCGACGTTCGACAGCGTGCGCACCGTGTGCGGGCCACCCAGCCGCGCGACGAAGCAGATGCCCAGTGCCAGCACGGCCGCACCGACCAGTGCCGCGGCACGCCGGAAGGCCTGCATGTCGTACGACGGCAGGTCCGGCACCAGCGCGGCAGCCGGGCGCGGTGCGTGGGCGATGGCCACAGGCTTCTCCCTTGGGGATAGTCCCTTGCCCATCGACCACGGTCAGCACAAGTTAAATGACTGTGAGTAACAAAGAGCTGCCGGTCGGCTGATCCGTTCACCCCGGCAGTGCGATTTCCGTGGTGTGCGGCGGGCGCTATGTCAGGAGTGGGAGGACTTCGCCAGCGAGCACTGCCAGCTGGTCGAGGTCGGTCAGGTCGAGGAATTCCAGGTAGAGCCGATCAGCACCCGCATCCCGGTACTGCCTGATGCGGTCCGCGGCCTGGTCGGTAGTCCCGGTGATTCCGATCGAATCGGCCTCCAGCTCCTCCAGGGAGAGTCCGAGGGATGTCGCCCGGGTGCGCAGCTCCGCCGCGGTTCGTCCGACGCAGACCGTCTGCACCGTCGAAAGTCTCAGGGACGCCGGATCGCGGCCGATGTCGCGACAGGCAGCGTGCACCCGGTCGAACTCCGCCCTGGTCCGGGCCGGTGACAGCCAACCGGAGTTGAACTCACGCGCGAAGCGGGCGGCCAGCAGGGGTGTCCGGCGCGGTCCGCTGCCACCGATGATGATCGGCACACCGCCGTCCCGGTGGCAGCGCACGCCCGGTGCGTTCTCCAGCTGGTAGAACGTGCCGACGTAGTCCAGGCGCGCTCCGGGCGGGGTTCGCCACAGCCGGGTGATGATCTCCAGCTGCTCGGCCATCCGGCCGAATCGTTCGTGCGCAGCCGGAAAGTCGATGCCGAAGGTGCGGTGTTCGGCTTTCCACCAGCCGGCACCCAGGCCGAGCTCGATCCGGCCGCCACTCATCGCATCGACCTGCGCGACCAGAATGGCCAGCTGCGCCGGCGTCCTGAAGGTGACCGGGCTGACCAGACTGCCCAGCGTGATCCCGGTGGTGTCCCGGGCAAGTCCCGCCAGCGTGGTCCAGGCATCGGTAAGCCATTCGGACCGGGGGTGGTCGACACCGGCGAGATAGTGATCGGCCCGGAAGAGGCCGTCCAGTCCGGCGGCGCCGGTGGCCAGCGCGATCGCCAGCTGATCGTCGTAGGAGGCTCCGTTGTGGGGCTCGATCATCACATGGATTTCCATGGGCTGCCCCGTTCAGGAGCTACAGGTCAGGGTTGGCGGTCGTAGCGGGCGGCCGCGCCGCAGGTCTCGCACCGGTACACGCCGTCCCCGGCCGGAGCCAGCTCGCCGTGCCCGACACAGGTAGGCACTCCCTCGGACGAGAGCACCACGTTGCCGATGCTGACGTCCCAGCCGCCGTCGACGTCGGCCAGCTGGGCGCCGGACCCGCCCACACCCTGCCGGGCCTGGTGCAGCGCCCGCACCACCGCGATGGTGCCGGTGGCGATCCGCGAGCCCGGAACCCAGCCGGGCAGCGAGTTCGCCGACGGCACCACCGGCTCGTCGCCCCGCATCCGGATCACCAGGGCGCGGTCCTCGCCGGTGCCCAGCGTGAAGGTCACCGAATAGCACCCGGGTTCGTCAAGAGCCTCGATCCGAGAAAGCAGCGGGTCCACGCCAGCAGCATTCCAGATCGGCCGACGGATCAGGGCTTGCCCCGGGGAGCCGTCGGCTTCGGCTTGCTCGTCGGACGGCCCGGGGGACTGGTGGGAGGAGTGCGATGCGCCGGCTTCGCCTCGGTCTTGCTGGGCGTTGGCGACGGCCGCGCCTGCGTCGGCGTCGCGGCCGGTGCACTGCTGGCAGGAGAAGTTTGCGACGCCGCAGGCTCGCCGAAGGGTGTTACCAGGACGCGCGTCCATCTCGTCGGCTCCGCCGAACTCGGCATCGACGAGCTGGCCGGGGATGCGGAGGCCTTCGATTGGAACGGAGTCGTCGCTGCGCTGCCACGCGGTCCACCCGGCGCAGCGGCCCGCTGGCTCGGCTGGGGAGTCGAGTCCGGTCCGGGCACCCGGTCCGGACGGATGGTGGGCGAGAGCATCGCCACGGCCGCGACCACGGCTGTCGTCACGAACGCAACCACGGCTGCCAGGACGCCGACCGCGCCGCCGATGTGCCTGCCGCGGCCTGGAGCGTAGCGGTGGCTGCCCGCCCGCGAACTGCGCGCACGCACCAGGGCCAGCAAGGCCAGCCCGGTCAGTGCGACCGAGCACAGCAGGATTTCAGCGCGCACGAGAACTCGCCCGGTCAGTCGCAGACGCGGTCATCGATTGATCGTAACGAGGCACTGTGAACTTGCCGTCTGATCAGGAGCCGGACATCAGCAACGGCAGGCGTCGTGCTCGGGTCGCCTCACTCGCGGTCGGAGAAGCGCTCCCACGCCGATTGCCGGGTCATGTCCAGCGCCACACCGATCCGCGCCCAGGACACCCCGCGGCTGCGGGTGCGACGCACCCAGGTGGTCAGGCTGCCCTCCACCTGGTCGGCCACCCGGGCGATCTTGGGCAGCTGGGCGAGCAGCTGCTCGTCGGTCATCTCCTGCCAGTAGGTCAGCTCGGCCGGCGGGTCGACCTCCTCGGACTGGGCATCGGACGGGGCATCGGGCTGGTCGGCGGGAGGGCCGGCGTCGGCGGCGAGGATCTCGGTGCACAGCTGCACGCACTCGTTGCAGATGTAGATGCCGGGCCCCGCGATGATCTTGGCGACCTCCGGGGCCGGCTTGGCACAGAACGAGCAGGCGATCGCGGCGGCGGTGGCTGGCTCGGCACGCACGGCATTCCTCCGCAGGTAGGCGTCAGGCTAGTCCTGACAGGCTGTCAGGACTAGCCTGACGTGTCAACCTCTTCAGCCGAGAGACGGCGCGCCGGCGTCACGGGACCGGCGGGTACGCGGCTGCGGGCGCACCAGCAGTCCGAGCGGTCCGGCGAGCCGTTGCAGCGCGCCGGCCCGCTGCGAGGTGGCCAGCCGCTGCCGCAGTACCGGCACCCCGTCCCCGCTCAGCTCGTCGAGCACTCCGGCCCGGCCGCCGATGCCGAGCACCAGCGCCTCGGCCGGCCCGCGTACCGACGGCCCCGCGCCGGCGTCCCAACCGGTGTCGGTGGCGGTGAACCGCAGCCCGTCCAACCGCGACCCCATCGCGTACCCGGGCGACGGGCGGGAGGTCAGGTGGTGGAACGCCACCGCCAGCCGGTCTTCGGGAATGTCGCGGCCGATGCCGAGCGGAAGGCGGATGTCGAGGTCGTGCAGGACGACGTCGGCCAGCACCGGGTCGTAGCCCGAGCGTGGCACGGTGGTCCGCGCGCCGGCCCGCCGCCGCAGCAGCTCGACGATCTCCGCGTCGGACTTACCAGCCGCCCGCCGCGTCAGCCACTCATTGACCCGGTCGAAGTCGGCGGCGGTGGCGACCAGGCCCAGGTAGATCTTGAACTGGCCGAACCGCAGGAAGGTGGTCAGGTGGGCCGCCACGTCGTGCACCGTCCATCCCGCGCACAGGCTCGGCGTCCGGAGCTGGTCCGGGGTGAGCGTGCTCAGCAGATCCGCGGCATGCCGGCGCTCGTCCACAATCATGTCGTAGACCTGCATCCGCCGACGGTAGCGGGCAGGCAGCGACCGGTATTTCTCGCGGCTTGCGGAGGTCAGGGCCCTGGCGTGCGGTCTGCGTACCGGCCGCACCACCCGGTTTTGCTAGCGTGACTTCATGGTGCCCGAGTTCGCCGACTCCCCAGCCGAGCCCGCCGCGACCCCGGACGACGCCGGAACCGGTCGCCTGCGGATCGGTGTGCTGGTGGTGGCCTACAACGCCGAGTCCACCCTGCAGGCCACGCTGGACCGCATTCCACCCGACATGCGGTCCCGGATCGACGAGATCCTGATCTGCGACGACGCCAGCTCCGACCGCACCGTGGACGCGGGACTGGCCTGGCGGCAGGCCAACGGCGCGATCCCGACCACGGTGGTCCGGCACGTCAGCAACCTCGGCTACGGCGGCAACCAGAAGGCCGGTTACCGGCTGGCCGCCGAACGCGGCCTGGACCTGGTGGTGCTGCTGCACGGCGACGGCCAGTACGCCCCGGAGGTGATGGCCGACCTGCTGGCCCCGCTGGAGCGCGGCGAGGCCGACGCGGTGTTCGGCTCCCGGATGCTGCAGGCCGGCTCCGCCCGGGCCGGTGGCATGCCGCTCTACAAGTACCTCGGCAACCGGGTGCTCACCTCGGTCGAGAACCGGCTGTTGAACTCGACGCTCTCGGAGTTCCACTCCGGCTACCGCGCCTACCGGGTCGCGGCGCTGGCCGAGCTGCCGCTGGAGTTCAACACCGACGACTTCGACTTCGACACCCAGATCATCATCCAGCTGCTCGACGCCGGGAAGCGGATCGTCGAAGTGCCGATCCCCACCTACTACGGCGACGAGATCTGCTACGTCGACGGGCTGAAGTACGCCCGCGACGTGGTCCGCGACGTGCTGCAGTACCGGCTGACCAAGGTGGGCATCGGCACTCACCGCTGGGTGCCCGCGGATCCGGAGTACGCCGCCAAGGAGGGCGAGGGCAGCTCGCACACCGTCATCACCGGGATGCTGGCGGCGCTGCCGCCCGGCCGGGTGCTCGACCTCGGCTGTTCCGGCGGCCGGCTGTCCGAGCGAATCCGGCAGCTCGGCCACAAGGTGGTCGGCGTGGACGGCATGGAGATACCCGGAGTCCGCGACCGGGTCGACGACTTCGTCCTCGGCGACCTCGAGGACGGCATTCCGGAGGCTGCCGGCGGCGACTTCGACGTGGTGATCGCGGCCGATGTCATCGAGCACGTCCGGTATCCCGAGAAGCTGCTGCGCCAGATGGTCGAGGTGCTGGCACCCACCGGCCAGATCGTGATCTCGACGCCGAACTTCGGTCACTGGTACTCCCGCGGCCGGGTCGCGGCCGGGGCCTTCGACTACGACCGGCGCGGCATCCTGGACGAGACGCACCTGCGCTTCTTCTCCCGCAAGAGCCTGCGCCGGACGATCAGCGCCGCGGGCCTGGACCTCCTGCAGCTGGAGTACACCGGCCTGCCGCTGGAGGTGCTGGCCCGGACCGATCGGTGGACCTCGCGGGCGGCCGGGGCGCTGGACCGGCGGCTGGTGCGGCTGCGCCCGACCGTGTTCGGCTACCAGTTCGTGGCCAGGCTGCGCCCGCACCATGCCGGCTCCGTCACCCACCACGGCTGATCCCCGGCTGACATGACCACTTCCGAAGCGGCACGTTCCGAGCTGGCCGGCGACCGCCCGGCGGACGGCGAGCAGCGCCTGGTCGTCCGGCGCCGGCGGCTGGTGCTGGGGCTGGCCCTGCTGTTCCTGCTGCTCAAGGCAACCATCGCCGCCCGGACGTACGGCACCAACGACATCCGGCACTGGACGGACTTCGTCAACGGGGTGGCCGAGCGCGGCCCGGTGGGCGTCTACGGCATCACCTTCGAACGGTCCTTCTACAACCACCCGCCGGTGATCGGCTACTTCCTGTGGCTGGTCGACCTGGGTCGCCAGCACGGCCTGGGCATCGGCTTCTCGATCCGCTCGGTGGCCAGCCTCGCCGACGTGGGCTCGGCCTTGCTGGTGTTCGAGATCCTGCGCCGGCGCCGCAGCCTGCGCGAGGCCGGCTGGGCGGCCGGCCTGGTCGCGGCCAGCCCGGTGCTGGTCATCATCTCCGGCTTCCACGGCAACACCGATCCGGTCTTCGTGCTGTTCACCCTGCTGGCGCTGCACCTGCTCGCCGACCGCGACAAGCCGCTGGCCGGTGGCCTGTCGATGGGCATCGCGATCGGGATCAAGGTCGTTCCGGTGGTGGCGATCCCGGCGCTGCTGGTACTCGCTTTCACCCGGGGCCGGCGCAGCCTGCTGCGGTTCGGCGCCGGTTTCCTGCTCGCGTTCGGGATCAGCTGGCTGCCGGCCCTGATCGCGGAAGGCAAACCGGTCCGAGAGCACGTGCTGGGCTACGCCGGCAGCGGGATCAGCCAGTGGGGCCTGATCCAGATCGGGCACTGGTTCGACGACCCCGGCTGGGCCGATTTCCTCACCGGCACCGGACGGTTCCCGATCGTGCTGCTGTGCGCCGCGGTGCCGGCCGTGCTGGTCTGGCGCCGGCCGGCGATGGCCGCCGAGGCGGTCGGCCTGTCACTGGTCAGCTTCCTGTTCCTGAGCCCCGCGTTCGGCTGCCAGTACCTGGTCTGGGCGATGGCCGCGGCCTACCTGCTCAACCTCGGCTGGGCCACCGCCTACAACCTCGGCGCCGGACTGGTGCTGTTCAAGATCTACACCCGGTGGGCGCACGGCTTTCCGTGGAACCATGCCGACTACTGGGGCCTGGTCGGCATCGAGCTGGTCGGCGCGCTGCTGCTGTGGGGCTGCCTGGGCGTCCTCGCCGTGCTCGGGGTGCGCCGGATCCTCCGGGCTCCCGAGCCGGCTGCTCAGACCAGGTAACCGTATTCGCTGATCCGCTTGGCGGCGTGGGCGTAGAGGTCCGGGTCGTCCGGCGCCATCGTGCCCAGGCCGTCGACGTACCGGTTGTACATGCAGAACGCGGCCGCGATCAGGACGGCGTCGTGCAGTTCCAGGTCGCTGGCACCGGCCTTGCGGGCGGCGTTGATCAGCTCCGGAGTGACGTCGCGACCGCTGACCTGGACCGCGCCGGCGATCCGCAGCAGCGCGCGCAGCTTCGGCGAGACCGGCGCGTGGTCGAGGTCGCCGCGCACCTGCTCGACGAACTCGACGTCCTCCTCGAGCTGGACGGCGGCGATCGCCGAGTGCGACCCGCAGCAGAACGTGCACTCGTTGCGGCCGGAGACGTAGGCAGCGATCAACTCGCGCTCGCCACGGCTGAGGGTGCTCGGCCCGCGCAGCAGCACCTCGGCGAGCTCGCTGAGCGGCCGCGCGGTTTCCGCGCGGTAGATCAGGGGACCGGAGATGCCGGGGTAGTCGGTCTCGTTGACGCCAAGAGCGATGTGGGCCATGGGAAGTCACGCCCTTTCAGTTGTGGTCAATGGCTTGTATAGTGACACTATCCAATGAACGAGCCGAGCGCGATACCTCGCAACGAGTGGGCAATTTCGAAGAACTATCGCCGGTCCGGAGCTGAAACACGCCCCGGCAGGTGACGCTGCCGTGCCTTCGATCAGCTGCTGAACGGATCTCGGTCGTCGCGAGGATCCCGGTCCTTCTTGACGTCGCGCAGCAGGTTCCGGACCGAGGGGGCGGCGACGTAGTAGCGCCCGCGGCGTTCGCCGTGCGGCAGCAGGAATCCCCGGTCCGCAAGTGACTTCAGGTCGCGGCCAGCGGTCTGCTCGGAAATCTCCTCCCCGCCCTCCGCCACGATCTTGCGGTAGGTACCCCGCCGTATCCGGAATCCGAAGGCGGCGTCGTACAGAGCCAGCAGCGCCCGGTCATCCTCGTCGCCGACCAGCTTCACCAGGGCGCTCCACAGCCTTTCCGAATCCCGGACCCGCTGGCGCAGGGTGCGTGCCTGGCGCAGATGGGCGGTGAGCACGAAGCGAATCCAGGGACGCGCGTCCCGCTCGGGACGCCACGAGCCACCACCCACCTCGCCCAGGACCTGGTAGTAGGCGGGGGTGTTCCGTCCCAGGTATTCCTCGATGCTCATGAAGACCGGAGACAGCACGCCCTCACGAGCCAGCACGAGGCTCTGCAGGCATCGGGCCATCCGGCCGTTGCCGTCCCGGAACGGATGGATCATCACCAGGTTGAGATGCGCCATGGCTGCCTTGACGATCGTGACGTCGTCACCGGCATCGAGGTAGCCGACCAGTTCCTCCATCAGTCCGGGAACGAAGTCGATGTCCACACCCTCGTGAACGATCTCGTCGGTTTCGGCCCGGTGTACATAGACCGGGCCCGCGCGCCATCGACCCGGCCGGTTGGCCAGGGCATAGCCGGTCATCATGAAGTGCAGGCTCTTGAGGAGCTGGGTGCTGTACCGGAAGTCGTCCGCCTCCTCGGACAGTTGCAGGACGTACGTCATCGCGGTGCGGTAGCCCTCCAAGGCCAGCCGGGTCTGGATGGTGACGTCCAGCGGTTCCTCGCCGACGGCCACGGCGGCCGCGTCGTCCAGCGCGGCGTCGAAGCCCTCGATGCTGTTGGACCCCTGGATGTTGCGGGCGAACGACAGCCGGCGCAGCGAGCCGTTCCACCGCTTGGGTTCGTGCAGCGAGTACCGCAGGCTCTTCTTCAGCTCGTCGAGCTGGCGGAGGACGGCCAGTTCCTCCGCGTCCAGGACCGGAGCTTGGAACAGCATGATGCTAAGTCCGTTTCATTAGCTCGCTACGATAGTTAGTTTCTATCATTTCAAGCTTATGAATGTATCAAACTATTACGCAGCCGCGCTGAAGCTCAGCCGAAGCGGCCGGAGATGTAGTCCTCGGTACGCCGCTCGCGGGGGTTGGAGAAGATCTTCTGGGTGTCGTCGATCTCGACCAGCTGGCCGGGCTTGCCGAGCCCGGAGAGGTTGAAGAACGCGGTGCGCTCGCTGACCCGGGCCGCCTGCTGCATGTTGTGGGTGACGATCACGATCGTGTACTGCTGCTTCAACGACTGGATCAGGTCCTCGATCGCCAGGGTGGAGATCGGGTCCAGCGCCGAGCACGGCTCGTCCATCAGCAGCACCTGCGGTTCGACGGCGATCGCCCGCGCGATGCACAGCCGCTGCTGCTGGCCACCGGACAGGCCTGCGCCGGGCTTGGCGAGCCGGTCCTTGACCTCGTCCCACAGGTTGGCCGCCCGCAGCGACTTCTCGACCACCGCGTCCAGCTCGCCCCGCTTGCGGCGGGAGGCCTGCAGCTTCAGCCCGGCCGCCACGTTGTCGTAGATCGACATGGTAGGGAACGGGTTCGGCCGCTGGAACACCATGCCGATGGTGCGCCGGACGTTGACCGGGTCGATATCCGCGCCGTAGATGTCCTCGCCGTCCAGCAGCAGCTCGCCCTGCACGGTGGCCCCGGCGATCACCTCGTGCATCCGGTTGATGGTGCGCAGCACGGTGGACTTGCCGCAGCCGGACGGGCCGATGAAGGCGGTCACCGAGCGGGGCGCGATGGTGAAGTCGACATCGGCCACCGCCAGGAACTTGCCGTAGTAGATGTTGAGGTTGCGGGCTTCGATCCGCTTGGCCATCTGGCGCTTCCCCTTGTCTGGAATGGTTTTCGTACAACGAATGACGGGCGGTTACGAGAGGAGGCCGTCAGGAGGACATCTTGCTGCGGCTGGCGATCAGCCGGGCGATCAGGTTCAGCACCATCACCAGCAGGATCAGGGTAAGCGCGGCACCCCACATCCGGTCGGCCGCGTAGTGCACGCTGACCTTGTGCCCGCCGCGCAGGATGGTGGTGCTGCCCAGGTTGCCGAACTGGTCCTTGATCATGCCGGGCAGCGAGCCCTGCGGCCCGCTGAACAGGTTGTTGTTGTCGTTGGGGGAGTAGCCCACCAGCACCAGCAGCGGCGCGGTCTCGCCGGCCACCCGGGCCACCCCCAGCACGACGCCGGTCATGATCCCGCTCATCGCGGTCGGCAGCACCACCTTGACGATGGTCTTCCACTTCGGCACCCCCAGGGCGTAGGACGCCTCGCGCAGCTCGTCCGGGACCAGCCGGAGCATCTCCTCGGTGGTCCGCACCACCACCGGGATCATCAGCATCACCAGCGCCAGCGAGACCAGCCAGCCGGCGCGCTGGCCGGAGAAGGTGGTGACGAACACCGCGTAGATGAACAGCGCCGCCACGATCGAGGGGATGCCGGTGAGGATGTCGACCATGAAGGTGGTGGCGCGGGCCAGCGGGCCGCGGCCGTACTCCACCAGGTAGATCGCCACCAGCAGTGCGATCGGCACCGAGATCAGCGTGCAGAGCGCGACCTGCTCCAGGGTGCCGACGACCGCGTGCAGCACGCCGCCGCCCGGGTCGCGGTAGGTGATGCCGCGCTGGCTGCCGGTGAACCAGCCGTCGCGGGTGATGGCCGACAGCCCGCGGCTGACCACCGTCCACAGCAGCCAGACCAGCGGCACCAGGGCGAGCAGGAAGCAGCCGTAGATCACCGTGGTGGCGATCCGGTCCTTGGTCTTGCGCCAGCCGGTGCCGGGTGCGGCGGCCAGCGGGTGGACGGTCGTCGCGCTGGTCATGCGAACTCCTTGCGGCGGTTGACCACCCAGCGGGCGGCGGCGTTGACGGCGAAGGTCAGCACGAACAGCACCAGGCCGGCGGCGATGTAGGCACCGGTCTGGGCCGGGCTGTTGAACTCCGAGGCGTTGTTGGCGATCTTGGAGGCGAAGGTCTCGCCGCCGTTGAAGATCGAGTACGAGAACGGCCCGGTGTTGGAAACCTTCGACAGGATCAGGGTGATCGCGATGGTCTCGCCGAGTGCCCGGCCCAGGCCCAGCATCGCGCCGCTGACCAGGCCGGCCCGGCCGTAGGGCAGCACCGCCGTCCGGATCACCTCCCAGTGGGTGGCGCCCAGCGCCCAGGCCGCCTCGATGTTGGCCCGCGGGGTGCGCTCGAAGACGTCCCGGCCGATCGCGGTGACGATCGGCAGGATCATCACCGCCAGCACCACCCCACCGGTGAAGATGGTGCCGCCCTTGACATTCTCATCGGCGAACAGCGGGAACCAGCCCGCGTGCCGGGACAGCAGGTCGGCCAGCGGCTGGATCTTCGGCGCCAGCACCGCGATGCCCCAGACGCCGTAGATGATCGACGGGATCGCCGCCAGCAGGTCGATGACGTAGGCCACCGGACGGGCCACCTGGGCCGGCGCGTAGTGCGAGATGAACAGGGCGATGCCGATCGCGACCGGCACCGCGAACGCCATGGCCAGCAGCGAGACCAGCACCGTGACCCACAGCAGCGGCAGCACCCCGAAGTCGGGGCTGTCGCCGCCGACGTCCCAGCTGCGCGCGGTCAGGAAGTTGGACTGGTCGGCGGTGATCGCCGGCAGCGCCCTGATCACCAGGAACAGGGTGACCAGGCCGATCAGCAGCACCAGGAAGGCGCCGGCCCCGGAGCTCAGCCCCGCCAGCACCCGGTCGGCGAACCGGCCCGGGCCGAGGTTGCCGCCCAGCGTGCCGGCTCCGAACACCGGCTCGGCCTCCGCCGAGATGCTGACCCCGGCGGGCTGGCTGGTGGCGAGAAACGGCTCGACCGCCCGCTGGCCGCCCGACGGCGCCGAGCCCGCAGCGTCCGGCCGGGGTTCGAAGTCGAGGTCGGGGTCGGCCAGCCGAGCCGGCCCGCTGTCTGACGGCGTCCGATCCATCTGCGGCCTCACCTTGGTCTGGTAGGGGATCAACTACGGCTGCCTTTCACGGGCAATCCCCGCCGGACGGTGCGGCCTCGGGCCGGTGCCGTCCAGCGGGGATCTGCTCGCTCGAAGATCAGGTATCAGGGCAACTGCCTAGCTGATGGTCGCGACCGCGGCCTGCACCTTGGCCTGGATCTCCGACGGCAGCGGGGCGTAGCCCAGGTCCTGCAACGCTGCCTGGCCGTCGCCGGCGGTGTAGGTCAGGAACGACTTGACCAGCGCGCCGATCTTCGGGTCGGAGTACTTGGAGCAGACGATCTCGTAGGTGACCAGGATGATCGGGTACGCCCCGGAGGTCTTGGTCGCGTAGTCCAGCTTGAGCGTCAGGTCCTGCCCGCCGTTGCTGGCCACCTTGGCCGCCGCCACCGCCGCGCCGGCGCTGTCGGCGGTCAGCTCGACCGGGCCGGCCCCGTTGTCGACCTTGGCGGTCTCGAGGTCGCCGCTGACCGCGAAGGACCACTCGACGTAGCCGATGCCGCCCTCGGTCGAGCCGATCGCCTGCTGCACGCCCTGCGAGCCGGTCTTGCCCTGGCCCGCGAACCCGGCCTTGGAGGAGTCCTTGTCAGGCTTGGAGGTGAAGCCCGACGGGTCGGTGGCGGCCAGGTACTTCTCGAAGTTCTGGGTGGTGCCCGAGGAGTCGCTGCGGTAGAACACCGTGATCCTGGTCGAGGGCAGCGAGGCGCCGGAGTTGAGGGCCTTGATGGCCGGGTCATCCCAGCTGGTGATCTTGCCCAGGAAGATCTCGGTGATGACCTGCGGGGTCAGGGTCAGGCCCTGCACGCCGTCGAGCTTGTAGGCGACGGCGATCGGGCCGGTCACCATCGGCAGGTTCAGGGCCGGCGAGCCGCAGGCGGCAGTGGCCTTGGCGACCTCGTCCTTGCCCGGGTCCAGGGCCGAGTCCGAGCCCGCGAAGTCGTCCTGCTTGGCGATGAAGTTGGAGACGCCGGCACCCGAGCCGGTGCCGTTGTAGGTGATGGTGGTACCGCTGCACTTGGTCTGGAAGTCCTTGATCCACTGCTCCATCGCGTTCTTCTGCGCGGTGGAACCCTCGGCCTTGAGCGAACCGCTGGCGCACGCCGTCTGGCCGGCCGGGTTCGAGGCCGAGTTCGGCTTGCTGCCGCCGGCATCCGCCGTGGAGCCGCTCGAACCGCAGCCGGTCAGCGCGATGGCGCCGGCCGCGAGGCCTGCCAGAACGCCCGTGCGGGTGGTGATCGACACCGATAGTCCCTTTCGTGGTTGGTAGGGCTGGGTGCGGGTGCCCAGCGGGCACCGCGACGCAGCCGTTCGCCAATCGTTGACAGGGCAAAGTTAAGGAGCCGAGGTGGCGGGCCGGGAAGTGCTTGGTTAACGGGACGTGAACGACTGTGGGCGGCTTGTTCAGCCGGCCGCGAACTGGATATCGCGCGCGAACACGGTGAACCCGAGGCCTTCGTACAGGGCCCGGGCGGGGGTGTTGTCGGCCTCGACGTAGAGCAGCACGGTGCCCAGGTCGCGCTCGCGCAGGTAGCGCAGCCCGGCGACCAGCAGGGCCCTGCCGAGCGAGAGGCCCTGGGCGTCAGGGTCGACGCCCAGCACGTACACCTCGCCCATCGGCTCCGGCGTCTCGGTGTGCACCTTGGTCCAGTGGTAGCCGAGCAGCTGCCCGTCGGCGCGCACCGCGAGCAGGAAGCCGGCCGAGTCGAACCACGGCGCGGCAAGCCGGTCCTCGAGGTCGGCCAGGGTCCACCGGCCCTGCTCGGGGTGGGCGGCGAAGGCCCGGGCGTTGACGGCCAGCCAGGCCTGCTCGTCGAAGCCCGGCCGGAACGGCCGGATGCTCACCCCGTCCGGCAACCGGGGCTCGCCGAGCTCCAGCTCGTCGAGGGAGACGCGCAGCTGGAGCAGGGTGCGTACCGGTTGCCAGCCGGCCTGCATGCCGGCCTGGGCGGCGACGCTGTTGCGTCCGTGCGCCCACAGCCGCAGGCTCGCCGGGTCCACCAGCCGGCCGGCGGCCTCCAGCAGCTCGGTGGCCACCAGCGGGTCGGTGGCCACCAGCTCCACCGAGCAGGTGTGCTCACCCGGCTCGAGCTGGGCGTAGCCGAGCAGCGTGCTCTCCTCCTGGTAGGCCTGCTGGTAGACCAGATGGCGCACCGGCGGGCCGGCGGTCAACCGGAGCAGGGCCTGCTCGCTCAGTGGCGGGGTGTCGGCGGCGTCCGGGCTCTGCCGCGCCAGGGTGCTGATCGCCGCCACCAGCTCCGGGCTGAGGACGGCTACATCGGAGATCGGCGCGGTCACACGGGCAAGGTTAGCGGGGCCGCTCAGCCGAGCCCGCGGCGCTGGGCCGGTCCGCGACGGCAGCACCGGTGGGCTCGGCACCCCGGGCCCGCAGGCCCGGCTCGGCGGGTTTGACGAACTTGTAGCCGACGTTGCGCACCGTGCCGATCAGCGCCTCGGACTCCACGCCCAGCTTGGCGCGCAGCCGGCGCACGTGCACGTCGACGGTCCGGGTGCCGCCGAAGTAGTCGTAGCCCCACACCTCCTGCAGCAGGTGTGAGCGGGTGAACACCCGCCCCGGGTGCTGGGCCAGGAACTTCAGCAGCTCGAACTCCTTGTAGGTCAGGTCGAGCACCGTGGAGCGCAGCTTGGCGGTGTAGGTGGCTTCCTCGATGGTCAGCTCGCCCACCTTCACCACCCCCGGCTCCCCCTCCACCGTGGAGCTGCGCCGGGCCACCGCCAACCGCAGCCGGGCGTCGGTCTCGGCGGGGCCGGCGGTGTCCAGCAGCACGTCGTCGACCGCCCAGTCCGCCGACAGCGCCACCAGGCCGCCCTCCTTCAGCACCGCCAGCACCGGCAGGTTCGCCTCAGCGCCGGCCAGCACCTTGCTGAACGCCCGGGCACCGGCCAGGTTGAACCGGGCGTCGATCAGCACCACGTCAGCGCCGATGCCCAGCAGCGGGCTGACGTCGTAGTCGAAGACGGTGACCGTGTGCCCGAGCAGCCCGAGGGCGGGCAGCACCTCGGTGGTCGGCTGTGCCGCCGTGGTGAGCAGGCAGATCTCCATGACGCCTCCCGGGCCGGTAGCGGCTGACCGGCGGTAGGGAATGAGGGAACGCTGGGGAACAATGCTCCCATGATCGAGGGTCCGGAACCTGTACGCCTTCGGACAGCGGACGGGATAGTTCTAGCGGCCGACTATTACGCCGATGTTTCCGATACCTCCAGCGGTCCCTCCTACCTGCTCGGGCACGGCTTCACCGGCTCCTCGCGGCAGCCGCGGGTGGTCCGGATCGCGGAGGCACTGCGGGCGGGCGGCGGCTCGGTGCTGGCGCTGAATTTCCGCGGGCACGGTGCGTCGGGCGGCAGGTCCACCATCGGGGTGGACGAGATCGCCGACGTGGCGGCCGGCCTGGACTGGCTGCGCGAGCGCCGGCCGCGACTGCCGGTGGTGACCGTCGGCTTCTCGATGGGCGCCTCGATCATGATCCGCTACGCGGGCCTCGGCGGCACCCCGGACGCGGTGGTCGCGGTCAGCGGGCCGGGCCGCTGGTTCGAGCGCGGCACCGAGGCGATGCGCCGGCTGCACCTGGGCGTGGAGACCCGGATCGGCCGGCTGGTGCTGCACCGGGTGCACCGGACCCGGATCGGCGGCGGCTGGGACGTGCTGCCGGCCTCCCCGGTGGAGGTGGCGTCCTCGATCACCGCGCCGCTGCTGCTGGTGCACGGCGACGCCGACCCGTACTTCGGCCTGGAGCACCCCCGGATGCTGGCGGCGGCCGCCCCGCACGCCGAACTGTGGATCGAGGCGGGCCTCGGACATGCCGAGACCGCCATGACCGACGACCTGCTGGAGCGGATCGCCGGCTGGGCCCGCCGGGCGGTCGAGGCGCCGGACGCCGAGGCGTCTGCCACCATGAACCGGTGACCGTGGACAGCTCCGCAACGCCGGCCGAGTCCGTTGGTGAGGACGCGGCTGCTGGAGCCCCGGCCGGCCGGCAGCCGTCCGCCGCCGCGGCCGGCACGCTGCAGATCCAGCTGGCGGTGCTGACCGCGCTGACCGGCGGGGTGCTGGCGGCCGGGTCCTACCTGGGCGTCGTGCCGCTGCTGGTGGCCGTCGGCCTGGTGCAGCTGCTGCTGACGGTCAGCTGGCTGTTCGGCACCGCGGTGCCCGGACGGCGCGGTGGCCTGGTGCTGGCGGTGCTGGCGGCCGGCGGCGCGGACGCGGCCACCGTGCACTGGCCGCACAGCGGCTACTCGCCGGTCCTCGGGGTGCTGGGCCTGGCGGTGCCGCTGCTGTTCGCCCACCAGCTCAGCCGCGGCGTGGTGCGCACCCGGGTGGTGGAGTCGCTGGCCGACATCACCGTGCTGCTGGTGGCGCTGGTGGCGCTGGCCGGCCTGCTGGTGCTGCGCCGGCAGGGCAACGGGGACATCCTCACCCCGGCGGTGCTCGGCGCGATCACTGCCGGCCTGGTGGCGGCCCACTTCACCGACGCGGTGTACCCGGCGCCCCGGTTCGACCCGGCGGTCGCCCGCGGGCTGCCCGCGGTGGTGGTCGGGGTGCTGGCCGGGGCCCTGGTGGGGCTGCTCGGCCTGCGCCGGGTGATCGAGTTCACCGGCGGCCGGGGCGCCTTCGTGGGCGCGGCGATCGCCGCGGTGGCTTGCCTGCTCTCGATCGGGGCGGCGTTCAGCGGGGTGCGCGCGTCGGCGCTGCCGCCCGCGCCCGTCGGGGCCGCGGTCCGGCTGCGCCCGGTGGCCGCGGTGCTGATGACCATGGCGCTGAGCACGCCCGCCGCCTACGTCCTGGTCAACGCGCTGGCCGGCTGAACCCCATCGGCCGGCCCGTCGGTCGAACCCGCCGGCCCGCCGGCCACCCGCACTTGGCCGGTCCCCAGGTGATGGCTAGGCTGGGGCCCACTATGGCTGAGCTGCTCACCTCCCGCCGCGCGGTCGACCTGTGCCGCGTGGGCAGCGCGCTGTGTCCGCTCCGCTGATCGGGTAGCCAGGCCGGCACCGGCCGGAACTGCCCACCGCGAGGTCGCCGGGCACTCGCCACCGCGACCGGAGATACCCCCGCGTTCTGTCGCGATCGAAGCTCTCCCCTACTCAGCAAGGAGAACAACCATCATGAGCCGCTCGGAAGCGCTCGTCTCGGCCGACTGGGCCGAGCAGAACCTCGACACTCCCGGCGTGGTGCTCGTCGAGGTCGACGAGGACACCTCCGCCTACGACACCGGCCACATCGCCGGTGCGGTCAAGCTGGACTGGAAGGCCGACCTGCAGGATCCGGTCGTCCGCGATGCGCTCAGCAAGGAGGCGTTCGAGAAGCTGCTGTCGGCCAAGGGCATCGGCAACGACGACACCGTGGTGCTCTACGGCGGCAACAACAACTGGTTCGCCGCTTACGCCTACTGGTACTTCAAGCTCTACGGCCACCAGAACGTCAAGCTGCTCGACGGCGGCCGCAAGAAGTGGGAGCTGGACGGCCGCCCGCTGTCCAAGGACGAGGTGTCGCGCCCGGCGACCGAGTACCGCGCCCAGGACCAGGACACCTCGATCCGGGCGTTCCGGGACGAGGCGATCGCCGCGATCGGCACCAAGAACCTGGTGGACGTCCGCTCGCCCGACGAGTTCTCCGGCAAGCTGCTGGCGCCGGCGCACCTGCCGCAGGAGCAGTCCCAGCGGCCCGGCCACATCCCGACCGCGGTGAACGTGCCGTGGTCCAAGGCGGCCAACGAGGACGGCACCTTCAAGTCCGACGAGGAGCTGACCAAGCTCTACGCCGACGCCGGCCTGGATTCCAGCAAGGACACCATCGCCTACTGCCGGATCGGGGAGCGCTCCAGCCACACCTGGTTCGTGCTGCACGAGCTGCTCGGCCACCCCAACGTCAAGAACTACGACGGTTCGTGGACCGAGTACGGCTCGCTGATCGGCGTCCCGATCGAGAAGGGCTGAGCCGCGCTCGCGAGGATCGCAGCGAGCGCCAGCGAGTGAGACCGGAGCGAGCGACCGATGAGCGCTCGCACGAAGAGGAAGAGAAGCAAGAATGTGCGGAGCCCCGCCCCAGACCCCCACGCTGCCCCCGAACGTGGACATCACCAAGGAGACCGTGATCTACGGAACGGTCTCCAAGGACGACGCGCCGGTGCCGGGTGCCTACGTCCGGCTGCTCGACGCCAGCGGCGAGTTCACCGCCGAGGTGCTGACCTCGGCCACCGGGGACTACCGGTTCTTCGCCGCCCCCGGCGACTGGACGCTGTCGGTGATGCACAACTCCGGCTCGGTGCGCCGGCAGGTCGACGCGGCCGGGCCCGGCCTGGTCGAAGCCTCGTTGCAGCTGTCCTGACTCAGTAGACCAGCGCCTGGGCGTCCGGTTGCAGGATCTCGTCGACGAAGCTCGCCGACCCGGCAATCCGGACGCCCGGGATCAGCTGGCCGGGCGTGATGGCGCGCCGCTCGGCGCACTGGGTGCACACCGTGAGCGTGCCCAGTTCCAGCACCGCGTCCCGCAGCTGGGCCAGCGGCGCCGAGTGCGGCAGCACGAAGTTCTCGGCCCGGCCGGGCAGTGAGAACCAGGCCGCCTCGCCGGTCAGCCACAGCGAGACGTCCACACCGGCGGCGGTGGCGGTGGCGGCCACCGTGAAGGCCTGCGCGCACCGCTCCGGTTCGTCGGCGCCGGCGGTGCACTTGACGATCAGCGTGCGGGGTGAGATGTCCACAGCGACTACCCTGTCCTTCCATGGAGGCGTTTTTCATCATCCTGCTCATCGTCGCCTTCCTGGCGATCGCCGGGATGGCAGCCCTGATCGTGGGCAAGCTGTACGCGGGCCAGCAGTAGGTGTCCCAGCCTCCTGATCAGGCTCGCCCGGCCGGCGACGACCCGGCGGTCCCCGAGCCTGCCGACACCACCGACCTGCGGTCCGGCCCGGAGCTCAACTCCGCGCTGCTGGCGGTGCTGCCGCTGGTCGGGCGCTGGTCGGGATCGGGCCACGGCGCCAAGCCCGCCACCGGTGAGCAGTTCCGCTACGCCCAGCGGGTGAGCTTCGCCCACGACGGCCGGCCGTTCCTGTCGTACGAGTCCCGCACCTGGCTGCTCAACCCGGACGGCTCGGTGCTGCGCCCGGCGTTCCGGGAGAACGGGTTCCTGCGGATGGGTGCCGGCGGTGCCGGCACTACTGACGAGCTGGAACTGGTGCTGGCCACCGCGGTCGGCATCGTCGAGGTGTTCACCGGGGTGGCCGGTGACGCCAGGTGGGAGCTGGCCGCGTCCGGGGTGGGCTTCACCCCCTCGGCCAAGCAGATCGCCGGCGAACGGCGGCTGTACGCGCTGACCGGCGAGCAGCTCAGCTACGTCCAGGAGCTGGCCCTGACGCCCGGGGACTACCGGCCGCACCTCAACGCCACCCTGACCCGGGACTGAGCTGTCTCGGGGAGTGTCCGGGCAGTTAAAAACCCCGAGCCGGTCCACGGTGGACCTGTTGCCGGTCGGACAAGCCCGGCGACTCGGGGTTTCAGGGATCACCGGACTAGCCGGCAACCTCCTCAGGTGTCCGAGAGCGCATCAAGTTCTGGACCACCTCCTTTCCATTACAAGCACTAATCTACGACGCAGACACCCATTAGGCCACCCATTTCGCGCCATGTCGTTTCCGGTGCCCGGTTCGTGCCGCGACGCCTACCCTGGAGGGCGACCATGACTCGCCGACCCGCCGCGCCGCCGGATTCGCTGGCCAGCCGGCTGCACGAGCGCGGCCTGCGGATGACCCCGCAGCGCCGGCGCGTTATGGCTGCCGTGACCGAATTGGTGCATGCCACTCCTGACCAGGTGGCCGAGGCGGTTCCCGAGATCGACCTGACCACGGTGTACCGCACGCTCGAGGTGCTCGAGCAGATCGGCCTGCTCGCCCATACCCATCTGGGCCACGGCGCGCCGTCCTACCGGTTGGCCGGTGACGACCATGTGCACCTGGTGTGCCATTCCTGCTCGTCGGTGGTGGACCTGCCCGCCGACCTGACCGACGCGCTGGCCGCCAAGCTGCTGGCCGAGCAGCACTTCATGCTGGACCGCTCGCACTTCACCGTGTTCGGCACCTGCGCCGACTGTGCGGCCCGCGCTACCGGAGGACCACGATGACCGACTACCGCTCACCGCTGCTGGACCGGCCCGGTGCCGTCGAGGCCGGCGGCCCGGACGCCGGCACCGCCTGGCACTACGGCGACCCGCTGGGCGAGCAGCGCCGGGCTGCCACCGGCGCCGGGTTGCTGGACAACTCACACCGCGATGTCTTAGTGGTGCCCGGGCTCGACCGGCTGGAATGGCTGCACGCGATCTGCTCCCAGCATGTGAGCGCGCTGGCCGACGGCGAGTCCACCGAGGCGCTGGTGCTCTCCCCCAACGGGCATGTGGAGCAGCACTGGCAGCTCACCGAGCTCGGCGGCCAGGTCTGGATCGATACCGAGCCGCACGCCGGCGACGAGGTGCTGGGTTACCTGCTCAAGATGCGCTTCCTCAAGCGGGTGGAACCGGCGGTGGTCACCGCCGAGTACGCGGTGCTGTCGCTGCTCGGGCCCGACGCCGCCGCGGTACTGGAACGTGCCGGCTTGCCGGTGCCTGTCGACCGCGGGATCGCGCTGCCGGGCAAGGGCTTCGTCCGTCCGGCGCTGTCGCCCGGTGGGCCGCTGGACCTGATCGTCTTGCGGGCCGAGCTTGCCGCCATGGCTGATCGGCTGCGGGCCGCCGGCGCCGAGCCGGTCGGCAGTTGGGCCGCCGCGGCGCTGCGGGTGGAACGGCGCCGGCCGCGGCTGGGCCTGGACACCGACCACCGGACGCTGGCCCACGAGGCGGGCTGGATCGGCTCCGCGGTGCACCTGGACAAGGGCTGTTACCGCGGTCAGGAGACGGTGGCCCGGGTGCAGAACCTCGGCAAGCCGCCGCGCCGGCTGGTGCTGCTGCACCTGTCCGGCGACTCCGAGCAGCTGCCTCCGCCCGGGAGCCCGGTGGAGCGCGACGGACGGGCGGTGGGCTTCGTCGGCACCGCCGTGCAGCACCACGAGCTCGGCCCGGTGGCGCTGGCCATCGTCAAGCGCGGACTGACCGACTCCGACGTGCTTACGGTGCCCGGCCACTCGGCGGCCCTCGACCCGGCCGATGCGGTGGCCGAGCTGCCCACCGGGTTCGCCGGCCGGTCCGGCAGCACCTCCAGCACCGCCTGAGTCCATAGCTATCGAGTGACCGAGCGGACACGATATACAACGTCCTCCGCTAGTCATACAATGAAGAGATGACGGCGGCAGAGCATGTGATGACGATTTCGCGCAACGGTCAGGTCAGCATCCCGGCTGCCACCCGAGCCCGCTGGGGCACCCGAAAGGTAGTCGTGGTCGACCTCGGGGACCGGGTCGTGATGCGCCCCGCCGTCGATGCCCAGGATGCTCTGACCATGCTGCAGGGCAAGTACGCCGACAAGGGCCCCGACAGTGGCGCGGCGCGGCGCGCGGCCCGCCGTGCGGAGGACTCGGCGCCCCGGCGCCGCGGGTGACCGTTCTCGACGCCTACGCCGTTATCGCCTACCTCCGCGACGAACCGGCCGCCGATCATGTCCGCCCGCTGCTGGAGGCCGGCGACGCCGCGCTGACCGCTGTCGGGCTGGCCGAAGTGCTCGACCACCTGGTGCGCCTTGCCAACGCCGAAGAGGACGACGCCGTCCTGGACCTGGCGCAGCTCGGACTCATCGATGCGATCCCGGTCGAAGCGAGGACCGGCAACGCGGCAGGACGCCTTCGTGCTCGTCGTTATCACCGCACCCGCTGCCCGATCAGCATGGCCGACTGCATCGCCGCCGAGACCGCACGAGTCGTGCGCCGACCATTGGCCACCGCTGACCCCGACCTGCTCGACGTCTGCCTCGCGGAACGGATCGAGGTCATCCCGCTGCCCGGCTCCGACGGCACGACCTGGGCTCAGCCCCCGGGATGAGGGATAACGGCCGAACACGGCGACGGCGGCTGCTTTGCCGAGGTTTGCCAAGCCCGCACCGGGTGGGTAGTAGTGGATTCATGACACGTTTCGGCTACACCCTGATGACCGAGCAGAGCGGGCCGAAGGAACTGGTGCGCTACGCCGTCGCCGCCGAGCAGGCCGGCTTCGACTTCGAGGTGTCCAGCGACCACTACTTCCCGTGGCTGGACGCGATGGGCCACTCGCCCTACGCCTGGTCGGTGCTGGGTGCGGTCGCCGCCGTGACCGAACGGGTCGACCTGATGACCTACGTGACCTGCCCGACGATGCGCTATCACCCAGCGGTGGTGGCCCAGAAGTCCGCCACCCTCGGCCTGCTGTCGGACAACCGGTTCACCCTGGGGCTCGGGTCCGGAGAGAACCTCAACGAGCACGTGGTGGTCGGCGACGGCTGGCCGGTGGCGGCCGTCCGGCAGGACATGCTCGCCGAGGCGATCCAGATCATCCGGGCCCTGCACACCGGCGAGCTGACCACCTGGGTCGGCGAGTACTTCCGGGTCGACTCGGCCAAGGTGTGGGACCTGCCCGACGGCGGCGTGCCGCTGGCCATCGCGGTGTCCGGCGACCGCTCGATCGCCGAGTTCGCCCCGCTGGCCGACCACATGATCGCCGTCGAGCCGGAGGCCGACCTGGTCACCGGCTGGGACCGCAGCCGGACCGAGCTGGGCCTGCCGGCGAGCCGCAAGATCGGCCAGATACCGATCTGTTGGGGTCCGGACAAGGACGCCGCGATCGCCCGGGCGCACGAGCTGTTCCGGTGGTTCGGCGGCGGCTGGCGGGTGAACGCCGACCTGCCCACCCCGGCGGCCTTCGAGGCCGCCAGCCAGTTCGTCCGGCCCGAGGACGTGGCGGGCTCGATCGCCTGCGGGCCGGACCTCGACGAGCTTGTCGAGTCGGTGCGGCCGTTCTGGGAAGCCGGCTTCACCGACGTCGCCCTGGTGCAGGTGGGTAACGAGAACCAGCAGGAGTTCCTGGACAAGGTCGCCCAGCCGCTGCTGGACAAGCTTCGCGCCGCGGCCGGCTCCTGACCCCCGTACCGCCCGCCGCGCCGGGCCATTGACAGCTCGGTAATGTGGAATTCGGGTGCCCGGGAGGAGTTACCGAATGGACGTGCGCAAGGCCTTGCTGTCCTGGCCGGTGCTGCGGCAACTCAGCGACGGTGACCCGCTCGGGCGCGGCACCGCGGCGCAGTCCAAGCACTCCGCCGAGCACTGGACGGCCCGCACCGAGACCGCCGACCGGATGGTCAAGAGCATCTGTCCGTACTGCGCGGTCGGTTGTGGCCAGCGGGTGTACGTCAAGGACGACAAGGTCATCCAGATCGAGGGCGACCCGGACTCGCCGGTCAGCCGGGGCCGGCTGTGCCCGAAGGGTTCGGCCAGCGAGCAACTGGTGAACTCGCCCGGCCGGCAGACCACCATGCTCTACCGGCGTCCGGGCGGCACCGAGTGGGAACCGCTGGACCTGGAGACGGCGACCGACATGATCGCCGACCGGGTGCTGGCCAGCCGCTCGCGCACCTGGCAGCAGGCCGACGAGCACGGCCGGCCGCTGCGGCGCACCACCGGCATCGCCGCGCTCGGCGGGGCGACCCTGGACAACGAAGAGAACTACCTGATCAAGAAGCTGTTCACCGCTCTGGGTGCGATCCAGATCGAGAACCAGGCCCGTATTTGACACAGTGCCACCGTCCCCAGTCTGGGGGCCTCGTTCGGACGTGGCGGCGCCACCTCCTTCCTGCAGGACCTGCAGAACTCTGACTGCATCGTCATCCAGGGTTCGAACATGGCCGAGTGCCATCCGGTCGGGTTCCAGTGGGTGATGGAGGCCAAGGCGCGCGGCGCGCGGGTCATCCACATCGACCCGCGGTTCACCCGCACCTCGGCACTGGCCCACCAGCACGTGCCGTTGCGGGCCGGCAGCGACATCGCCTTCCTCGGCGGGGTCGTCAACTACATCCTCAGCAACGAGAAGTACTTCCACGACTACGTGCTGGCCTACACCAACGCCGCCACCCTGCTGCGCGAGGACTTCACTGACGTCGATGACCTGGACGGGGTGTTCTCCGGCTACGACCCGGAGACCGGCGTGTACGACACGTCGTCCTGGACCTACCAGGGCCAGGACCAGGGTCACGCGGCCGCCGGTTCGGAGCGCACCGCGACCGGCGGCGAGTCCGGCTCGCAGGCCGACGACGCCGGCGCAGGCGGGAGCGGCAACGAGAGCGAGGTGTCGCAGAGCGAACGGGGCGGTGGCCACGAGATGGGCGGCCACGGCGCGAAACTGCAGCACGCGCAGGTGGAACGCGACGAGACGCTGCAGCATCCCCGGTGCGTGTTCCAGGTTCTCAAGCGGCACTACGCCCGCTACACCCCCGAACTCGTCGAGCAGGTCTGCGGGGTGTCCCAGCAGGACTTCCTCGCGGTCTGCGAGGCGGTCACCGCCAACAGCGGACGCGAGCGCACCACCGCCTGGGTGTACTCGGTCGGCTGGACCCACCACACCGTGGGCGTGCAGTACATCCGCGGCGCGGCGATCATCCAGTTGCTGCTGGGCAATATCGGCCGGCCGGGCGGCGGCATCCTGGCGCTGCGCGGGCACGCCAGCATCCAGGGCTCGACCGACATCCCGACGCTGTTCAACCTGCTGCCGGGCTACCTGCCGATGCCCAAGGTCGGCGAGCACGACGACCTGGCCTCCTACCTCGACACCATCCGCAGCAAGGACCAGAAGGGCTTCTGGTCGGAGGCCGAGTCCTACACGGTCAGCCTGCTGAAGGCCTACTGGGGCGACGCGGCGACGGCCGAGAACGAATTCGCCTTCCACTACCTGCCCAAACTCACCGGCGACCACGGCACGTACCAGACCGTGATGGACATGCTGGAGGACAAGGTCGAGGGGTACTTCCTGCTCGGGCAGAACCCCGCGGTCGGTTCGGCGCACGGCAAGATGCAGCGGCTGGGCATGGCTCACCTGAAATGGCTGGTCGTGCGCGACCTGAACCTGATCGAGTCGGCCACGTTCTGGAAGGACAGCCCGGAGATCGAGACCGGCGAGCTGAAGACCTCCGACATCGACACCGAGGTGTTCTTCTTCCCGGCCGCCTCGCACGTGGAGAAGGACGGCACCTTCACCCAGACCCAGCGGATGCTGCAGTGGCACCACAAGGCGGTGCCGCCGCCCGGTGACTGCCGCAGCGAGCTGCACTTCTTCTTCCACCTGGGCCGCAAGATCCGCGAGCGGCTGGCCGGTTCCACTGACGAGCGCGACCGGCCGATCCTGGACCTGACCTGGGACTACCCGCTCGACGCCGAGGGCGACCCGTCGGCCGACGCGGTGCTGCGCGAGATCAACGGCGTGCACCTGACCGGCGAGAAGGCCGGCCAGCCGCTGAACTCCTTCACCGAGATGAAGCCGGACGGTTCCACCTCGGGCGGCTGCTGGATCTACTGCGGCGTCTATGCCAACGGGATCAACCAGGCGGCCCGCCGCAAGCCCGGCAAGGAGCAGAACTGGGTGGCCCCGGAATGGGGCTGGGCGTGGCCGATGAACCGGCGCACCCTGTACAACCGGGCCGCGGCCGCGCCGGACGGCACGCCGTGGAGCGAGCGCAAGGCCTACGTCTGGTGGGACGCCGAGCAGGGCAAGTGGACCGGTCACGACGTGCCGGACTTCGTGGCCGACAAGGCGCCGTCCTACCGTCCGGAGCCCGGCACCCCCGGGCCCGCCGGGCTGGCCGGTGACGACCCGTTCATCATGCAGTCCGATGGCAAGGCCTGGCTGTACGCGCCGGAAGGCCTGCTGGACGGACCACTGCCGTCCCACTACGAGCCGGCCGAGTCGCCGGTGCGCAACCCGCTGTACCGGCAGCAGGCCAACCCGACCCGGCAGGTCTACCCGCGGCCGGACAACCTGCAGAACCCCTCGCCGCCGGAGCCGCACGCCGAGGTCTTCCCGTACCTGTTCACCACCTACCGGCTCACCGAGCACCACACCGCCGGCGGCATGAGCCGGTGGCTGCCCTACCTGTCCGAGCTGCAACCGGAGTTCTTCTGCGAGGTGTCGCCGCAGCTGGCGCGCGAGCGGGGGCTCACCCACCAGGGCTGGGCGACCATCGTCACCGCCCGCACCGCCATCGAGGCCAGAGTGCTGGTCACCGAACGGGTGGTGCCGCTGGTGATCGACGGCAAGCAGTTCCACCAGATCGGCCTGCCCTACCACTGGGGGGTGGGCGGTTCGGCGGTGGTGTCCGGCGACTCGGCCAACGACCTGTTCGGGGTCACCCTCGATCCGAACGTGCACATCCAGGAGAGCAAGGTCGCCAGCTGCGACATCCGTCCCGGCCGCCGGCCGACCGGACCGGCGCTGCTGCGCTTCGTGGAGGACTACCGGCGGCGGGCCGGCATCACCGTCGAGACCGGCAACACCAAGCGCACACCGGTCGGTGTTGCGGGCACCGCGGAATCGACGCCGAGCGAATCGCAGGAGGACTGATGCCGAGCCTGTCCGGTCCGCTCTCCGACCCGGCCGCCGACGCCGGCTGGGAACAGCCCCAGCCGCGCAAGGGATTCTTCACCGACACCTCGGTGTGCATTGGCTGCAAGGCCTGCGAGGTGGCCTGCAAGGAATGGAACGGGGTGCCCGAGGACGGGCTAAACCTGCTGGGCTCGTCCTACGACAACACCGGTTCGCTGTCGGCCTCGACCTGGCGGCACGTCGCGTTCATCGAGCAGGCCCGGACGCCGGCGTCCAACACGGTCAGCCTGGGCATGCCGAGCACCGTCAAGCCGGGCGAGTCGATGAGCCCGGAGTCGGCCACCGAGTTCCGCTGGCTGATGTCGTCGGACGTCTGCAAGCACTGCACGCACGCCGGCTGCCTGGACGTCTGCCCGACCGGTTCGCTGTTCCGTACCGAGTTCGGCACCGTGGTGGTGCAGGACGACATTTGCAACGGCTGCGGCTACTGCGTGCCGGCCTGCCCGTTCGGGGTGATCGACCGCCGGATCGGCGAGCAGGGCCAGAAGAACGTGGGCATCGCGCAGAAGTGCACGCTCTGCTATGACCGGCTGGGGGCGGGCAACCAACCGGCCTGTGCGCAGGCCTGCCCGACCGAGTCGATCCAGTTCGGCGACCTGGACGAGCTGCGCGAGCGGGCCGCGGCCCGGGTCGAGGCGCTGCACGCCCAGGGGGTTTCCGAGGCACGGCTGTACGGCGAGAGTTCCGACGACGGGGTGGGCGGTTCCGGCGCGTTCTTCCTGCTGCTGGACCAACCCGAGGTCTACGGCCTGCCGCCGGACCCGGTGGTGCCGACCCGCGACCTGCCGCAGCTGTGGCGGCACGCCGCGCTCGCCGCGGCCGGCATGCTGGCCGGTGCGGTGGCGGCCTTCGTCGGTCGAGGCGGGCGGCGATGACCGAGCACCGCGCCGAGCTGCATGCCGAGGGGCGGCTGGATCCGTCGGTCCGGAATGGTGCCGCTCCCGCCGGGCGCCGCGGCCGGGTCGGCAGGCGCCGCCGCGACGAGCACCAGATGGTGCCGGACGCGGTGTTCACCTCCTACTACGGCCGGCCGGTGGTCAAGGCCTCGCCGTGGGAGGCCGACATCCCGGCCTACCTGTTCCTGGGCGGCCTGGCGGCGGGCTCGTCCCTGCTGGGGGCCGGTGCCGGGTTGACCGGCCGTCCGGTGCTGCGGCGGGCCGGCCGGGTCTCGGCCCTCGGCGCGATCAGCGTCAGCTTCGCCGCCCTGGTGCACGACCTGGGCCGGCCGGCCCGGTTCGTCAACATGCTGCGGGTCGCCAAGCCGACCTCGCCGATGTCGGTGGGCACCTGGATCCTCACCGGGTACGGGCCGCTGGCCGGGCTGGCCGGCGCCGCCGAGCTGCTGGTGCCGGTAGTGGACCGGCTGCCGTGCTCGGTGCGCCCACCGGTCCGGCTGCTCGGCCGGCTGGCCGGGCCCGCCGGGGTCGGCGCCGCGCTGGTCGCGCCCGCGGTGGCCTCGTATACGGCGGCGCTGCTGGCCAACACCTCGACGCCGACCTGGAGCGCATCCCGCAAGCAGTTGCCGTTCGTCTTCGTCGGCTCGGCATCGGCTGCCGCCGGCGGGCTGGGCATGCTGCTGGCGCCGGTGTCCGAGGCGGGGCCGGCCCGCCGGCTGGCACTCGGCGGCGCACTACTGGAGCTGGGCGCGGAGCGGGCGATGGAGGCCTCGATGGGCGTCACCGCCGAGCCACTGCATCAGGGCCTCGGCGGAACGCTGATGCGGGCCAGTAAGGCGCTGACCGCTATGGGCGCCGCCGGTTCGCTGCTGGCCCGGCGCAGCCGGATTGCCGCGGCGGTATCCGGGGCGGCGTTGCTGGCCGGCTCGGTGTGCACCCGGTTCGGCATCTTCGAAGCCGGCCAGGCCTCGGCCCGGGACCCGAAGTACACCGTGCTGCCACAACGGCAGCGCATCGAACGCGGCGAGACCGCTGGCGCCTGAGTTCCGCCGGCTTCAGCGAACCCGCAGGACGGCCTCGCCGCGCGGCACGAACTCGCCGATGACCGTGCCGCCGGCGGCGATCTCGCCGGCCAGCAGCAGGCCGCCGCTGGTCTGGGCGTCGGCCAGCAGCAACAGCTCGTCCTCGGCCACCCCTGACGAGAGGTGCGGCCGGACCCAGTCCAGGTTGCGCCGGGTGCCGCCGCTGACGAAGCCGTCGGCCAGCGCCTGCCGGGCACCGTCCAGATAGGGCACCGCGGCGGCGTCGATCACCGCGGTCACCCCGGACGCCCGGGCCATCTTGTACAGATGGCCGAGCAGCCCGAAGCCGGTCACGTCGGTGGCGGCGGCCAACCCGGCCTCCAACGCGGCGGCGCAGGCATCCCGGTTCAGCGTCACCATCGAGGCGATGGCCTGGGGAAACACCTCGCCGGTGGCCTTGTGCCGGTTGTTGAGCACTCCCACCCCGAGGGGCTTGGTCAGCGTGATCGCCGTGCCGGCGACAGCGGCGTCGTTGCGCAGCAGCCGGGCCGGATCCGCGACGCCGGTGACCGCCATGCCGTACTTGGGTTCCGGGTCGTCGATGCTGTGCCCGCCGGCCACCGGGCAACCGGCCTCGGCGGCGATGTCGGCGCCACCGCGCAGCACCTCGCGCAGCAGCTCGGCCGGCAGCACCTCGCGCGGCCAGCCGACCAGGTTGATCGCCAGCACCGGCCGGCCACCCATCGCGTAGACGTCGGACAGCGCGTTGGCCGCGGCGATCCGGCCGAAGTCGTAGGCGTCGTCCACCACCGGGGTGAAGAAGTCCGCGGTACTCAGCACCGCGGTAGCACCGTTGATGCGCACCGCGGCGGCGTCATCACCGCCGTCCAGGCCCACCAGCAGGTCCTCCGAGCTGGGCTTGATCAGGCCCGCGACCAGGTCCTCCAGCTCACCGGGCGGGATCTTGCAGGCACAGCCGCCGCCGTGCGCGTACTGGGTCAGCCGGTAGCTCGTGGTAGTCACCCCGTCCAGGCTAATCGTCCGGGCTGATCACCGGCACCCGTCACGGACCGCTAGCGTGGCTGGCGGAGGCGTATGCGTTCCTGGTGGGCGCCCCGGTCTTCAAAACCGGTGAAGTCGAGTACCTCGGCTTGGCGGGTTCGATTCCCGTCCGTCTCCGCCAGACGGCTGCGCGCGCCCGGTATCCGCCGGACGGCAGGAGGGGAGGGCCGGTGACCGATCCGCGCCGGCTGGTGCCCCGTACCGACGTGCTGCTGGCCGACCCCCGGCTGGTCGAGGTCGCCGGACGGCTGGGCCACGCCCGGGTCAAGGCGGCAGTGCTCGCCGTCCAGCAGCTGATCCGGGACGGCGACCTCCCCCCGGACCAGGCGGTACCCGCCGTGCTGGCCGGCCTGCCGGAGGCGGCGAGCTCCCTGACCCCGGTGCTCAACGCCACCGGAGTGGTGCTGCACACCAACCTGGGCCGGGCCCGGCTCTCGCCACCGGCGGTGGACGCGATGCAGCGGGCGGCGGGCTACCTCGACGTCGAATTCGACCTAGGCACCGGCCGGCGGGCCCGCCGCGGCCGCGGAACGCTGGCCGCGCTCGAGGAACTGGTCCCCGCCAGAGCGCTGGTGGTCAACAACGGCGCGGCCGCCCTGCTGCTGGCCATCACCGCGCTGGCCGCCGGCCGCGAGGTGGTCATCAGCCGCGGCGAGCTGGTCGAGATCGGCGACGGCTTCCGGCTTCCGGAGCTGATCGAGACCACCGGCGCCCGGATTCGCGAGGTCGGCACCACCAACCGCACCGGCCTGGCCGACTACGCTGCCGCGGTCGGCCCGCAGACAGGCTGCGTGCTCAAGGTCCATCCCAGCAACTTCCGGATCGAGGGCTTCACGTCCGGGGCGAGCATCGCCGAACTGGCCACCCTGGGAGTGCCGGTGGTGGCCGACATCGGCAGCGGCCTGCTGCACCCGGATGCCCTGCTGCCGGACGAGCCGGACGTCACCAGCAGCCTCGAGGCCGGCGCCGGACTGGTGACCTGCAGCGGGGACAAGCTGCTCGGCGGCCCGCAGGCCGGGCTGGTCTTCGGCACCGCCGAGCTGGTGGAGCGGCTGCGCCGGCATCCGCTGGCCCGGGCGCTGCGGGTGGACAAGCTCACCCTGGCCGCGCTGGAGGCCAGCATCGCCGGTCCCGCCACCCCGACCGCTCGCTACCTGCACGCCGATCCGGATCAGCTGCGGCGTCGCTGCGAGCGGGTGGCCGCCGCGCTGCGAGCCGAGACTGGTGCCGAGGTGGTGCCGAGCGCCGGCGCGGTCGGCGGTGGCGGCGCGCCCGGCCTGGAGCTGCCGGGCTGGGCGGTGGCGCTGCCCGAGGCGTTCGCCGCCGCGTTGCGGACCGGCCGGCCGGCGGTGATCGGCAGGCTGGAACGCGGCCGGTGCCTGCTCGACCTGCGCTGCGTCGAGGAGGCCGAGGACGCCGCCCTGACCGACGCCGTCCGGGCCGCCGCCCGCGCCCTGACCGACGGCCAGCCGGACGACGCCGACGACGGAACCCGCCCGGCAACTGGAGCCGCGGGCTGATGCGGGTGATCGCCACCGCCGGCCACGTCGACCACGGCAAGTCCCGGCTGGTCCGCGCGCTGACCGGCATGGAACCGGACCGGTGGGCCGAGGAGCGCCGCCGCGGCATGACCATCGACCTCGGCTATGCCTGGACGACGCTGGCCTCCGGCGAGCAGCTGGCCTTCGTCGACGTGCCGGGCCACCAGCGGTTCGTGACCAACATGCTGGCCGGGGTCGGCCCGGTGCCGGCGGTGCTGCTGGTGGTGGCCGCCGACGAGGGCTGGCGGCGCCAGACCTCGGAGCACCTGGACGCCGTCGACGCGCTGCGCATCCGGCACGGCCTGATCGCGGTGACCCGGACCGACCTGGCGAGCGCCGAGCAGACCGCGGCGGTGCTGGCCGACGCCCGGCAGCGGGTGGCCCGGTCCAGCCTGGGCGAGGTGCCGGCGCTGGCGGTCTCGGCCGAGACCGGGGTGGGTCTTGACGAGCTGCGGGCCGGGCTGCAGCGGCTGGTCGAGGGCCTGCCGGCACCCGATCCGGACGAGCGAGTCCGGTTGTGGATCGACCGGGCATTCACCGTCCGGGGCAGCGGCACGGTGGTCACCGGAACCCTGGGCGCCGGCCGGGTCGCGGTCGGCGACGAGCTGGAACTGGCCGGCCGGCCGGTGACCGTCCGCGGGCTGCAGCGGCTGGCCAGCCGGGCCGAGCAGGTCGAGGCGGTGGCCCGGGTGGCGGTCAACCTGCGCTCGGTGGAACGGCACGCGATCGGGCGGGGGGACTGCCTGCTCACCCCCGGCGCCTGGTGGGCCAGCGACACCCTGGACGTGGCGCTGGACCCGCTGCTGGCCGAGCCGCACGTCGAGCAGGTGCTGCACATCGGCTCGGCCTCGATCCCGGTCCGGCTGCGATTGCTCGACCCCGCCGGCGAGCCCGCCGCTGGCGGGCTCGTCACCGCCCGGCTCAGCCTGGCCCGGCCGATCCCGGTGCAGGCCGGCGACCGGGCGGTGCTGCGCGATCCCGGCGAGCAGAGCGTCACCGCCGGGGTGTGCGTGCTCGACCCGGACCCGCCGGCCCTGACCCGCCGGGGTGCTGCGAAGGCCCGCGGCGCGGAGCTCGCCGGCGGCACCGCCACCACCCTGGCCGGCCAGGTCCGCCGGCGCGGGGCGGCCAGCCGGGCGCGGATGGCGATGCTCGGCATCCCGGTCGCCGACACCGCCGGCCTGCTGGTTCGCGGGGACTGGCTGATCGACCCGGACGCCTGGCAGCGCTGGCAGGACGCCCTGCTGGCCGCGGTCGACCGGCACGCCGCCGCCGACCCCCGGCATCCGGAGATCAGCGAGGAGGCCGCCCGGCAGGCCGTCGGGTTGCCGGAGCCCCGGCTGCTGGTTGACCTGGTCGCCGGCTGCGGGCTGCGGGCCGAGGGTGGCCGGATCAGCCGGCCGGAGACCGCCCCGGCCCTGGGGGCGGCCGAGCGATCGCTGCGGCTGGTGGACGAGCGGCTGGCCCGCAATCCCTTCGACGCGCCGGAGCGCACCGAGCTCGCCGAACTGGGCCTGGGAATCCGGGACCTGGCCGCCGCGGCCCGGACCGGCCGGGTGCTGCGGCTGGCTCCGGACCTGGTGGTGGCCCCGGACGCCCTGGAACGTGCCATGGCCGTGCTGCGGGCGTTGCCGCAGCCGTTCACCGCCAGCCAGGCTCGGCAGGCGCTGGGCACCACCCGGCGGGTGGCGCTGCCGCTGCTGGAGCGGCTGGACGCGGCCGGCCTGACCGTCCGGCTGGACGGCCAGTCCCGGACGGTGCGCGGCTGACCGACGGTGCGCGGCTGATCGACGGTGCGCGGCTGACCGGCCGGTCCGGCGACAGGGCAAGATGGCGACGAGGAAGGCAACAGAGAGGAAGCCACCGTGAGCGTCCGGCGTGGAGTCCTGTTCGACATCGACGGCACCCTGGTCGACACCAGCTACCTGCACGCCGTGAGCTGGTGGCAGGCGTTCCGGCACGCCGGGCTGGACGTGCCGATGGCGCGCATTCACCGGGCGGTCGGGATGGGGGCCGAGAACCTGGTGCACGAGGTGACCGATGGCGCGGCCGACGACCGACTGCCCGACCTCAAGGCCAGCCACGACGCGGTGTATGCCACCTACTGGCCGGCATTGCGGCTGTTGCCCGGCGCCCGCGAGCTGGTGCGGCACTGCCACCAGGCCGGGCTGGTCACGGTGCTGGCGAGCTCGGCGAGCAAGCCCGAGTTCGAGGTGCTGACCAGGGTGCTCGACCTCGACGAGATGATCGACGCGACCACCAGCTCCGACGACGCCGACAGCAGCAAGCCCGACCCCGACATCGTGCAGGTAGCGCTGGACAAGGCCGGCCTGGAACCGGGCAACGCCGTCTTCGTCGGCGACGCGGTGTGGGATGTGCAGGCATCGGGCAAGGCCGGGTTGAAGTGCGTGGGCGTGGAGTCCGGTGGCACCAGTGCCGCCGAGCTGCGCGAAGCCGGCGCGGTGGCCACCTACCGGGACGCCGCCGACCTGCTGGCGCACTTCTCCGGCAGTCCGCTGGATATCAACTGATTTCCAGCAAATAGACCGCGCATCGGATGTAGACAGCAGGCGGCGCGGGTGTAGCCAGCCGGCGGCACCAGATGTAGACAAAGAGTTGTTATAGCCACGTCGTTGACCGGTCAGCAATTGTCCACAATCATGAGCAGCGTGGCGGGTCACGGGCCTCGTCACTGCGTTACCTGAAGTATTCCTTGGGCAGTCAGCACCACGCGCGTCGAGCCCGTGCATCCGCTCCGCGGAGAACCGTGGAGTGACTGCATGTGGCGCGCGGCCGGCTGTCTCGCCCGGCCCTCTCCGGCCAGGAATGACCGATGAGTTAGGAGCATCCAGGGTGACCGTCAACGAGGAGCTCATCGCCCGGCCGGCTGTAGTGGGCGATCCGGAAGTCCCGCTGGCGATCGACGGCGGTACGCCGGTCCGCGACACTCCGTGGCCCACCTACGACAAGGGCGCGGTTTTCGTCCAGCCCGAGGACGAGGAAGCCGCGCTCCGGGCAATCCGCAGTCATTTGTACTTCCGGTATGACTATCGCCCGTACGCCGAAACCGAATGCGGGCAATTAGAACGGGAGCTGTGCGACTATTTCGGCACCAAGCACGCGCTCGCCGTCACCAGCGGAACCGCCGCCCTGGCGCTGGCGATTCTGGCGGCCGGCATCCCGCCGGGCTCGCTGATCGCCTGTCCGGGCTTCACCTTCGTCGCCACTCCGAGCGCCATCGTGATGGCCGGCTGCACACCGCTGCTGATCGAGGTCACCGAGGACCTGCACCTCGACCTGGCCGACCTCCGCCGGCGCTGGACCCCCGACATCAAGGCGATCCTGGTGGTGCACATGCGCGGCTTCGCCTCCGACGTCGAGGCGCTGACCGACTTCGCCGCCGAGATGGGGGTGCCGCTGTTCGAGGACGCGGTGCCGGCCCTCGGGGCGGAGCTCAACGGCCGCCAGCTCGGCACCTTCGGGCTGGCCGGCGGGTTCAGCACCCAGTCGGACAAGTCGCTCAACTCCGGTGAGGGCGGCTTCCTGCTCACCAACGACAGCGCGCTCTACGCCCGCTCGGTGGTGCTGGCAGGTGCCTATGAGAACCGGGTCGCGCGGCACTTCCCGGACGGGCCACCGCCGCTGGAGACCGACCTGACGCTGCCGCTGCTCAGCCTGCGGATGGACGAGATCCGGGCGGCGCTGCTGCGCTCGGAGCTGGTCCGGCTGCCGCAGCGGCTGGCTCGCTTCCACCGCAACTACGACTACGTCGCCACCGCGCTGGCTGATGTCGAAGGCATCTTCATCCGGCAGCCGGTCGCGCCGGGCGCCTACCTGGGCGAGGCGTTCATCTTCCGGGTGCCGGACGGGCAGGCCCAGTGGTTCGCCGACGCGCTGTGCGCCGAGGGCATCGACGCCCGCAACCTGGGCTCGGCCCGGGACGCCAACGTCCGGGCGTTCTGGAACTGGCGGTTCCTGTTCCCGGATGCCGAGGTGGACCAGATCAAGGCCCAGTTGCCGGTCACCGCCGGCTACCTGGACAACGCCGTCGACGTGGCACTGTCGTCCACCCTCGAACCCGAGGACTGCGACCACCTGATCACCGCGGTCCGCCGGATCGCCCGGGTGCAGAACCAGCGCTGCGAGCGGGGAGCACAATCGGCGCGATGACGGCAGTAACCGATACCGACGCACTGCCCCGCAAGGCGCTGGCCGGCCCGTTCGGCGGGCTGTTCTGCGGCTACCTGGGGCTGACCGCGGCCATTCCGGTGCTGCCCGGCTTCGTCCGGGACCGCTACGACGCCTCGGACTTCCTGGTCGGCCTGGTGGTCACCGCCACCGCGCTGACCGCGCTGCTGATCCGGCCGCTGGCCGGCGGCCAGGCCGACTACCGGGGCAACCGGCTGGTGATGCAGGTCGGCGCGGTGCTGGTGGCGCTCGGCGGTCTGGCCTACTTCCTGCCGATCGGGTTGGCGGGCCTGGTGCTCGACCGGCTGATGCTGGGGGTGGGCGAGGCGGCGCTGTTCACCGCCGGCGCGGTCTGGGTGGTCTCGCTGGCGCCGCACAGCCGCCGTGCCCAGCTGATCGGGCTGTACGGGGTGAGCATGTGGGGCGGCATCTCGGCCGGCACCTTCCTCGGCGCGCTGCTGCACAACATCAGCTACTCCGCGGTCTGGACGCTGTGCACGGTGGCGCCGCTGGTCGGGCTGGCGTTGATCAGCTCGGCTCCCGCGCCGGCCCGCCCGACCGGCCCGCGCAGCAAGACCGGGCTGATGCTGCGTCCGGCGCTGACCCCCGGCCTGGCGCTCGCGCTGGCCGCCGGCGGCTACGCGGCGCTGGCCGCCTTCGTGGTGCTGCACTTAGACGACCGGGGGATCGGCTCCGGCGTGGTGGTGCTCAGCTGCTTCAGCCTGGTCTATGCCGGCACCCGGCTGTTCATCGGCCGGTTCCCCGACAAGTACGGCCCGCGGCGGGTGGCCACCGTGTGCGCGGTCAGCGAGGCGATCGGCCTGCTCATCATCGCGGTGACGCCGAACCTGCTCATCGCCCTGCTCGGCAGCGTGGTGATGGGCGTCGGCTTCTCGCTGCTGCACCCGTCGCTGGCGTTGATGGTGATGAACCGCACGGCCAGAACCCAGCAGGGTGCGGCGCTGGGCGCATACACCTCTTTCTGGGACCTGGGCGTGGCAGTCTGGGGCCCGGTTGGCGGCGTGATCGCCGGTGTCCTGGGGTACGAGGCCGTCTTCGTGGTCGGCGCCTGCTGTGCCGGAGTGTCGGCGGTGATGGCCCTGCTGATCGCCGAGCCGAGCGATCAGCCCGTGACGGTGGCCTAGGTGGCCGGGATGGAACAACCAGTGACAGACCCCGCGGCGCAGGCCTCGGCGACGGTGCACCCCGAGCAGAAGAACCCCGAGCGGGAGAATCCCGAGCAGGAGAACCCCGGGCCGGAGAACTCCGAGCTGACCGTGCTGTGCATCACCGGCTGGTGCCGCAACGGCAGCACCATCCTCGGCAACGTGCTCAACGAGGTGCCGGGCTTCTTCCACGTCGGCGAGATCCACTTCCTCTGGAAGAACTCCTCCGGACTGGGGGTGAACAACCTCTGTGGCTGCGGCGCCACGCTGCCCGAGTGCCCGGTGTGGTCACAGATCCTGCCGGTCGGCCGGCCGGCCGGGATGACGCCGGCCGAGCATGCCCGCAACGTGATCCGGCGGCAGCGCTCGTCCGCGCGGACCCGGCACACCTGGCGGATCATGCGCAACGGCTTGAACTCGACCGACTCCACTGATCTGAAGGAGCACGCCGAGCTGATGGCCGGCGTCTACCGGGCGGTGGCCGCCCAGACCGGCTCGCGGGTGCTGGTGGACACCACCAAGATCCCGGGGGAGGCGGCCGTGCTGCCGCGGCTGCCCGGCATCCGGACGGTGTTCGTGCACCTGGTCCGCGACCCGATGGCGGTGTCGAACTCCTGGCGGACCCCGAAGGACTACGTCTACACCATGTCGGCGGGCAAGAACACCGCCTACTGGCGGGCCTTCAACATCGCATCCCGGGCGATCCTGCGCCACTACCCCGAGCAGTCGATGCTGCTGCGCTACGAGGACTTCATCGCCGACCCGGCCGGCACCGTCGACACCCTGCTGCGGATGTGCGGCGCCGACCCGGCCGGCAACCCGGTGCACGGGCAGGCCGTCACGCTGCACACCAACCACACCGTGACCGGCAACCCGGACCGGTTCCGGCACGGCGAGACGGTGATCCGGCCCAAGGACGAGTCCTGGCGCAAGGGCCTGCCGCTGCTGGCCCGGCTGTCCACCGCGGTGGTGGCCTGGCCGATGGCCTGGCGCTACGGCTACCGCACCACCGGCGGCCTGCGGGTTCCGGCTCACCCGCTCCGGCCCGCTACCGTTCCGGCAGCGCCGGCGGCCGAGCCGGCTTTGGAGGACGGGACCGTTGGATCTGGGACTTGAGAACAAGGTGGCGCTGGTCGCCGGCGGGTCCAGCGGGATCGGCCTGGCGGTAGCGACCGAACTCGCCCGCGAGGGCGCGCACGTGGCGATCGGGGCCCGCGACCCGCAGCGGCTGCAGGCTGCCGTGGCAAACCTGCAGCAGCTGGCCCGCGGCGGCCGGATCACCGGCACCAGCCTGGACCTGACCGACACCGACGCCGCCCGGCGATGGGTGGAGGAGGTGGCGGCCGACTACGGCGCCCTGCACGTGGTGCTGGTCAGCGGCAGCAGCCCGCCGATCGGCCCGGCCACCCGGTTCACCCTGGCGGACTACCAGGCGGCGGTGGAGCGGGTGCTCTACCCGGCGATCAACCTGGCGCTGGCCGCGCTCGGGCACCTGCGGGCGGCCGGCTGGGGACGGCTGCTGTTCGTGGCCTCCGAGACCGCGGTGCAGCCGATCGCGCCGCTGGTGCTGTCCGGCATGACCCGGGCCGCCATCGTGCGCTTCGCCCAGGGGCTGGCCGCCGACCTGGGGCCGACCGGCATCACCGTCAACGTGCTGGCGCCCGGCACGGTACGCACCCCGCCGATCGAGCGGGCCGCAGCCCGGCTGGCCGACAGCGGAAGCGGCGACAGCGCTATTGAGGCCCGGCTGGCGGCGATCGGCGCGCACAGCGCGCTGGGCCGGCTGGCCCGCCCGGACGAGATCGGCGCGGTGGCGGCGTTCCTGGCCAGCGAGCGGGCCTCGTTCGTCACCGGCGGCGTCCACCTCGTCGACGGCGGCGCCGGCGTGGTCGGGCCCGAGCTCGCCCACCTGACCGGCACCGCCCCCGACACCTTCACCTAGCACCGAAGCCTCCCACCACAGTTCGGCCCCCCGCGAGCATGCCCCGTTGACGAAAGGGAAATCATGACCACCACCGGCCAGTCCTTCACCGAGCAGGACGTCGAGAGCTTCTTCGACCAGACCACCCGCACCTACCTGGACTTCTGGGACAGCTCGGGCGTGCTGCACACCGGCTACTTCCTCGGCGAGGACGACACCGACTACCAGGCCGCGGCGGCCCGCACCTCGGAGGTGGTGGCCGACGAGGCCGGCATCAACGCCTCGTCCTACGTGCTGGACGTGGGTTGCGGCTGCGGGCCGTTCCTGCTGTACCTGGCCGAGCGGTTCGACTGCCGTGGCGAGGGCCTGGACCTGTCCACCGAGCGGATCAACTTCGCCCGCGGGCTGCTGACCGGGGACAAGGCCGGCCTGAACGTCAACTTCACCCACGGCTCGGCGACCGCGATGCCGTATGAGGACAACACCTTCACCCACGTGGTCAGCCAGGACTCGCTGTGCCTGATCCCGGACAAGCCGAAGACCCACTCCGAGGTGTTCCGGGTGCTGCAGCCGGGCGGCGTGTTCGCCTTCTCCGACTTCCTGCAGCCCAAGACCGACATCAGCGAGCGGGGCCGCAAGCACGTCTATGACCGGGTGCGCTGGAACAACGGGTTCTCCTACCTCGGCTACCAGCAGGCCCTGACCGACGCCGGCTTCGTGGTCACCCACGCCCGCAACCTGGAGCCGCAGATCCGCCAGACCTACCGGGTGATCGGCAAGGCGGCGCGGGAGCGGGCCGAGCAGACCGACGACACCGCGGCCCGGGACTGGATGCTGGGCTTCGCCGAGTCCTGCGACGAGATCGAGCTCGCGATCGACCGGGGCGAGTTCGGCTGGGGCATCTTCGTCGCCCGCAAGCCGGCCTGAGCGCCGGTGCGAGACCCGGGACGAAAGGAACCCATGCACAGCACCGAATCAATGGCCGGAGCGATCACCGAGCCGGCCCCTGTTCAGCCAGCCTCCGCCGGGCGGCTGTTCGTCGAGGCCTACCAGCGGGACGGGCAGGACGCCTCCCTTGAGCTCGACTACACCGTCACGGCTTCGCTGGGCAGCACCCGGCGCAAGCCGCGCCGCCCGACCCGGTACCTGTTCAAGAATGTGGTGTACCTGTCCGAGCAGCAGCGCAAGGCGTACTGGCACGAGAGCGCCGGGCAGCCAGACGACCCGGCGGTGCTGTACGGCCAGGAGCGTCGGGAGCTGGCCAACCACTTCCACGCCTCGCCCATCCCGGAACTCGAGTCCACCACCGCGTGGGTGCAGCTGCCGCCGGGACTGGCCGAGGACCCGGTGGCGTTCGAGTCCTTCCTCAACGCCCGGTTGGTGATGCGGCTGGGCACCGCGGAGAACCACACGCTGCTCTCTGGTGCGGGCGGCCTGCTGAACATGCCGCAGATCGGCCGGCTGACCGCTGCGGCACCGTTCGGCTCCGGCCTGCTGGCGGCCTGCGACGCGGTGGAGCAGATCGGCTGCACCGCCGACGGCATCGTGATGAACCCGCAGGACTACTACCGCTACCTGGAGACCGGCCGGCTGATGCAGACCCTGGACGACAACGGGGTCTTCATCGTCCGGACCCGGCTGGTGCCGCCGGGCAGCGCGCTGGTCGGCGACTTCGGGCACGGCGCGCAGCTCTTCGACGCCGGCCGCACCAGCATCTGCTTCGCCGAGCCGCCGCCGGGCACCTTCGTCGAGCCCGGGGTGGCCATCAAGGCCGAGATCTGGGAACGGGTGGTGCTGAACCTGCCGTTCACCTTCCACCTGGTCACCCTGTAGGCCCCGGCAGGCCCGCGGAGATCACCGTGCCCGACGCCTCCGAAACCAGCACGTCCGGCACGTCCGAGCCGGACGTGCTGGTGGTCGGCGGCGGGGTGGCGGGGCTGTGGTGCGCGTACTTCCTCGCCTCGGCGGGGCGGTCGGTCACGGTGCTGGACCAGGCCGCGATCGGCGACCCGGCGGCGTGCTCGTCGGGCAACACCGGCTTCCTCGGGGCCGGCGGGGTGCCGCTGGCCGGTCCCGGCGCACTGCGGGCGGGGCTGCGCTCGCAGCTGCGTCCGGACGACCGGCTGGCACTGCCGCCCACCCTGGACGCCGGCCGGCTGCGCTGGCTGCGGCAGTTGCGGCGCTCGGGCTCGCCGGAGCGGGTACGGCGCAGCGCCGCCGGCATGCTGGCGTTGAAGCGGCGCAGCTGGCAGCTGATGGCCGAGCTGCCGGTGGCCGGCTTCACCGCCGGCGGCATGCTGCACGCCTACCGGACACAGGCCGGTTTCGACCGGGCCTGTTCGGGGATCGAGCAGCTGGTCGCCGCCGGCGTGCCGATGCGGGCGCTGACCCCGGCGGAGCTGGCGGCGCTGGAACCGGACGTCGAGTTCGCGATCGTCGGTGCGCTGTTCAACCCGGACGCCGGCTTCTTCGACGCCCCGGCCTTCAGCCGCAACCTGGCCGCCGCGCTGGCCGGGCGGGGGGTCGAGATCCGGCCGCACACGGCGGTGACCGGGGTGCGGGTGACGGCCGGCCGGGTGTGCGAGGTGCACACCGGCACCGCCAGCTTCCGGCCCGCCGAGCTGGTGCTGGCGGCCGGCAGCTGGACGCCCCGGCTGGCCGCCCAGCTCGGCCTGGAGCTACCGGTGCAGCCGGTGAAGGGGTACGCCGTCACGGCGCAGGCGCCGGCCGCCGCGCCCCGGCATCCGGTGCTGCTCAGCGAGGGCACCGTGGCGGTCCGGCCGCTGGACGGCGGGCTGCGGTTCGCCGGTGACCTGGCGCTGGCCGGCCCGGACACCTCGATCGACCGGCGCCGGGTGGACCGGATGCTGGCAGAAGTCCGGGCGCACCTGCCGGCGCTGGAGCCGGCCGACCCGCAGGTGTGGGTGGGCCTGCGGCCGTGCACGCCGGACAGCCTGCCGTTGCTGGGCCGGGCGCCGGGCCTGGCGAACGTGACGGTGGCGACCGGGCACGGCCACAACGGCATGTCGCTGGCGCCGGCGGCGGGCGAGCTCGTCGCGCAGTTACTCACGGATCAGGATGTGGCAATGGATGCATTGTTGTTCGAGGTCGGTCGCTTCTCGTCCCGGGGTTCGGCGTGACCGCGGAGGCCGGCACCGCGGCGGGATGGCCGGCCGACCAGCCGGTCGGGGTGATCGGCCTGGAGACGATCTTCACCAAGATCCCGGGCCACATCCGCAATCCGAGCACCTTCGGCTTCCCGGTGATCTACGAGGTGGTGGCCGGTGCCACCGCCGAGCGGGTGGTGACCCAGGCAGACCCGACGCTGATCGAGCCGTTCTGCCAGGCCGCCCGGCAGCTGCAGGCCCGCGGCGCCGGCGCGATCACCACCGGCTGCGGCTTCCTGGTGCTGTTCCAGCAGCAGCTCGCCGACGCGGTGACCGTGCCGCTGTTCGCCTCCAGCCTGGTGCAGCTGCCGATGGTGCACCGGATGCTGACCGCCGGCCAGCACGTGGGCGTGCTGACCGCCAAGCAGGCCTCGCTCACTCCCCGGCACCTGGCCGCCATCGGTGCGGAGTCGGTGCCGATCCGGGTGTCCGGCATGGAGGACCAGCAGGAGTTCCGCGAGGTGATGCTGGAGGGCCGGCGGGCCGAGCTGGACGTCGAGCGGATGCGCGCCGAGGTGCTCACGGTGGCCGGCCGGCTGGCCGGCGACCCGGGGCTCGGGGCGGTGGTGCTCGAGTGCACCGACCTGGTGCCGTTCGCCAGCGACATCCAGCGGTTGATCGGCGTTCCGGTCTTCGACATCGTGACGCTGACCGACATGGTGCACGCCAGCCTCACCCGCCGGCCCTACCGGTAACTTTCCGGGACTTGTCAGCCGGAGCGCTTCTCCTCCGCGCGCAGCCGGGACAGCGGCAGCACCAGCCACAGGCTGACGAACAGCACGGCCAGCACCGCGGTGACCACGGCGGCGAAGCCGCGTCCCACCACGTAGTCCAGGATCAGCAGGACGCCGCTGAGCACGGCCAGCAGCAGGAAGCTGGTGCCGCCCAGTGCCAGCGCGTTGGTGATCCGGACCAGCTCGTCCTTGAGCCCGTGCCGGAACACCAGCCGGTGGAAGGCCACCGGTGCCACCAGCAGCGCGATCGACAGCGTGCAGAACAGCAGCGTGATCACGTAGATGGTGCGCTGCACGTCGTCCAGGGTCTGGAACCGCTGCTGGAAGGCGATCGAGAGCATGAAGGCGAACAGGATCTGCACCCCGGTCTCGGCGACCCGCAGCTCCTGCAGCAACTCGTTGTAGTTGCGGTCCAGCCGGTCGGCCTCGGACTCGTCCCGGCCGTCGTCGGCCTTCTTCGGGTCTGCCACGTCTGCGGATGTCCCTTCTGTCGGCGGTAGCTCAGCGTTTCACATGATCGGGCCGGTTTTCACATCTACCGATCCCGGGGTAGTGAGTTCCGGTCCCTTCCTGTCGCACTCTAGGTTGAAGCCCATGAGCGCCTGGGTCGGCATCTCCGGCTGGATGTACCCGCCGTGGCGCGGCGACTTCTATCCGCCCGGGCTGCCGCACCGCCTGGAGCTGGCCTATGCCGCCTCCCGGCTGACCTCGATCGAGGTCAACGGGTCGTTCTACTCGCTGCAGCGGCCGTCCGGCTTCTACCGGTGGGCGGCCGAGACGCCGCCGGACTTCCTGTTCTCGGTCAAGGGCGGCCGGTTCATCACCCACATGAAGAAGCTGCGCGACGTCGACACCCCGCTGGCCAACTTCTTCGGCTCCGGGGTGCTGGCCCTGCAGGACAAGCTCGGCCCGCTGCTGTGGCAGCTGCCGCCGACGCTGGGCTTCGACGCCGACCGGCTGACCGAGTTCTTCACCGGGCTGCCGGCCTCCACCGGCGAGGCGGCCTACCTGGCCCGCCGGCACGACGAGCGGCTGGCCGGCCGGGCCTGGACCGGGGTGCTCGCCGACCGGCCGCTGCGGCACGCCGTGGAGGTGCGGCACGACAGCTACCGCACGCCGGCCTTTCCCGAGCTGTTGCGCCAGCTCGGCGTCGGGCTGGTGGTGGCCGACACCGCTGGCCGCTGGCCGCAGCTGTTCGACGTCACCGCCGACTTCGTCTACGTCCGGCTGCACGGTGCGCAGGAGCTCTACGCCAGCGGCTACGACGACACCGAGCTCGCCGGCTGGGCCGACCGGATCGCCGGCTGGACGAGCCGGGGCCTGGACGTGTTCGTGTACTTCGACAACGACATCAAGGTGCGGGCCCCCTACGACGCCCAGGCGCTGCAGCACCAGCTGGCGGCCCGGGGCGTGATGGAGCTGCCCCGGCGGCCGGAGGTGACTGCCGGCCGGCCGGCCCGGGCCCGGACCGCTCCTGCCCGGACGCCGACCCGGCCGAACCCCTGGGCGGCCCGGGGCTAGCTGACCGGGTTGGTCCGCAGCGAACCGGGCTCGTCGGTGTGCCGCAGCTGGATCGAGCCGTACCGGGTGCGCACCTCGTAGGCGCGCTGGTTGCGGGTGGCGGGCCCGGCCAGCACCTGCCCGTCGCTGACCCGGAACTTGCTGAAGTGCCACGGGCAGGTGATGCAGCCGTCGGCGAGCTCGCCCTCGTGCAGCGGGCCGCCCCGGTGGGTGCACCGGTCGGCGATGGCGTAGAGCTGGCCACCGGTGCGCACCAGCAGCACCGGCAGCTTGCCGTCGTAGACCAGGGTGGGCTGGTCGTCGGCCAGCTCGTCCTCGCGCAGCACGTCGACCCATTCCTCGTTCGCGTGGTCGAAGGCGGTGGTGTCCACGCCGACCCCGCGGGCGTAGCTGAGGTGCCCGCCCAGCCAGCCGGTCACGCCCAGGGTGACCGCGCCCGCCGCGGCCAGCGCCGCGCCCACGCCCTGGCGTTGCCGGCGCCGGGCGAACCAGCTGCCGGCGTAGAGCCCCAGGGCCAGCTGGTTGCCGAGCGCGTGCACCAGGCCGACCCGGCGTTCGGCGAGCGTGGTGTCCACCCAGTCGTTGACGCCGGTCAGGGCGGCCGGGATCGCCGCGGCGATGCCGAGCCCGACCAGCTTGGTGGCCGCCGCCTGTCCCTGCTTGCCACCGGCCAGGTCCAGGTAGCTGGCCCCGATCCAGGAGCCGAGCGGTACCACCACCAGCACCGGGTGCAGCGGATGCCCGGCGGCGGTGCCGCTCAGCGTGTTGCGCAGCCCCGTCGAGGCGTACAGCGGCTTGCTCACCAGCGTGGCCAGCCGGTCGGCGACCGGGTCCAGCGCGGTGCTTCGCTCCACCCGGCCGATCAGGGAGTCCAGGGTGCGGTTGATTCGCCAGCTCAGCATGTCGGGCCTTACCCGGGCGGGCAGCGCGCGTGCCACAGTCCCGTGTGCTCGAAGGACGCTGGGGTTCAGCTGAGCCGACAGTAGCGTGGCCCCGCCGCGCCGCGCATGCCCGGGCGAAGGCGTCCGAGCGGGGCTGGCTATGAGGCCGGCCACAATTGCAAGCGCCCTGCTTGCAATTGCTAGCACTTGCGGAGCAGGCTGGACTGCGTGAACGTGGACGGGCTCAAGGAGACGGCGGCCAAGGCGCCGCTGATCGGAGTGGGCACCATCGGTGACCTCATCCGCGAGCAACGCCAGCAGGCCCAGGTGTCGCTGCGCCAGCTCGCCAAGCTGGCCGGGGTCTCCAATCCCTACCTGTCCCAGGTGGAGCGGGGGCTGCGCCGGCCGAGTGCCGAGATCCTGCAGCAGATCGCCAAGGGGCTGCGGATCTCGGCGGAGCAGCTCTACGTCCGGGCCGGCATCCTGGAGGACCGGCCCGCCGGCTCCGAGCTGGTGCCGGCCATCCGTTCCGACCCGGCGCTGACCGAGCGCCAGAAGAACGTGCTCGTCGAGATCTACGAGACCTTCCGCCGTGAGAACAGTGCTGCCGGCCTCGACCCGACGCCGGTGGCAGCACGGCCGAACGCCGCCGATGCGGCATCTGAGAAGGAGTAATCGCATGTCCATCGCCACGGATATCCGTGCCTATGCAGACCTCGCCCTGGAGCAGGGCCGGGCGGCCCTCAACCAGGCCGGAACCGCCGCCGGCACCGCCAACAAGCGGCTGGCCGCCGACGCCGGCAAGCAGGTGCGAGTCGTGCTGGGAGCGGCCGACCTGCTCGCCGAGACCGTCGGCAAGCAGGTGGAGGCCCTCGGCAAGCAGGCCGAGCACCTCGGCCGGCGGATGGAGTCGCTGCCGGAACTGTCGGCCGCTGCCGCCGGCAACCTCGCCAAGGCGCAGGAGAGCGGCAAGGCGCTGCTCGACCGGGCCCAGGACGACGCGCTGGCCCGCCTTGGCGAGCTGCGCGAGCGCCTGGACGCGGGCCTTGAAACCGTGCGGTCGCTGCCGAGCCTGCCGGTGATCGCCGCCGGCACCACCAGCGGCTACCTCGACACCGCTCGGCAGGCCTACGGCAGGCTGACCGCCCGCGGCGGGGCCCGGCTGGCCGACCTGCGCAACGACCCCCGGGTCGGCAAGCTGCTCGGCGAGCTGGACGCGGCCTCGGCCGCCCTGGCCACCCGGATCGCCCCGGTCCTGGGCGCGGTGCGCTCGGAGGTGGTTTCCGATCTCGACTCGGCCGCCGAGAAGATCGAGAACATCGACCTCGGGGAGAACGCCGCCGCGCCGGCCACCCGCAAGGCGGCGGAGACCAAGGCGTCGCCGGCCAAGGCCAGCACCCCGGCCAAGTCCGGTAGCACCAAGTCCGGCACCACTCGCAGGACCGCGGCCAAGAAGGACTAGTCCTCGGCGTTCCTGCGCTCCAAGCTGCTGAGCCCCGGCCCCTGAAATCGTTTCGGGCCGGGGCACAGCTCTTTTCGGTGGATTAGGCTGGTGATCGTGCAGACCATCGACAACATCGAGAACGGCCTGCTCCTGGTGGTGTTACTGGGAGTGCTGGCCCTGCAGCTCTGGGCGTTGGTGGACTGCATCACGCGCAAGGCACCGGCGTTCCCGGCCGCCGGCAAGCTCACCAAGCCGACCTGGATCCTGCTGACCGCGGTCGCCGTCGCGCCGGTGGCCTTCCTGCAGGACGTGCTGAACCTGCTCTCCTACATCGGCATCATCGTCAGCTGCGTGTACCTGGCCGACGTCCGGCCGGCGGTCCGCGAGATCAGCGGCCCGTCCCGCTGGTAGCCGTCCCGGCAGTCGACCGGCCGTCCCGGCAGCTCGATCGGGCGCCTCAGGCGGCCAGCCGGACCGGGGACGGCGGGGAGTTGGTGGCGGTGCGGTGCTCGGGGTGCTCGGCCAGCCAGTCCCGGGCGATCAGCGTCAGCTCCCGGTCCCGGCCGTCCAGCAGCATCGCGATCATCTGCGCGTCGCCGCGCAGTGACCACAGCGGGTGACCGAAGCTGGCCGGGTTGTTCTTCTCGATCAGCCAGTGGCTCGGCCAGGCGACGCCGTAGCCGAGCACCGGCAGCGCGGCGAGCAGCCGGCGGCGGCCGGTCAGCAGGCCGAACAGCGCCAGCGCCAGGCCTGAGAGCGTGCCCACAGCATGCAGCCTGCGGGTCAGCGGCTGGGAATGCATAGCGACGTAGTACGGAAAGAACTCCTGGTAGCTGCCGAACATGCTCGGTACCTCCCTCGCCGACGTGCTCTTCGGGACCGGACTCAGCTGCCATTGTGGCAAAGCCGAGCAACGTCGGAGAACCCCGTGTGCGGCAGCACGTTCCCGAGCGGCCGGAACGGGCCGGCACGGTAATCTGGGCCGATGACCGAGCATCCGGACGAAGACCGCATCGAGGCCCGCGCGAACCTGGAGCCCGAGGAGCTGGCGGCCGGCAGCGACGATCCGCACCGGCAGGCCGAGGTCATCCTGGAAGACTCCGACACCCGGGTGGCCGCACCCGAGCAAACCAGGCACGACTCGTCCCAGACCCCGGATCGCCATGACCAGGTTCCGGAGTCGGCGGACCTGCCAGCGGACTGACCTCCTCCGGCAGCGGACTGACCTCCTCCGGCAGCGGACTGACATCCTCCGGCGCGGCAGGCCGGAAACCTGGCCGGTAGCCGACTGCCGTGACCCGGCTGCACCACACACCCGCCGTCGGCCGCGGCTGCCGGGGGTGGCAGATCCGGCAACCGACCCGTTACTGTGACAACAGCTGGAAAGCCAGCGTCTCTACGCTGCCCCTTCCGGCAGCGCCGATGGCGAGCGTCCGGCTGGACACCAGACGCTTCGTAAGGGGCTCCTCCGGTGCATCCAGCTGTCCTTCCCGCTTCCGGCATCTGGCCGTTGCCAGCCGTGGGCCGCACCGTGGTCGGGGGCTTCGAGAGCACCCACCTGCCCGCCTACCGCACCGACCTGGCCGAGGCAACCGGGCACGCCGAGCGATGGCAGGCCGACCTGGACGACCTGCTGGCCGCCGGTGTGCGCTGCCTGCGCTACCCGCTGCGCTGGCCGCGGATCGAACCGGAGCCGGGCCGCTTCGACTGGTCGCGGACCGACCGGGTGCTGGAGCACCTGCGCGCCGCCGGCGCCGTGCCGATCGTCGACCTGGTCCACCACACCAGCTATCCCGACTGGCTGTCCGACGGCTTCCGGGACGAGGGATTCGCACCGGCCCTGGTGCGCTACGCCGAGGCGGTTGCGCGGCGTTACCCCTGGCTGCCGGCGTACACGCTGTTCAACGAGCCGTTCGCCACCCTGCACCTGGCCGGGTGCGAGGGGCTGTGGCCGCCGTACGACCGCGGCATCGCCGGCTTCGTCCGGCTGGCCCGCTCGGTGCTGCCGGCGGTCAGCCGGGCCGCCGGCTGCTGGGCCGAGCTGCTGCCCGAGGCCCGGCACGTGTGGGTCGACACCGCCGAGCACCACACCGGTAACCCGGCCTGCCAGGACTACGCGGAGCTCGCCAACGACCGGCGGTACCTGCTGCTGGACCTGCTGACCGGCCACGACCTGGACCCGGCCCGGCCCTACCTCGCCGAGTTCGTCCGGGCCGGCGGCGGCCCGCTGCTGGAACTGCCGCCGTGCCGGGTCGACCTGCTGGGGCTGGACTACTACTGCCACTCCGAGTGGTTCTACGACGAGGCCGGCGGGCACGCGCCCTCGCCGTACCCGATCGGGTTCGCCGCGCTCGCCGAGCAGTACTCGGCCCGGTACGGCCTGCCGATGATGCTCACCGAGACCAACCTGCGCGGCCAGCCCTCCGACCGCGTCTCGTGGCTGCGCTACATGCTCGAGCAGTACGACCTCGCGCTGGAGCGGGGCGTGCCGCTGCACGGCTTCTGCTGGTTCCCCCAGGTCGACTCCTGCGACTGGGACTCGCTGCTGGCCCGCAGCGCCGGCCGGGTGGACCCGGTCGGGGTGCTGGGCATCGACCCGGCGACCGGGGGCCGCGAGTGGACCGGCTTCACCGACGCGTGGCAGCAGGTGGTGCGGGGCGCCGGTGCCGGGGACCTGCCGGCGTACCGGTTCCAGCCGCCGTGCGATGCCCAGCTGGCCGGCCTGACCGCCCGCCTCGACCACTGGCCGTGGGAGGACCCTCCGGCGGAGCAGGTCGCCGCCGCCGTCGCCGTTCCGTTGCCCATCGACCAGGAGTTCGTGATGAACGACCTTTGTTCCCAGCCGGATCTGGTAGTGCTCTCTCACCTTCGCTGGCCCTGGGTGTGGCAGCGCCCGCAGCACCTGGTGTCCCGCTTCGCCCGGCAGCGGGCGGCGGCCGGTGCCCGCACCTGGTTCGTCGAGGAACCGGTCGCGGCCGGGGTCGACGCGCCCCGGATCGCCGCCGAGGAGCGGGACGGGCTGACCCGGGTGCGGCTGGAGGTCCCGGGCCAGAGCGATCCCACCGGCTCGGTCAGCTTCGCCGACCCGCGCGCCGCGTGCTATCCCGCCCTGCTGGCACAGTTCCTGGCCGAGCACGGCTGCCGGCCGGAACCGGATCTGTGGCTCTACACCCCGATGGCCTACGACATCGCCCGGCAGCTGCACGGTGGCCGGCTGGTCTATGACGTGATGGACGACCTGGCCGCCTTCCGCAACGCCCCCGAGGGCCTCCGGCTCCGGCAGCGGCAACTGCTGCACGCGGCCGACGTCGTCTTCACCGGCGGCCGCTCGCTGCACCGCGCCACCCTCAGCCAGCGCCGGCACGCCGTGCACCTGTTCCCCAGCGGCGTGGAGAGCCGGCACTACGCGGCCTCCCGGTCGTTACGCGTCCCGCGCCAGCGCAAGGTGGCAGGCTACGTCGGGGTGATCGACGAGCGGATCGACCTCGAGCTGGTCGCGAGCCTGGCCGCCGGCCTGCCGGACTGGACGGTGCGGCTGGTCGGCCCGGTGGCGAAGATCGATCCGTCCGACCTGCCGCAGGCGGCCAACCTCGACTACCTGGGCATGGTGGGCTATCCGGAACTGCCGCGGGTGATGGCGGGTTTCGACGTGGCGCTGATGCCCTTCGCCCGCAACGAGGCGACCCGGGCGATCAGCCCCACCAAGACCCTGGAGTACCTGGCCGCCGGCCTGCCGGTGGTGTCCACCCGGGTGCCCGACGTGGTGGCCGACTATTCCGGCGTGGTGTGCCTGGCCGACGACGGGCCGGCGTTCGCGGCGGCCTGCCGCGAGGTGGTGACCCATTCGGTGGCCGACCGGGATCGGCGGGTCCAGCCGATCCAGGCCCGGCAGGAATGGGACTGCATCGCCTCGGCGATGGCCGGCCTGCTCGACCGGCACACCCGGACGGTGGAGGTGGTGGTCGAGGTGGCCGAGGTGTACGTCGAGACGACCGGCCAGGAGGAGGTGCCGGCATGAGCGCGGCGGTCAGCGCCCTCACCCGGGACCTGGAATTCGCCCACCGGCAGGCGGTCACCGCGGCCGGGCACGGCCTGCAGGACGCCGCGCTCGGAGCGGCCCGGCTCACCGGGGCCGGCGTGCCGGTGCTCGCCGAGGCGGCGGTGTCGTCGGCGACGCCGTTCCTGCGCGCACCGCTGCTGAGCCGGATCTTCAATGCGCTTCGGATGCATCCGGTGCAGGGCGACGCGGCCGGCCGGTGCGCCACCTGCAACGTGCCGGCGCCGTGCCCCACCGCGCGGGAGCTGAACCCGTGACCGGGACCGCCGGCGAGCTGCGGGCCGCCGACCTGGTGGTGGTGGGATCGGGGTTCTTCGGGCTGACGGTCGCCGAGCGGGTGGCCGAGCAGTTCGACCGGCGGGTGGTGGTGCTCGAGATCCGCGATCACCTCGGTGGCAACGCCTATTCCGAGATCGAGCCGCGGACCGGCATCGAGGTGCACCGGTACGGCGCGCACCTGTTCCACACCTCCAACGAGCGGGTGTGGAACTACGTCAACCGCTTCACCGGCTTCACCGGCTACCAGCACCGGGTCTTCACCGTGAGCAAGGGCCGGGTGTACCCGATGCCGATCAACCTCGCCACCATCTGTGAGTACTTCGGCGCGCACTTCAGCCCGTCCGAGGCGCGCGAGCTGATCCGCCAGCAGGCCGCCGAGGTGTCTGGTTCCGAGCCGGACAACCTGGAACGCAAGGCGATCGCCTCGATCGGGCGGCCGCTGTACGAGGCGTTCGTGCGCGGATACACCGAGAAACAATGGCAGACCGACCCGCGCGAGCTGCCTGCCGACGTGATCAGCCGGCTGCCGGTGCGCTACACCTTCGACAACCGCTACTTCGACGACACCTATGAAGGACTGCCGACCGAGGGCTACACCCCGTGGTTGCGGCGGATGGCCGACCACCGCAACATCAGCGTGCTGCTCGGTACCGACTTCTTCGACGTCCGCGACCGGATCCCGGCCGGCGTGCCGGTCGTCTACACCGGCCCGCTGGACCGGTATTTCGGTTATGCCGAAGGCGAACTGGGCTGGCGCACGCTGGACTTCGAGCAGGAGGTGCTCGACGTCGGCGACTTCCAGGGCACGCCGGTGATGAACTACGCCGACTCCGACGTGCCGTGGACCCGGATTCACGAGTTCCGGCACTTCCACCCCGAACGGAGCGGATATCCCGCCGACAGCACGGTCATCGTCCGGGAGTTCTCCCGGCAGGCCGGCCGGGACGACGAACCGTACTACCCGGTGAACACCGAGCGGGACCGGGAGATGCTGGCCCGGTACCGGGCCCGGGCGGCGGCCGAGCCCGACGTGTACTTCGGCGGCCGGCTCGGCACTTACAAGTACCTCGACATGCACATGGCGATCGCGTCCGCGCTGCGGCTGGTGGACAACGAGCTGGCCGGCCGTTTCCGTTGACTCCAGAAAGAGAAGCCATGACCCCGACGGCAGGCCTGGGAACGGCGTTCGTGCCGGAGCCGGCGGTGGACCAGGGCGATCCGTTCCTGCTTGAGGTGCCGGCCGGGCAGCGGTCGGCCGGGGTGTTCCGGTTCTACGTCTACGTCTCCGCGGCGGGCTTTCCGGTGTACGGGTCCGACGACCTGCTCGACCCGGCCGGCTGGCAGCGGGTCGGGGACAGCTACCCGGGCCTGGGGGTGGACCCGTGGTGCTGGGCGCCGTGCGTGCGCTATCTGCCCGGCCTGCCGCGGCCCTGGGTGATGCTCTACTCCCGGGCCAGGGGCGCCGGCGAGCCCGAGGGCCACCAGCAGCACCGGCTGCGGCGGGCCGACAGCTCCTCGCCGGCCGGCCCGTTCGCCGACTCCGGCGAGGTGCTGACCCCGGACCTGGACTTCGCCATCGACCCGGACGTCTGCGCCGACGCCAGCGGGGTGCGGTGGCTGTACTTCGCGACCGACTTCGTCGACGACGAGCCGTACGGCACCGGCATCGTGCGGGCTCGGATCAGTGCGGACCTGCGGCGCCTGGAGTCTGGGCCGGAGGTGATCGCCCGGCCGCGGGCGCAGTGGCAGCTCTACGACGCGCACCGCTCGATGCCCTGGAAGGACATCCCCGGGGTGCGGTGGGACCGGGCCGAGACGGTGCGCTGGTCGACCATCGAGGGACCGGCGGTGCTCACCTCACCGGGCGGCCGCGAGGTGGTGCTCTACAGCGGCGGCAACTTCGCCGACTTCTACGGCATCGGCGTGATCGCCCGGGAGCCTGGCGGCGGCCAGTGGCTGGACCTCAGCCCGACGCCGGCGGCCAGCCTACTGGGCCCGGACCCGGCGGCCGGCCTGTTCGGCCCGGGACACTGCAGCGTGCTCACCAGCGACGGGCGGCCGTACCTGTGCTACCACTTCCGCAGCTCGCCCGCGGCGGTCAGGCAGTTCTCGGTGGCAGCGCTGCGGTGGGAGCCCGGCACCGACCTGCCCCGGCTGGCGGTGCCGCAACCTCAGCGATCGGACTGAGGCGTCAGGGCGTTCCGCCGTTGCTGATGCCCGATTCCATCACGGTGGGCGGGTAGTCGCCGTACTCGAACGAGCCGATCTGATCGGCCGGCACGGCTGCCGAGGGCCGGCGGTTGATGGACCGCAGGACGGCCGGGTCCGCCTTGGGCGTCCGGTCGGCGGTCAGCAGCCCGTTCTTCTCCTGCAGGGTGTCGGTGAGCTGGGTGTAGCAGAACCCGCTGATGGCGGGGGCGTCCAGCAGCGCGTCCACCAGCGCCCGGTAGCGGGCCAGCAGTTCCTCCGAGCTGCGCGCGACCGAGTAGCCGTGCCAGGACGGGCCGTCGTCGGTGTCGTAGGAGATCCCGCCGAACTCGGTGATCATCAGCGGCAGGCCGTCGGCGGTCATGCCCGGCAGCAGCACCGAGCGGTAGCCCGGCTGGACGTCCTGCAGGGTAGTGCTGACGGCGGCGGTGTTGCCGTAGCGCTGGCTCAGCACCTTGCCGTGCGCGGTGTAGTCGTGCACGGTGAGGACGTCGGTGACGATCTGCTCCCAGCCATCGTTGCCCACCACCAGCCGGGTGGGATCCAGGGCCTTGGTGAGGTGGTAGAGCGCGGTGACGAAGCTGCGCTGCGCCGCCGAGCTGGTCAGCGTCGGCACGCCCCAGCTCTCGTTGATCGGCACCCAGGCGATGATGCAGGGGTGGCTGTAGTCGCGCCGCTGGATCTCCGTCCATTCCTCGGTGATCCGTTCCACCGCCCGGGTGGAGAACTCGTAGGCGGCCGGCATCTCGGCCCAGACCAGCAGGCCCAGCCGGTCACACCAGTACAGGAAGCTCGGGTCGGCGGCTCGCTGGTGCAACCGGACGCCGTTGAAGCCCAGCTCGCGCACCAGCTGCACCTCCCGGCGGGTGGCCTCGGAGTCCGGGACGGCCAGGTGCGACTCGGGCCAGTAGCCCTGGTCGAGGACCAGCCGCAGGAAGTACGGCCGGCCGTTGAGCAGGATCCGGTTGTTCGACGCGGCGATGCTGCGCATCGCGGCGTAGCTGTGCACCCGGTCGACCGGCGTGGGGGTGCCGGCCTCGTCATTGCCGTACAGCTCGATCTCGGCTTCGAACAGGTTGGGGGTCTCGGGCGACCACAGCATCCGCTGCCGTTCCAGGGTCATGTCGGCCTGCGGCAGCCGGACCGCGATGGTGGCCCGACCCCGGGTCACCGACACCGTGCTGTCGGCAAGCTCGGTGTCCTGGCCGGTCAACCGCAGCCGGAGCCGCAACGGCTGCTGGGCCACCTGGTTGAGCCGGACGTCCAGGCGCAGCACCGCGGCTTCGACGTCCGGCGTCCAGCGCAGCTTCTCGATCCGGACGGCAGGCACCGGTTCCAGCCAGACCCGCTGCCAGATGCCGCTGGTGCGCTCGTACCAGATCGCGTGCGGCTCGTCCTGCCAGTCCTGCTTGCCGCGGGGCTGCTCGAGGTCGCGCGGGTCGTCGACGGCACGTACCACCAGCACCTGCTCGGCCGAGTCCAGCAGCGCGTCGGTGATGTCGGCGGAGAAGGGGGTGTGGCCGCCGGTGTGCGAGGCCACCAGCTGGCCGTTCAACCAGACCTCGGCCGAGTAGTCCACCGCACCGAAGTGCAGCAGCAGCCGCTCGCCGGGCTGGTGCGGCGCGGTAAAGGTGCGGCGGTACCACAGCACCCGGTGGTAGCCGGTGTCGCCGATGCCGCTGGCTGCCGACTCCGGCGGGTAGGGCACCGTGATGCTGCGCTCGACCACGCCGGCCGAGGAGTGCCAGGTGCGGTACCAGCACCTGCTCAGCCCGATGTCGGAGTCGTCGTAGGAGAATTGCCACTCTCCGGACAGGTCGAACCAGCGGTCACGGGTCAGCTGGGGCCGCGGGTGCACGCCCGCGGGGAACTCCACTCTCACTGGCCTCAGGGTAATCGGGCCCTCCGGACGGGCAACTCCGGCCCGGCCGTACCCGCAGGCCTGGGACCGGTGCTCAGCCGGAGTCCAGACCTGCCGCGGCGGCCAGGGCCAGCACGGTGTCGATGGTGTCGGCCTCGTCGGCGGTCTTGTCGTCGCGGTAGCGCAGCACCCGGGCGAAGCGCAGCGCGACCTTGCCCGGGTAGCGGGAGGAGCGTTGCACCCCGTCGAAGGCGATCTCGACCACCTGCTCCGGCCGAACCCGGACCACGTAGGAGTCGGTGGGCCCGTCCGCCAGCTCCAGGAACCGCCTGGTCTGGAAGTCCAGGATCGCGTCCGTCATGCCCTTGAAAGTCTTGCCCAGCATGACGAAACCACCGGTTCGCGGATCCCGCGCGCCCAGGTGGATGTTGGACAGGGTGCCCCGGCGCCGGCCCGATCCCCATTCCACGGCGAGCACCACCAGGTCCAGGGTGTGCACCGGCTTGATCTTCAACCAGCCGGCGCCCCGGCGGCCCGCCTCGTACGGTGCGGTCAGCGACTTGGCCACCACGCCCTCCTGGCCGTGCGCCAGGGCGTCGGCGAGGAAGGCCTCGGCCTCGGCCGGATCGGCGGTGACCAGCCGCGGAATCCGGGCGGCCGCCGGCACCAGGCCGGCCAGGACCTCCGCCCGCCGGTCGCCCGGCTCGTCGAGCAGGTCGGTGCCCTCGACCTGCAGGATGTCGAACAGGAAGATCCCCAGCTCGGGTGAGCCGACGGCGGGCGCGGACAGGGTGCCCACCCGGCCCGCGGTCACCTGGAACGGTTGCGGCCGGCCGTCGCCGCGCAGCGCCATCAGCTCCCCGTCGGCGACGAACTCCTCGGCGGCGACGCCGCGCACCGCCGCGGTGATCTCGTCGAAGCGCCCGGTGACGTCCTCCAGGCCTCTGGTGAAGATCCGGACGTCGTCGCCGTTGCGGTGGACCTGCACCCGGATGCCGTCCAGCTTCCATTCGAAGGCGGCCGTCCCCCCGAGCCGCTCCAGGGCGTCGGCGGTGCTGGTCGCGGTCTGGGCGAGCATCGGGCTCACCGGCTGCCCGACCCGCAGCCGGAAGCCGGCCAGCGCCTCGCTGCCGCCGTCCAGCGCCGCGGCGGCCACCGCCGGCAGGCTGGCGCTGAGCATCGCGGCCCGCCGGATCTGCGCGATCGGCAGGTCGGCGGCCCGGGCGACCGCATCCGCCATCACGCCGGCCAGCGCACCCTGGCGCAGGTCACCGGTGAGCAACCGGACCAGGAACCGCTGCTCGGACTCGGTGGCGGCCGCGAACAGCGCCTCCAGCAGCTGCCGCCGGCGGGCCTGCGAGCCGGGACCGGCACAGCCGCCGATCTCGGTCAGGGCGGCTTCCACCGCGGCGACGTCCAGGCTCGGCTGCGGTGCGGGCGGCGGCAGCGAGCGCAGCGAACCCCAGCCGACGCCAATCTGTCGCTGGGTCAACTCTCCGGACAGCCACGAGACCACGGTGACCGCCTCCGCGCCGGAGCTGCCGCGAAGCAGCGCCGCCAGCTTCGCCACCTTCGCACCACGAGCCGGCGTGGCTGCCAGCTCGTCGGAGGTGGCGGTGACCAGGAAGAACTGCATGCCTCCAGCCTGGCAGATGGCCCCGAGCGAGCAGCGCAACCCGGCGGCACCGATGTCCGGAAAGGGCGCAGCTGACCTGCCTCAACCCCTACCACGTACGGTGACCACTCCATTACTGGATTGCGGCTAGGCATGCCCGAGCCACCGGGTGACGATAGGAGCACGACGCGCCTGGTGGGACCCGGCGGCGGTAGCAGATCTAGATGAGTAGTGCGCTACCTGCCGGAGTTCGCCGCGGGTTTCCCGGCTGTTCGCGCCGGCTGTCGGCCTGCCGATCAGCGTTTGTTGTGCTTCTAGAAGAGCATCCAACAGCAGAATGCTGTGCTGCCGAATTTTCCCAGCAGTTTGATTGGGTTTCCTGACCGTCTTCGGCGTTCGAGTCGCCTCTGCTGACGAAATCAAACAAGGGACTCACGTTGTCTCGCTGTCAATTTTCCCCTGATGTTAACGCTGTAAACCAGTGGTTGCATTAACCGAGAAACGGGGTTTAACTTCGTCCTACTCTCTTGGGCTCGGCCCGGAGATCGAGACTTCCGACGGGCCGGCACAGGAAGCGTGCGCCGTTGCGAAGTCGCACATAAGTGAAGCGGGGGGCTTCTCTTGACCAATACCCTTGATGCTGCACGCCCGGCGCGGCTTTCTGACGAAGTGGCCGCGAACGGCGAACCTCTTTCCGCACCTCATGACGTGACGGTCCTGCCGCCGGACCTGGCGGCTTGGTTCACGGTCATCGTGCCGACCCGCAACGAGGAAGGCTCGGTGCGCGCGCTGCTGTCGGGCCTGGCGGAGAGCCTGTCCGGCATTCCGGCCGAGGTTCTGTTCGTCGACGACAGCGCGGACAACACTCCCGAGGAGATCCGGCAGGCGGCTCGCGAGTGCGGCCTGGCGGTGCGGCTGCTGCACCGGCCCGCCGGTGCCCGGCACGGCGGGCTCGGCGGTGCCGTGGTAGCCGGCCTCAAGCACGCCCGGGGCAGCTGGGCGGTGGTGATGGACGGCGATCTGCAGCACCCGCCACAGTTGGCCGCCAAGCTCGTCCAGATCGGCCGGGCGCGCAACCTCGACCTGGTGGCGGGCAGCCGCTACACCGGCTCCGGTGCCTCCGACGGGCTGGCCGGCGGGTACCGCCGGGCGGTGTCGGGCCTGGCCACCCGGTTGGCCAAGGCGGTGTTCCCGCGGCGGCTGTCGCGGTTGTCGGACCCGATGTCGGGGTTCTTCGCGGTGCGGCTGGCAGCTCTGGACATCGACCGGCTGGACCCGATCGGCTTCAAGATCCTGCTGGAGCTGATGATCCGCCAGCCCCGGTTGCAGGTTGCCGAGGTGCCGTTCGTGTTCGGCACCCGGCTCGCCGGGCAGAGCAAGGCCTCGCTGCGCGAGGGCCTGCGGTTTCTCCGGCACCTGCTGCGGTTGCGGTTGCTGGTGCTGCGCATCCAGGTGCGGCGCTCGTCCACCACCTACGCCGGCGGCCGGCTCGGCCGGCTGGTCGCCTTCGGCGCGGTCGGCGGGACCGGCGTGTTCGTCAACACCGCCGCGCTCTGGGTGCTGTCCGAGCACGTGGTGCACCCGCACTACCTGATCGCGGCGGTGCTGGCCACCGAGGTGTCGACCAGCTGGAACTTCGTGCTGACCGAGAAGTTCGTCTTCACCGGCCACAAGCCCGGTACCCGGCTCGGCCGCGCGGTCCGGTTCTTCCTGCTCAACCACCTGGCGCTGTTGCCGCGGTTGCCGTTGCTGGCCCTGCTGGTCGGAGTGTTCGGAGCCCACCTGCTCATCGCCAACGTGCTGACCCTGGTGTTGCTGTTCCTGGTGCGCTTCGTGGTGGCGGACTCGGCCATCTACGCCAAGCCCGACGGCGAGGTGGTAGAGCGGCAGCCGATGCGCATCACGGTCGACCTGACCGGCGTGCAGCGTCCGGCGCCGGGCGAGCAGGCCACCGGGCAGTCCCGGCACCGGCGCGAGGCCCGCCCGGTCAGCGCGAGCAGCCGGTACCTGCCCTACCGCTACGCGATCGACGGCGTGCTCAGCGTCGGCTCCCAGGTGCCGCTGCGCGAGTTGGACTACTTCCGCGCGCAGTGGCTGGGCAACGACGTCGACCTCAGCATCCGGGTGGGCGAGGTCGGCCGCGGCCCGCGCACCCGGGCGCTGATGACCCAGCACGTCTTCCCGGCCGGGGTCAGCTACGCCGAGCACCTCGGCCGGCTGGGTGCCAACTTCCGGGTCGAGATCGGCGAGAAGATCGAGGTCACCTGCTCGCCGGCGCTGGCGCACTCCCCGCACGTGCTCTACACCAACGTCATCGAGGCGCTGCTGCGCTTCATCGCGGTGTCCCGCGGGGTGGTCCTGCTGCACTCGGCCTGCCTGGAGCTCGACGGCCGCGGGCTGCTGCTGTCGGCGCGCACCGACACCGGCAAGACCGGCAGCGTGCTCAAGCTGCTGCGCGAGCACGGCGCCCGGTTCCTGTCCGACGACATGACGATCCTGCATCCGGACGGGCATGCCACCTGCTTCCCCAAGCCGCTGACCATCAGCCACCACACCCTGCGCGCCGTGCAGGCCGGTGACCTGACGCCGGCCGAGTGGCGGCGGCTGAAGGTGCAGAGCCGACTGCACTCCAAGGAGGGCCGCAACTTCGGCATGGTGCTGGCCGGGCTCAACATCCCGATCATGGGCATCAACTCCCTCACCCAGCGGATCGTGCCGCCGCCGAAGTACCAGGTCGACCGGCTGGTGGACTGCCGCATCGTGCGCACCGTCGAGGTCGACAACCTGTTCGTGATCGAGCGCGGCGAGCCGGTGCTGGCCGACATCCCGTTCGACGAGGCCATCCAGACGCTGGTGGACAACACCGACGACGCCTACGGCTTCCCGCCGTTCCGGCAGATGGCGCCCTCGATCGTGATCGGCGAGGACGACTACGCCGAGCTGCGGCGCAAGGAGCGCGAGATCCTGGTGCGGGCGATGCGCAGCATCCGGGTACGCCGGCTCGGTTCGAACACCTTCTCCTGGGCCGAGGACATCGCCGCGTTGCTGCGGAGCTCCGGTGCTCCCGCGGCAGCGCAACAACCGGCCGGGATCGCCGAGCCGCCGGTCAGCGGACCGACCGTGCTGCCGGCCCCGGCATGACCAGCGATACCGAACCGGCCTCGGTACTGGTCCCCGCTCCCCAGCGGTTCTACGGGGCAGCGATCTGGGACGAGCCACCCGCCGGCCCCGACAGCCAGGCTGACCGGCCCGATCCTCGCTGGCGCCGGCTGGCCACCGGCCACCGGTTGCGCACCGCGCTGCCGGTGGCGCTGGTGCTCGCCCTGGCCACCTTCCTGCGGTTCTGGCAGCTCGACCGGGTCGGCTTCAACAGCGACGAGGCGGTCTACAGCGGCACCGCCGCATCACTGGCCGGCAACGACACGCTGCGCTCGATGTTCCCGGTGTTCCGGGCACATCCGCTGTTCCTGCAGATCCTGCTGTCGTGGGGAATGCACGGTGAGCTCAGCGACTGGTCGGCGCGCGCGGTCACCGCACTGATCGGGGTGGCCGCGGTGCTGGCCACCTATGCCCTGGGCCGGCGCCTGTACGACCACCGGGTGGGCTTGCTGGCGGCCCTGATCCTGGCCGTGATGCCCTACCACGTGGTGGTCAGTCGGCAGGTGCTGCTGGACGGCCTGATGACGCTGTGCGCCACCCTGGTGCTGTACTGCGTCGCCCGCTACGTCGAGTCGGCAGCGCTGCCCTGGATGCTGGCCAGCTGTGCCCTGATGGGCGCGACGGTGCTGGCCAAGGAGACCTCCATCGTGCTGGTCGGCGGCCTGTACGCGTTCTTCGCCCTCACCCCCGCGGTCCGGCTGCGGATGCGGCATGTCGGCGCCGGCGGGCTGGTGATGCTGGTGGTGATCGCGGCGTTCCCGTTGGCGCTGTCGCTGTCGGGACGGGCCAGCTCCGGCCAGCACTACCTGCTGTGGCAGCTGTTCCGCCGTTCCAACCACGGCCGGTTGTTCTACGCGCAGGTGCTGCCGGCGGTGATCGGCCCGCTGGTGCTGGTGCTGGCCGTGCTGGGCCTGGTGCTGCTCCGCGGGCACAACACCTGGCGGGAGCGGCTGCTGCTCACCTGGCTGGCGGCGCCGGTGGCGTTCTTCTCGCTGTGGCCGGTCAAGGGGTTCCAGTACCTGCTGCCGGTCGCACCGGTGCTCGCCGTGCTGGCCGCCCGCACCCTGGCCCGGGTCAGCACCCTGGCGGCACTGCAGGAGCGGGGCCGCGCGCTCGCCGCCGGCGCCGGCTACGCCGTTCCCCTCGTGGTGGTGCTCAGCCTGCTGGTGCCGACCTGGTCGCGGATCGAGCCGTCCACCAGCCGCACCTACCTGGCCGGCACCGGCGGCCTGCCCGGCGGCCGGGAGGCCGGCCGGTGGCTCGAGGCCAACGTGCCGGCCACCGCGCAATTGCTGGCGATCGGTCCGTCGATGGCCAATGTCCTGGAATTCTATGGGCAGCGGCGGGTCTACGCGCTGTCGGTCAGCCCGGATCCGGCCAACCGCAACCCGTCCTACCAACCGGTGCCAAACCCGGACCTGTCGCTGCGCCAGGCGCGTTTCCAGTACCTGGTCTGGGATTCCTACACCGCGTCCCGGTCGCCGTCGTTCGGTGCGAAGCTGACTGCGCTGGTCAGCAAGTACCACGGCGTGGCGGTGTTCACCGCCACCGTCCAGGTCGGCGCGAAGTCGGGCCAGCCCGTCGACGCGCCGGTCGTGGTGATCTACCGGGTGCGTCCGACATGAGACGCCGGCTGCTGGCGGGCGCGATCGCGGCGGCGCTGTCCTTCGGCTGGACTGCCTGGACGGGGCTGCCGGCGGCGACCGCGGCGCCGGCCGGCGCGCTGCCCACCACCCCGATCGAGCATTTCGTCTACCTGCTGCAGGGCGACCGGTCCTTCGACAACTACTTCGGCACCTATCCCGGGGCGGACGGAATTCCGCCCGGCACCTGCCAGAAGCGCGTCGTCACCGGTACCGATTCCGGCTGCGTCAAGCCGTTCCCGTTGCACGGCAAGACCGTGCAGGCGCTGGGCGCGGGCACCGTGGAGCTGGACAACCAGTACGACGAGGGCCGGATGGACGGGTTCGTCGCGGCCTACCAGAACCAGGGCCGGGACGGCAGCGCGGTGATGGGCTACTACGACCAGCGCGACCTGCCGACCTACTGGGGACTGGCCAACCGCTACGTGCTGTTCGACCGCTTCTTCTCCGCCACCCGTTCCGGCGAGCGGGTCAACCGGTCCTACTGGGTGTCGGGCAGCGCGCCGCCGACCGGCAGCCCGGCCGCGGTGGCGGCCGACTACGCCAAGCACCTGACGATCTTCGACCGGCTGCAGGCCGCCGGGGTCGACTGGAAGTTCTACGTGCAGGGCTATGACCCCCGTCAGACCTACCGGACGGCGTCGCGGACCACCCCCACCACCCAGCCGGTCCGGGTGCCGTTGCTGAACTACCCGCGTTTCCTTGACGATCCGGCCCTGAGCTCGCACATCGTGGACCTGTCGCAGTACTACCGCGACCTCGACAGCGGGCAGCTGCCGGCGGTGTCCTACATCGCCAGCAACGGTCCCAGCGAGCGCTCGGCGCGCTCGATCGACAGCGGCCAGCAACTGGTCACCAACCTGGTCGGCTCCCTGATGGTCAGCAGCTCCTGGAAGTCCTCGGCGTTCCTGCTCTCCTACGACGGCTCCGGCGGCTGGTTCGACCACGTCAAGCCACCCCAGGTCGACTCGCAGGGCTACGGCATGCGGGTGCCGGCGCTGCTGGTCAGCCCGTACGCCCGGCCGGGTTCGGTCAACTCCACCGTGCTGGACTACACCAGCGCGCTGGCCTTCATCGAGGACAACTGGAAGCTCGCGCCGCTGGCCTCCCGGGACGCCGCGGCCACCCCGATCACGGCGGCCTTCGACTTCGGCTCCGCGCCGCGGCCGGCCGACGTCCGGTTTACCGAACCGCTGGTGGCACCGGCGTCGAGTGCCTCAGTGGCGCTGGTGTTCTGGTGCTATGGGGCGGTGCTGTGCCTGGTGGCCGGTCTGGTGGGCTATGCCGTGGTGTCCAGCAGGCGCCGGGCGACCGGGTGGAGACCCGGCCCGCCGTCCGCTCCGGGCCGGACTGTCCGAGCGCTACCGGTGCGGGTGAAGCCATGACCGCCGGTCGCGGCTGGCGGATAGCGGCCCTGGCCGGGACCGCGGTGACCGCGCTGCTCGCCACCTCGGTGCCGTACGGCGCACCGGCGCTGGCCGGCGCGCGGTCGATGCACCCTGCCGACCTCGGCGCCGGCCCGGTGACCGCGCTGCTGGTCGACGACCCGGTCAGCCCGTCGCTGTCCGACGCGCCGCAGGCCTTCGACCCGCCGGCGGCCTCCGATCCGCCACCCTCCTCCGACCCGCCGGCCTCGTCGGACCCACCGGTCAGCTCCGACCCGCCGGTCACGTCCGATCCACCGGTGAGTTCCGACCCGCCGGGAACGAGTGAGCCGCCGGTGACCAGCGATCCGCCGGTGTCGAGCGAGCCACCCGTCTCGACCCCGCCGGTGACCGACCCGCCGAGTCCGTCGCTTCCCGGCGGCTCGCCACCACCGCCGGACGCGAGCTCACCGGCGTCGGGTCCGTCCGGGCACGGCTCCGGCGGCGCCACCGGCGGCACCAGGACCCCGCGGGTAAAGACGCCAGTCACGAAGCCCGCCCGGCCGCATCCGCACAAGACGCTGCGGCCGGCTGCAGCCGTGCCGGGCGCCCACCACCCGCATCCGCACCGCAAGCCGTGGCCGATCACCATGACGATCAAGACCGTTCCGGTGCTGAGCGGCGTGCGCTTCACCGTGGACGGCCACCCGCTGGTGACCGGTGCCGACGGCATGGTCACCTACACTGCCGAGCACGACTTCGCCGGGCACCGGCTGTCGTTGCTGAACAGCTCGCTCGACTCCGCGTCCCAGCGGTTCCGGTTCAGCCGGTGGGCCGGGCAGCGGGATCCCAACCAGGCCTTCTCCCGCACGGTGTCCGGGTTGCCGATGCGCTCGAACTACGTGGTGACCGCGGCGTTCACCGTGCAGCGGCAGGTGATCGCGAGGTTGGTGCGGCAGGACGGCACCGCGCTGGACCCGGCCGTGGTCAGCCGGGTCACGGCGCGCAGCGTGACCGGCGCGATCGTGGACCTGGCACCGGGCACGCCGGCCTGGCTGGACAGCGAGCAGCCGTCCTTCCACCACGGCAGGCTGACCGCGGAGCCGGTGTCGTACTCGCTGCAGAGCGTGGTGGTCCGCGGCACCAATGTGGTGGACTCCGGGCGGCAGAGCTTCTCACCGGCCACCACCACCAGCCCGGTCTTCACCACCCAGTTCCACGACCTGACCATCACCGGCCACGACGCGCTGTTCGCCTCCCCGCTGGGCACCAGCGCCACGGTGACCTATCCCGACGGCAGCAAGGTAACCGTCCGGATGGACGCCAAGCACACCGTGACGCTGCCCAACCTGCCGCGCGGCAACTACCAGGTCACCATCTCGGCCGGCAGGTCCATCGTGGGCACCCAGCAGTTCGGCCTGTCCAAGGACAAGACCGCGGACCTGGTCGTGATCACCATGCAGGACCTGGCCTTGCTGCTGGGGCTGCTGCTGATCGTCGCCGTCACGCTGGTGGTGGTCGGTCGCCAGTACTGGCGCCGGTGGCTGGCCCGGCCCGGTCCCGGCTCCGGCGACGTTTTCCTGCCGCCCCGGGCGAAGATCCTGACATGATCCGCGCTGTCGCCAGGACGGCGCTCAGCGCCGTGCTGGTGATCGCGACCTCGCTCGGCACGGCAGCCGGCGCCGCGCCGGAACGGGCGGTCGGCACCGTTGCGGCCGGCCCGGCCGCCACCAGCACCGCACCGGCCAGCCCACCGGGCCCGCCGCTGTTCGCCTACTACTACCAGTGGTTCGTGCCCAATTCCTGGAACCGGGCCAAGGTCGACCTGCCCGAGCTCGGCGCCTACTCCAGCGACGACCCGTGGGTGATGCGCCAGCACATCCAGCAGGCCAAGGCGGCCGGCATCACCGGCTTCATCGTGAGCTGGAAGGACACCCCGACCAACACCCGGCGGCTGCACGCGCTGGCGACGGTGGCGGCCGAGGAGAAGTTCTCGCTGTCGATGATCTACCAGGGCCTGGACTTCGACCGCAAGCCGCTGCCGGCCGCCCGGGTGGCGGCGGATTTCGTCACCTTCGCCAAGCAGTTCGCCGGCAATCCGGTGTTCGCCAGGATGGGCGGCAAGCCGCTGACCATCTTCAGCGGGACCTGGGCGTACTCCGCTGCCGACGTAGCCCGGATCACCTCGGGGGTCCGGCCAGGCCTGCTGGTGCTGTCCACCGAGAAGAGCGTCGAGGGCTACCGCAGGCTGGCCGACGTGACCGACGGCGACGCTTACTACTGGTCCTCGGTCAACCCGGCCACCAACGCCAACTACGCCGCGAAGCTCGACGCGATGAGCGCCGCGGTGCACGCCGACGCCAAGTACTGGATCGCACCGTTCGCACCGGGCTTCGACGCCAGGCTGGTCGGCGGGACCAAGAGCGTGCCGCGCAACGACGGCCGGACCCTGCGCGTCGAGTACGGCACGGCGCTGAAGTCGTCCCCGGACGCCCTGGGCCTGATCAGCTGGAACGAGTTCAGCGAGAACACCTACGTGGAGCCGTCGAAGAAGTTCGGGCACCGCTACCTCGACGTGCTGGCCGAGCTGCGGCACACTGCGGCTCCGGTGCCGGCCTCGGCCGAGGACTCCAGCGCCCAGCCGCTGCCGACTGGGCCCGGCCGCCGGTGGCCGACGGTGGCGCTGCTGCTCGGGCTGCCGGCGGTGCTGCTGGCCGGGCTTGCCGTCCTCGGCCACCGGTTGCGGCGCCGGGCCCGGGCGGCGCGGGCCCGGCCGGACCGGCGGATGGCCGGCCCCACGGCGGCAGAACACACCTAGGCCAGCTGCGGAATGCCGCGCACGGCCACCGCGCGGGCGGAGTCAGCTGCCGGCGGGGCCCGGCTGCCGGTGCCTGGCCAGCGTCCGGCGCAGCTCGTCGACGCGCACCGTGGCGGTCAGCTCGCCGGAACCCGACTCGGCCGCCCAGTCGGCCAGGTCGCACAGCGCGGTGACCTCGCGCAGGGTGGTGTGCAGGGCGGCCAGCTCGTCGGCCTGGTCCGTGATCAACCGGTCGAGCCGGCTGATGTGCTCGGCCGGCGACAGCGGGTCGGCTCGCAGCTCGGGGGACTCGGCGCCGTCGTCAGCCAACCCGCGTCCCCCTTGCCTGGTCTTTGCATACCGGTCGACAGACCGCAACCGTAGCTGAGGATAGCGGCGCACCGGTGACCCGGGTCTTACCCCGGCATGAACGACGGGTGTGGCGTTTCTGCTACCAACCGTAACGTAATTCGTTACCCTTCGTGATCAGAGTCGTGAGACCGATGATCCTTCAGACGGAGAGTTCCGATGCACCACCAGCATCTCGCCGGCACCTGCCGGCGAGCCCGCACCCGTTCCCGGCTGGCCAGCTGCTGCACCGCCGTCCTCGCCGCCCTGGTCGGCCTGGCGTTGCTGCCGGCGGTGCCCCGGCCGGCCGGCGCCGCGGTCAGCACCGCCGGCAAGCCACCGGTGTTCGCCTACTACTACCTGTGGTGGAGCGCCAGCCACTGGAAGAGCGCGCTGGGGCCCAACTACCCGACCAGCGCCAGCCCGTTGCCGCTACCGGCGACGCTGGACGCGACCGGCTGCGGCACCAGGACCAGGTACGTGGGCAACACCCTCACCGACGTGCCCGCCCGGATCTACAGCCAGGACGACCCCGGCTTTATCGAGGCCGACGTCCGGCAGGCGGCCGCCGCGGGCCTGAGCGGCTTCGCGGTGAACTGGATCGGCACCGGCAGCGCGAGCCAGACCTACACCAGCAACCCCTACAGCGCGCGGCTGCGGGTGCTGGTCGCCGCGGTGCACAAGGTGAACGCCGCCGGCATCCCGTTCAAGCTGTGGCTGAGCTACAAGGCCTCGGCGAACGTGCTGCCCGCCTCCTACATCAGCAACGACCTCGGCTACTTCGTCCGCAGCTACGGCACGGACCCGGCCTTCGACCGGTCGCGGTCGCCGAAGGTGACGGTGATCTGGCAGGGCAGCCGCAAGTACGCCGCCTCGACGCTGTCGTCGGTCGGCGGCCCGCTGCGCTCGAAGCTGCGCATCCTCGGCGACGAGACCAGCTGGTCCGCCGACCGGGCCCGCTACCTCGATGGCAACGCCTACTACTGGTCCTCGCAGAATCCGTACAGCAACCCGCAGTCCTTCCAGCAGCTGGCAACCCTGGCCAACGCGGTGCGGGCCTCGGGGGCCAATCCGGACCGGACCGCCAAGGTGTGGGTGGCGCCGCTGGCGCCGGGCTACAACAAGCAGCTGGCCGGCGGCTCGGCCTGCGTGCCGCGCAAGGGCGGCCAGACCATCAAGACCCTCTACACCGGAAACCTCGCCACCCGTCCCGACGCGTTCGGGTTGATCAGCTGGAACGAGATCACCGAGGGCTCCTACGTCGACCCGATGACCCGGTACGGCTACCAGGACCTCAACGCGCTGGGTTCGCTGATCAGGTAGGCCCGGCACCCCGCGGACACCGGCTGCGGACGGCCGTCCTGAGCGGCCCGGTCTCGGGCAGACCGGCCCGCGGCGGCCCGGGCCGGTGTAGAATCTGACCCATAGGGCTGGCGAAAACGGGGGCTCCGGCCTGAATCGGCGGAACATTGCCGAGCCCTATGCTGATCGCACGGGGTGATCTTGCAATGGGCGAATCTGTCCGAGTTCTGGTAGTGCAGTCCGGTTCCTTGATGAGGCAGGCGGTCGCGCAGCGGCTGGAAGCCAGCGGGGTGCAGGTGGTCGGCCAGGCCGCCACCAATGCCGAGGCCCTGGTCGAGTACGCCCAGTGCTATCCGGACGTGGTGACCGTCGACGTCCGGCTGGGAGCCGAGTCCGGCCTGGTGCTGATCTCCGACTTGCTGGAGTTCTATCCCGACGCCGTCGTGGTGGTGTACTCCGGCCACGTCGACGCCCGGCTGGCCCGGCAGGCGCTGGCGGCCGGCGCGGCCGGTTACATCTGCCGGGGTGCCAGCCGTGCCGAGCTGCGGGAGGCGCTGTGCCGGGTGGTCTCGGGCAGGCGCCCGGTGCTGGACCCCCGGCTGGTCGAGGTGCGGTCGGAGGCCGTGCCGGACCCGGCCGCCGCGGCCAGCCCGGTACCGCAGCTGACCGCCCGGCAACGCCAGGTGCTGGACCTGGTGGCCGCGGGGACCACGTCGAACAAGGACCTCGCCAAGGAGCTGTTCATCTCGGAGAAGACCGTCAAGAGCCACATCGAGCGGATCACCGCCAGCCTGGACGTCTCGCGGCGGGCCCAGCTGCCGCTGCGGGCGGTGGAGCTGGGGCTGCTGCCGGCGGCCGGCGGGGAGCCCGCCCGGCTGGCGTTCTCCCGCCCGGCGACCGCGATGCTAGGAGGCGTCCCGGACCGGCGGGGCAACACCCGCCATGCCTGGCGCCGCGCCCAGTCGGGCCCGGGATCACCGGCAGGTGCGCGTGTTGCAAACGCAAGAGGGTCGTCTAAGCTCTGAAGTACTGAGCAGTCAGTCGGCCCGCCCTGCCGGACCCGAGTACCACGTGCCGCGCACCGGTGTGCATCCCGCGCGGCTGGGGGTCAGATGACCGACATAGTTGAACGGCCGGCCGGACTCGAGCCGGCCCCCATCCTGGTCCGACCGCAGGCCGCGACACCCAACCCGCGCGGTTCGGTGTTCCTGAACCTGCTCCACACCACCGACCACAAGCTCATCGGCCAGCTCTACCTGGTCACCTCGTTCGCCTTCTTCATGCTGGGTGGCCTGCTGGCCCTGGTGATGCGTGCCGAGCTCGCCCGGCCGGGCATGCAGTTCCTGTCCCCGGAGCAGTACAACCAGCTGTTCACCATGCACGGCACGATCATGCTGCTGCTGTTCGCCACCCCGCTGGTGTTCGCCTTTGCCAACCTGGTGATTCCGCTGCAGATCGGCTCGCCGGACGTGGCCTTCCCGCGGCTGAACGCCTTCTCCTACTGGCTGTTCCTGTTCGGCGGCCTGACGGTGGTCTCCGGAGCGCTCACCCCGCAGGGCGCGGCGGACTTCGGCTGGACGGGCTACACGCCGCTGAGCAGCATGCAGCACTCACCCAGCATCGGGTCCGACCTGTGGATCGTCGGGCTCGCGGTCGGTGGCCTGGGCACCATCCTGGGCGCGGTCAACATGGTCACCACCATCCTGTGCCTGCGGGCGCCGGGCATGACGATGTTCCGGATGCCGATCTTCACCTGGAACATCCTGGCCACCTCGCTGCTGGTGCTGCTGGCCTTCCCGATCCTGACCTCGGCACTGCTGGTGCTGTGGGTGGACCGGCACCTGGGCGCGCAGGTGTTCGAGGCCCAGAACGGCGGGCCGATCCTCTGGCAGCACCTGTTCTGGTTCTTCGGCCACCCCGAGGTCTACATCGTGGCGCTGCCGTTCTTCGGCATCATCACCGAGGTGATCCCGGTGTTCAGCCGCACCCCGCTGTTCGGCTACAAGGGCATGGTGCTGGCCACCCTGGGCATCACCGGCCTGTCGCTGACGGTGTGGGCGCACCACATGTTCGCCACCGGCGTGGTGCTGCTGCCGTTCTTCTCCTTCCTCACCTTCCTGATCGCGGTGCCGACGGGGCTGAAGTTCTTCAACTGGATCGGCACCATGTGGCGCGGCTCGATCACCTTCGACACGCCCATGCTGTGGTCACTGGGGTTCATGGTGACGTTCCTGTTCGGCGGCCTGACCGGGGTCATCCTGGCCTCGCCGCCGCTGGACTTCCACGTGTCGGACACCTACTTCGTGGTGGCGCACTTCCACTACGTGCTGTTCGGCACCATCGTGTTCGCCGCCTTCGCCGGGGTGTACTTCTGGTTTCCCAAGTACACCGGCCGCTACATGGACGAGCGGCTGGGCAAGCTGCACTTCTGGCTGACCTTCCTCGGTTTCCACACCACCTTCCTGATCCAGCACTGGCTGGGCAACAAGGGAATGGCCCGCCGCTACGCCGACTACCTGCCCGGCGACGGCTTCACCACCATGAACACCATCTCCAGCATCGGCGCGTTCGTGCTGGGCGCCTCGATGCTGCCGTTCCTCTACAACGTCTACAAGTCCTACCGGTTCGGCGAGCTGGTGACCCAGGACGACGCCTGGGGGCACGGCAACTCCCTGGAATGGGCGACCTCCTGTCCGCCGCCCCGGCACAACTTCACCGCGATGCCGCGGATCCGCTCCGAGCGGCCCGCCTTCGAGGCGCACTACCCGCATCTCATCGCACGGCTGGACCGGGAGGCGCACGGCACGCTGCGCCACCACGAGACCGTGGCCAAGGCCGGGGTGGCCGCGGTGGGAGCCGAGGGAAACAAGCCGCGCAGCCAACGGGATCCCGATCCAGGCCCCGGCGGCTGACCAGCCGCCGCAGCTGCGAGAAAGGCCGAGGCCCAGCCACCTGGAGTGGCTGGGCCTCGGTCTGGTGCTTGCCGGCTTTTCAGTGCTGGTTGATCGCACCCATCACGACGCCGCCCGCCGGGGCGTCGTCGTCGGGCTGGCCGTCCTCCGACGAATCCGGAGCGGCAGCGGGGTCACGGCTGGCCGAATCCTCCCCTGAGGGGTCCCGGCCATCCTCGGCGGCGGCCTCGGCCTCTTCGACGCCGGGCAGCGGGCCTTCCTGGGCGGCCTCCTCCAGATCGCCGGTGTCCTTGTTCTCACTCATCGTCGCCTCTCCTTCCGCAGCCTGCCGGCGGGTCGGTCGTGGCTTGGCCGCCGCGCTCGCGCCGTTCCAGTCTTGCGCTGCGGGTGGGGGGACGCAAGGCAGGCTCACTGCTCCGGGGAGACGACAATGGCACGATGCGCACTCGCCCGAGCCCGGAGGTGCTCGCCGGCTATGCGCTGTCCGGAGAACGCCTCGAGCCGCTGGCCGGTGGCCAGGGCAGCGCCTGGCGGGCCGGTTCGGTCATCCTGAAGCCGGTGGGCAATCAGGCCGAGGCGGACTGGGTCGCCGAGCTGCTGCCCACCGTGCGGGAGGTCGGCTTCCGGCTGAGCCAGCCGGTCCGGAGCACCAGCGGGGCCCGGACCGTGGCCGGCTGGGCGGCGTGGCGCTGGTTGGCCGGCAGCCATGACTTCACCGGGCGCTGGCCGCAGGTCCTGCACGCCGGCGCGGCCCTGCACCGGGCGCTGGCAGCCGTTGCCGAGCCGGCCTTCCTGGTCGACCGCGACGACCACTGGTCGGTCGCCGAGCGGCTCAGCTGGGCTGGCGAGCTCCCGGCGCACCAGGAGCTGCGACGGCCTGCCGAGCGGCTGGCGGCTTTCCTGCGGCCGACCAGGCGGCCCAGCCAGCTCATCCATGGCGACCTCACCGGCAACGTCCTGTTCGCCGATCCGGCGGCACCGGGCATCATCGACTTCACGCCGTACTGGCGGCCGGCCAGCTTCGGCCTGGCGGTCGTGGTGGCCGACGCGGTGGCCTGGCACGGCGCCGGCCGGCCGCTGCTGGACGCTTTCGGCCGGCACGAGCCGGAAGAAAGCCGGTCGATGCTCGCCCGGGCAGCGTTGTTCCGGCTGCTCACCGCGGACCGGGTCGCGGCGGGCAGCACGGACCCGGCCTGCTACCTGCACAGCAACGCCGAGGCGTACAGCACTGTCTGTACGGTCCTCGGCGTGTGCTGAGCCTGCTGCCCCTCTTGCTACCCCTTCAGACCCGATCGCGAGACGCTCTCGATGACCTGCCGCTGGGCGATCAGGAAGATCAGGATCACCGGCACGCTGGCCACCACGGCGCCGGCCATGATGATCGGGTAGTCGACGGTCGCCGCGTTCTGCAACTTGGCAAGGCCGGACGGCAGGGTCAGGTTGTTCGGGCTGAACAGCACGTACACCGGCCACAGGAAGTCGTTCCAGTTGGTCAGGAACGACAGCACCGCCAGGGTGGACAGCGCCGGCCTGGACAGCGGCAGGATGACCCGGGTGAAGATCCGCCACTGGTTGGCGCCGTCGATGATCGCGGCCTCCTCCAGCTCCCGGGGCAGCGTGGAGAAGAACTGCCGCAGGAAGAACACCCCGAAGGCACCGCCGGCGCTCGGGACGATGATGGCCCACAGCGAGTCCAGCCAGCCCAGCTTGCTGACGATGAGGAAGTTGGGCACCAGGAACACGAACGCCGGCAGGAAGATCGTGGTGATCACGCTGACGAAGATCAGCTTCTTGCCGGGGAAGTCCAGCCTGGCCAGGGCGTAGGCCGCCGCGGCGTCCACCGCGACGATCAGCGCCGAGTTGGCGGCCGCAGCGACCAGGCTGTTGAGGAACCAGCGCAGCACCGGGTTGGCCGAGCCGGAACCGAACAGCACCCGGTAGGCGCCGGTGTCCCAGGGCGTGGGCCACCAGGACAGCGGCAGCCGGGTGGCCGCCTCGTGGGTCTTGAACGAGGTGCTGAGCATCCACACCAGCGGGGCCAGGAAGATCACGGTGAGGATCGCCAGCATCAGCCAGAACAGCACCTGGCCCAGCGGCGAGCGGGAGGCCGGCCGGCCGGACCGGGCCGGCTGCCGCTGCGGACTCGGTTCGTCGGCGGCAGCGGTGGCGCCGCCGGTGGCGAGGCTCGTCATGATTCTTCCTTCTCGCGGAAGAGCCTGAAGTTCAGCAGGCTGATCAGGACCAGGATCAGGGCCAGGATGTAGCTCATCGCCGCGGCGATGCCCTGCCGGTACTGCTGCAGCCCGACCTGGGAGATGTAGTAGATCGCGGTACGGGTGGCGTTGCTGGGCGCTCCCTTGGTCACCAGGAAGGACTGGCCGAACATGTTGGCCGAGGCCAGCAGCGTCAGGGTCAGCACGAACAGCAGCACCGGACGCAGGCCCGGCAGGGTGACGTTGCGGAACTTGTCCCAGGCCGAGGCGCCGTCCACCTCGGCGGCCTCGTACAGCTCCGGCGAGATGTCCTGCAGGCCGGCCAGGTAGATGATGGCGTTGAAGCCCAGCGTCCACCAGACCGTCATGCCGACCAGGCCCACCCATGCCCACGGCACCTGGGTGGTCCACGGCGTGGTGCCGCTGAAGCCGATCTTGCCCAGGTAGAAGTTCAGCAGGCCGATGGTGGGGTCGAGCAGGAAGCGGAACAGCACGCCGACCACCGCCACGCCGAGCACGTAGGGCGTGAAGAAGACGGCCCGGAAGAACGTCCGACCGGGGAATCTCCGGTTCAGCAGCATGGCGATCCCCAGCGGGATGGTGACCAGCAGCGGCACGCTGAACACCGTGAAGATCGCCGTGGCCCGGATGCTGCGCCAGAAGTCCGCGCCGTCGCGCGAGCCCGACTTGAACAGGTCGGTGTAGTTGCTCAGGCCCACCCAGGGCTGGTGGGGCAACAGGTAGTCGTAGTCGTGCAGGCTGATCCAGATCCCGTAGATGGCGGGGATCAGGATGAACCCGACGAACAGCACGCCGTACGGGGCGAGGAAGAGGTACGGCGTCGCCCAGTTGTTGCGCCGTACCCTCCGGCCGGTGGCTCTGGCCGGCGCTCCCTCCAGTGTGCTGCGCTCACTGGTGGTCGTCATGCCTCAGCCGTACTTCTTCTTGTTCTGCGCGAGGATCTGCGACGCCTTGTTGGCGGCACCGCGCAGCGCGCCGGCCGGGTCGGACTTGCCGAGCACCGCGGCGTTCACCGCGTCGTACATGGCCGTCATCGCGTCGTTGATGCCGGCCACAGCCGGCGGGAAGTGCACGTCGGGCACCTCTTCGGCGAACGGCTTGAGGCCCGCGATCGAGGTGAAGTCCGAGCTCTCGGCCAGCTTGTTGATCGCCGGCACCTTGCCGCTCTTGGCCCAGTCGGCGCCGTGCTGGCTGAACCAGCTGACGAAGTAGGCGGCCGCGGAAACCTTGTTCGAGTCGTTGCCCTGGGTGCGCGGCAGCACGAACTGGTGGGAGTTGCCCCACACCCCGCCCTTGTCGCCGATCTTGGGCAACTCGGCCAGCCCGATCTTGACGCTGGGCAGCTTGGTCACCTCGTTCACCTGCCAGATGCCCTGCCAGTTCAGGGCATTGCGGCTGTTCTTGAGGGCGACGTAGTCGGCGTCCTGGCCGACGTTCTTGGGGCTGTAGCCCTGCTTGACCAGATCGGTCATCCAGGTCAGCGCCGCGATCCCGGCGTCGGAGTCCCAGGTCGCCTTGGTGACGTCGGAGTTGAACAGGTCACCGCCGAACTGCCACAGCAGCGACTGGTACATCAGGCCGCCGGTGAACTGGAACGGGCTGACCCAGCTGCCCTGGATGCCCTTGGCCTTCAGCTTGTCCAGGGCATTCATGTACTCGTCCTTGTTGGTCGGCGGTTTCTCCGGGTCCAGGCCGGCCTTCTCGAACAGGTCCTTGTTGTAGAACAGGCCCAGGCAGTGCACGTCCACCGGGATGCCGTAGCGCTTGTCCTGGTACAGCCCGCCCTTCCAGACGGCCGGTGCGTAGTCGGACTCGTTGAGCTTGAGGTTGTCGGCGATCGCGTCGATCGGCACGATCACCCGCTGCGCGGCCTGGGTCGGGATGTCGTCGATGTGCATGGCGGCGATGTCCGGCCCGTTGCCGCTGGTGACCGCGGCGGGCATCTTCTGGAACAGGTCCGCCCACTGGAAGACGTTCATGTTCACCTTGATGTTCGGAGTGGCCGAGTTGAACTGGTTCACCATCTGCTTGGCGTAGTCGCCGTCCGCGCCGGTCCAGCCGTTCCAGAACGCCAGGGTTACCTTCGGCCCGTTGTAGGCACCGCCCGCTGCCGAGCCGGTGGGTCCGCCGGCAGCACCCGGCGGGGTGCTCTTGCCCCCGCACGCGGCCAGGGCCAGTGCGCCTCCGAAGGCTCCGGCCGCCCCGATAAAGCCGCGCCGGGACACAGGAACGTTGAGCTGGTTCATCGAGGATCTCCTTGCTTGGTGGAAGTCAGGACCGGGAGGGCAGCACGGCACGAGCGCCGGGTGCTGCCCGGGTGGCGGCTGGCAGCGCGCATGGCGCGTCGGGCCTGCGGCCCGATGCGTGCGCACGCCGCGACGAAAGGCCTAGGTCATGGGTGTACCCCCCATCAGCAGGGGCGCCTGTGGTCGTGTTTGACCGAGAGACCGGCATCGATCGGTCTGCTTCTTCGACGGTAACCCGGTAATTGACCTTGAGCACTCTCTGGAGTGCATTGGTATCAATCTGTGCCGCAGACGGCCGGTGCGGCAATGCGGCCGGCCGGGCGCCGCGCCAACGACGGCAGCGCGCGCCGGACCGGTCGCCCGGGCGAGCACCGCGGCCGCCGATCCGGTATCCGCTTACGTTCTCAGACCTTTACAAATGTCGAAAGCCCGGGTCAGGATGGCTAGACGGTCGCTGACGTCCCGAGCTCGGAGGTAGCCATGCGCTGGAGCAGGAAGATAGTCGTGCCGATGGTCGCGCTGGCCACCGCGGCGGCCACCCTCGTCTCCGCCGGACCGGCCCCGGCAGGCACCGCGTCGCCACGGCATCCGGTCGCGCCGTCCTACACCAACCCGCTCAAGCTCGCGCTGCCTTCGGGGGCGATGGCCGAGAGCTGTGCCGACCCCGACGTGCTGCGCGGCGTCGGCTCCGACCGGCACTGGTACCTCTACTGCACCTCCGACGCGCTCACCGCGGCCGAGCTCGGCCCGGACGGCAGGCCGTTGCTGCACAACGTGCCGATGTTCAGCTCGTTGGACCTAATCCACTGGACCTACCGCGGTGACGCCTTCCCGGCCAAGCCGTCCTGGGTGTCGGGTTTCCTCTGGGCACCGGAGATCGTCTACCGCGACGGCCAGTACCGGCTCTACTACGCGGCCTCGGACACCTCGCTGCCCGACGGCGGCTCGGCGATCGGGGTGGCCACCAGTTCCAGCCCGACCGGGCCCTGGACCGACAGCGGGCAACCGGTGGTGGAGCCGCAGGGCCCGCCCGGCAGCCGCCGGTGGATCTTCGATCCCGAGGTGCTCACCGCCGACGGGGTCAGCTACATCTACTTCGGCAGCTACTTCGGCGGCATCGCCGCCCGGCGGCTGTCGGCCGACGGGCTTTCCTCCGATCCGGCAAGCCAGCAGCAGGTGGCGATCGACAACCGCTACGAGGGAACCAACATCGTCGTGCACGACGGGTGGTACTACCTGCTCGCCTCGGCCACCAACTGCTGCAACGGCCCGCTGACCGGGTACTCGGTCTTCGCGGCCCGCTCCCGCAGCCCGCTCGGCCCGTTCCTCGACCGGCACGGCGTCTCGGTGCTGGCCGGCCGGGTGGGCGGCACTCCGGTGCTGTCGCAGAACGGCAACCGCTGGGTCGGTGCCGGCCACAACACGGTGATCACCGACTACTCCGGCCAGCAGTGGATCGTCTACCACGCGGTGGACCGCAACGACCCCTACTATGCCGGTGCGGTCGGCTACACCAAGCGGCCGGCACTGATCGACCCGCTGGACTGGAAGCAGGGCTGGCCCACCGTCCGCGGTGGCCGTGGCCCGTCCGACAGCCCGCAGCCCGGTCCCGCTGCCCAGCCGGGCGAGCGGACGGCCTACCGGCCCCGGTTCGTCGTCGAACCCCGGCCGACCCGGGTGTACAGGTCGCTGTCGGACGACTTCCGCTCCGACACCCTGTCGCCGCAGTGGACCTGGGTCCGGCAGCCGGACGCCGGCAGCTACCGGCTGGACGACGGCCAGCTCCGCTGGCAGACCCAGAACGCCGACCTGCACCCGCCGGCCACCCCGCTGGCCTCGGTGCTCACCGAGCCCGCACCGACCGGGAACTACGTGGTCGAGACCAAGGTCCGGGTCACCGTTCCGCCCGAGGGCTGCTGCCAGAACTACGTGCAGGGCGGGCTGGTCATCTACAACGACGACGGCAACTACCTCAAGCTGGCGTCGGTCTCGATCTGGAACACCCGCCAGACCGAGTTTGGCAAGCAGGTCTCGCCGGTTCCCGAGGGATACCCCAGCTACGGCAATGCCGTCGTGGGGCCGGTGGGCACCACCACCTACCTGCGGATCGTCCGGCTGGGGGAGCGCTACACCGCCTACACCAGCCTCGACGGCCAGCACTGGGACAAGGGCGCGACCTGGACCCAGGCCGCCACTTCGCACACCAGGATCGGCCTGATCTCGATGGGTGGTTCCGGCTTCAGCAGCAACTTCGACTACGTCCGGGTCAGCGCGGTGCACGTGCCGCCGGACCAGAGCGGCAAGGCAGGCTGACGCCAGCTCGACAGCGGCTGGTACGGGCCGGTAGGCACAGCTCAGCGGCCGTCCGGCAGGTCAACCCAGCACCTGCCGGACGGCCGCTGCTGTGCGAAGGAGGCCGCTCCCGCCTGCAGCGTGGATTTCAGTAAGGCCTTGCCGGTACGGGAAAACAGTGCTCAGCAGGGCAGCTCGGTGGCCTCGTCGTAGGTCCGGTACCCGCTGGGCGTCCCGAACGCCGGCGTGCCGTCGGCGGCCCACCCGGCCGGCTGGGCGAAGACGGCCCGGTCGTCCCAGCCGTCGGCCGTGCTGGTCTTGGCGTGGTAGACGTTCCAGTTCGTGCCGTTGGCACCGGGCACCGGCAGCGACTCGCCGGCGGTGCCGTAGACGCCGTTGGCGGAGGAGAACACCGGACCGCGCTTGGTGTAGGACAGGTACGTGGTCAGGTCACCGCCGCGGTAGACCAGCTCGCCCAGGCTGTAGGACGTGGTCCAGCTGGCATTGGCGTTGTAGACGATCGTCAGGGTGTTGTTCGGCCCGATCCAGGCTTCCGGGCCCTCCTCGATGGCCTGCACCGAGGTCTCCCAGGGCTGGTCGGGATTGGCAATCAGCCGGCGGTAGTCCTGGTCGATGTGCAGCGGGTCGCTCATGTGCGCGATGTAGATCTGCTGCGGGGCCGAGCCGCCGTTGCCGGTGGGGGTGCCCGACCACAGCATCCACCAGGCATTGCCGTAGAAGAAGACGGTGGGGTCGATGGCCCACTGGTTGGTGGAGTCGCTGATCTTGCCGAAGAAGCTCCAGCTGCCCAGCGGGTCGGAGGTGGTGGCGGTGATGGCGAAGATCCGGTGGGTGTTGTTGGTGGCCGGGTCGCTGCCCTTGTTGGTGGCGCCGGCGAAGTAGATGATCCAGCGCCCGTCGAGGTATTCCAGCTCCGGCGCCCAGATCTCGGCGCTGTGGTCGGTGCCCTTCGGGGCCGTCCAGACCACCTTGGGTGTCGCCGAGCCGAGGCCGGCCAGCGTGGTCGAGGAGCGCAGGTTGATGCTGCGGGCCCCGTCGGACTGCACCAGGTAGTACAGGCCGTTGCGGTACCAGACCGACGGGTCGGCACCGGCTGCCAGCACCGGGTTGCGCAGCGAGCAACTGGCGGCAGCGGCGGGAGCCGCGCCCGGCCGGCCGGAGCCGGTGACCACCAGGCCCGGGACCAGGCACAGCGCCGTCAGTGCCGCGAGCACCCGCGGCCGGAACCGCCGGGCGGTCATGCCTGGCCCATCACGAGGCCCTCGATGAGGTGCTTCTGCGAGATCGGCTTCAGCTCGTCCACGATCGGGCAGTCCAGGTGCCGGCGGACCGAGTCGGGCAGCGTCTGCCAGTAGGCCTTGGTCACCGACAGGTCGTGCTGGATGGAGTTCGTGGCGTCCGGCGCGTCGACGCCGAGCACCAGCACCGGCCGCCGCTGCTCGGAGCGGTTGGGCCTGCCCCGGTGGATGGTCAGTGCCGAGCGGGCGGAGATGTCGCCGATCTGCGGGTACTTGCGCACCGCGAGCTGCTCGTAGCGCGGGTAGTGCGAGCTCGGCGGGAACATGCCGTGCTCGAAGTCGGGGCTGTCGTCGAACTGGGTGCCCGGGGCGATCTCGAAGGGGCCCATCTCCTCGGTGGTGTCCACTGTGGTGATGTTGAAGGCCAGCGAGCTCAGTCGCCGCCCGCCGCGGGTCTCCGGGGGAATGGCGAAGTCGCGGTGCCAGGGCTGCATCATGGCGCCGGGGAAGGGGATGTCGAAGCCGACCTCGACGATCCGGTAGTCCGGGCCGAGCACCGCCTCGCTGACCGCCTGGACCCACGGATGGCCGGCGAGCTCGACGAAGCCGCGCAGCGCCTCGGGATGGATCTCGACGTACCAGCGATTCGGGCCGCGTCCGACCGCGCCGTGCGGCCGGGTGCGGGCCTCGGAGAAAGCGGCCATGATGTCGGCGTCGAGGTCGCGCACCCACTCGGGGGAGAAGGCGGCCTTGCGGCCGATGATCCCGTCGGAGTAGAGGGCCTTGACCGCCTCGGCGATGTCGGCGTCCTCGACGCGGTAGCCGGCCGGCTGGCTCTGGGATGGCAGCGAAGTCATGTGTTTCCTCCGTAGTACATGACTATTCTCCGCCATGCCGGCACCTGGTGCCAGGTGGGACTCGCGGGCTAGGCCCGGTCGGTCACCTCGACGCCCTGGTAGTAGCGCTCGGTGGCGGCCTTCGCCGGACGCCACCAGGCCTCGTTCTGCCGGTACCAGTCCACGGTCGCCGCGAGCCCGGCCTCGAAGTCGGAGTAGCTGGGCTGCCAGCCCAGTTCGGTACGCAGCCGGGTGGAGTCGATGGCGTAGCGCAGGTCGTGACCGGCGCGGTCGGCCACGAACTCGATCGGGGTGCTCACCGACATCAGCCGGGCCAGCGCCTGCACCACCTCCACGTTCGACCGCTCGCCGTTGGCGCCGATGAGGTAGGTCTCGCCGAGCCGCCCCTTGTCCAGAATGGTGAGCACGGCGGAATTGTGGTCGTCGACGTGAATCCAGTCCCGCACGTTGCGGCCGCCGCCGTAGACCTTGAACGGCATTCCGTCGAGGGCATTGGTGATCTGGCGCGGAATGAATTTCTCGACGTGCTGGCGGGGGCCGTAATTGTTCGAGCAATTCGAAATCGTCGCGGCAATTCCGAAGGACCGCACCCAGGCCCGTACCAGGTGGTCGGCACCGGCCTTGGTGGCCGAGTACGGGCTCGACGGCCGGTACTGCGAGTCCTCGGTGAACGCGCCGGGGTCGTCGAGTTCCAGGTCGCCGAACACCTCGTCGGTGGAGATGTGGTGGAGCCGGCGGTCGTGCTTGCGGACCGCCTGCAGCAGCTCGTAGGTGCCGATCAGGTTGCTGTGCACGAACCGGCCGGGGGAGCTCAGGGCCACGTCGTTGTGGGACTCGGCGGCGAAGTGCACCACGACGTCGCTGCGGGCCACCAGCGGGTCCAGCACCTCGGCGTCGCAGATGTCGCCGGTGACCACCTCGACGTCGCCGGCGAGGCCGGACAGGCTGGCTTCATTGGCGGCGTAGGTGAATGCGTCGAGAACGGTTACCGAGCCGGCGGAACCGTCGGCCACCACCGAATGGACGAAATTCGAGCCGATAAAGCCGGCACCGCCTGTCACGAGATACCGCAGACCTGCCACCGGTTACCGCTTCCTTTCGACCACGCTCGCGCACTGACAGCAACCCCGAACGATACCGGATGCGGAATGTCCGCTATTTCCGTGCGCACCGGCGCCGGAGCGGTGACGGCAGGCGGGGGCGCCGGGTGACAACCGCCGATAGGCGATTCGTCTATAGCGATGTCTGCGTCATCACGGTGTTTTCGGCTGGCGTTGATCGTGGCGGAAATGCCGAGTGGGAGCCCGGCCGAAGCCGGGCTCCCACTTGTGTCTGGCGAACTGCCCCAGTGGCGAGCGATCTAGAAGGCGCTGGTGCCGTTCGGGGTGCCCAGGCCGGTCGGGCCGTCCCAGCCGGCGACCGCGTGGCACCAGATGCTCGGGCTGCAGGTGCCGTTGGAGCCGCTGGTCACGTCGAACAGGCCGCTAGCGTGGCTCCAGGTGTAGGAAGCCGGGTAGCCGGCGGTGTTGCCACCGAGGGCGTAGACGGCGGCGATGATCGGCGAGGCCGCCGAGGTGCCGCCCCAGACCGACCAGCCGACGATGCCCTGGTAGGAGGTGGAGTCGTACACCGAGACACCGGTGTTCGGGTCGGCGACCGCCGAGACGTCGGAGATGGCCTTGCCGGAGCACTGGGTGACCGAGGTCTGCCAGGACGGCTTGGCGTTCAGGGTCGAGCAGCCGCTGCCGGCACCGCTCCACGCGGTCTCGTTCCAGCCGCGGGTGTTGCTGGCCCGGGTCAGGCTGGTGCCGCCGACGCCGATCACGTGCGGGTAGCTGGCCGGCGACTGGGCACCGTAGCCGGAGTCACCGCTGGAGGCGGTGATGGCGATACCCGGGTGGTTGTAGGACGAGGTCTCGGCGCTGTCGCTGCCGCCGTAGCTGTTGCTGATGGCGACCACACCCGGCACGCTCGCCGCGTAGTTCACCGCGGCGGCCAGGTTGGCGAAGGAGTTGCTGCTCGCCTCGACCAGCAGGATGTGGCAGGTCGGGCAGGCGGCAGTGACCATGTCGAGGTCCAGGCTGATCTCCACCGCCCAGCTGGCGTTGACCCGCGGGTACTTGGTGCCGCCGGTCTGGTTCACCTTCTTGAAGCAGCCGTTGGCGGTGGTGCAGGCCGGCAGGCCGAACTGCGAGCGGTAGACGCCCAGGTCGGCTTCGGCGTTCGGGTCGTCGTAGGCGTCCACGATCGCGACGGTGGCGGTGCTGGAGCCGGAGAGCTTGTAGGCGCTCTGGATGTCGGCCGGGTTCAGCCCGGACGGGCTGGCGGCGTTCGGCTTGGCGCCGTTGTCGCTGACCATGCTCTGCGCGAAGCAGGCGGCGTAGCCCTTGGCGGGCGCGCCACAGGCGTGCAGTGCGTGCTTGCCGGCGACGGAGGGGGTGGCGCTGGGGGTGCTTGCCGTCGCGATGCCCACGGTGGACAGCGATGCGGCTGCCACGGCGACTCCGGCGCCGATCAGCATGCGGGAAATCTTCATCAAACCTCCTGCGAGAGGGACAGGCGGCGGGCTCGGCACTGCTAGCCGGAGCTGACCGCGCGCCCGGGTTGGGGGTGACCCAATCGTGACCTGTGCCACGTGCGCCCGCAAGAGCTGACACCACTGAGCAGTTACAACGGAATTGACATCATTGGCAAAAAGCCCGGATTAAGAGGATTTCAGGCCGCCGGCTGCGCAAAACTGTTCGAAACTGATTGAAATTGGTGCGGCAAATGTACAGATATTTCTTACTCGCCCCGAACAAAGATGTGCTGGTAGCACGCTTTATGAGAAGCCCGGACCCGGCTGCTGCCCCGCCGCGGAGGCGACGGGGCAGCAGTCCGGATCAGGGCCCGGGCCGAGAATGCCTTCGACCCGGTTCCGGGATGGCTAGTTCGGAGAACTACGGCGTCGGGTCGGCGAACTGCCCGCCGCGGATGTCGCTGTTACCGAAGGTCGCCGGGCAACTCGCCAGCACGTCCGGGGCCGGGATCGGCGTGTCGGTGTACAGCGAGGCGCGGTAGGCGTCGATGGCCGGGCAGTCCGCGGCATTGCTGGCGTCGTTCCAGACCCCCACCACCGCCGAGTTCGTCGCGGCGCCGTAGACGTAGTCCCCGAGGAACTCCGCGGTCAGCCCGTTCTGGCTCGTGCCACGCGGGTCGCCGTTGGCGGAGCGGTCCAGCTCGGCGAACGCACCCGGCACCCCGCCGGCCACGTCGGCATGCAGCACCACGCCCACCAGGTTGCGCGGGTCGGTGGTGTTGGTCCGGTACGGCGTGGTGTAGGCGTTGTAGACCAGGTACAGGTCGGTGCCGTCCGGCGACACCGCCGGCGCGGTGTAGATCGGCCGGTCACCGGGCGCCAGTGGCACGGCCATCGGCGTCGCCCAGGTGTTGCCTCCGTCGGTCGACCAGGTCAGCATCAGCTGCTCGTGGTTGAGGCCGGCGCGACCGTCGGCCCAGCTGAGGAAGATCTCGTCGGTGGCGGGGCTCCCGGTGGGCCTGCCGTTGGCGATGTCCACGCTGGGACCGGCGGCCAGGTCCACCCGGGCGCCGGCGATGCCGTCCATCACGGGGCGGCCGAGCACCGGGTCGAAAACGCCCGGCGCCACCACGTCAGAGATCTCGGTCGGGCCGACGAAGTGGGCACCACCGTCGAAGGACCGGTACATCAGCTGCATCGACTGCCCGTGCCGGGTGCCGATGCCGATGACGTAGACGGTGCCGTGGCTGTCGGTACGGACCGTGCAGCCGTCGGGCTGGGTGTTGATGCCGTTGTCGGTGGCCGGGCTGATCTGCCGGGTCCGCCAACTGCTGCCACCGTCACTCGAGGTGGCCACCGTCAGCGGGGTGGGGAGGGCGTTGCCGTGGCTGTTGCTGCGGAACGACGCCCAGCAGACGTAGACGTTGCCGAAGAACGGGCTGCTCTCGGCGCTGTCGGCCCAGATCTGCTCCTTGTCGGAGAAGGTGGTGGAGGACTGTCTGGAGACCACCACCGGGCTGAGCCAGGCCGAGTTGTTGCCGGCCGCCGCTGAGGCCACGTCGTCGGTGCGCGACACCGCGATGGCCTCGAAGCCGCGGAACACCGCATCGGAGCGTTCCGCGCTGAAGTTGGCGGTGAGGTTGGCGTAGTACAACCGCGAGCCGTTCGCCCAGGAGAAGCTGCCGTCGGTGCCGGGACGCGGCCCGAAGGTCACCGCCGGGTCGCCGCCGGACACCAGGCCGGCCTCGTAGTAACCGGGCAGGGTGCCGATCGGGCCCACGTGCGGCGTGCAGGGCGCCGGGCCCAGGCAGTCCCGGGCGGTCCAGCCGGTGTAGGTCGGCTGGGTCCAGGACTGGCCGCCAGTGAAGGAGAAGTACACCCCGGACGTTCCGACGCCCTCGGTGAACGGGCAGGTGTTGGGTGCGCCGGCCGCGCAGGACTCGTCGTCGATTTCCTCGTTGGCGCCGGCCACCACCACGTTCGGGTGTGCCGGGTCGATCGCGACCGCCGGTTCGTTCTGCTTGTTCTGCGAGAACGGGGTGACCGGGCTGCCGACCGAGACGAGGGTGTCCGCCGGTGGTGCGGCCACCGCGACGGCGGCGCCGGTGAATGTCGCCATTGCGGTTGCGGTGATCAGCAGAAGGACTCTGGGATGTGCCATGTCGAGTTGACCTCCCCGTGGACAAAGATGCCCGGCATCCCGTCGGCACGGGGCCGGATGCCCATGAGGGTTGACCTCTTCGCCGGGCTTGGCAAGAGCCGGGCGGGGTAGTTTCCGGGCTGGCGGCGGCGCTACCGGCCTGCGGGTCGCCACGCGGTGGATTTCACTACCCGGTGCGTCCGGGCCATTACGCACCGCTGCCGAAAACGGTCATCAGCTGGTCGCCGGGTACGGATATCACCGATGTCCCCGGAACCGACCCTGACCACGGCCCGCGCGGTACCGGGGTAGTTCTCAGGGCCGTCCCTGATCCGCCGGCCCCGCGTGGCGGCGAGGATTTCGGCCATGATCACTATCGATGCCCTCACCAAGCGCTACGGCGGCTACACCGCCGTCGACGACATCAGCTTCACTGCGCGTCCCGGCCGGGTGACCGGCTTCCTCGGGCCGAACGGCGCCGGCAAGTCGACCACCATGCGGATCGTGGTCGGCCTCACCCCGCCGACCGCGGGCCGGGCCACCATCGCCGGGCGCCGGTTCGCAGACCTGCCCAACCCCGGCCTGCAGGTCGGCGTGCTGCTGGATGCGTCCGCCCAGCATGCCGGCCGCACCGGGCGCGAGATCCTCACCATCGCCCAGCGCACGATGGGCCTGCCTGCCGGCCGGGTGCGCGACATGCTCGAGCTGGTCAGCCTCACCGTTGCCGAAGCCGACCGCCGGGTCGGAAACTACTCGCTCGGCATGCGGCAGCGGCTGGGCATCGCCGTCGCCCTGATCGGCGACCCCGAGGTGCTGGTCCTGGACGAGCCGGCCAACGGCCTGGACCCGGCCGGCATCCGCTGGATGCGCGACCTGCTACGCGGCTACGCCGACCGGGGCGGCACCGTGCTGCTCTCCTCGCACCTGCTGCACGAGATCGAGGTGATCGCCGACGACATCGTGGTGATCGGCAACGGCCGGATCGTCTCGCAGGGCACCAAGACCGAGCTGCTGCAGGCGGCCGGCACCGTCGTGCGTGCCGCGGACCTCGACGGCCTGGCGCGGGCGCTGGGCGGGTCGGGATGGACCGTGAGCCGGTCACCGGACGGTGCGCTGCGTACCGATGCCGATCCGGTGCTGATCGGAGAGCTGGCGCTGCGGGCCGGCATCGCCCTCACCGAGCTGCGGGCCGCCGACGGTGCCGGCCTGGAAGAGATGTTCCTGCAACTGACTGCCGAAACCCAACGAGAAGGAGCAGCGGCATGACCGCCGTCCAGACTGAGCTCGCCGTGGTACAGCCCCGGACCGAACGGCGGGCGGCCGCGTCGCCGGTGCCGCTGACGCGGGTGGTCCAGGTCGAGCTGCGCAAGATGTTCGACACCCGCTCGGGATTCTGGTTGATGGCCAGCATCGGCATCGCGGCGCTGCTGGCGACCACCGCGGTGATCCTGTTCGCCCCGGACAGCGAGCTCACCTACGACAACTTCGGCGCGGCGATCGGTGCGCCGATGGCGGTCATCCTGCCCATGGTGGCGATCCTGTCGGTCACCAGCGAGTGGAGCCAGCGCAGCGGGCTGACCACCTTCACCCTGGTGCCGCACCGCGGCCGGGTGATCGGTGCCAAGGCGATCGCCTCGGTGCTGGTGGCAGTGGTCTCGATGCTGTTCGCCTTCGGGATCGGTGCGGTCGGCAACGTGGTGGGCACCGCGATCACCGGTACCCCGGTGGTGTGGAACGTCTCGTTCGCGCAGGCGCTGTGCATCGTGCTGGGCAACGTCCTGGGCCTGCTGACCGGCTTCATGCTCGGGGTGCTGATCCGCAACTCGGCCGGAGCGATCGTCGGCTACTTCGTGTACTCGCTGGTGCTGCCGCCGCTGTTCGCGGTGCTGGCCGCCAGCCAGCAGTGGTTCGACGACCTGCGCCCGTGGGTGGACGTCAGCTACGCACAGGGCTTCCTGTTCACCGGCTCGCCGACCGGCGAGCAGTGGACCCAGATCGGCGTCACCGGCCTGTGCTGGTTGATCATCCCGCTGGTGGTGGGGCTGCGGCTGGTGATGCGGTCCGAGGTCAAGTAGGCATCCGGGGCTGCTGGCGAGGCATCGCCGCGGGCGGTTCTGGTCGGGAAAACCCGGCCGGGACCGCCCGTACCCGTGCCGGCACGAGAACTGGCTCTCGCCAAGGGACCGGCAGCGGAGGCAGCGGGCCTTGACACCATTAGGGTTATTTGCCAGATTAACCCTATAAGTTCCAAAAAAGGTTGCGCAGTAGCCGGCGACCGGCAGGGGAGCCGCTCGGCTCGCCGGCACGGTCGGACTACCGGGTCGAGGGGGTTCCTGGATGGCCATGGATCTGTCGTTCCTGGTCACCGACCGGAACTACTACGAACCATGGGACACCGCTGATCCCGGTCAGCGCTTCCAGGTGCACTCCATGCCATCGGAGTGGCGGCGCCGCGACTCGGGCCCGTGGACCCACTGGGCCCCGACCGGCTCGGTGCTGCCCGACCAGGGCTGGAAGGTGCACGTGTCCAGTTCCCTGGACAATGCCCAGTCGGTGCTGGCGGTGGTGTCGGCGGTCTGCGCCGAGCTGCGGGTGCCGTTCAAGCACCTGGCCGGTCGCCGGATGTTCCTGCTGATGCACGACAAGCACGCCGCCCGGGTTCAGGCGGGCAAGTTCTGCACGCTCTACCCGGCCGACCAGCAGGCTGCGCTGGCCGCGATGCAGCGGTTGGAGGCGGATCTGGCCGGCGTCAGCGGGCCATTCGTGCTCACCGACCGGCGGTTCGGCTCCAGCGAATGCGTGTCCTACCGCTACGGGGCCTTCCGAACCCGCACCCGGGTCGATGCCGAGGGCGCCGAGGTGGCCACCATGACCGGCCCGGACGGCCAGGAGACGGAGGACCCGCGCCTTCCGGAATTCCGCCTGCCGGCCGGCGTGCCCGATCCGTTCCGGCAGGAGACCACTACCACCAGCCCCGGCGGACCGGTGACCCTGCACGGATACGCCTTCGAGTCGGTGATCCAGCACAGCAACGCCGGCGGCGCCTACCGGTTCCGCTCTCCGGAGGGCGAGCAGCTGTTCGTCAAGGAGGCGCGGGCGCACAACGGGTACACGCCGGACGGCGCCGATGCCAAGTCGCGGTTGACCGCCGAGTACCTGGCGCTGCGCGCGATCTCTTCCCAGGAGCCGGGACTGTGCCCACGGCCGGTGGAGATGTTCCACCACTGGGAACACAGCTACCTCGTCATGGAAATGGTGCCCGGCGACTCGCTGTACCGCTGGATGGTGTCCCACAGCTCCCTGCTCGACACCCAGACCACCGAGCAGGCGGTGGCCGAGTACTACCGGCGTGCGCTGGCCCTGCTCGACCAGCTGGACAGCCAGCTGCGCCGGTTGCACGAGCTCGGGTTCGTCTTCGTCGATCTCAGCCCGAACAACGTGCTGGTCGACGCCGACGACCAGGTCAGGCTGATCGACTTCGAGGCGGTCCAGCCGATCGACGACGTGCGCCGGATCATGGGGACGCCTGGCTACCTGCATCCAGAGCCGCGGGCAGTGGCCGACCGCGATCCACGCGAGCTGGACCGGTACGGCCTCGCGGCGCTGGCGCTGCTGTTGCTGTTTCCCCTTCAGGATGCGGCAGAACGGCATCCGGCCGTGCTGGAGCACCTGCGCGCCGATCTGGTCGAGATTGCGCCGCTGCCACCGCGGCTGTGGCAGTGGGCGACCACCTACTACCGGCCGACGGAGAGCTCGGTGTTGCCCACGCCGGAGGCGGTTCGCCGCAACCCCGTCGCGGCTCTGCGCTGGCTGGCCGACCGCACGGCGGACTGGCTGGAGGCGGTTGCCCGGCCGGACCACCCGGCCCGGGTGTATCCGACCAACCCGCTGGGGTACAACACCGACACCCGGGCACTGGCCGCGGGCACCGCGGGCGTGCTGTACGCGCTGCACCGGGCGGGCCGGGGATGCGACCCGGCGGTGGTGCGCAGGCTGCGGACCGAGGCGCTCGCCGCGGCCGGGACCAGCGCGCCGGGCCTGCTGTACGGAAGCGCGGGAATTGCCGGCGTGCTGGCCGAGCTGGGCGAGGTGGACGCGGCCGAGACGCTGCTCACCGCCGCGGCCGCCCACCCGCTCAACCGCACCTCGGCGACTCTCGGCGGCGGTGCGGCCGGCACCGCGTTCGGCCTGCTGGCCCACCACCGCCGGACGGGTGAGCAGCGCTGGCTGGATCTGGCCGGGCAGCTGCTGGACGGCCTTCCGGAGCCTGATGAGCTGAACGCCCAGCTGAGTTCCACCAAGCGTTCGGGGCTGGTCGGCGGCCGGACCGGCGTGGCGCTCGTCCTGTACCAGATGTATCGCTGTACCGGGGAGCGGGCGTTGTTCAGCCGCGGCCTGCGGTTGCTGGAGGAGGAGCTGGCCTACGCCGAGCCACTGCCGGTGGACGGCCTGGGCTTTCGCGCAGCTCCGAAGGATCGCCGGGTCTATCCGTACCTGTTCGCCGGCAGCGCGGGATACGCCGTGGTGCTGTCCCGGTACCTGGCACACCGGCCGGACGCCGAGTTCGCCGGTGGCGCCGTCGCGGCCGAGGTGCTGGAGCAGTGCCTGCGCGCCTGCGCGGTGCGGTTCGCCGCGCTGGCCGGCCTGTTCCCGGGACTGGCCGGGCTCGCCGTGGCACTGGCCGACGTGGGCGACCGGCTGAACCGGCCCGAGCTGGGCGAGGCAGCCCTGGTGAACGCTCGTGGGCTGTTCCGCTACGCCATTCCGCGGCCGGAGGGCGTGGGCTGGCTGGGTGAGCCCGGACAACGGCTGTCCGCCGACCTCTGGTCCGGTGCGGCCGGTGTCCTGCTGGCGCTGAGCCGGCTGACCAATGCCGGTCACGGCCCCGCCCAGTTGATCGTGCCGACCGACCTTGTCTCGTCACTACCGGAGGAAAGGAGGGATCACCATGGAAGAAGTCCTGCGTTTGCAGACTGAAGAGGCCGAATTCGACCCGTTCGCCTGCGGCATTCGCACCGGCAGCAGCAGCGGCAGCGTCTGCCAGTGATGCCAGCGGCCTGCCGGGCACGGCCTGTTCCGCGTGCCCGGCAGGCGCCACACCCACCCCCGCGCCACACCATCCCCGCCGCAGTACGCTGCCCCGTTGGCGGGCAACGAGCTGGTCGGTGACCTGCAGCTGGCCACGGTGGTGCTCAACGTCCAGGACATGGCCCGAGCGGTCCGGTTCTGGACCGCGGCGCTCGGCTACCAGCCGCGCGACCTCGGTGCCACCCGCGCGCAGGACTGGCCCTACCCCGACGATGCCGACTTCGTGGTGCTCCGCGACCCGGACGGCAACGAGTTCTGCGTCATCGACCACGCCTGAGCGTCCGGGCCGGCAAGGAACGACTTCCCCCGACCTCACCGCCGACCGATCACCGAATCGGATCGGCGCTGGACCAGCAGCGGCACCACCTCCGCACGCAGGGCGCGCGGAGAACCCAGCCAACTGCGCTCGACGGCTGCCCTGCGGTAGAACAGCTGGCTGTCGGCCCCTTCGGTCATTCCGTAGGCACCGTGCACCTGCATGGTGGCCGACATCGTGGTCCGGCTGAGGTCGGCCGCCATCGCCAGGGCCTGCGCCGCCCGCAACCGGATGTCGATGCCCTGGTCGGCCTCCCAGGCGGTCGCCCGCACCAGCCAGCAGGCACCCTCGATGCGGGTGGCGGCAGCGGCAAGCGGAAACGCGAGCGCCTGGAACCGTCCGATCGGCTGGCCGAACTGGCGCCGAGTGGTGGCCCGCCGCACGGCAAGTGCCAACGCCGCTTGGCACATGCCCACCAGGTACGCCGACTGCCTGAGCCGGGCGGCGGCAAGCACCCGTGGCCATGCCGCGCCGAACCCGGCCGGTGCGGCCAGCACCGGGGTCCGGTCCAGTGCCACGTCGTACCACTCGCCGCGGCCGGTGTCCTGCTGCCGCCGCAGCGACACCGTCGGATGCTCGCGTGCCGTCACCGCACAGATCGGCTGGCCTTGTCCGGTGCCGATCAGGCACAGGTACTCGGCATCCGCGGCGTAGTTGACGAAACGCCGCCGGGCGGTCAGCTGGCCGCCGACGAGCTCCACCGGTCCGGGCACGGCCGGCGTGTCCGAACCGGACTCCCGCACCGCCAGAGCCACCGGCGCGCCCTCACCGATCCGTTCCAGCAGCTTGCCGTTCGTCCCGTCGGCCAGCACCGCCTCGGTCGCGGTCATCGTGTCCAGCAGCGGGCCCTGGTAGAGAACGCCGCCCAGCAGTTCGGCGAGCGCCACCGCGCCCTGCTGGCCGGCTGCCTCGCCGCCGTGCCGTTCCGGCAGCAACAGCCGGGTGGCGCCCAGATCGGTGAGTGCGCCCCACACCAGCTGCCGCAACTGCTCGATCTCCGCCGGAGTTCCGGCGCGCGGCTGCTCACCCATCCTGCGGATGCTCGACGTCAGCTCCTCGTCGTCGAACAGCGGCGCGAACCGTGCCTGCACCGCCAACTGCGCCGCGCTGAGCCTGATCTCCATACAGACTTCCTCCTAGTCGGGTGATCCCGGCGACGGCCTGGGCAGCTCAGCCGAGCAGGCCGAGCCCGGCACTGGCAATGAGCGAGAGCATCACTTCCGAGGTGCCCGAGGCGAGCGTCAATCCCGGTGCGTCCCGAAAGGCCGACTCCAGCAGCCATCCCGGTGCGGCCTCGGCGTCCCGGGCCGACAGCAGCGCGGTCAGCCCGCAGATCTCCGGACCCAGTTCGGAGATCCGCTTCGCCGTCTCGGTGGTGTGCCACTTGGCCATGCCGCACCGCACGTCGTCCAGGTCGCCGTCGAGCATGTCGCCCAAGGCATGCCAGGCCAGCAGCTGGCCCGCCCAGACCTCGGCGTCCAGTTCGACGAGCAGCTCGCCGTACTCGCTGCCCTCGACCGAGCCGGTCCGCTCCGTCTCGTCCAGCACCGCATCGAGCAGCCGTCTGGCCTTGGCCTCGAACTCGATACCGGTGCGTTCGATCCCCAACAGGTCGTGCAACACCTGCCAGCCGTCGTCCACCTCGCCCAACACGTCTTCCGCGGTCAGCCGAATGCCGGACAGCACCACCTGGTTGAACCGCTCGTCGCTCATGCTCCACAGCGGCTCGACCCGCACGCCGGGCGCCCGCATCGGCACGATGAACACCGTGATGCCGTGGAACCGAACCTCCGACTCGGTGGTCCGCGCGGCGCACAGGGCCAGGTCGGCGAACTGCGACTTGAGGCTGTAGACCTTGCGGCCGTGCAGCCGCCAGCCATCGCCGTCCGGCTCGGCCCGGGTGCTCAGGCCGCCGAGATCGGAGCCGATCTCGGGTTCGGTGAGCAACACGCATCCGGCACCCTCGCCGGCCGCTATCCGCGGCAGCCACCGTCGCTTCTGCGCCTCGGTGCCCAGCCGCTGGATGGCCAGGCCGACGATGTCCACCGACAGGGTGTGCACCACGTCGGGAATGCCGTGCACGATCATCTGCTCGGTCAGGATCGCCTTCTCCACCACGCTGCTGCCCAACCCGCCGTGTTCGGCAGGCCAGTTGATCGCCAACCAGCCCCGCTCCGCCAGCCGGCGGTAGACCTCCAGCAGGCCCGGCTCCTGGTCGGCCGGCAACCGGCGGGCCCGCGCCACCTCCTCGCGCACCGATTCCTCACACAGCAGTGCGCACACGGCACGGCGGAACGACTCCTGCTCAGGGGTGAGTTCTAGGTTCACCGGTCCTCCTCATCCCGACATTGCGCGGTGGGCGTGGCGGTCGCAGGACCGCAGCAACAGCTGGTTGAGCACCGCGGCCACCAGGCCGAGGTGCGGTGGCTGCAACATCGTGTAGTGGTTGCCGGGCACGTGGTGCACGATCAACGGGCCACCGACCGCTTGCCAGCGCGGGATCGGATCGACGGCTCCGCGCGCTGCCACCAGCAGTTCGGTCGGGCAGTCGAGCGGAGTGGGCCGATGCTGCAGGAACGCGCGCGCGAGTTCGCCGAACACCTCGAACCGGGTGGCGACGGACGCCTGGTCCGCCTCGTCGATGGTTCCCTGCGCGACCAGGTCGGCGATCGCCCGGGCCAGCTGCTCGGACTCCGGAAGGTCTCGCAGCAGCTGGGTATCCAGCATCGGCATGCGACCACCCTGGATACCCGCCAGGTCGCGCAGGAACCAGCCGAGCAACCCGGCGCGGTCCGGCACCTGGCTGCCGGGCTCGCTCGGCACCGCGTCCAGCAGTGCCAGCAACCCAACGTCCTCACCGGCCGAGCGCAGGTTCACCGCCAGCTGCTGGGCGATGACCCCGCCGACCGACCAGCCGGCCAGCCGGTACGGGCCGTGCGGCTGCACCGCGCGCACCTCGGCCAGGTACTGCGCCGCAATGCTCGCGATGGTGCTCCCCGGCCGGACACTCGACGCCTCGAAGGCATAGATGGGCTGGGCCGGGCTCAGCAACCCCACCAATGGCAGGTAACTGGCGGCCGACCCGCCGATGGCATGCACCAGGAACAACGGCGGCCGGTAGCCGCCGGTACGCAGCGGCAGCAGGGCGGACTGACCGGCGGTGGGCGTCGATGACCGGTCCGCGGCCCGCTCGTCGATCAGGCTCGCCATCGCGTCCAGGGTCGGTGCCAGGTACAGGTCCCGAACGGTGACCTGGACGCCGCACCGCTCCTGGATCGCCGTGGTCAGCCTGGCCAGCGCGAGCGAGCTGCCGCCCAGGGTGAAGAAGTTGTCGTGCGGTTGCAGCGGGGTGGCCGGTGTCAACAGCTCGGTCCAGACGGCGGTGAGCGCCGGCAGCGTGGCGCTGCCGGGAGCCGGTTGCCGGGGCCGGTCGAGCGCTGGCGCCGCGGCGGTGCCCGTCCGGAACGGCCCGTCCACCAGCTTGCGTGAGGTCTCGTCCAGCATCAGCAGCTGCTCCAGTGGCCGGGACGAATCGGCCACCAGTTCGGCGAGCGCTGCCGTGAAGTGCGACAGCAGCCGTTCGATCCGCTCCGCCTCGAAGAGCTCGGTGGAGTACTCCGCCCAGACCGACATGGTGCCGTCGGCCTGCGGAGCGACCTGCACGGCCAGGTCGAAGCGAGAGGCGCTGGTCGTCAGCCCGACGGGGGTCGCGGACAGGTCAGCGAGCCGCAGCTCGGCTCCGATCGCGGCCGGCAGCAGCGACAGCGAGATCTGGAACAGCGGATTCTGCCCCGGGACCCGAGGTGGTCGAAGGGTGTCGACGAGCAGGGTGAACGGGGTGTCCTGGTGCTGCAGGGCGGCCAGGATGGTGGCGTGGCAGTGCTGGATGTGGCTGGTGACGCTGGCCTGGCCGGAGATCCGGGTGCGGAGCACGACAGTGTTGGCGAAGTAGCCGACCAACGGCTCGAGCTCGGTGCGGGTGCGGCCGGAGAAGATCGAGCCGACCGGCAGATCGGCCTGGCCGGTGTAGCGGTGCAGCACGGCTGTGAACCCGGCCAGCAGCACCGCCAGCGGGCTGACCCGCAACCGGCCTGCCAGTGCGGTCAGGCCGGTCGCGGTGACCTGGTCGATGCTGCTGCCCAGCCCGGCCCCGGCTCCGGTCGGCACCGCTGGCCGGAGTCGGTCGGCGGGCAGTCGCAGGGTGGGCAGCCCGGCCAGCGCCTCGGTCCAGTAGCTCAGCCCGGCATTGAGCTGATCCCGGTGCTGGCGCTGCCACATCGCGTGATCGGCCGGTTGCACCGCCAGAACCGGCAGCTCCACCGGTCCGTTGCCGGCCTTGGCCTGCCGGTAGGCCGCGCCCAGATCCGCGCTCAGAATGCCTACCGACCAACCGTCGGTGAGGATGTGATGGCAGTTGAGCACCAGTACGTGGTCCTCGTCGGACAGCCGGCCCAGCCACCACCGGAAACCCGGTTCGGCCAGCAGCCGGAACGGCCGGCGCACCTGCTCGGCCACCGACCGCTGCCACCCCGCCTGCGGCAGGTCGGCCACCGGCACGTCCACCTCCGTCGGTGGCGGGTCGATCAGCTGCCACGGCTGGCCGTTTTCGATCACGAACCGGGTTCGCAACCCCTCGTGCCGGAGCAGCACCGCCCGTACCGCCGCGGCCAGTGCGGCCCGGTCCAGCCGGCCCCGCAACCGCAGCACCAACGGCAGGTGATACGTCGCTGACTCCGGATCCCACTGGTACAGGAACCACAGGCCCAGCTGCTGCCAGGACAGCGGCAACAACCCGTCCCGGCCCACCGCCACCACCCCGCCCGCCAGCTCCGCCCGCCGGCGGCGGATGAGCAGGTCGCGCAGCTCCTGCCGCCGGTCCTGGGTCGAAGCCAGGTCGGCGGTCATTCGCCGCCGCCGCTGGGCAGGCCTGGTGCGGTGCGTTCGGCGGAGTCGCCGAATTCCTCGGCGAGCATCCGCTCGATCTCCTCGTCCGACATGGTGTCGAGCTGGTCGTCGATGCTCTGCAACTCGGCGTCGTCGAGTGCCTGCGTCGTGGCCAGCCGGTCGACCTCGGCAGCCAGGTCGCCGAGCACCGGGGACAGGAACACCTGCTTGACCGCGATCTCGACGCCGAACGCTTCGCGAATCCGGGAGATCAGCTGCATCACCAGCAGCGAACTGCCGCCGAGCTGGAAGAAGTTGTGGTCCTGGCGCGGCGGCACCGCGGGCCGCAGCAACGTGGTCCAGATGCCGGCGAGGGTGCGCTCGGTGACGGTCGGCACGGTGACCGGGGCCGGCTCAGGCGCCGGGAGCCGGCTGCGGTCGAGCTTGCCGCTGGTGTTGAGCGGAAGCCTGTCCAGGACGGTGAGGGTGGCCGGGATCATGTGTAGCGGCAGCAGATGGGACAGGTGGGTACGCAGGTCCGCGTCACTCGGTGCCGGTGCCACGGCGGTGAGGTAGCCGGCCAGGAACGGCGGCCGGCCGTTGCCGGGATCGATCAGGCGCACCGCGGCTGCGGTGACCGCGGGGTGCCGGGTCAGCGCGTGCTCGATCTCGCCGAGCTCGATGCGCTGGCCGTTCAGCTTGACCTGGTGGTCAGTGCGGCCGTGGTATTCCAGGGTTCCGTCCGGGCGCCAGCGAGCCAGGTCGCCGGAGTCGTACATCCGGCCGCCGGGCTCGCCGAACGGGCACGGCACGAATCGCTCGGCGGTCAGTCCCGGCCGGCCCAGGTAGCCGGTGGCCAATCCCACTCCGGCCAGGAACAGCCGTCCGGTGACCCCGACCGGAGCCAGCCGGTCGAGGTGATCCAGCACGTAGGCCCGCATGTTCGTGATCGGACGGCCGATCACCACGGTCGGGCCGTCGGCGGCCGAGCAGGTCCAGGCGGTCACGTCGATGCTGGCCTCGGTGGGTCCGTACAGGTTGTGCAGCCGACCGGTGGGCAACCGGCCCAGCGCCCGGTCCCGGAGGTCGGCCGGCAATGCCTCGCCGGAGCAGAACAGGTGCCGCAACGCCGGCAGCTGCGCCTCCGGCTGATCCAGGAACGCCCGCAACATCGAGGGTACGAAGTGGCAGACAGTGATCTGCTGCTCGGCCAGCACGCCGGCCAGGTAGCCCGGATCCCGATGACCGCCGGGGGCAGCCAGCACCAGCCGGGCGCCGGTCAGCAGCGGCCACCAGAACTCCCAGACCGAGACGTCGAACGTGTACGGAGTCTTCTGCAGTACCCGGTCGGTCGCGTCGATCGAGTACTTCGCCTGCATCCAGCCCAGCCGGTTGAGCAACCCGGCATGGTTGCACAGCACCCCCTTCGGAGTGCCGGTGGAGCCGGATGTGTAGATCAGATAAGCCGGATCCCGGCCGTCGACGGTCGGCAACCGGTCTTCGCCGGGCACCGGGAGGTAGTCCTCGGGCGCACCCTGCGCCGGGTCGCCGGTGTGTGGCTGCTCGGCCGCCGGCAGCTCCATCCGGCCGATCCCGGCCGGCGGTTGCAGGCCGACGCCGGGCTGGGCGAGCAGCAGCACCGCACCGGCATCGGCCAGTTGGAACTGCGACCGGGCCGGCGGCTGGTCAGGATCGAGCGGCAGGTAGACCGCACCGGCCTTCAGCACCGCAAGCATGCCGATCACCAGTTCCAGGGAGCGGTATCCGCATATGCCGACCACCTGGCCGCGGCGCACGCCGGCATCGGCCAGCCGCAGTGCCAGCCGGCCGGCCTGCGCGTCCAGCTGGGCATAGCTCAGCCAGGACCCGGCGTACCACACCGCGCACCGGCCGGCCGCCGACCGGGCGGTGGCGGCCATCAGCCCGACCACCGAATCGCCCGCGAAGGCCACCGGTGGCATGTCGGCGGGCTGGTTGAAGCCGGTGGCGACCAGTTCGCGTTCGGCGTCGGGCAGCAGCTCCAGCGCGGCCAGCGGCTGCTCGGGGTCGGCGACCATGGCGGCCAGCACCGTTCGGAAGTGCTCGGTCAGCGCCCGTATCCGGGTCTGGTCGAACAGCTCGGTGGAGTACTCGACGAACAGCCGCAACGAGCCGTCCGGTTGCGGGATGACCTCGCACCGCAGGTCGAACCGGGCCCCGCCGCGCAGGCTGAGCGGGACCGGCTCCGACCGGATGCCGGCCATCGCCAACCCGCCGCCGGAGCCGGACAGCTGGGCCGGAACCAGCGACAGCGAGGTCTGGAACAGCGGGTTCCGGCCGGGCACCCGCTCCGGCTTCACCGTGTCGACGATCAGCGGGAACGGGATGTCCTGGTGCTGCATGGCCGTCAAGATGGTGTCCGAACAGCGCCGGATATGGCTGCTCACCGTCGGATCGCCGTCCAGCCGGGTGCGCAGTACCACGGTGCTGGTGAAGAAACTGACCATCGGCTCGAGCTCGGTGCGGGTGCGGCCGGAGAAGACCGAGCCGATCGGCAGGTCGTCCTGGCCGGTGTAGCGGTGCAGCACGGTGCTGTAACCGGCCAGCAGCACCGCCAGCGGGCTGACCCGGAGCCGGCCGGCCAGCTCACTTACGCCGGCGGCGACGGCCGGTTCCACCACCGCGTTCCACCCGGCGCCGGCCCCGGTGGGAGCCGCCGGCCGGGGCCGGTCGGTGGGCAGCGCGATGGTCGGCAGGTCGGCCAGTTGCTCGGCCCAGAAAGCCAATCCGGCATCGAGCCGGTCGCGGTGCGCGCGCTGCCAGTGTGCGTAGTCGGCCGGCTGGACGGCCAGCCGCGGCAGCTCGCCCGACTCGCCGCGGACGAGAGCACGGTAAGCCTCGCCGAGGTCGGCGGCCACGATGCCGAGCGACCAGCCGTCGCTGACGATGTGATGGAAGCTGAGGATCAGGACGTGGTCGTCGTCGGCCAGCCGGCCCAGGCAGTAACGGAAGCCCGGCTCGTCCAGCAGCCGGAACGGCCGGCTGATCTCGTCGGCCACCATGTCCTGCCAGCCGGTCGCGGGCAGGTCGAACACCGGCACCGCCAGGTCGGCCGGCGGCGGGTCGATCAGCTGCCACGGCTGGCCGTCGCTGACCGCCACCCGGGTCCGCAGGCCCTCGTGCCGGACGAGCACCGCGCGCAACGCACCCGCCAGCGCGACCCGGTCCAGCTCGCCGCGCAACCGCAGCACCAGCGGCAGGTGGTAGGTCGGCGACTGCGGATCCCACTGGTACAGGAACCACAGACCCAGTTGCTGCCAGGACAGCGGCAGCAGTCCGTCCCGGCCCACCGGGAGCACGCCGTCGGCCGGTTCAGCGAGCCGTTGGCGGATCAACCGCTCCCGCAACTCCCGGGCACTCTGCTCTGGCTTGTCCGGCACGGCACACTCTTCCCTGCTACTCGTCGGCGCTCTCGGCGAGCAGCCGGGTGATCTCGCCCTCGGACATGCCGGCGATCTCGGCCTCCAGCTCCGACAGCTCCGCCTCGTCCAGGCCGGCACGCAGGGTCTCCTCGATCAGCGTGGCGAGCTGGTGCAACGTGGCATGGGTGAACAGCTCGCGCGGATCCAGCGTCAGGTAGAACACATCGCGAATCCGGGACAGCAACTGGGTGGCTTGCAGCGAGCTGCCACCGAGCCGGAAGAAGCTGTCCCGCCGGCCGATGCGTTCGATATCGACGTTCAGCAGGTCGCGCCAGATGCCGGCAACCATCCGCTCGGTCTCGGTGGCCGGCGGTACGTGAGCCGACCCGGGCGCCGCGGGCTCGGGCAACCGGTCCCGGTCCAGCTTTCCGTTCGCGTTCAACGGCAAGGTGTCCAGCACGGTGAACGTGGCGGGGACCATGTGCAGCGGCAGCTGGGTGGCCAGCTGCCCGAGCAGGGCGTCGGTGTCCAGCTCCGGTGCCGGACCGCCCGCCTGGTCGAGCACCAGGTAGGCATCCAGTCGCGGCCCGCCGGGTGCTGCCTCGCTCACCACCACGGCCGACTGCCGGATGCCGTCGAGGGATGCCAGCGCGTGCTCGATCTCGCCGAGCTCGATGCGCAGGCCCCGGATCTTGACCTGCCGGTCCGCCCGGCCGACGAACTGCAGCTGGCCGTCGGACCGCCAGGCCACCACGTCGCCGGTGGCGTACATCCGCTCGCCCGGTTCGCCGTACGGGCACGGCAGGAACCGCTCGGCGGTCAGGGCCGGCTGGCCGACGTAGCCGCGTGCCACGCCGACCCCGGCGACGTGGAGCTGGCCGGGAACGCCGATCGGCGCCAGGTTCCCGGCCGCGTCCAGGACGTAGCAACGGTAGTTGGCCATCGCACGCCCGATCGGCGGCGGCGTGGTCAGCGGCTCCACCGGGCACAGGTAGTCCGCGCAGGCCACCGTCGCCTCGGTGGGCCCGTAGCCGTTGTGGAACTCCCGGCGCGGCGTCCGCCACCGGTTGACCAGCTCTGCCGGAAAAGCCTCCAGCCCGACGAACAACGCCCGCAGGTCCGGCAGCGAGTCCGGGTCGAGCAGGCCCAGCACGGCCGGCGGGAGGTCGCAGACGGTGATCCGCTCCTGCCGCAGCAGCACGGCGAGCTGGTCCACGTCGTGCAGCACCGAGCGTGGTGCGCCGACCACCGTGGCCCCGTGCGCCAGTGCCGGGTAGATGTCGAAGATGCTGACGTCGAACGCCGGATTGGCGAACTGCAGTACCCGGTCGTCCGGAACGATCGAGAACAGCTGCTGGGCCGCGCCGATGAAGTTGACCACCGCTCGGTGTGGCACCAGCACGCCCTTGGGCGCACCGGTCGAGCCGGAGGTGTAGATCAGGTAGGCGGCATTGTCCGGGCGAGCGGCGCACACCGGTGCGACCGGAGCGAACCCGGCCAGCCGGCGTGCGACGTCCGGGTCGTCCAGCACGACCCGCGGCAGCTCGGGCGGCAGCACCGCGGCCAGCGACGAGTCGGTGATGACCACCGCCGCCCCGGCGTCGGAGAGCTGGAAGGCGATCCGGTTCGCCGGATGCATCGGATCCAGCGGAAGCCACGCGCCACCGGCCTTGAGCACCGCCAGCTGGGCGAGCGGGATCCGGGGGCCGCGGTCGAGCAGGATGGCCACCAGCTGCTCCGGCCCGACCCGGTGCTCGGCCTGCAGCAGCCGGGCCAGCTGGTTGGCCTGCGCGTCCAGCTCGGCATAGCTGACGTCCGCACCCTCGAACCGCACCGCGGTCCGTTCGGGCGTGCGTACCGCGGCCGCGGCGACCAGGTCGTGCAGGAGCAGCTCGCCGGTGCCGAGGTCGAGCGGCTCCGGGTTCCACTCGTGCGCCACCAGCCGCGACTCCGCCTCGGGAAGCAGCTGCAGCTGGCTGAGCCGGCGATCGGGGTCGGCGACGATAGCGGCCAGCACGGTCTCGTAGTGGTCGACCAGCCGGTCGATCCGGTCCTGGTCGAACAGCTCGGTGGAGTACTCGATCCGGACCGAGGCATCGCCGTTGGAGCTGGTGTTGACCTGGAAGGCCATGTCGAAGCGGGAGGTTCCCAGCTGCAACGGCAGCCGCGTCACCGTCACATCGCCGAAGCTGTACTCGTTGGCGAAGTCCTCGGTGAGCAGGGTGAAGCAGATCTGGAAGAGCGGGTTGCGGCCGGACACCCGTTCCGGCTTCAGCTCCTGCACCACGCTGCCGAACGGCACGTCCTGGTGGCCCATCGCACTGAGTACGGTGCTGCTGCAGCGCTTGATGAGCTCGCGGCCGGTCGGATCGCCGCCCAGGTCGGTGCGCAGCACCAGCGAGTTGGCGAAGAATCCGACCATGCCTTCCAGCTCCGACCTGGTCCGGCCGGAGAACACCGAGCCGATCACCATGTCGTTCTCGCCGGTATAGCGGAAGAGCACCGCGTAGAAGGCCGCGGTCAGCACCGACAGCACCGAGAGCACCGACTCGGCGGCCGCCAGTTGGCGGGCCGCTTCGATCAGCTCCGGCGCCAGTGGGCGGTCACAGAAGCTGCCCCGCCAGCTGGCCTGCTTGGCGCGCGGCCGGTCGGTCGGCAGGTCCAGGGTCGGCAGGTCGGCGAGCTGCTCCCGCCAGTAGGCGAGATGGTGGTTGCTGGCCTCGACACTGAGCTGTCGCTGCTGCCAGGCCGCGTAGTCGACCGGTTGCAGCTTCACCGGAGGCAGCTCGTCACCCCGGCCGGCATACAGCGCACCCAGCTCGCGGGTGATGATGCCGACCGACCAACCGTCGCTGATGATGTGGTGGCAGGTCAGCAGCAGCACATGGTCCTGCTCATCCAGCCGGGCCAGCCAACAGCGCAGCAACGGTCCGGTGCTGAGGTCGAACGGTCGGCGCACCTCCTGCTGGGCCAGCTCGATCGCCTCCGCCAGCCGGTCGGCGGCTGGCAGCGACGTCAGGTCGACCACCTCGAGCTGCGCCGGGGCCGGCGGGTCGATGACCTGGCACGGCAGCCCGTGTTCGGAGACGAACCTGGTCCGCAGGCTCTCGTGCCGCGCCACCAGCTCGGTCACCGCGTCGCGCAGCGCCTGCTCGTCCAGCTCGCCCTGCAACCTGCGGGCGGCCGGCATGTTGTACACCGGCAGATCCGGGGTGAGCTGGTTCAGGAACCACAGGTAGCGCTGCTGGTCGCTGACCGGCAGCAGCCCGTCCCGGGACACCGGCTCGATCCGGTCCTGCTCGGCCAGCCGGTTCTGCCGCTGCCGCAGCTTCCAGTTGATCAGCGCCTGCCGTGCGGTGGTAAGCGCCTCGGCCGTGGCGGGGGCTTCGGTCATCTGCTTGCCTTCCTCATGGTTCGGGTCCTCGACGTCAGCCGGTGGGCACGGCCGGTCGGTTCGGCAGGCCGGCGTCGGTAGCGTCCGGGCCGCCTGCCAGTGCGCCTTGGATGTGCGGCAACAGGTCGAGCACACTGCCGCCGGCGTAGATGTCGGCGAGCGGGATGTCGATGCCCAGCTCGCTGACGATCCGGGACCGCAGGCGCACCGCGGTCAGCGAGGTGCCGCCCAGCTCGAAGAAACTCTGGTCATCCCCGACGTCCTCGCTGACCTGGCAGGCCTCCAGCCAGATCTGCCTGAGCACCTCGCGCAGGTCGTCGAGCTCGATCGGGCGCTCCGTCTCGGCCGGCGTGCTGGCTTCGGTGCCGCCGGCAGCCCGGGTGCCACCCGGCTCCGCTCCGGCTGCCGGGATCGTGGCCTGGCCGGTGGCCGGGGTGCCCAGCCGGCTTGCCTGCTGGAGTTCTCCGACGGTCAGCGCCGCGCCGTCGGCATCGGCCAGCAGCGTCTGCAGGATGCTGCCGTAGTCGGCGCCCAGTCGCAGCATGGTGGTCTCGTCGAACAGCTCGCCGGCATACTCCAGGCTCAACGCGGCGGTGCCGTCCGCCCGCTCGGTGACCTGGAAGGACAGGTCGAAGCGGGAACCCGGGGGACTGATGGGCAGCTGCTCCACCTGCACGCCGTCGATGGCTAGCAGGGTGTTGGTGTAGCCGCGGTAGGCCAGCGTGAAGCAGACCTGGAACAGCGGATTGGTGCCGGGCACCCGTTCCGGAGCGACCGCGTTGACCACGTCGGCGAACGGGATGTCCTGGGTTTCCTGGGCATCCAGCAACACGTCGTGGCAGTGCCGGATGAGCTGGCCGACCGGCTGGTCGGCAGCCGTCCGGATGCGCAGCACCGCGGTGTTGGCGAAGTACCCGATCAGCGGTTCCAGCTCGGTACGGACCCGTCCGGACAGCACGCTGCCGACGGCGAGGTCGTACTGCCCGCTGCGCTGCTGCATCAGCACCGCGAAGGCGGCGAGCAGTACCGAGAACGGGGTGCGGCCGACCGCTCGGGCGAGCTCGTCGGCGCGGGCCAGCAGACCGGGCGGCAGCTCCACGACGGCCCGGCCCTCGATCGTGCCCACCACGGCCGGCCGGGGCCGGTCCAGCGGCAACCGCAGCGGCGGCATCCCGCTCAGCTTTTCCCGCCACTGTGCCAGCCGTCGCTGCACCCCGTCGGCCGACAGCCGGTTGCGCTGCCAGCGGTAGACGTCGCTCGGCTGGATGGCCAGGGGCGGTAGGTCCAGAACCCGGCCCTCGACCTCGGCACGGTAGCGCTCGTTGAGCTCGCCGACCACGAGCTGCATCGACCAGCCGTCGGCGACGATGTGGTGCAGGACGTAGCCGAGCAGATGATCCTGGCGATCCAGCCGGGCGAGAAAGACCCGCAGCAGTGGGGCGCACCGCAGATCCATCGGCTGCCGGCAGGAGTCGGCGACCAGTCGCAGCGCGCGCTGTTCCCGGTTCGGCTCCGGTACGTCGCTGACATCGAACTGTTCCAGCCAGATCGGGCCCGGTGCCGGCGCCACGTACATCCGCGGGGCCCCGTCCTGCTCGGCGAAGCTGGTGCGCAATGCCTCGTGCCGGTCGGTCAGTCCGGACAGTGCGCCGCGCAGCGAGGCGACGTCGAACGGCCCGCGCAACCGCATCACGGTGACCATGTTGTAGGCGGTGTTGGCGGGGTTGAGCTCGCTGGCCAGCCAGAGTCCCAGCTGTTGGCTGGACATCTCGGCCGGACCGCCCCACGGCTCGGCGGTGATCTGGTCGTCCTGCTGCAGGCGCCTGCGCCGCAGCTTCTCCAACAGCTCGGCGCGCCGCTGCGTGCTGGTAACAGGCACCGTGGTCATGTTCGCCCCTCGGGTTCGGCGGCGGCCACCGCCAGCTCCATGTCCACCGCCAGCTCGGCCAGCAACGCCTCGGGAGCGGACAAGAATGAGTAGTGCGCACCGGGCAACACGACGCGGCGGAAGCGCTCCGGTGCTGCGTATCGGCCCCAGCCGGTCAGCTGCTCGGGGGTGATCTCGGGGTCGTCGGACCAGCCGATCGCCGTGATCCGGCCGGGCAGCACCACTGGCCCGGGCACCCGGTACTGCCGGTACGCCTCGACGTCGCGGCGCAGCACGCCCAGCCCCAGGGTGAGCAGGTCCGGATCCGGGATGCCGCCCAGCGCGGCCACCAGCCCGGCCAGCTCGACGCGCAATTCGTCATCGGTCATCGACAGGAACCGGCTGTGCGGGCCGTGGTGCGGTGCCACCTGGGACGAGACGAACAGCGTCGCCGGTGTCGGCAGGCCGTCCAGCATCAGGCGCAGCGCCGTGGCGTACCCCGGCATGGCGCCGCTGCAATGGCCGAAGAAGCCGAACGGCCGGTCCAGGTACGGCAGCAGCTGCTCGATGAGCTGGTCTGCCAGCGCGTGGTAATCGCCGTAGTGCGGCTCATGCAGCCGGTTCTCCCGGCCGGGCAGCTGCAGCAGGCAGACCTCGGCCGGTCCGACCTGGGGCGGCCAGCCGGCGTACATGGACGCGCCCACGCCGGCGTAGGGAAAGCAGAAGATCCGGGCGGCGGCATCCTCGTCCGGCCGGCGCAGCAGCCAGCGGGTCGGCTTCCGACCGGTGGCTGTCGGCCGGTCGGACACCGGCGACGTCGAGGGCCGGGTCATCACGCGTCGATCGACTCGCGCAGGCTTCTCGGACGCATATCCGTCCACACCTGCTCGATCCGTTCCAGGCAGGCAGCTTTGCTTCCGCTGGTGCCCTCGGCTCGCCAGCCGGCCGGAATCTCCCGATCGGCAGGCCAGATCGAGTACTGCTCCTCGTGGTTGACGACGACGTGGTAGGACCGTTCCGGCTGGGTGGAGTCAGACACTGGAACCTCTTTCGGGCTCGGTACAGCCAACGAATTGCATGGTTTTGCTGGCTTCGCTGACTTTATGAGCGAATTCGACCGGCTACATCAACCGTCGCGCCGACCTGTTGTCAACGCGGCGATGACTACTGACCCGGGACGGTCAGGACTCTCGGGCCACGGCCTCGCCGGGCTCCGAAGCCGCGGCGGGCGCCTGCTCGACCAGCTGCCGGGCGTCCTTCGGATCGCGCAGCGTCCGGATCTGCCGGCGGACCATCGGGATGGCCGAGACGGCGAAGCCGATGGTGCCGACCGCGACGCCGGTGCGGCTGCCGGCCAGTTGGCCGATGACACCGCCGAGGGCGCTGCCGAACGGGATCACGCCATAGATCAGCGCCCGGTATCCCGCGCTGGTGCGGGCCAGCGTGCCGCGTGGCGCGCCGACCTGGCGCAGCGTCACCGAGAGCACGTTGGCATTGCCCAGCCCGGTGCCGCTGACCAGCTGGACGCAGGCCACCGCAGCGCCGAGGGCATAACCGTGGAACGGGAAGGTGGCCAGCAGCAGCGGCGCACCGCAGGACAGCATCAGCGCCGAGGCGAACGCCCGGCCGTAGCCCAGCCGGCGGGCCAGCCGGAGCGCCATCATGGTCCCGCAGAAGGCGCCCACGCCACCGGCGGACAGCGCCAGCCCGTAGCCACCCGGGCTGAGCTGCCGCTCCTTGACCAGCCACACCACCAGGTTCACGGTCAGGATCTGCCCGGACATGTTGAAGATGGCCGCGTGCGTGGTCAGTGCCCGCAGGATCGGATTGCCCAGGGTCTGCCTGACGCCCTCGAGAAGTCCGGCCCGCATGGTGGTGTCGACCTCCGGCGGTGGCTCCGGTTGGCGAGCCGCGGTCAGGCCGAACACGCTGGCCAGGTAGCTCACCGAGTCGACCACGATCGCCCCTGCCGGTCCGGCCACCTGCACCAGCAGGCCGGCGAAGCCCGGACCGGCCACCTGCGCGACGGTTGCCGAGCCCTGCAGCGCCTGGTTGGCGGCCGGCAGATCCTCCTCGTCCACCAGGCTCGGTACGTAGGCGAAGCTGCCCACCTCGAACGCCACGCTGGCCGAGCCGACCCCGAACGCCACCACGGCCAGCAACGGCAGCGACAGCCTGTCCAACGCCCAGGCCAGTGGGACCAGCGCCAGCAACGCCGCCCGCAGCAGATCGGCATAGACCATGATCCGGCGCCGGCGCCGGCTCTCCAGCCAGTTGCCGACGAACAGCGGCAGCAGCACGTTCGGCAGGAAGGACGCGGTGGCGATCACGCTCACCCCGCCGGCGCCGGTGCCGAGGGTGAGGGCCGCGACCAGCGGCAGGGCGATCGCGGTGACCCGGGTGCCCACCACCGAGATGGCCTGGCCGCCCCAGAACCAGCGGAAGTCGTGATGACGAAAGATCAGGCCACGTTGCTTGGCCACCGGACCTGCGATGCCGGTCGTCGAGGTTGCCACGGTCCGCTCCCTGCCCACCCTCGGCGCTGCCCCGGCCGCGGCCGGGAACGACCGGCCGACAGCCAGGCGCCGATGTGACGTTGATGGTCTTTGTACCGCATGTCGTGTTGGTTCGTCACGCCAGGTTCTGGCCGGCGGGTCGTCAGCCGCTCAGCTCGGCTGCTTCGGCGTCGGCGAGCCGGTCGGCCTGCTGCCACGGCGGAACGTCCTCGGCCGCCGCGGCATAGGAGGCGATCAGCGCGCGGTGCCGCCACACCTTGTCGAAGGCGTCGGCATAGCTGTCCAGCAGCGGTCCGGCATCCGGGTGCAGATGGGCCTTCTGGATGGTGAAGGAATCCTCGATCACCTGGTAGCACTGCGGGAACTCCGCCCGGCTGGCCGCGCCACCGAATGCCCGCTGCAGCGGCAGCGGCATCAGCTGGTAGTGAGTGGCCGGTACCCCTTCGGCCCGCAACGCCTTCATCATCACTGCCCGCAGCGCCCCGGTCTGGTGCGAGGCCAGGCCGAACGCCTCCGGACGCAGCCGAAAGCGCAGGATGTGCCAGGCATGGCTCCGGTCGGCCGGGCAGCCCGGCACCTGCAGGCCGGGCAGTTCGGCCAGGCTTGCGAGCAGCCGTTCGACATTGGCGTCGCGGATCTTCATGGTGGCCTCGAACCGGCCGAGCTGGGCGCGGGCGAAGGCGCACTGGATGGCGTTGGGCTTGTGGTTCCAGCCGGGCAGGTGTGAGACGTAGCTGCGTTCGGACGGACCCGCCAGCGTCTCGCCGAACTGCCGCAACATCTCCGCCCGCCGGTAGAGCCGGGGATCATCGGTGTTGATCAGCCCTCCCTCGCCGCAGGTCGGCAGGTTCTTCGCGACGTTCAGGCTGAACGAGCTCACCAGGCCGAACGAGCCGACCACCCGGTCGTGATAGCGGGCACCCTGGGCCTGGGCAGCGTCCTCCAGGACCAGCAGGCCGTGCCGGTCGGCGACCGCCATGATCTGGTCCAGGTCTGCCGGCAGGCCGTGCAGGTGCACCACGACGATGGCGCGGGTCCGCTCGGTGATCGCGCGTTCGACGGTGTCCGCGCTGACGTTGAAGGTGTCCGGGTCGATGTCGACGAACACCGGTACCGCCCCGATGTGCAGCGGCGCGAGCCCGGACGCGATGAAGCTGAGCGCCGGTACGATCACCTCGTCACCGGGCTGGACGCCGGCGACGGCCAGCGCGAGCGACAGTGCCGTGGTGCCGTTGCTGACCGCCAGGCAGTGCGCGGTCCCGACGAAGTCGGCCCATTCCCGCTCCAGGCCGGCAACCTCCGGTTCTCCGGCGGAGGCCACGGTGAACCGGCCGCTGGCCAGCGCCCGGTTGACCGCCTGCTCCTCTTCGTCGGTGACCTGGGGCCACGGCAGGACCCGGCGGGTACGCGGCACCGCGCGCTGACCGCCCAGCATCGCCAATTTATCCATGGGAGTTCTCCTCTGCCAGAGCGCGTCGGTGGTTCGGGTGGCCGGAAGGTTCCGTCGTCGCCAGCACGACCTCGACGGCGGCCAGGGTTCGGTCGAGTTCGGCCAGCAGCGCCGCGCGCCTGGCCCGCAGCCGGGTTGCCGGAACGTCACCGGTCCGGCTCAGCGCTGCCAGGATGCGGATCGCGGTCCAGTGGTAGGCGGTTCGGCTGATCTGGCGCGCGAGCTCGGGCCAACCGGGCAGCTGCTGCCGCCGGCCGGTCTCGGCCACCCAGTCGGCATGCACCGCGGCGCCGGCCAGTGCCACTCCGGCCACCACGAACAGCTCGTCGGTGATGCCGTAGCCGGCCGCCAACCGGTCGCACATGTCTGCCAAGAACCGGGCGATGCCGTCCCGGCCTCGATAGCATCCCGGTTCGGAGCCGGCCTGGAACTCCCGCAGGTTGCCGGCCAGGTAGCCGGCCGGGTCGGCACCGGCCGGTTGCCTGCCGCCCGGACCGTCCTCGACCAGCAGTTGCAACCAGCGATTGCCGATCGGGTCGTCGGCGAAGAACATGTCGCGGGCGTGCGCGGGCCGGTTGGCCGAATCGCGCGCCGCGGTCAGCACCGCCAGCGGCAGTTCACCTGAGAAGAACGGTGGAATCGCGTCGAGCACCGAGACGGTCTGCCGCTCGTCGTCGAAGCCGCGCACCACTACCAGGTGGTTGGAGTGCACGTCCCGGTAGGCCGGCCGGAACGGAAGCTCGAAGTTGTCCACCGCCACCGCGACCGGAACGCCGGCCGCCACCTGCTCGCGTACCTGCTGCCAGCCCTGCTCGGCATCCTCGGGCCACCACCAGCGAGAGCCGACCGGGTGGTGAGGTGCCAGGCTGGCCACCAGCGACCGGCCGTCCGGGCAGGGGAAGTAGTACTCCTCCGGCCGGATGTCGCCGGGACGGTAGTAGAACCCCCAGAAGGAGCCGAGGACCTCCAGCGGCGGGAAGCCGGCGTGGTCCACCAGGGTGCCGACGCAGGCGTGCAGGCAGCCGGCCAGGTCGTGCCGCCAGGGCCGCACGCCGTCCAGTTCGACCTTCACCGCCGCACCTCCTCGACGCAGCACAGCGAGGCATCGTCGGCCGGTACCGGCGTGATCGCGAAGATGTGCGCGGCCGGGTTGTCGGGCAGCCGGAGCGCGGCCAGCTCGGCATGCCGGGGGACCGGTACCCGATGTCGCCAGATCACCGGGTCGACGCCATGCTGGACGTGCCGGGGGTAGTGCAGAGTGCTGCAGCGGAACGCCGCCAGGGCACCGAACCGGTCGGGTGTCTGTGGCCAGAAGTCCGACACCCGCAGCCATTCCGGGTCGACCGAGCCGTCGGTGTAGTGCAGGTACAGCAGATCCTCGGTGCGCCGCTCGGCGGCGGCCAGCAGGTACAGCCAGTCGTAGCGGCCCGGCGGCAGCTCGATCAGCTGCCCGCCGCACCGCAGGTTGTCGCCTCGCTCGCTCCCGGCCGGGAACTCGAAAAGCACCCCGCCGATCTCGACGATCGAGCCCTCCGGCGGCAGTTGCTCGGCCGGAAAGGTGTTCGACCAGACGTTGAAGGCGCCCGCGGCCAGGTCGGAGGTCGGGGTGAGCCCGCGGTTGTCGAAGTGGCCACGCAGGTCCAGCGGCCGGCCCAGGCCGGTCAATCGGTCGGTCGGTCGGTCGGTCAGTCGGTCGGTCAATGTCGGCCTCCAGCCAACTCGTCGAGAGGTATTTCCCTGCCGGGTACCGGCCGCCACAGCGCGAGCGTGTCGGCCTGCCGGCTGCGGGGCATCAGGTGTTCGGGATGGTTCCGGCCGGCGTGCGGGAAGATCCGCAGTTCTCCGGGCGGTCGCGGGCTCAGGTCCACCCCGGCCAGCAGCAGGCCGGGACGGCCCAGCGCACCGGCCGCGGTGAGCACGTCGGCGAGGGGGTCGCCGCTGGCCGGCTGGCCGGCCCGCAGCAGCATGCGGCCGCTGAGGAACCACGCGATGACGGCGGCATGCTGGCTCAGCCGGGCAGCCCGCCATTCCAGCGACACCGGGGCAGCCGGGTCGGCGACGGGCCGCCGCATGGTCAGCTCGGACAGCGGCTTGTCCGGGCTGGGCCAGTTCGAGATCACCCGGAAACCCAGCCGGGCGTACAGCGGCGGCAGGCACCGTTCGACCACCGCGTCCAGTTCCAGCCAGTCGACGCCCTGGTCCCGCGCGTCCCGGGCGACGGTGTCCAGCAGTGACCGGACCAGCCCGCGGTGCCGGTAGCCGGGCAGCACCGCGATCCGGCCGACCCGCCAGCAGCCGGCCGCCGGCCGCACTCGCAGCGTGGCGAGCACCCGGTCCGGCCCGGCGAGCAGGTAGACCGAGCCCGGTCCGCGCACCGCGTCCAGCACCGCGGCCGGCGTCTCGAACTGCCCGTCCGGTGCGGGCAGTCCCGGCAGCGGATCGGAGCCGGCGTAGGCCAGCCGGGTAAGCCGGGCGAGCTCGCCGGCCTGCTCGGGTGTCAGGTCGGTCCGTCGCTCGATGGCGGCCAGGGCGAGATCAGCCATAGCGGCGCACCAGATCGTAGAAACACGACTCCCCGAACCGGAGCGCCTCGACCGGTATCCGTTCGTCCGCCGAGTGCATCAGGTCCCGGTAGTTGACGTCGTCGCAGAACAGCATGGGCAACCAGCCGTAGCAGCTGATGCCGAGCTGCGGGAACAGCCTGCTGTCGGTGGAGGCGGACATGATCATGGGCACCGGGATGCCGTCCGGGTCGGCCCGCCGCAGCACGTCGGCGAGCAGCTCGTACATCGGGCCGAACTCCGGTTCCGGAAGCGGCTCGCCCTCCACCAGCACCTCGACTTCCAGCTCGTCCGGCACCAGTGCCCGCAACGCCGCGACGAACTCCGCCGAGCCCGCCCCCGGCAGCAACCGGCCGTCGAGCTCGACGGTGACCTCGGTCGGCAGCACGTTCGTGTGGTTGCCCGCCCGGATCACGGTCGCATTCACCGAGTGCTGCAGCACCGAGCGCAGGTAGCGGCCGTCCCGCTCCGGCAGCCCGGCCAGCAGCTCCAGGTCGGCCGGATCGGCTGCCAAGGCCTGGTAGATCGCCGCCGTCGCCGGTGCCGCGGCGGCCCCGAGCTCGGCAAGCATCCGGCGGACGGCCGTCGTGGGCTGCACGCCCAGGCCGCCGCCGGCCACCGCGGTGAGCAACCGGTTGAGCTGCCGGACCGGGTTGGCGTCCGATGCCACCCGGGAGGCGTGCCCTCCCGGGCCGCGCAGGGTGATCCGGAGCCAGCACGCCCGCTTCTCCGCCACCACGATCGGATGCAGCCGTCGGCCGCCGCCCAGCCCGATCGAGGCGCCGCCGTCCTCGCCGATCGCGTACCGGACGCCGTCGAAGAGCTGCGGATGCTCTCGCACCAGGTAGTGGGCTCCGGTGTAGCTGCCGGCCTCCTCGTCGCTGAGCAGGGCCAGCAGCACCGTGCCGGCCGGCCGTTCACCGGCCGCGGCCATCCGCAGCAGCGCGCCGGCCATCATGGCGACGCCGCCCTTCATGTCGACGGTGCCGCGCCCCCAGACACAGCCGTCGGCCAGTTCGGCGGCGAACGGCGGCCGGCTCCAGCGCTGGCCGGCCACCGGCACCACGTCCAGGTGGCCGTGCCACAGCAGCGGCGGCGCGCTGTCGCGGCCGGGCAGCCGGGCGAGCAGGTTCGGCCGGTCGGGATGCGACCCGAGCAGCTGGCAGTCCAGTCCGGCATCGGTGAGCAGGCCGGCCAGGTACTTCATGCAGGCGGCCTCGTTGCCCGGCGGGTTGGTGGTGTCGAAGCGCACCAACTGCCGGGTCAGCTCGACCACGTCGACCGGCGGACTCGTCACCGGACGGCCACGCTGCCGGCCTGCTCACCGGACAGTGCTGCCCGGCGCAACTCCTCGACCACGCCGGCCAGTTCCGCCGCCGTCGAGTGCTGGTAGACATGCTGGGGGCGCACCGGAACGCCGGCTGCCTGGGCGAGCTCGGAACTGATCGCCACCGCTACCAGGGAATTGCCGCCGAGCTCGAAGAAGTCGTCGTCCACCCCGATGCCTGCCATGTCCATCAGCAGGTTCCAGGTGTCGATCACCAGGTGCTCGGTCTCGGTGCCCGGTGGCCGGTAACTGCTGGACAGGCCTGCCGGACGTGCCTGTCCGGCATGCGACTCGAGCTTGGACCGGTCGACTTTTCCGTTCCGGTTCAACGGAAGTTCTGCCAGCAGCACCACCATGGCGGGCACCGCGTAGTCCGGCAGCACCCGGGCCAGGTCACGCCGCACGCTGATCGGGGATACCGTGGCGCTGGCGGCCGGAACCGCGAAGCCGATCAGCCGGCGACCGAACCGGGACTGCTGGACGATGACCGCGCCATCCTCGATCTCGGGCAGCCCACGCAGCGCTGCCTCGACCTCGCCGGGTTCCACCCGGAACCCGCGGATCTTGACCTGGTCGTCCAGCCGGCCGAGGAAGTCGAGAGCGCCGTCCGGTCGGCGCCGGGCCAGGTCGCCGGTGCGGTAGAGCCGCCCGCCCGGGCGGTCGGCGAACGGATCCGGCACGAAGCGCTCCGCGGTGGCACCAGGACGGCCGAGGTAGCCGCGCGCCAGCCCCAGCCCGCCGGTGCACAGCTCACCCGGCTGGCCGTCGGGGACCGGGCGCAGGTCCTCGTCGAGCAGGTACACGGTGCTGGCCGAGACCGGAAAGCCGATCGGCACCCGGTCGTCCTGCCGGCCGGTTATCGGGTAACAGCAGGTGAAGGTGGTGTTCTCGGTCGGCCCGTATCCGTTGACCAACGCCACGCCGGGCAGCGTGGCCAGCGCCCGGTTGACACTCGGCACGGACAGCACGTCGCCTCCGGCCAGCAGGCAGCGCAGCCCCCGCAGCCCGGGCAGGCCGGCGTTGCAGAACTGGTGGAACAGGCCGGCGGTCAGCCACAGCACGCTGACCCGGTGGCGGCGGACCAGCTCGCCGATGGCGGTGATGGTGTCGACCGGCTCGCCGGGCAGCACCACGCTCGCCCCGTTGAGCAGGGGTGCCCAGATCTCGAGGGTGCTGGCGTCGAAGGCCAGCGGTGCCAGTTGCAAGAACACGTCGTCCGGCCGCACGGTGAGGAAATTGGCCTGCCGGACCAGCCGGATCACCGCCGCGTGCGGGATCATCGCGGCCTTCGGCGTTCCGGTGGAGCCGGAGGTGTAGGCCAGGTAGGCCAGCCGGTCCGCCGAGCCGGCAACCCCCGGGTCGGTGTCGGGCTCGGCGGACAGGTCCAACGTGGAGACGTCCAGCCACTCGGCCGGCTCCCGGTCACCGGCCCGCCGGCCGGCACCGGTATCGGCCGGTGCGCTGCCGCCGCTGAGGACGAGGTCGACACCGGCCATGGCCAGCATCCCGGCGATCCGGTCCGCCGGCTGCCTGCTGTCGATGCCCAGATAGCAGCCACCGGCCTTGAGAATGCCCAGCAGCGAGATCACCAGCGCCTCGTCGCGATCGTGGACCACTGCCACCGGTGTTTCGTCCCGCACGCCCCGACGCAGCAGGTGGTGAGCCAGCCGGTTCGCGCGTGCGTCGAGCTCGGCATAGCTGATGCTGCGGCCCGCACACCGCACCGCAACCGCGTCAGGGATGGCGGCGACCATCTGTGCGAAGGCTTCGCCGATGGTCAGGCCTGGCGTCTTCATCGGCAGCGCCCGGCCAGCCGGGCATTGCACGGGTCGGGCAGGACGTCCATTCCCGCCACCTCTTTTCGCGGCCGCATCGGTAGTGGTTGCAGATGACTGCACGGCGCGGGCGATGGTCGGATCGATCGGCCTGGAACGCCGCACCGGAAAGCGGTACCCCACAAAACCGGCAAACCGGGGTGCCGGCATCAGCTTCGCGGTGACCCCCAGGTAAACGCCAGGAGGAGACCGGAGTGGACGCCACGCCACTTGTAGACAGCGCGCGGCGGACGCACCGTGGAAGGCAGATTGTCCCGCCTCGCAGGGACTGCAGTCATTGGAAGCACATTTGTCCAGATTTTTTCCTTAAGCCCCTTGACGAACGGCTCGACGGTGAGTAAAGATTCCGGCTATACCCTTGGTGCCAGTATTTACGAGCCTTCGAGCAGCGAATGCAGTCAACTTGAAATGTCTGTTCGGATTGAAGTAACCGCAGACTCTGCGCCATCGCGTTAAATTCCGGTCGCACGGTGCCGGTATAACAGCGCCAATGAAAGGAACCGGGGATGTCGCTGCGTGTTGTTATTTGCCACGAACTCCCTATAGTGCGGGATGGATTGACTGCAGCCCTGGATGCCGAGGACGATATCGAGGTCATCGGCGCCACTGATAGCGGCATACAGGCAATTTTGTGGGCGCGCACCGCCCAACCCGACGTAATTGTCACCGGCCTGACGCTTTACGGCATTCCCGGGATCGAACTCATCAAGCGTGTCCGGCAGGAAAAGCTTAATCCGCAGCCGAAGGTGGTCGTTTTCGCGATGAACCATTCGGACCAGATGATTACCGAGGTCCTGCGGGCCGGCGCGGACGGGCTGCTGGTGAAGGAAGCAACCACCGACGAGATCGGCGCCGCCATCCGGGCCGCTGCCAGCGGGCAGATCATGCTCGCTCCGCTGGTGGCCAACCGCCTGGTCAGCTGGTTCCGCCGGCAGGACAGCCGGCCGGACGAGCAGCTGCGGCCGGTGCTTGCCGCGTTGACGCCACGCGAACGCCAGGTGCTGTTGTTGATCGCACGCGGCAAGAGCACCGACGAGGTGGCCTCCGAACTGGCCATCGGCGTCACCACGGTGCGTACCCACCTGTACCGGCTGCGCTGCAAGCTGGACGTCCGGGACCGGGCGCAGATGGTGTCGGTGGCCTACCGCTCCGGCCTCATGGTGCCGGCCTGACCGGATTCCAGCCCGACCGACCCATAGGCCTGACCGGAGCCCGGCCCGACCGACCCTGCCGGGCCTGACCGGATTCCGGCCCGACCAACCTCCCGGCGCTGCCGGCCGCCCGGGTGGCGCGTCCCGGCCAGTCCTTCCGGTGCGGCTATCTCCCCAGCGCCCGCAGCGCCGCGTGCTCGATCGACTCGGCGGTGATGCCGCTGCGTTCTAGCAGGAATCGCTGGTCACCGGCCATCGAGACGAACCGATCCGGCACTCCCACCCGGAGCACCCGCCTGCCGGTCTCGGCCAGCGCCTCGGCCACCGCACTGCCCAGCCCGCCGGTCCGCCAGTGCTCCTCGATGGTGACCACCGGCGCCTCGGAGCCGGCCAGCGCCTGTTCGTCCAGCGGTTTGACGGTATGCATGTTGAGCACCGCTGCCTCGATGCCGCGGGCTGCCAGCAACTCGGCGGCCTGCACCGCTAGCTGCACCGGGTACGGGCCGCAGCACACCAGCAGCAGGTCGGATCCCTGGCGCAGCGGCTGGGCGCGGCCGATCTGGATCGGGGGCAGGTCCACCGGCAGGGTGGGCGTCGGGACCCGGTCCAGGCGCAGGTAGACCGGCCCGGGCAGGTCCCGGCACTGTTCGAACAGGGCCACCGTGGCCGCCGCGTCGGCCGGGACCAGGACGGTCATGCCCGGCAGCAGCCGCATGATCGCAAGGTCTTCCAGGCTGTGGTGGGTGGGGCCGAGGTTGCCGGCCGACAGTCCGCTGTGGGTGGCCGCGATCCGGACCGGCAGGTGTGCATACGACAGGTCGATCTTCACCGTCTCCAACGCGCGGGTGCTGGCAAAGGTGGCCATCGTGTTCACGAACGGGATCCGGCCGCAGCGAGCCAACCCGGCCGCCGCGCCCAGCAGGTTCTGCTCGGCGATGCCCAGGTTCAGGTAGCGGTCGGCAGCCGTGCCGAAGTCCTTGCCGAGAAACAGGCCGGTGTCGCTGTCCAGGCAGACCAGCCGGTCGTCGAGCGGCATCGCGGCTAGCAACGTGTCCCGGTAGGCCTCCCGGGAGGAGGCCGTCAGGACGGTGGTCATGGCCGGCTCCCGGTCCGCACCGCGGCCAGGGCCCGCCGGCGCTCCCGCTCGCCCAGCTTGGCGAAGTGGCTCACCAACCGGTCCTCGACGTAGGGCAGCCCGCGTCCCTTCGTGGTACGGGCCAGCACTACCGTCGGCCGGTCGAGCTCCGGTGGCACGGTGAGCGCCTCGCGCAACTCCCCGGGATCGTGACCGTCCACCGCACGCACCGTCCAGCCGAACGCCCGCCAGCGTTCCTCCAGCGGCTCCAGGCCGATCACCGACTCGGTGGTGCCGGTGATCTGCAGGCGATTGCGATCCACCACGGCGGTCAGCCCGGACAGCTTCAGGCTGCTTGCCGCCATGGCCGCCTCCCAGACCGAGCCCTCCTGCAACTCGCCGTCGCCGAGCACTACCACCACCCGCCGGTCGCTGCCGGACAGCCGGGCGTCCAGCGCCGCTCCGACGCCGATCGGCAGGCCGTGCCCGAGCGCGCCGGACGGCATCTCGACCCCGGGCAGCGCCGGGTTGGGATGTGCCATGAACGGGCCGCCGGGCCGGCCGTAGTCGGCCAGGCTGGCAGCCGGCAGGAACCCGCGTTCGGCCAGCACCGCGTACAGGCACAGCACACCGTGGCCCTTGCTGAGCAGCAGGAGGTCGCGGGCCGGGTCGGCGGGCGCGTCCGGATCCATCCGCAGCACGTCGAAGTAGAGCACCAGCAGGATCTCGACCAGGGACATGCTTCCGCCGAGGTGGCCGCCGGTGCTGCCGGCGCACATCTCGATGATCCGTTCCCGCACCCGGATCGCCCGTTCGGCCAGGTCGTCCGTCGCGGCGACCGAGGGGCCGGACCCGGCCTGCAGACCCGGCGGAGCGGTGGTCGCCGGGTAGGCCATGAGTTCGGTCATCGTGCTCCTCCGGGGGCGGCCGACAGTTGTGGCAACGTGCTGGTGAGCTCGGTCAGCGCGGTACTGAGCACGTCGATGCCGGCCAGGTACTCCGCGATCACGACGTGCTCGTCGTCGGCATGGTCCAGCACGCTGTCCCCGGGACCGTAGGTGGCCATCGGGACGTGCCATTGTTCGGCAAGGGTGTTCATGTCCGAGGTGGCCGTCTTCACCTTGACCACGGGCGTGCTGCCGGTCCGGCGGATCGCCGCGGTGAGGGCGCGAACCACCGGGTCGTTGCGGCCGACCCGGCAGGCCGGCACCGAGTTGATGAACTCGATCTCGCCGTCGGTCAACCGGGCTCGCAACGTCGTCAGGAACGCCTGGGGGTCGAAGCCGAGCGGCATCCGGACGCTCACGTGCGCGGTTGCCGTGCCCTGGTCGGCGGTGATCGAGACCAGGCTGGGGCCGGGCTGGTCGAAGCGGGCATGGCTCGCCTCCGGCCCCAGCAGCTCGCAGACCCGCTGCCAGCAATCGACGGCGAGCTCGCTGGCCTTCGGCACCGGATTGGTCGGATGGGTGGCAGCGCTGCTGACGCGATACCGGAAATCGAGTTTGCCCTTGTAGCCCAGGACAACCGTGTGCCAGCCGCTCGGTTCGCCGATGATCAGCGCATCCGGTTGCCGATGGGTGTCCAAGATGTGCAGTGCACCCCGCGACAGCGGTGTCTCCTCCTCGACGGCGCCGACCACCACCAGCCGGCCGGCGAAGTTGCTGCGGGCGGCCGCGCAGATCATCGCGGCCAGCGGCGTCTTGGCGTCCACCGCGCCGCGGCCGTAGAGCCGGCCGTCCTGCTCGCGCACCGGGACGTGGCCCGGCACCGTGTCCAGGTGGCCGAGCAGCATCACGGTGGGCCCGTCCGCGGCCGACAGCTCGCCGACCACGTTGCCGGCCGCGTCGACCTCGGTCGCGAAGCCGAACTCGGGCAGTTGCTCGGCCAGGAACCCGGCGAGCGCGGCCTCGGAATAGGACGGCGAGGCGATCTCGAGCATCTGTCTTAGCAGCCGGACGGCCCGGGTGTCGGACAGCGCCGGGCCTTGCGAGTGGTCAACCATGGTCTTCGCCGAACCTCCTGGGTGGACGGGTGCACCTGTTCCGGTCGGCTCAGACCGGATGGAGCCCGATGAAGTCGAGGCCGGCGTGCTCCGGCAGCCCGAAACGGATGTTGAGGCACTGCACGGCGTTGCCGGCGCCGCCCTTGACCAGGTTGTCCAGGGCTGCTATCGCCAGTACCTGCTGGTGCTGCTCGTCGACGGCGAACCCCACATCGCAGTAGTTCGTCCCGGTCAGGATCTTGGGTTCCGGCAGCCGGTACAGCCCGGTCCGGGTCGTCACCACCCGGACGAACCGCTCGTCCCGGTAGAACTCCCGGTAGCGCAGCCGCAGGGTGCGCTCGTCGACGCCCTCGACGACCGGAACCCGGCAGACCACCTGCACTCCGCGCACCGCCTCGACGCCGGTCGCGGTCATCGACACCGGCCGGCCGCCGATGCTCTGGCTGATCTCAGCCTGGTGCCGGTGCCCGGACGGCGCGAAGACCCGCATCGCCCCGCTCCGTTCGGCGTGCAGGTTCGCCGGGCTCGGCGTCGCCCCCGAGCCGCTGGATCCGGTTCGGGCATCGACGGTCACCAGGCCGGCGACCAACCCGGCATCGGCCAGCGGCTGCAGCGCCAGGATGGCCGCCGTGGCCATGCAGCCGGGGACACTGATCCGGTCGGCCTCGACCAACCGCTTGCGATGCAGTTCGGGCAGCCCGGGGACGAAGCTGTCGAGCAGCTCCGGATGCGGATGCTCGACCTGGTAGTAGCGCCGGTACTGCGCCGGATCGGCGAGCCGGAAGTCGGCGGACAGGTCGATCACCACGTCCGCCCGGCCCAGCAGGTCCGGCATCGAGTGCATGGTCTCGGTGTGGCCGGTGGCCAGCAGCAGCACGTCGTAGCGGCCCAGCTGGTCCGGTGCGACGAAGCTCAGATCGGTGGTGCCGCGCAGGTTCGGATGGGTGCCGTCCAGCCGCCGGCCGGCCAACCGGCGTGAGGTCACCGCCGCCAGCTCCAGGTCGGGATGGCCCAGGACCAGCCGGATCAACTCGCCGCCGATGTAGCCGGCACCGCCGACCACCGCCACCGTCAGCATGCGTCCACCACCGCCGCCAGGGTGTATTCGACGATCCGGTCGGCGACGTCGACATCGTCGTGCGCCTGGTCGAAGCCGGTGAACTCGACGCCGGCGTTCACCTCGATCACGAACCGCCGGCCGGCCGGGTCCTCGATGATGTCCACCCCGGCCAGTTCGGCGCCCACCGCCTCGGCCGCCGACACCGCGAGCTTGGCCAGGTCCGGGGTCAGCTCGCACCGGAAGCACCGGGCGCCCCAGGCCATGTTGGTGCGCCAGCCCGGGTTCACCTGGTAACTGGCACCGAGCGCCTCGCCGCCGACCACGATCACCCGGATGTTGCGGTCGTGGGAGGCAACGAACTCCTGTACGTATCCCAGATGTGCCTGCGGCCCGTTCAGCGCCGCCACGTACTCGAGGATGGTGGCCGCCTGGGCCCGGCTCTCCAGCTTGGTGACCAGCCGCCCCCAGGAGCCCATCACCGGTTTGAGCACCGCCGGGTAGCCGAGCTCGTCCAGGGCCGCCAGCGTCGCCTCCGGCGTCATCGCACTCGCCGTCCGGGGCGTGGTCACGCCGGCCGCCTTCAACGCCACCGAGGTGCGCCACTTGTCGCCGCACACCTCGATCGCCTGCGCGCTGTTCAGTACCCGGCTGCCCTCGGCCTCCAGCGTCCATGCCGCATAGCGGGCCCGGACGCTGCCGATCTCACGGACCAGCACCACCGGCCAGCGCAGGTCGCCGGTACCGCTGTGCAGCGTCCGGGTGTCTACCTGCTCGTAGCTCGCCCCATGCCGCTCCAGGGCGGCAATCAGCCGTCGTTCCTCGTGCCGGACCCGCGATGCCAGCAGCGCGAGCGGCGCGCGCACCGTCATTCGCCCCAGTCTTCCTCTACCTGGGGCGCCAGCACCAGGTTCAGCGGATCGAGGGTCATCACCTCGAGCTCGCTGTGGCAGTCACCGCATTCCACGACCTCGCTCAACTGGGGCCGGTCGGCGAACGAGACGTCGGCGGCGCATTCGGGACAGCTGGTGGTCATCACTTCTCCTGATTTACCTTGTAGAAACGGGGGATCGAGCTCGATGGGCTGACATTTCGGACCTTACGCAGTGGACCGCCGGGCGGTGTCGTCATGCCATGGACGGCCGGCCCGGAATTGCACCGACCTGGCTGACCGGCGGGTGGACGGCACGCTTACCCGCCGGTCGACGCGGCTCAACCGCCCGGTGCTGCCTCCGGCAGCAGCGACCAGGCCGCGCGCTCCTCGCCGCCGTTGCCGGTGAGTGCCTCGACCGCAACGGTCTCCGGGAAGTCGAGCAGCAGCATGTCGCGCCATCCCGAGGCGGTTCCGGCCGGCTGGATGGCCGACACGCCGTGGTGCATCCGGCGATCGTCCACCAGCAGGCACTCGAACGGCTGGGTCAGGTGCGTCTGGTAGACCGGCACGCCGTTCTCGTAGAAGGTGGACCGGCCGCCCTCGATCCCATTGCGCACGATGAACACCTGCGCGACGTAACGGTGGCCGTCCTGGTGGATGCCTTCAGGGGTGGGCAGGCCGGTGGCTGTCGTCGAGGTCTGCACCCGGATCTGATGGATACCCAGGTTCAGGTATGCCATCGGGTCCGGCAGCGGCGGAATGCATTCGCACAGCGACCGGATCAGGCTGGTGAGCACTGGTGAGGCCCCGAACGCCGGATCGAGGTCGGCGAACCGCCGTTCGATGCCGCCGAAGACGGGATTGACCTCGTCCGACTGGACGAACGGCACCGACGGCAGCATCTTGATTCCCTCCTCCAGCACAGCGCAGCGGCCGTAGCGGCGTCGGCGGGCGCCGGAGCCCGACAACATGTACGGGTCCTGCGGCAGGGCGTTCCAGCTCCCGACGAACTCCTCGACCTGGTGCTCGGTGCACCCGGAACGGCGGGGGTCGAGGAACTCCGGCGACAGATGGGCGTAGCCGAAGGCCTCCAGCTGATGCTTCGCTACGGCGGCTGCACTGACTCGGGGCATCACATTTCCTTATCGCTCAACGACGAGTTGGTTTGCCATGCGGCGCAGGCGTTCGGTCACCGGCACAGCCCTGCAATTTCGTCAGCCGGATCCCCGGCCGGCCGCCACGCGTGTTCGAGCAGGCGCTCGTAGAACGGCTGTTGGTCGGCGAGGATCGCCACCAGCCTGGGATTGCCGGCGATCAGCGCCTCCGCTGTCCGCGCCGGCCTGACCGCACCGAATCCGCTGGTGCGGCTGACCTCCTCGTGCCAGCGCTGCGACGGTCCCCACTCCTCGCGGTGGCCCGGCTGCCAGGTCAGTGCGGCCGGCCGGAATTCGATGCCTACCGCGGCGCAGAACGCAGCGATGACGGCCGTGGGATCGGTCAGCAGCCGCTCGGCGTCCATCACGAAAGGTGGCCGCCCGGTCGCGGCGCGAACCGCCTCGAAGAGCTCCAGCTGGTGCCCGAAGCCGATCTGTTCGGCCCGCACCTCGGGATTGAGCCGGAAGTAGGAGGCGATCGTCTCCCGTGGCGAGCGGATCAGGAAGGCGTGCACGGCATCCTCGGCCAGGAAGGCGGCGTCGGCGAGAACTGCCGGGTAGGACTCATCGGTGGTGTCCTTGAAGAACACCGCGCCGGCGTTGCCCAGTTCGCGCAGCCGGGCCAGCACCGCCGGTTCGCTGCTGACGGTGGTGCCGGCCACCGAGACCTCGCCGAACTCGGCGAGGTTGGAGAACGGTTCGTGCACCACCCGAAAGTCCCCTCGCTCGAGCATCATCCGGAAGAATGCGGTAGACCTGCATCGCGGTGCGCTCCACAGCGCGAGGATCCTGGGCACGCCGTCGGTCATCCGCTGCCTCGATCCGTTCCTCGCGGGCCGGCTGCCTGCCGCCCATCGGTGCTCCGCCATAGCGGATTTGCCCGAGATTAGAAAGTTCGCCGGGCTCGGGTAACCCGTTCGGCGTCCAGCCGGACCGGCGAGCGGTCATCGCAGCGTTTCGCCGAGTCGGAACGTTCCGATGAGCCGTTCGCGCCGCTTCTGGCGAAAGGCTGGGTCCGGTGCGGGCCTGTTGCCCGGGACAGCTGAGGAGAACGTGGAATGGTCGACAGCGACTTCGGCTCGACCGTGGTGGTCAAGTGTGGCGGAGTGGTCGCCGAACGGCCGGAATTCCTGTGCGCCGACGTCGCGGCGCGGCACCGCAATGGCGAGCGGTTGCTGCTGGTGCACGGTGGGTCCAGCGATATCGACCGGGTCGCCGGGCAGTTCGGTGTACGGCAGCGCCGGCTGGTGGGCCCGGGTAACGTGTCGGGTCGCTATACCGATCCGGCGACCCTGGCCGTGGCGATGATGACCTGGTCCGGCGTGGTCAAACCCCGGTTGCTGGAGATCCTGGCACGGCACGGTGTCCCGGCCGTCGGGCTGACCGGCCTGGATGCCGGCCTGGTCACCGCGACGGCGAAGAAGCCGTTCCGGGCGCTCTTGGACGGGCGATCGACCATCATCCGCGACGATCGCAGCGGCCGGATCGCCGCCGTGAACGGCGCGGCGCTGCACCGCCTGCTGGATGCCGGATTCCTGCCGGTGCTGTCCCCGCCCGCGCTCGGCGCGGACGGCCCGCTCAACGTCGATGCCGACCGACTGGCAGCCGCGGTCGCTACGGCGATGGGCGCGGAAGAACTGGTATTGCTCTCCGATGTTCCAGGGGTGTTGGCCGATCAGGCCGATCCCGGTTCGGTGCTGGCACGCATCGCGGTCTCCCTCGACGGGCCGCCGGCCGTGAGCAGCGGTGGCATGGGCGCGAAGCTGACCGCCGCCCGTACCGCGCTGGTGGCGGGCACCCGGGTCCGGATCTGCTCAGGACTGGTGCCGGAGCCGCTCACTGGTGGACTGGCCGGCCAGGGCACCGAGGTGGTGCTGGATGCCCATGACCGTTGACCGGCGCGATGTCGTCCTGGCGTCCAGGTGCGTGACCACCCGGTACGCCGGGCGTGTAGTGCTGTCTCGACTATCCGGCCTATCTGGACTATTCGACCGCCGAGATAGGGTCGCCCGGTGGGAGCAACCGCCGAAGACGGTTGCATCGGGCCGGTGTAGCCCGGCCGCGTTCCCGGCATCTTGCCCAAGGCAAGGTGTGTCCTGCTCCGACGAAGGATTCGGCCTGTGACCGTTGCTGATCGGCGGCTGGCTCCTCTCAGGCCGGACGACTCCCTGCCGGCCGACCCGGGCGCGACGGCACCGGTGGCCGACCTGCACGAGCTGTGGGTCGCGATGACCGTCCTGCGGTCTCCCGAGCGGACGATCACGCATTCGGTCGTGAGCCCGGATCTGGCGGTGGCGCGCGACATCCTCGGCGAGGCCGTGCACCACACCGGTCCGAGCGGTGCTCGCCGGGTGCCGTCGGCCGGCGCGATCTTTCCGTACGAGACGCTCGCGCTCTGCCGGGTACCGGCCGATGACGATGGCTGGGGCCTGTTCCGGATCGAGGGCGCGGCCGGTACCTGCACGCTGGTGCCGATGCCGCGGCCGTGGCTACGCCGGCTGGTCTCCGCGATGCCGGGAGACGGCGCCGGCTGCTACCTGATCGTGCTGGGACGTCCCTGGTTGTCGATACGCAAGTACGGGCCGCGGGGCTACCTCTACACCCAGCTGGACGCGGCGCACGCGGCGGTCAACATTGTCGGCGTCGCGCTCGGCAGCGCGACCGCGGTGTTGCATGCCGGCCTGCCGGCGGCTGCCGGTATCGCGCTGCGCAACGGGTTTCTCCCGTTCCACGAACCGCATTCGGTGATCCAGGTAGGCAGGATCCGAAACTACCCGGACGCCCCGGGAGTTCCGGTGCGCGAGGAGAGGCCGCTACGCCGGACCGCGGAGGCCTACGACTTCGAGGCCCGGGCCTGGGACAGCATCGTCGCTCCGCTGCACGCCACGGCGCCGGCCGCGGCCCCGGTGGAACCGGGGGACATCACGGCGCTGGCGTTGCCGGACGCCCGGCCCGACCCCGCCCTGCGTGCCGAGTGGCGGGTGCTGTCGGCCGCCCGCCGGTCGGCGAAACGGTTCGGCACCGAGCCGCTGTCCGGCGGCCGGCTGGCCGCGACCGTCGCCGCGCTCGCCACGCCGCTGCCCATGACCTTCGACCACCTGGCGGCCGACAACCGTCCGGACCGGCACCCGACGGTGTCGGCAACCGTGCTGGTCAACGACCGGTTGGAGCTGAGCCCTGCCGAGCAGGCGGCGATCGCACGCTGCGCGCGGTTGGTCCGCTATCCGGCCACCGCGGATTCGATGCCAGGAGACGGCCTTTCCCTCATCGCCGCCTGTATGGGCCAACCCCACGTCGGACACGCCCAGGCCTTCGTCCTGTTGCACGCGCCGGCCGGGCTGGTCCAGGCCGACACCACCGGTCACGAGATCCGGCAGGCCCTGTTCAGGGCCGGCGCCGGCGCCCAGCTGCTCTGCCTGGCCGCCACTCGTAATGACGTCGCCGCCTCGCCGATCGGCGGTTTCGACTCAGAGGTCTGGACCCGGATCGCCCGGTTGCCTCGCGACACCGAACTGCTGTACCTGCTCGTCCTGGGTACGCCGGTGGCCGAGTCGGGTCCGGCCCGCAATGACCGGGCGGAGAAGGCGATCGCTCATGGCGAGTCCTGAACCGGCCGCGGGCCTGCTCGCCCGAGAACTGACCGCCGCGCTCGGCGCACCGGCGGCGAGCTTCACCCTGAGTGGCGGCAATGCCGAGCAGCTGGACGCCGCCCGGCTGCTGGAGTTGGCCGGCGAGTTCGGCGACTGGCTGGCCCGCCAGCCGGTTACCGGCCCGCGGGTACTGCTGCGAGCGCGGAACTCTCCCGGATATGTGGTGGCGCTGATCGGCACCCTGCTCGCCGGCGGTGTGCCGATGCTGCTGGACTCCTCCGCCAGCGATCCCGAACTCGGCGAACTGGTCCGGGCCTGCGGCGTCGACCTGGTGCTGGACGACCGTTCCGCGGGACCGATCGACGGGGCGCGCCCACCGCTGGCAGACAACGGCGACGGCCGCTACCGGATGCATCCGGTAGGCACCGCGTCGTCCGGCCACCGGGCCACCATCGTCGAGCACCGGACCGCTCGGCCGGCGCTGGCGCCGGGCACCGAACTGTGCCGGTTCACCTCGGGATCGACCCGTACTGCGGCCTGCATCGAGTTCTCCGGCGCCGCCGTGCTGGCCGCGGCCCGGTCCTGGAGCACCGCCAGCGAGCTGACCGCCCGGGATCTGGTGCTCTGCTTCGCCGGCCTCTACAACGGCCTGGCCTTCAACACCTCGCTGATCCCCAGCATGCTGGCGGGAGCCGGCCTGACCGTGCCGATGGGCCTGCCGTCCGGCGGGTACGTACGCAGGCAACTGGCAGCGGTCCAGCCGACCGTGCTGGTGGCGTTCCCGGCGATCTACGACGCCCTGGTCGAGTCCGCTACGCCGCTGGACGGCGTCGGCCGGTTGCGGCTCAGCCTGTCCTCGGCGGCCCGGTTGTCTCCGGCGGTCGCAACCACGCTAGCCGACCGGGATGGCGTGCGGGTGTCGGACTACTACGGGTTGGCCGAGACCGGTCCGGTGACCCTGGACCTGCGCCCGGTTCCGGGCGGTGGCCAAGGCCGGCCGCTGCCGCACGCCGAGCTGGTTTTAGATACCGAGCCCGGTCACGAGCGGGAGCTCCTGGTCCGCACCCCGTCGATGGGAACCCGCTACCTGAACTACCCGGGCGGCTTCGAGGAAAGGCTGACCACCGACGGCTTCTACCGCTCGGGCGACGAGGGTGAGCTGCGCGACGGCCGGCTGTACCTGCACGGCCGGGCCGGCAAGGGACTCAACATCAACGGGCGCAAGATCTCCCCCGACGAGGTCCGCCAGGTTCTGCTGAGCCATCCGGCGGTGCGGGACTGCCATGTCCTGGCCGTACAGGACGAGGCCGGCCAGCCGGTCCTCGCCGCGTTGCTCGTTCCGTACGGTGACGTCGCTCCCACCGAGCTACGGCGGCACTGCCTGGACCGGCTGGCTTCGTACAAGGTCCCGGGCCGCATCCTGTTCGCCTCCTCCATTCCACGCAGCGGCTCGGGAAAGCCGCAGCTGCAACGGATCGAGGACTACCTGCGCGGTCACCTCCAGCTGACTCCGCTCAGCTCCTGAAAACCCCCGGCGAAAGGCACCTCATGTCCAGCACCCTCACTCTCACGCAGACGATCGCCCGGCTGGTCGCGCACGCTTCGGCCGGCTCGATCAGTGAGGAGCAGGCGGCCCGTCCGGGCACCAACCTGAGCGAGCTGGGACTGTCGTCGCTGGACTACCTCAAGCTCATCGATGCGGTCGAGCTCGAACTGGGCGTCTTCATCGACCTCGAGGGCGACCTGGCGTTCATGACGTCGGTGCAAGGGATTGCCGACTATGTCAGCGCCCAGCGAGCACTCTGACCGGCGGCCGGTCATGCGGATCGGAATCATCGGCAGCCGCGGCCGGCTCGGCAGCGCACTGGCCGCCGCCTGCCAGGACGCCGGGGTGCCGGTGGTTGCCGAGCTCGACCGCACCGGGCTGGTCGAATCGGCCGTGCCCAGCGTGGTGTTCGATGCCAGCTCGGCCGCGATGTTGCGATGCACCCTGCAACTGGTGGACCGGTGGCAGGCCGCGTTGATCTACTGCGTGTCGGTGCTTCCTGCCGAACACCGCCGGTTGCTGGAGCGGTTGGCCGAACGACTGCCGGTCGTCCTGGCCACGAACCTGTCACCCGGCCACTGGCTGCAGACCAGGCTCACCAGGCAACTGGCCGTGCTGGCCAAGCAGTGTGACCTCGCGGCGACCGCCGCGGTGTACGAGCGGCATCCGAGGACCAAGCGTGACCGTCCCAGTGCCAGCGCCGTGGAGTTGGCCGCGGCCTGGCAGGACCACGCACCGACCGCCGTCAGCGAGGTGGTCGGCCTCCGGTACGGCCCGGCGGTCAGCGACCACCGGGTACAGCTGGATCTCGCGGGCGAATCGCTGAGCATCGCTCACGAGGTCACCAACCTTTGCGCCGCGGCGCAAGGCGGTCTGCTGCTGGCCGGCCGGGCGCACGAACTGCCCGCCGGCCTGGTCACCTCTGGCGAGGTGTTCGACGAGGTGTTCGGAGGGTGGGCACGATGACGGTAACAGTGCTGGGAACAAGCTCGATGCTCTCGCCGGCCGAGAGCGCGCTGGTCACCCAGGTCGCGATCGGTTCCCGATCGCTGTCGCTGGGTGGCCATGACGACTTCAACCAGGGGCAGGTCTCGGCCCGGCTGCCCGGCGCGCAGGATTTCTTCATCAAGGCCGCGGTAACCGGTTTCGACGAATGTTCGCCTGCGGATGTGCTGCGTGCCCAGGTGGATCCGGAGGCCGAGCGGCATCCGATGCTGCCGCCGGAACTGGTTCTGCACCAGGCGATCTACGCGGCCCGGCCCGACGTCAACGCGATCGTGCACAGCCACGCCCCCAACACCCTGGTGTTCGGGGCGACAGATCTGGAGCTGCGAGCGGTGTCCCATGACGGGGCGATGTTCGTCGGCCGGCTGCCGAGATTCACCCTGACCAGCAACACTATCGTCAATCTCGCGGACGCCCGGGCGGTGGCGCTCGCGCTGGATGACGCGTCCGCGGTCCTGCTGCGCAACCATGGCGGCCTCACCGCAGGCAGGTCGGTCCGGCATGCGGTCGTCTTCGCCCACCTGCTAGAACGCGCGACCAGGTTGCAGTTGCTAGCCGAATCCGTTCCCGGCAGCTACCACTCCTCCGACGCGGCCGACATCGCGGCCAAGCGGGAGTTCAACTTCGCGGACCTGTCACTGCGCTCCTACTGGAACCACTGCGTCGGCCAGGTACGCCGCCGCTGGCCGGAGGTCGCCGAATGGTCGTCCGGGCCGGCTATGGCCAGCCGCTGACAGGCCGCCGTCGGCTGGTTGCCGGGGCGAGCCCCGATCCGGATGGGAGATGCATGTCGGAGCCGAGGCCTCATCAGGCGGCACATCCCGGCGAATGCCCGCCGACCCGGGCATGGGGTTCGTTGACCTTTGCGGCCGCCAGGCTGGCGACCGGGCGCGGCCCCGATTCGGCGACCGTCGTGCTCAGGCCGGTGCCGTCGGCCTTGCCGCCGGGGACGGCAGTGAGAGAACTCCTCGCTGCCAGCAGGGAGTTCTTCGGCGACCAGGTGCCGCTGGATGACCCCACGGGCCTGGGCGGTAGCGAGTCCAAGGCCGAACTGGTAGCCCGAACGCGTGCGCTGTGCGCCGGCCGTGGCCGACCTGTCGCGCTGGGGTTCGGTGCGGCGGGCGGCGTCCAGTACCTGGGCGCCGCACTGGAGCATGGCCGGTTCGACGCAACGGCCGGTTCCCTGTTCGGCGAGGCTCTCGCCACCTGGTTGCAGGGCGGGCAGCCGGGCCGTCCGGTTCCCGGGCCGACCACTGACTCGGCGGTGATATCGGAGCGGTCGGTGGGCGCCTGGCGGCGCGCGCTGGACGTTGCCGGCGGCATTGCCCGGTGCGACCCGCCGGCATCGGCTCCGTGCGGCGCCTATCTGCGCCTGCCGCGCCAGGCCGGCCGATCGGCCGAGCCTGCTGGCGGCCGGCGGGATGGCCTCGCGCCGGTACTCGATGCCATCGGGCAGGCCTTCGGGCGAGGCCGCCGGGACGGCCCGCGGCTGGTCGGGGTCACCGGATCGAACCGGCAGTATCCGGATCTGGCGAGCTTTGCCGGAATGGCGGCCCAACCAGGCCCGATCGTCCTGGACGATGCCGTCACCAGCCCGGCGTCGCCACGCAGAGGTCGGTACGACCTGCTGCACCGGCGGTTGCTGATCGCGCTCCGGTCGGCTCGCTGGTGTCCGAACTGCCTCGACGCGGAGTTCGGCCGGTTCGATGCCACCTTGTGCGGGTTCTTCACCGAGACCCTCATCGTCAATGACACGCGCCGACTCGATCTCGAGCTGGCGGATGTGCTCGACCGGGTGCCGGCTCGTCAGCCGATCGAGTTGGCGGACTGGCCTTTCCACCCGGGCGGCTCGGCGTTCGCGCTGGCCACGGATACGGCTGGTGACTCGATCCTCGCGCTGCGTTCGTCGTCGCAGGCGCTGTCGGGCATCGAACCCGCCGATTTCCTGATGGCTGTTCGCGCGAACCTGACCTGTGATTAGGCCTGCTCAGGACGCTGTTCCCAGGGCCGGCCACGCGCGCCGCACCCGGCGGCGGCAGCTGCCAGCCCAGCGCTGGGACGAGTGTCGGAATGCTGGAATTCCCGGCTGCGTAAATGCCGCAATGAGAGTACGGTCTTGCTATTCGTGTGATGGGGATCACATGCCGCCCGTCAGATCAATCGATTCGACCCCAGCCCTGGGTGGGCCGCCGCCGGACCGGTGAGTGTGCGGCCGTGCTACCCGGGGTGGTGGGCTGAATGCGAGCGTCCGAGGCTCGGCACAGGCAACTGCTCCTTGTGCGCGGGCTCGTCCAGGGCGTCGGTTTCCGCCCGTTCGTCTACGCGCTGGCCCGCGAATGCGGCCTGAGCGGCGAGGTCGGCAACACCGGCGACGGGGTGCTGATCGAGATCGAGGGGCCCGGTAGTGCGATAACCGGATTCGCCGGGCTGCTGCTCACCCGGGCCCCGCCGCTGGCCCGCATCGACGACATCGGCACCGTCGAGATCCCCAGCCGCGGCGGCACCGACTTCGTCATCCGGGACTCGCAGCCAACCGCCGGTCGGACGCTGGTCTCACCCGATGTGGCCACCTGCGCCGACTGCCTGGACGAGCTGGGTGACCCGGCGAACCGGCGTTACCGGCATCCTTTCATCAGCTGTACCAACTGCGGACCGCGATTCACCATCGTCACCGCGCTGCCCTATGACCGGCCCGGCACCACGATGGCTGAGCTGCCGCTGTGCGGCAGCTGCGCGGCCGAGTACGCAGATCCTTCCGACCGTCGATTCCATGCCCAGACCGTCGCGTGTCCGGACTGCGGCCCGACCCTGACTCTGCACCGCCCGCTCGAACCGGCGCAGCGGGGCGGGGCGGCGATCAGCGAGACCCGGCGGCTGCTGGCGGCCGGGGCGATCGTCGCCGTCAAGGGACTGGGCGGCTATCACCTCGCCTGCGACGCCACCGACGAGCCCACGGTGGCTACGCTGCGTAAACGCAAAGACCGCGGCGACAAGCCGTTCGCCGTGATGGTGGCCGACCTCGACACCGCCCGACAGATCGCGGAGCTGTCCGCGGGCGAGGCTGCGCTGCTCACCGACCCCAGGCGCCCGGTGGTGCTGCTGACCAGGAGAGCCGGCTCCGACCCGGCGCTGGCCGCCTCGGTCGCTCCAGGCCGCCGCGACGTGGGAGTGATGCTGGCCTACACGCCGGTGCACCACCTGCTGTTCGGCCTGCCGGGGGACGCGCCCGGCCCGCGGATGCTGGTGATGACGAGCGGCAACCTGGCCGGTGAGCCGATCGCGTTCGACGACCAGCAGGCGCGGACCCGGCTGGCGGGCCTGGCCGATGCCTGGCTCGGCCATGACCGCCGGATCCAGGTGCCCTGTGACGACTCGGTGGTGCGGGTCGCCGCCGGCGTCGAGCTGCCGGTGCGCCGCTCCCGCGGCTATGCGCCGCTGCCGGTGGCCCTGCCGCTGCCGGTACGACCCGCGCTGGCCGTCGGCGGCGACCTCAAGAACACCTTCTGCGTTGCCGACGGCGGCTATGCCTGGCTGTCGGCGCACGTCGGCGACATGGACGACCTGGCGACGCTGCAGGCGTTCGAACGGGCCACCACCCAGCTGCAGGCGATCACCGGCGTCCGGCCGGAGCTGATCGTGGCCGACCGCCACCCCGGCTATCGCAGCTCCGCCTGGGCGGCGAAGGCAGCGGACCGCCTGGCAGCGAGCGGCACTGCAGGGGACGGCTCAGCGCTGCGGCGGGTTCAACACCACCATGCGCACATCGCGTCGGCGATGGCCGAGAACGGCCATGACGGCGCCGAACCGGTGATCGGCTTCGCCTTCGACGGCACCGGCTACGGAGCGGACGGCGCGGTGTGGGGCGGTGAGGTGCTGATCGCCGACTACGACGATTACCAGCGCGCGACGCACCTGCGCTACAGCTGGCTACCCGGCGGCGACGCCGGCGTGCGCAACCCGTGCCGGATGGCGCTGTCGCACCTGCATTCGGCCGGCGTCGAGTGGGATCCGGCCCTCCCCAGCGTCACCGCCTGCTCGCCCGCCGAGCGCTCGGTGCTGGCGCGGCAACTGCAGACCGGCCTGGGATGCAGCAGGACCTCCAGCATGGGACGGCTGTTCGACGCGGTGTCGTCGCTGGCCGGGGTATGCCACCGGGTGGCCTACGAGGCCGAGGCGGCAATGCTCTTCGAGGCACTGGCGGGCGAGGCGATCTCCGGTTGCGACCGTCGCTACGCGTTCGGACTGACCGGCGACGACGGCACTCTCCAGGCCGATCCTCGGCCGGTGATCGCCGCGGTCGCCGCCGACGTGCTGGCCGGTACCGGCGCACCGCTGATCGCCGCCCGCTTTCACCTCGCCGTCGTCGACCTGGTGGCAGGCCTTGCCGCCGCGCTCCGGGCCCGCACCGGCCTGGCCACGGTGGCGCTGTCCGGCGGGGTCTTCCTCAACGTCGTGCTGACCTCGTTGTGCGTGCAACGCCTGCAGGACAACGGCTTTCGGGTACTGCGGCACCGCCTGGTGCCACCCAGCGATGCCGGCCTGGCGCTCGGCCAGATCGCCATCGCGGCCCGGATTCGGGCGTCGAGTGCCTCAGCCACCAAGTCCAGCACATCACTCACCAAGTAGAGGAGAGATGTCATGTGTTTAGCGGTTCCGGGCAAGGTTCTCGAGGTGTGGGACTCCGACGGCACCCGGATGGCGAACGTCGACTTCGGGGGGGTGCTCAAGGACGTCTGCCTCGAATTCGTCCCTGACATCGCGATCGGTGACTACGCCATCGTGCATGTCGGCTTTGCGCTGCAGCGACTGGATGAGAAGTCGGCTCGGGAAACACTTGCGCTGTTCGAGCGGATGGGGGAGATGGAAATGGAATTCGGCGATCCGTGGGCCCGGGCGGCCAAGGAGTCCGGTCTGCACCCGGGCGAGGTGACCCCGTGAAGTACCTCGACGAGTTCAACGACCCCGCACTCGCCAAGCGGCTGATCGACGACATCGCGGCCACCGTGACCCGGCCGTGGGCGATCATGGAGGTCTGTGGCGGGCAGACCCACTCCATCATCCGCAACGGCATCGACCAGCTCATCCCCGATCAGATCGAGATGATCCACGGTCCCGGCTGCCCGGTCTGCGTGACGCCGCTGGAGCTGATCGACAAGGCGCTGGCGATCGCCGCCCGGCCGGACGTGATCTTCTGCTCGTTCGGCGACATGCTCCGGGTGCCGGGTAGCGGGCGCGACCTGTTCCGCATCAAGAGCGAGGGCGGCGATATCCGGGTGGTGTACTCGCCGCTGGACGCGCTCAAGATCGCCCGCGAGAACCCCGACCGCGAGGTCGTCTTCTTCGGCATCGGGTTCGAGACCACCGCACCGCCCAACGCGATGACGGTGTACCAGGCAGCCCGGCTAGGGATTCCGAACTTCAGCATGCTGGTCTCGCACGTGCGGGTGCCGCCGGCCATCGAGGCGATCATGCAGTCGCCGACCTGCCGGGTGCAGGCCTTCCTGGCGGCCGGGCACGTCTGCAGCGTGATGGGCACCGCGGAGTACCCGTCGCTGGTCGAGAGGTTCGCGGTGCCGATCGTGGTCACCGGCTTCGAGCCGCTGGACATCCTGGAAGGGATCCGGCGGACCGTGCACCAACTGGAAGCCGGCACCGCGTTCCTGGAGAACGCCTACCCGCGCGCCGCGCCGGCTGACGGCAACCCGGCGGCCCGCCGGCTGCTCGCTGATGTCTTCGAGGTGACCGACCGCGGCTGGCGCGGCATCGGGGTGATTCCGGACAGCGGCTGGCGGCTGTCGGCCAAGTACCGCAGCTTCGATGCCGAATACCGTTTCCAGGTCGGCGACATCAGCACCGAGGAGTCCGCTGTCTGCCGCAGTGGTGAGGTGCTGCAGGGCTTCATCAAGCCGCACGAGTGCTCGGCGTTCGGCACGCTGTGCACGCCGCGCAACCCGTTGGGCGCCACCATGGTCTCCAGCGAGGGCGCGTGCGCCGCCTACTACCTGTACCGGCGCCTGGAAGGGGTTCCGACGCCCGACGGCCGACAGGTGGTGGGTTCGATTGGCTGAGGCGACGCACTCGCTTGATTTCGACGGCTGGGCGTGCCCGGTCCCGCTGCGGGACAGCCCCACGGTGGTCATGGGGCACGGCGGCGGCGGCCGGATGTCGGCCGAGCTCATCGAGCACCTGTTCGTGCCGGCGTTCGGCAACCAAGCCGACGCCGGTACGAGCGACTGCGCGGTCTTCGAGCTGGGTGGCGCGCGGCTGGCGTTCTCCACCGACACGTTCGTGGTGCGGCCGTTGTTCTTTCCGGGCGGCTCGATAGGGCACCTGGCGGTGAACGGCACGGTGAACGACCTGGCGATGAGCGGCGCGGTGCCGAGCCACCTGTCCTGCGGCTTCATCCTCGAAGAGGGCACCGACCTGAACGTGATCGGGCGGATCGCGCAGGACATGGGGACGGCGGCCCGCGACGCAGGGGTGTCCGTGGTCACCGGCGACACCAAGGTGGTCGACGTCGGCCATGGCGACCAGGTCTATGTCAACACCGCCGGGGTCGGCCTGATCCCGGCCGGGGTGGACATCCGGCCGCAGCGGGCTGCGGTCGGCGACGTCATCATCGTCAGTGGGGCGATCGGCGTACACGGGATCGCGATCATGAGCGTGCGGGAGGGGCTGGAGTTCGGCACCGAGATCCGCACCGACAGCGCGGCACTGCACCCGCTGGTTGCGGCGATGCTTGCCGTCACGAAGGATCTGCACGTCCTGCGCGATCCCACCCGGGGCGGCCTGGCCACCTCGCTCAACGAGATCGCCTCGACCGCGGGAGTAGGCGTGCGGCTGGTCGACAAGGCGATTCCGGTGCCCGCCGAGGTCGGCAACGCCTGCGCGCTGCTAGGCCTGGACCCGATGTACGTGGCGAACGAGGGAAAGCTGGTGGCCTTCGTGGCGCGGGCGGACGCCGATCCGGTTCTGGCAGCGATGCGCGCGCACCCGCTGGGTGCCCAGGCGGCGATCATCGGTGAGTGCGTCGCCGAGCATGCCGGCATGGTCGTGACCAAGACGTCCTTCGGCGGCACCCGGGTGGTGGACACCCCGCTCGGCGAGCAGCTTCCGAGGATCTGCTGAACCTCGCATCGTGATCAGGGGCGGCAATGCACAAGCGGAAGGAGGTCCACCCAGGTGAGCGGAGGTAGCCGACTGTTCGCCCGTTACGCCTTCGCGCCCAATGACCTGGGCTACTGCGGACCTGCCGAGACGGCCACCCTGTTCGAGCTGGCCGTCACCGGCAACACCGACGCCGACGTCACGGCGATCGCGCAGGGCTTCTCCGGCGCCTGGCCCTACCTGGCCCTGCTCGCCGAACTGGCAGGCATCGACGATCCGCTGGACGAGCGGGTGGTGCGGGCGTACTGGACGGGCAGCGCGTTGCTGCGGAACCTCGACCAGCGGGCATTCGGCGTCAGGTTGATCGACTTCCTCGGATCGCGGGCCGGCCACTACTGGCGGCACCTGTCTGCTGACCTGTTGCCCGAGGCCACCCCGACCCACGGCTTCCACGTCTTCGGGGTCTACCCGTGGTCGCGGCTGCTGGGCGCCGCTTCCGCTCAGCCGCTGCACGTGCTGGACAGCTGCCGGATCCGGTGGGGGCAGGTCCAGGCGGTCGAGGCCGAGCAGGTCGTGGTCCGGTCCCGACGGCTGGCCTGGGACGGCTGTCAGCTGGAGCTGGCGCCACCCGCTGAGGAACGGGTCCGGCTCAGCGTCGGCGGCCGGAGCTTCGTCGACGAGCCCCGGCCCGGACAGTGGTTGGCACTGCACTGGGACTGGGTGTGTGACCGGTTGGACTCGACCGAGCAGGCCGAGCTCGAACACTGGACGGGCTGGCAGTTGGCGGCGACCAACGCGCGGTTGGCTCGCGAAAGGAAGGCAGCCGGGTGAAGTTCTTGGTGCTGTGGCGGATAGAACTGTCGTTGCTGTCCCGCGAGATGGCCCAGGCGGTCGGCCGGATGAGCGACTACGGTGCCGCCCTGGAGGACGAGGGCAAGCTGATCGCCCGCTATCACGTCGTCGGGGCCCATGGCGGCGCCTGGATCTATGACGTCGAGTCCCACGAGCGATTCGAGCAACTGCTGGCTCGGGCTCCGATCTTCAACTTCGCTCGGTATGAGATCTATCCGTTGGCGGAGATGGTGCGTCCAGCCCCTGGGGAGGGCAGATGAGTGAGGCGCGTAATCGAGGCCTGGTCGCGGCCAGGCATCTGCTGATCACGCAACGGCTGAGGGAACGCCGGGACGATCTCGGCCTGACCCAGAAGCAGATCGTGACCAGGCTGGCCCGGTGCGGGCTGCAGACCACCAACCGGGCACTGTCGAGCCTGGAGCACGGTTCGGGCCTGGACGTGGCGAAGCTGCCGGAGCTGGCCATCGCGCTGGACTGCACCGTCACCTACCTGCTCGGGCTCACTGACGACCCGCACAGCTGGCTGCCGGCCGAGTCAGCTCCCGAGCCGGTGGCTGCCCAGCCGCCAGCCGCTGCGCAGCAGGCGGTCCCGCGGCCCGGTCCGGCCCGGGCCACGCCGGCGTCCACACTCAGTGGCTCAGCCGGGCGGTCGCTGATCCTGGGCGACGTCTTTCCCGACCGCCGGCGGCGCGAATAGGCTCATCACTTCCTGAGCCTGCTCGGCCGACATCCGCTCCAGCGCGATGCCGCTGTGGACCAGGACGTGCTCACCGGACTGCAGGGGGCCGTGCAGCAGGCTGAGGTCGATCAGGCGCACCACGCCGGCGACCTCGACCTGGCCTGTCCTGCCGTCCTCGGCGACCGACACGATCCGTCCCGGCAGGCCTAGACACATGGCGTACCGCGCTCAGGCCTGGTGGGCATTGTCAGCAGCAGGCCGGTCGCCAGCAGGCTGGACATCGTCGCCACCGGGGCTGCCCATCATCTGCAGGCCGGACAGCGCCTGCTGCGCACCGGCCTCGTCGATCTGCTCGAGGGCGAAGCCCATGTGGATCAGGATCCAGTCACCGGGACAGAGGTTCGGATCCTCCAGCATCCCGAGGTTGATCGGGCGCTGCGCTCCGAGCACGTCAACCATCGCGAGCTGGCCGGCATTGCCTTCCATGATCTCCACGATCCGTCCGGGGATTCCCAAGCACATGTCAGGGCGCCAATCGCTGGCTGAGCAGGGTTCGCACGGCCTCGACCGCCAGGGGAACCGCCGCCGCCACTGCCGCGGACAGGCCGATGCCCTCCTCGACGGAGCTGGGCCGGCAGCCGACGACGTAGGTCGGCGGAAGCGTTCCGCCGAGCTGCCGCACGCTGGCCAGCACCGCGACCGGCGCCATGCCGTGCGGATCGAAGTCGTCGGCGCCGAGGTCGTCCTGGCCCACCTCGAGCACGGTGATCTCGCCGGGTTCGCCGGCGCTGGCAACGGCATCCACCAGCACCAGGGCCCGGTACCCGTCGAGCAGGTCATAGGCCAGGTGCATGCCACGGATGCCGTAGTCGACCACCTTGACGTGGTTGGGCAGGTCGCCGGCCCGGGCGAGCCGGCGCACCACCTCGGGCCCGAAACCGTCATCGCTCAGGAAGAGGTTTCCGATCCCGGCTACCAGCACGCTGTCGGCCACGTCAGGGGATGTCCTCCGCGCGCGGGGTGCCCGGCTCGTGCGAGGGTCCCACCCGGTCGTCGTCGAGGTCGGTCTCCGGCCGCTGGCTGGCGGGTTGCTCGTCCGACGGCGAGCCGGTCGCACCACCAGGCGTGTCCGCCGGCTCCGGTGCCTTTCTCTTCTCGTCGGTGACCGGGCCGGTCGCGCCACCCACCCGGGCGCCGTCCCTCACCGACTCCTCCGGGCCGCCGATGTCGGCGGACTCGTGGCGGCCTTCGTAGGGCGGCACCGTCTTGCCTGCCGTATCGACGCCCTCGGGGCCGCTCGGATCTTGCGTCATCCCTCGCCCCCTGGTGGCTCAGCCGCCGCCGGACTGCAGGTCCGGCGAGTCGGGATGTTGGGCTGACTGCGGTAGCACTCCGGTGTCTGACTTCTCCTCCGCCGAACCTTCCGGCCGGCCCACCGGGCCACCGCCCGGCTCGTCCGAGCCGGTGTCGCGGGATCCGGCCGGCCCGCGTTCTGACTGGGGCTCCTCCTGGAGCCGCTCGCCTGGCTGCTCGCTCATCGGTATCCCTCTCTGCTTCCTCAGCTGACGGCGATCACATCGAACGCATCTTGAGATAGCGCTTGATGTCCGGGATCGACTGCAGACCGACGACGGCCACGGCCGCGCCTGCGGCCAGGACGGCAAGGGCGGTCAACATGCCCAGAGCTCTCACGATCGACTCTCCTCTCGATTGGCAATTTCGGTCTCGGCGGCCATCGGCTCCAGCTCGTCGGGTGCGAAGTAGAAGTAGCGGCCGTACCACTCGTGCAGATCGCTGGCGGGATCGTCGAGCAGCACGAGCGCGACGTGCACGTTGCCGTCGACGTCGCTGAGCACCGCGCTGACCCGGGCGAGCTGCTCGGCGAAGAACAGGTCCTGCGCATCGGCGCGGCGCGACGGGTGGACCCGCACAATGCTGCCGCGCGACACCCGGACGCCATTGATCAGCACCGCGTCCACCTCGGGCTGTACGCCGGCGTCGGTCGCCGGGTCCCACCACGGCACATCACCGGTGTCGAAGCTGGGCGGCTCCAGGTCAGGCAGGTCAGCAGCAGCCGAACCCGCCACCGCCCGATGCGGGTCGCGCAGAATTCCGTGCAATTGCTGCAGGTCCGCCGCCGACATGCCGTCGCACCGGTCGATGATCGCCCGGGCCCGTGGGTCGGTGGCGCGGGCTTCGGCTTTCTCCTGCTCGGTCATCGTCATGACCCGCAGGGTGAGGATCTCGTCGATCTCGGTCGAGTCGAACAGCGCGCCCTTGCTCTGCGCCGCGATCTCGGGGTAGTCGTAGAGGATGATCGGCGCGCCGAGCAGCACGTCGGTCGAGCCCGGGGCACCGGCCAGCACCGGAAAACATCGCCGCTGCCGGCAGTGCTCGGCGGCCATGACCGCCTCGTCCGGCGGTTCGAGCAGCGAGACGAACCCGGCGTCGTGCGCTTCGATCACCAGGTGCGCGCCGATCAGCGAGACCCGGATCGCGGCGTCCTTGTCGACCGCCAGCCCGGGATGGGTGTTGGAAACCTGGACCGACAGCCGGTAGAAGCCGTCCTCGACCTCGGTGCTGGCCTGCAGCCGTGCCGTCAGCGGCCACCGGCGCCGCACGATCCGTCCGATCAGCCCGCCGGAGGAATCGGTCACCGGCTCGATGTCCTCGCCGCCGGGAAACTCCAGCGGGTACTCCGCCGCCTGATCCAACCGGATGTCGGGCAGGATGATCTCACGCTCGACCGCCTCGTCCCAGCTCAGCACGGTGCTGCCGTCGACCTCCAGCGATTCCACCGGCTGGTAGCCGCCGCCAGCGTCGAGTCGTTGGGTCTGGCGTTGCTGCAGTTGCAGGAAGCGCAGCTGGATGGTGACGGCAGCGCCCGCCTGCCGCGGCTGGAGCAGGCACTGCATCGCCAGCTGCGGGTCCTCGCCGAAGCTGGCCGCCGAGGCGTGCGGCGGGCCGAGCACGCCGAACTGCCAGCGAGCCTGGTTCTTGCCGGAGCTGGCCCGGTAGGGGTAGAGCAGGTAGCCCTCGTAGAGCACCGCGTCGGCGATCTCGCGGACCTGGTCGAGGTTCACGAGATTGCCCCGTCCGTGCTGCGTGCCAGCAGCGCCTGGACCGTCTCTTCCCAGCTCATCAGGCCGTGCCGGGCGCGGTAGTCGGCCAGTGAGCGGAGCACGTCGGAATCCAGCCGGAGCCAGCCGGTGTTCGGGAAGTACGAGGAGATCATCCCTCGCCACACCGCAACCGGCAGGTCGTAGCGGGCCTCGCAGTCCCACGGCACCTGTTGCACGCCGAAACCGTGCTCGCCCCTGGTGAACACGGTGCCCGAGAACAGCAAGGTCAGCGGCACCGGACCGGCGTCCAGGGCGTGCAGGTACCGGGAACCCACCACGTCGAAGTCGTAGGTGCACGGCAGCACCAGGTCGACCTCGGTCGCGCCGGTGAAGCCCTGCACGGTCGTGTTGCACTGCATCCACTGGAACGGCTTGAGGGTGTCGAGCCACCGCTCGCGGTCGCCGAACAGGCCGCGCAGCCCGTTCTGCTCAGACTCGTCATAGCGCCGGCGTTGCGGTTCGATGCGGACCTGGACGCGCAGCGCGATCGCGTGCACCCGCTGGCCGGTGGCCTCCTCGATGCGCAGCCGGGCGGTCAGCTGGGGCGCCGCGGCGTACGGCTCGGCGAAGATGTCGACGACGGCGAAGGTGTAGTCACTCATGGGGAAACCGCCGCGGCCGGCCGGCTGCGCCGTCGCACCATGGCGAAGAACTCGTCCATCGCCTGGTGTGCCTGCTGGCCGCCGTCGAAGCCGCGCCACAGCATCCGCAGCCTGCCCACCAGCTCGTAGCAGGCATCGATCGGGACCAGGTGGCACGAACCGTTCGGTCCGTCGGTGCGACGGACCAGCAGTGCCTCGACGTCCGGGCGCAGCACCGACAGTTCGGGATTGGCCTGCACGATCTGCTCCCAGGCCAGCAGCGGCAGCTCGGACTCGGTGGCTCCGGCAGGGCTCGGGTAGAACGCGATGGTGCGGTCCTGTACGGAGTTGCGGAACAGGAACGCCAGAACCACCGGGATCTGCAGCTCGTCCCAGGCGCGGGAGTCCAGGGTGAACTCGGCGAAGGACAGGTAGCGCTCGGGGACGGCGCGGTAGTGCAGGTCGGCAACCTCGTCGGTGAACAGCAGGTAGCAGGCCCGGCAGGTGCACATCAGCGCGCGGGACTCGAGGTTGACCACGTGGGAATGCTGGTCGGCGATCTGCCCCGCGCACATCTCGCACCGCTCGCCGGGGGCCTGCCGCGGCCGTGACCGGGTGACCCGCCGCAGGGCTGCCAGCGGGGGACGGGACCCGCCCGGCATCATGCCGAGACCACCACCGCAACGGCGACCGAGACCGAGACGCCGTCGGCCAGCAGCGGAAGCGGCTCCAGGTGCAGGGTCGCGTCGTCGAGGCAGGCGCCGGCCCGCCGGACGTCGTAGTGCGCGCGGCAGCGGGCGCAGGTGAGCACCGCATCCTCGGCGGCACCCCCGAGCCGCCGGGCCACCGTCGCGCCGGCCAGCGGCTCGCTGCAGCGCGCGCACCGATCGCGGAAGGCGAACAGCTCCGTTCCGACCCGGCAGGCCAGCACCGCCACCTGGCCGACCTGCAGCTGCGCCACCGAGCCGGAGGCCAGTCCCAGCAGGTCCGGCACGCTGTGCCAGGACGAGCCGCCGTCCGGCTCGCCGGGCGCCGCGCCGACCCGGGAGAACAGCGAGGACATCGGGATCACCGGACCGGCTGATTCCGCCGTCGGCGTCTGGACCTCGATGGTGCCGATCTCGGGTGCGGCGGCCTCGATGGCGCCCTCGACGGCGAGCTTGAGGGTGACCGAGGAGGACGGGCACCCGTCGCAGCTGCCCAGCAACCGCAACCGCACCGTCCCGTCGTCGGTCACCTCGATCAGCTCGACGTCGCCGCCGTGGCTGCCCAGGTACGGGCGCACGCTCTCCAGCGCCTGCTCGATCCGCTGCTCCACGCCGTAGGGGTGCAGGCCGTGCACCAGCAGCAGGCTCGCGACCAGGTCGTCGCCGGCGAGGGCGTCCAGGGTGGGGTCGTCGAGATGGCCGCGCTCGTGCATGATCTCGAGCACCCGTTCCAGGCCGGCGCCGTAGAGGTCGGCCACCAGCCGGACGAGCTCCTCGGCGCGCTCGCGGGCGACGATCCCGCCGGCCGAGCTGGCGTCGAGCAGGGTGTCTATCCGCTCACCCGCCGCCCGCCAGTCCGTGTCGCCAGGACCGCCCGAGCCGGTTTCTGCCGCCCACGTCACTGGACGCCGGCGGACTGGGTCGGCGAGTGCAGCAACTCCAGTTTCTTGCCGTCGCCGAGGTACATGTGCACCCCGCATGGCAGGCACGGGTCGAAGCTGCGGACGGTCCGCATGATGTCGATGCCTTTGAAGTGCTCGCGGTCGTTCTCCTCGAAGATCGGCTGGCCCTGCACGGCGTCCTCGTACGGGCCGGGCGTGCCGTAGCTGTCGCGCGGGTTGGCGTTCCACGGCGTCGGCGGGTAGGGGTGGTAGTTGGCGATCTTGCCGTCCCGGATCACCAGGTGGTGGGACAGCACGCCCCGGACGGCCTCGGTGAAGCCGCAGCCGATGCCCTCGTCCGGCACCTCGAACTTCTCCCAGGTCTTGGTCCGGCCGGCGCGGATCTCGACCAGTGCCTTCTCCGCGAAGTGCAGCGCGGCGGCTGCGGCGTAGGCCTGGAAGTAGGTGCGGGCCCGGTTGCGCTCGATGGTGTTGCTCCACTGCGGGACCTTCCACTCCAGCTCGACCGGGCCCTTGAGGGCGGTCTTGGGAAGGTTGATCTGCACGCTGTTGCCGGTGGACTTGATGTAGCCGATGTCGACCAGCCCGGCCAGTGCGGTGGCCCAGAGCCGGGCCAGCGGTCCGCCGCCGGTGTCGAGCGCGAGGTAGTCCTTGCCGTCGAACCACCGCGGCGACATCACCCAGCTGTACTTGTTGTCCAGGTCCCGCTTCTGCGGCTTGGGATTGGTGTGCTGGTTCCACGGGTGCCGGCGGTCGACCGGGTTGCCCAGCGGGTCGTTCTCGACGAACATCTCCTGGTCCTCCCAGTCGTCGTAGTACGACGAGCCGAGCAGGATCCGGATGCCGAGGTTGATCTCGACGAGGTCGGTGGTGACCAGCTTGCCGTCTACGACGATGCCGGGGGTGACGTACATCTTGCGTCCCCAGTTGGTCATGTCCCGGTACTCGAAATTGCAGTGCTCGGGGTCCTGGAAGGAGCCCCAGCAGGCGAGCAGGATGCGGCGGTTGCCGACCATCTCATAGCCCGGCAGTGCCTGGTAGAAGAAGTCGAAGAGGTCGTCGTGCATCGGCACGACCTTCTTCATGAACTCGACGTAGCGCATCAACCGGGTCAGGTAGTCGGTCATCAGCTGGATGGTGGCCACCGTGCCGACGCCCCCGGGGTAGAGCGTTGACGGGTGGACGTGGCGTCCTTCCATCAGACAGAACATCTCGCGGGTCATCCGGCTGACCTGCAGCGCCTCCCGGTAGAACTCGCCGGTGAACGGGTTGAGCGAGCGCATGATGTCGCCGATGGTCTTGTACCCGTGCGCCTCGGCGTGCGGGGCCTCGGTGCGATTGGCCTGTTCGAGCACCCGAGGGTTGGTCTCGGCAACCATCTTCTCGCAGTAGTCCACCCCGACCAGGTTCTCCTGGAAGATGTTGTGGTCGAACATGTACTCGGCGGCCTCGCCGAGGTTGACGATCCACTCACCCAGGTGCGGCGGCTTCACCCCGTAGGCCATGTTCTGCGCGTAGCACGAGCAGGTGGCGTGGTTGTCCCCGCAGATGCCGCAGATCCGGCTGGTGATGAAGTGCGCGTCGCGGGGGTCCTTGCCCTTCATGAAGATCGAGTAGCCACGGAAGATCGAGCTGGTGCTGTGGCACTCGGCGACGACCCGCTGGTTGAAGTCGATCTTGGTGTAGATGCCCAGGCTGCCGACGATGCGGGTGATCGGATCCCACGCCATCTCCACCAGTTCGTTGGCTCCGTGGCCGTTTGCGTGGTGCTGCGCGCTGGTTCTCGGGGTCGTCGACGTCATCGCCGCCTCTTTCCGGGTCGGGTGGGGCGGTTACCAGGTTCGGGTGGCGCCGGTGGTGAGGTGCGGACCGCGCTTGCGCCACTTCGGCTCCTGGTCGACCGTGTGCGTGGTGATGTGGCGCAACCGCCGCACGGCGCTGCCGTAGAGGCCGACGGCATTGGTGGAAAGCTTGCCGCCGGGTGGTGCGTCCATGAAGGGCATGAACTTGTCCGGGAAGCCGGGCATGGTGCAGCCGATGCAGATGCCGCCGACGTTCGGACAGCCGCCTACCCCGTTCATCCAGCCGCGCTTGGGCACGTTGCACTTGACCACCGGGCCCCAGCAGCCGAGCTTGACGATGCACTTGGGCGAGCCGTACTCGTCGGCGAAGTCGCCCTGCTCGTAGTAGCCGGCGCGGTCGCAGCCCTCGTGCACGGTCTGGCCGAACAGCCAGGTGGGCCGCAGCGCGTCGTCGAGCGGGATCATCGGAGCCTGGCCGGTGGCCATGTACAGCAGGTAGGTCAGGGTCTCGGACATGTTGTCCGGCTGCGCCGGGCAGCCTGGCACGCAGACGATCGGGATGCCGGCCTTGGACTTCCAGTTCCAGCCGAGGTAGTCGGGGACGCCCATCGCGCCGGTCGGATTGCCTGCCATCGCATGGATGCCGCCGTAGGTGGCGCAGGTACCGACGGCGACGATCGCGGTGGCCTTCGGCGCCAGCCGGTCGAGCCACTCGCTGGTGGTCATCGGCTGCCCGGTCGCCGGGTTGTTCCCGAAGCCGCACCAGTAGCCCTCGTCGTGCAACTGCTCGTTGGGTATCGATCCCTCGACGACCAGCACGAACGGCTCGAGCTCGCCACGGTCGGCCTTGAAGAACCATTCGAGGAAGTCGTCGGCGCCGCCGTTCGGACCGCACTCGAAGTCGATCAGCGGCCAGTGCACCGCGATCTGCGGCAGCCCGGGCAGCGCGCCGAGCGCGATCTCCTCGATGCTGGGCTGGGTGGCCGCCGTCAACGCCACGGAGTCGCCGTCGCAGCTGAGGCCGGCGTTGATCCACAACACGTGGATCAGGGTGTCTTCGGCTTTCTTGGCTTCCTCGGTCAGCATCGCAGACTCAACCGCCATTCCGGATCGCACACGGCTTCCAGACGGCGTCGTCGGAACACGCGGGGCCGGCTCCCGACGAGGCCGTGCTCTGAACCATAGATCGTCACGGAGGCAGCGTGCCGGGTTCTTTAAGCGAGAATCCAGGATTCCCGGAATCCGACAATCTGATGTCGAGCGCGGCGAGCCGGTCGAGCTTAGGCTTGGGCCCACTCGATCATGGCCGCCCGGCCCGATCCTGAAGAAGGCATGCGCGCATGCACGAACTCGCGATCGCGGAGAACGTCCTGGACACCATCACCGCCCGCATCGCCGATCGGAAGGTGCATGCGGTGCGCCTGGAGATCGGCAGGCTGTCCGGCGTGTCCGCTGACTCGCTGCGGTTCTGCTTCGAGCTGGCAGCCGCCGGCACTGCGGTCGACGGCGCGGTACTGGACATCGTCGAGCCGCCGGGCCGGGCTTGCTGCCAGGCCTGCTCGCGGGAGTTCGGGCTGGCGGACCTGATCCTGCTGTGTCCCTGCGGCAGTTCGGACGTGCGGGTGCTGGCCGGCACCGAGCTGCGGATCTTGTCGGTGGAGGTGAGTCGCTAGATGTGCGCCACCTGCGGGTGCGGTGACCCGGTCGGTGTCCGGGTGATTGACGTGCGGGGCAACCAGCCGGCGCAGGTGCGCAGCGCTCATCCGCACGAGCACAGTCACGGCCCTCAGCACAGCCATGACGAGCACGGCCCTACCCACGAGCACGGCCCTACCCACGAGCACGGCCATTCTCACGAGCACGGCCCTACCAACAATGAGCACGGTCACCCCGGGGTTGAGACGCTCGTCCTCGAACAGCGGGTGCTGGCCAAGAACGACGCGCTGGCGCACCGCAACCGTGGCTGGCTGGCTGGCCGCGGAGTCGTCGCGGTCAATCTGATGAGCTCGCCGGGTTCGGGCAAGACCACCCTGCTTGAACGCACCGTGCGCGAGCTGGGCGCGACGGTGCCGGTGTGCGTCATCGAGGGCGACCAGGAGACCACCTTCGACGCTGACCGGATCAAGGCCGCCGGCGCACCGGTGGTGCAGATCAACACCGGTGCCGGCTGCCATCTCGACGCGTCGATGCTGCGCACCGGGCTGGAAGCCCTCGACCCGCACGGTGGAATCGTGCTGATCGAGAACGTCGGCAACCTGGTCTGCCCTGCCCTGTTCGACCTGGGCGAGGACAGCCGGGTGGTGATCATGTCGGTGACCGAAGGGGCGGACAAGCCGCTGAAATACCCGCACATCTTCGCCTCGGCGACCCTGGTCCTGCTGAACAAGCTCGACCTCCTGCCCTACGTGGACTTCGACGTAGCGCGGTTCGCCCACGATGTCGGGCTGATCAACCCCGATGCGGCCATCCTGCAGGTCTCGGCCACCCGGGGTGACGGGCTGGACCGCTGGTACGGCTGGTTAACCGCTCGGGCCGGCGGGCAGGGCGGCTGAGGCAGCGCCCGGACCCGCCGTAACCTCGTCGGACGGCCGCCGGCTGCTCCGCCCCGGTCCATCACCGCAGGCATCGCGAAGCTCCGAGACGCTCAGCTCCCACTCGATCACAACGGCACCAGCGGCAGACAGGTGTCAACGATGTCTCTAGACATCACAATGGTGGGCCTGAACTACTTCGGTTGATGGGTGACAGATCTAGTTCGGTTGTTTGGTGACACTCGTTTTCAGAGTAGGACGACCGCCGGGGATCGACGCTCGTTTCTTGCGGACCTCCCCTCGGTGCTCGCGCTGC